>ENA-OFCI01000647-OFCI01000647.1-metagenomes-genome-assembly--contig:-NODE-647-length-19599-cov-4.804953_pt1 | contig 19599 bp, 13 predicted proteins | sample MGYA00153391_OFCI01 | MGnify analysis MGYA00153391
CGGCGCGAACGACATCGCCGGCTGGGCGGCCTCGAAGGGCTCTTGGGGCTGCAGCTGGGGCGCTGGCGTCCAGGCTGGGTCGAGCGGGCTCGGTGTACCGGATGTATTGCCGAAATAGCCGTCCATCGACGACGATCCGCGTGGGGCGTCCATGAGCGACCTCCTCAAGGTCCCGGTCCACCCGGCACCATGTCTTCGCCTGCATCGACCAGTCGGGCGGCCCTCTTGAGCCATCCGGCGCAGCGGTCAGACGACGACGCGCAGGATCTCCTCGATCGAGGTGATGCCGGCTTTGACCTTGCGTAGACCGTCCTCACGCAGCGTGATCATCCCTTGTTCGAGGGCGACCTTGCTGATGGCGAGCGCCGAGGCGTGCTCGACGGCCATCCGTTCGATGTCCTCGCTGACGGCCATGACCTCGTGCAATGCGAGACGCCCTTTGTAGCCCGTCTTCGAGCAGGCGCTGCAGCCGATGGGCCGGTACAGCGTGGGGAGCGCTTCGTCGTCGGACCAGGTGAACCGATTCTCGGTCATCATCTCCCGCGACGGGACGTAAGCCTCCTTGCACTTCGGGCAGAGCTTGCGCGCAAGACGTTGGGCCAGCACGCAGTCAAGGGCCGAGCCCACCAGGAAAGGCTCGATGCCCATCTCGGTCAGGCGGGTGATGGCTGATGGGGCGTCGTTGGTGTGCAGGGTCGAGAGCACGAGGTGGCCGGTGAGGGAGGCCTCGATGGCGATCTGGGCCGTCTCGTGGTCGCGGATCTCACCGAGCAGCACGATGTCGGGGTCCGAGCGCAGGATGGACCGCAGCGCCGCTGCGAAGGTGAGACCGGCCTTCACGTTGGTCTGCACCTGGTTAATGCCCGGGAGGCGGTACTCCACCGGGTCCTCAACCGTGATCACATTGATTTCGGGCTTCGCGACGGTGTTGAGAGTGGTGTAGAGCGTGGTCGACTTGCCGGATCCGGTCGGTCCGGTCACGAGGATCATGCCGTAGGGCTTCGTGTACGACTTCTTATAGACGTCGAAGTTGCGCTGCAACAGTCCGAGGTCATCGAGGCTCATGCTCGAGCCCGAATTGTCGAGAATTCGCATGACGACCTTCTCGCCCCACACCGTCGGGAGAGTGGCGACTCGTAGATCGATTTTGCGGCCTCCATGGACCACCGAGAGCCGGCCATCCTGGGGCTTACGACGCTCGGCGATGTCGATGTCGCTCATAATCTTGAGGCGCGAAATCACGCCGTTCTGGATCTGCTTGGGGGCACGCTGCATCTCGTGAAGCACGCCGTCGATGCGGTAGCGGACCCGCACCTCATGCTCTCCCGGCTCGATGTGGATGTCGGAAGCCCGGTCCTGGATGGCCTGGCTGATCAGCAGGTTGACGAATCGCACGATCGGCGCGTCGTCTTCGAAGGCCTCGGAGACCACCGGCACCATGTCGGCGGAGGGCTTGCCCTCCTCCTCGAGCGCGGTGGTCAGGTCGTTGAGCTCGCCATCCGCTCGAAGCAGGCGGTTCATCGCGTTACGCAGATCCTGGCGCTCCGCGACAACCGCGTTCACCCGCATCCGTGTCGCTGCCCGGATGTCATCGAGAGCGAAAACATCACCCGGGTTCGACATGGCGACCGTGATCGTATCGCCCGCGACCGAGAGCGGAAGCAGATCGTGTCGGCGACAGAGCGCAGCGGAGACGAGGGAAACCGCGGTGCGATCTATGGGAAAGTCGATGAGTTCCACAAACGGCAGACCGGCCTGGGCTGCACGTGCAGACGCGACCTGGACGTCAGTGAGCACTCCCGCGTCGATCAGGTTGATGATCTGGAGTTCATCCGTGGCGGGGTCCCCGCTGATGTCGTCGAGACTCTCGATCGGCATGAGGCCCCGGATGATGAGAATCTCAGCGACTGAAGACATTTCCGCGCCCTTCCTGTGTGTGTCAGTCGGAGGGCGCAAAACGAAAGTAGGACGATCCCCCCGGAAATCCCACGTTATAGGCGCGCTGATGGTATTTACAGTCCCGCGATAGGGGGTCACCGTGTGGTTCCCTGAGCTGCCCGAGTTGAGATCTGGCGAATGGTCGCTCATCCACTGGTGGAGAGTGCGTTTGCCAGACCTCACCAGGCCCACGGTCACCCGCACCAGCCACCCCTCCGCAATCTGGACTTCAGGATTTCGATAACCTCCCGCGAGTCCCGCAAGTCTGGTGCGCCAGCACGAACGTACGACCAGGTGGCATCTTCGAGCCGCGGCGCACGCTTGAGGTCCTTTCCCCACTGCACGCGATCGGTGCGGTGGCCGTCGCCCTCGTAGTCGAACGCGACCCTGTACCGCCTCCAGCCGAGGTCGGCCATCGCAACGAACACCCCGGCATCCGTGTAGATTTCGCAGTTCACCTCGGGAGACGGCAATCCCGCGGAGGCGAACCTCACTCTCATCACCGATTCGGGCGGTGAATCCGCGCGGTCGGTGAGCGTTGGAAGGCACCTTTCGAGCAGCGGCCGCCCTCGCCTGCCTTTCCAGCGATCCAGCGCATTAGCGAGGTTGCTTCTGTCCAGGCGCAGGTGAGAGGCACGCCTGCGCCAGAGCAAGAAATCCCCAGCGGCCACCAGGTCTTCCTCGCTGAGCAGCGCCCCGAGGTCGCACCAGGTGCGCGCGAGAGAAGTGACGCGGATGCGGCCGAACTGAAGGACATCTCTTTCGTCGACCTGAAGCCGATGCCCCCGGATGCCCGCACCTACCGGTACCACCTGCCCCGGCCGGACCGCCACATCGAGGGCCGAACGGCGTTCAAGTGCGAACGGGAGGGGAATGCCCCATAACCTCGCCGCGGTGATGTGAGAGAAGTACGCACCCGGAGACATCCGCTCTGCGTACGCGTCCACCATGTTGACTATCGATCGCTCCGAGCCAGCCGGAACCCGAATACCCCAGAAAGGACGTTCAAGATCGGCCCCCCGCAGTCGGCCCACTCCGACTCCGAGTGCGAGCGCGCGGCCGACCGAGAACGGACCGACTCCAATCGCGGTCGGAAGCCTAACGCGAGCACCCATCGAAGAAGGATGCCTGTCGCGCAGCGCAGCAAACCGTAATCCACAGCTGCCATCGCCCATCCACAGCCCCTCAGGAGTAGACCCCCACCCCTTATCCAGCGGTGAGATCTGGCAATCGGATGCTGCTTACGGCAGTAAGGGACAGATTGCCAGACCTCACCGGCTTGTTAACGACTAATGGCCCCTGCCGGAGTAGGGGCCATTAGCGGGGTGCGCTTAGTTGTACGTTCCCGGCGTGTAGTCGTCGGAGGAGAAGCTGTCGAAGTCGACGAACGAGAGGTCCGCTTCGCTGAACACCGAGTCATCCGTGAAGATGCGGTTCGGGTAGCGCTCGGCCTTGGCCTCTTCCGTCGCCTCAACGGAGACGTTGCGGTACTTCGGCAGGCCGGTTCCGGCAGGAATCAGCTTTCCGATGATCACGTTCTCCTTCAGGCCCATCAGCGGGTCGGACTTGCCCTCCATTGCGGCCTGCGTGAGAACACGCGTGGTCTCCTGGAATGACGCGGCCGACAGCCACGACTCGGTTGCCAGAGATGCCTTGGTGATTCCCATGACCTCCTGGCGAGCGGATGCCGTCTTCTTGCCCTCGGTGAGAGCGGAGCGGTTCAGATCGTTGTACTTGAGGCGGTCGACGAGTTCACCGGGAAGCAGCCCGGTGTCACCGTGATCGACGACAGTCACCTTGCGGAGCATCTGGCGAACGATGACCTCAATGTGCTTGTCGTGAATCGGCACACCCTGCGAGCGGTAGACGCCCTGCACACCGCTGACGAGGTGGATCTGAACGGCGCGAACGCCGCGCACCCGAAGAACTTCCTTCGGATCGATCGCACCGACGTGCAGCTGCTGTCCGAGCTCGACGTGCTGGCCATCCTCGACAAGGAGGGTCGCACGCTTGAGCACCGGGTAAGCGATCGGCTCGTCACCACTGTCGGGGGTCAGGATCAGCTTGCGGCTGCGGTCCGTGTCCTCGATGGTGATGCGGCCGGCGGCCTCGGCAATCGGGGACGCACCCTTGGGGGTGCGAGCCTCGAAGAGCTCGGTGACGCGCGGCAGACCCTGAGTGATGTCATCCGCGGATGCAACTCCTCCGGTGTGGAAGGTACGCATCGTGAGCTGCGTGCCGGGCTCGCCGATGGACTGGGCCGCGATGATGCCGACGGCCTCTCCGATGTCGACGAGCTTGCCGGTCGCGAGCGAACGGCCGTAGCAGGCCGCACACACACCGACGGCAGACTCACACGTGAGCACCGAACGCACCTTGATGTTGTGAACTCCCGCTGCGAGCAGCACGTCGAGCAGAATATCTCCGACGTCATCTCCGGCCGACGCGATGATTTCGCCAGCCTCGTTGACCGCATCGGCCGCGAGGCTGCGGGCGTACACCGAGTTCTCGACGTTGACGTCGAGGGACCAGTTGCCCGCGGCATCCTGAACGGCGATCGGCATGTCGAGACCCTTGGAGGTGCCACAGTCGTCCTCGCGAATGATGACGTCCTGCGAGACGTCGACGAGTCGACGCGTGAGGTATCCGGAGTCGGCCGTACGAAGCGCGGTGTCGGCCAGTCCCTTGCGAGCACCGTGAGTCGCGATGAAGTACTCGGCAACCGAGAGTCCTTCGCGGTAGCTCGAGATGATCGGGCGGGGGATGATCTCACCCTTCGGGTTCGACACGAGTCCACGCATACCGGCGATCTGGCGAACCTGCATCCAGTTACCACGGGCACCGGAGGTGACCATGCGGTTGATGGTGTTGTCGGCAGGCATGTTGTCTTCCATCGCCTTGGCGACTTCGGCGGTTGCCTTGTTCCAGATCTCGATGAGCTCCTGGCGACGCTCGGCGTCGGTCGTGAGGCCCTTCTCAAACTGGGTCTGAACCTTCGTGGCCTGCTTCTCGTAGCCCTCGATGATCTGGCGCTTGTTCGGCGGGGTGAGCACGTCGCTGAGCGCGACGGTCACACCGCTTCGGGATGCCCAGTGGAATCCGGCGTCCTTGATGCGGTCGAGTGCTGCGGCGACCTCCACCTTGGGGTAGCGCTCGGCGAGATCGTTGACGATCGCGGAGAGTTGGCCCTTATCGGCCACGGCCTCAACGTACGGGTAGTCCTCCGGAAGCGTCTCGTTGAAGAGCGCCCGACCGAGACTCGTGTTCACGAGAACCGGCTTGCCGATTTCAAAGCCAGCCGGCTCCTCCCCCTCGGCGAAGACGACATCCGACAAGCGGATGCGCACCTTCGCGTTGAGGTCGACCGAGTGCTGGTCGTGGGCGAGGATCGCCTCGGCGATCGAGGAGAACGCGCGGCCTTCGCCGACGACGCCTTCCTTGAGCGTGGTGAGGTGGTGCAGGCCGATGATCATGTCCTGGGTCGGCAGGGTGACCGGGCGGCCATCCGACGGCTTCAGGATGTTGTTCGACGCGAGCATCAGGATGCGCGCCTCGGCCTGGGCCTCGACGGACAGCGGAAGGTGCACTGCCATCTGGTCACCGTCGAAGTCGGCGTTGAACGCCGCGCAGACGAGCGGGTGAAGCTGGATGGCCTTGCCCTCGACGAGCTGAGGCTCGAACGCCTGGATGCCCAGACGGTGGAGCGTTGGCGCGCGGTTGAGCAGCACGGGGCGCTCGCGGATGATCTCCTCGAGCACGTCCCACACCTGCGGACGCGAACGCTCGACCATGCGCTTGGCGCTCTTGATGTTCTGAGCGTGGCTGAGGTCGATGAGGCGCTTGATCACGAAGGGCTTGAACAGCTCCAGTGCCATCTGCTTTGGCAGGCCACACTGGTGGAGCTTGAGCTGCGGTCCGACGATGATGACCGAACGGCCGGAGTAGTCGACGCGCTTTCCGAGCAGGTTCTGGCGGAAGCGACCCTGCTTTCCCTTGAGCATGTCGCTCAGGGACTTGAGGGCACGGTTGCCGGTACCGGTGACCGGGCGACCACGGCGACCGTTGTCGAACAGTGCGTCGACGGCCTCCTGCAGCATCCGCTTCTCGTTGTTGACGATGATCTCGGGGGCACCGAGGTCGAGCAACCGCTTGAGGCGGTTGTTGCGGTTGATGACCCTGCGGTACAGGTCGTTGAGGTCGCTCGTGGCGAACCGGCCGCCATCGAGCTGCACCATCGGACGTAGGTCCGGCGGGATGACCGGGACGCAACCCAGCACCATGCCCATCGGGCTGTTGCGGGTGTTGAGGAACGCAGCCACAACCTTGAGGCGCTTCAAGGCGCGAACCTTCTTCTGACCCTTGCCTGACCGGATCGTCTCACGCAGGGACTCGGCCTCGGCGTCGAGGTCGAAGCCCTCGAGCAGCCGCTGCAGGGCCTCTGCGCCCATGCCACCGGTGAAGTACGTACCGAAGCGGTCGCGCAGCTCGCGGTAGAGCGTCTCATCGACGACGAGCTGCTTGACCTCGAGCTTGCGGAACGTGTCGATGACCTCCTCGAGCTTGTCGAGCTCGCGCTCGGACCGGCCGCGCAGGGCCTTCAGCTCACGCTCTGCGCCTTCGCGCACCTTGCGCCGCACGTCGCCCTTTGCGCCCTCGGCCTCAAGGGCAGCCAGATCGTCCTCGAGCTTCTTCTGGCGGGTCTCGGCGTCGCTGTCGGTCTTGCTCTGGACGCGGTCACGTTCGACCTGGATCTGGGCCTCGAGGGTCGGCAGGTCGCGGTGCCGAGCCTCGACGTCGACCGTGGTAATCAGGTACGCCGCGAAGTAGATGATCTTCTCGAGATCCTTGGGCGCGAGGTCGAGCAGGTAGCCCAGCCGCGACGGGACACCCTTGAAGTACCAGATGTGGGTGACGGGGGCGGCCAGCTCGATGTGCCCCATCCGCTCACGGCGCACCTTCGCGCGGGTCACCTCGACGCCGCAGCGCTCGCAGATGATGCCCTTGAAGCGCACCCGCTTGTACTTGCCGCAATAGCACTCCCAGTCGCGGGTGGGTCCGAAGATCTTCTCGCAGAAGAGCCCGTCCTTCTCCGGCTTGAGGGTGCGGTAGTTGATGGTTTCAGGCTTCTTCACCTCGCCGTGCGACCACTGACGAATGTCGTCAGCGGTGGCGAGGCCGATACGGAGCTCGTCAAAGAAGTTGACGTCGAGCACGTAGGCACCCCTCTCAGGGGTTAGTTCTCTAAGTTTGGGTTTGCTGTCTTGCCCGGTGCGTCTAGACCTCTTCGACCGAGCTCGGCTCGCGCCGCGAGAGGTCGATGCCGAGCTCCTCTGCGGCTCGGAAGACGTCCTCGTCGGTGTCGCGCATCTCGATCGCCATACCGTCGCTGGAGAGCACCTCGACATTGAGGCAGAGCGACTGCATCTCCTTGATAAGTACCTTGAACGACTCCGGGATGCCGGGCTCGGGGATGTTCTCGCCCTTGACGATCGCCTCGTACACCTTCACGCGACCGAGCACATCGTCGCTCTTGATCGTGAGCAGCTCCTGCAGGGCGTACGCAGCGCCGTACGCCTGCATCGCCCAGACCTCCATCTCGCCGAACCGCTGGCCGCCGAACTGCGCCTTACCACCCAGGGGCTGCTGCGTGATCATCGAGTACGGACCGGTGCTGCGAGCGTGGATCTTGTCGTCCACCAGGTGCAGCAGCTTCAGGATGTAGACGTAGCCCACCGAGACAGGCGCCGGGAAGGGCTCACCAGAACGGCCGTCGAACAGCAGCGCCTTGCCCGATGGGCCGATCAACCGGCGGACCTCACCGGTGCCCAGGTCGTCGAACGTCGGGGTCGTCGAGTCCAGCAGACCGGTGATCTCGTCCTCGCGGGCACCGTCGAACACCGGTGTCGCGAGCACGCTGCCGGGCTTGGAGTCCGACGCACCGATCTCGGCGAGCCGCTGCTTCCAGCTCTGGTCGGCGCCCTCGACGTGCCAGCCGGCCTTCGCGACCCAGCCGAGGTGGGTCTCGAGGACCTGGCCGACGTTCATCCGGCCCGGTACGCCGAGCGGGTTGAGCACGACGTCCAGCGGCGTGCCGTCCTCCATGAACGGCATGTCCTCGACGGGGAGGATCTTGGCAATGACGCCCTTGTTGCCGTGTCGGCCCGCGAGCTTGTCGCCATTGCTGATCTTGCGCTTCTGGGCGACGTACACCCGGACCAGCTCGTTGACCCCCGGAGGCAGCTCGTCGCCGTCCTCGCGGCTGAACACGCGTACGCCGATGACCTTCCCGGACTCGCCGTGCGGGACCTTGAGGCTGGTGTCGCGCACCTCGCGGGCCTTCTCACCGAAGATCGCGCGCAGCAGGCGCTCCTCCGGGGTCAGCTCGGTCTCGCCCTTCGGGGTCACCTTGCCGACCAGGACGTCACCGGGGGTGACCTCCGCGCCGATCCGGATGATCCCGCGCTCGTCGAGGTCGGCGAGGACCTCCTCGGAGACATTCGGGATGTCGCGTGTGATCTCCTCGGCGCCGAGCTTGGTGTCCCGGGCGTCGACCTCGTGCTCCTCGATGTGGATCGACGTGAGCACGTCGTCCTGCACGAGGCGCTGCGACAAGATGATCGCGTCCTCGTAGTTGTGGCCCTCCCAGGGCATGAACCCGACGAGCAGGTTCTTGCCCAGAGCCATCTCCGCGCCATCGGTGCAGGGCCCGTCGGCGATGACCTGCCCGATCTCGACCCGCTCGCCCTCGGCCACGATCGGCTTCTGGTTGATGCAGGTGCCCTGGTTGCTGCGCCGGAACTTGTGCAGCCGATACGTACGGCGGGCGCCGTCGTCGTGCATGACGGTGATGTAGTCGGCCGACAGCTCCTCGACGACACCGGCCTGCTCGGCGGTGATGACATCGCCGGCGTCGACCGCGGCGCGGTGCTCCATACCGGTGCCGACCAGCGGCGCCTCGCTGCGCAGCAGCGGGACGGACTGGCGCATCATGTTGGCGCCCATCAGCGCACGGTTGGCGTCGTCGTGCTCCAGGAACGGGATCATCGCGGTGGCCACCGACACCATCTGGCGGGGGCTGACGTCCATGTAGTCGACGCCCTCGGGCGCGATGTAGTCGACCTCGCCACCCTTGCGGCGTACCAGCACACGCGCCTCGGAGAACGAACCGTCCGCCGACACGGGGGAGTTGGCCTGCGCGACGACGTGCTTGTCCTCCTCGTCCGCGGTGAGGTAGTCGACCTCGTCGGTCACCCGGCCGGCATCGACGCGGCGGTACGGCGTCTCCATGAAGCCGTACGGGTTGACCCGGGCGAAGGTTGCCAGTGAGCCGATCAGGCCGATGTTGGGGCCTTCGGGTGTCTCGATCGGGCACATCCGGCCGTAGTGGCTGGGGTGCACGTCGCGGACCTCGAAGCCGGCCCGCTCACGCGACAGACCACCCGGGCCGAGCGCGGACAGCCGGCGCTTGTGGGTCAGGCCGGACAGCGGGTTGGTCTGGTCCATGAACTGGCTGAGCTGGCTGGTGCCGAAGAACTCCTTGATGGAGGCGACGACCGGTCGGATGTTGATCAGCGTCTGCGGCGTGATCGCCTCAACGTCCTGCGTCGTCATCCGCTCACGGACGACCCGCTCCATCCGGGCCAGGCCCAGGCGGATCTGGTTCTGGATCAGCTCGCCGACGGTACGCAGGCGCCGGTTGCCCAGGTGGTCGATGTCGTCGGTCTCGTAGCCCTGCTCACCGGCGTGCAGGCGTACGACGTAGTCGATCGTCGCCAGGATGTCGTCCTCGGTGAGCACACCCTGGTCGACGGGCAGCGCGAGCTGCAGCTTCTTGTTGGCCTTGTAACGGCCGACCTTGGCCAGGTCGTAGCGCTTGGCGTTGAAAAACAAGTTGTCGAGCAGTGTCTGGGCGGACTCGCGGGTCGGCGGCTCGCCCGGACGCAGCTTGCGGTAGATGTCGATCAGGGCATCGTCCTGCCCGGTGGTGTGATCCTTCTCCAGCGTCATCCGCATCGACTCGAAGTCGCCGTAGCGCTCCAGGATGCGGGCGTCGTCCCACCCCAAGGCCTTGAGCAGCACGGTGACGGGCTGCTTGCGCTTGCGGTCGATGCGCACACCCACGGAGTCGCGCTTGTCGATCTCGAACTCCAGCCAGGCACCCCGGCTTGGGATGATCTTGCAGGAGTAGGTGTCCTTGTCCGTCGTCTTGTCGATCTGCTTGTCGAAGTAGACGCCCGGCGACCGGACCAGCTGTGACACCACGACGCGCTCGGTGCCGTTGATGACGAACGTGCCCTTGTCGGTCATCACCGGGAAGTCGCCCATGAAGACGGTCTGGGACTTGATCTCACCGGTGGTGTTGTTGGTGAACTCGGCGGTGACGAACAGCGGCGCCGCGTACGTCATGTCCTTGTCCTTGCACTCCTCCACGGAGTACTTGGTGGGCTCGAAGCGGTGGTCGCGAAAGCTCAGGGACATCGAGCCGGAGAAGTCCTCAATCGGGGAGATCTCCTCGAAGATCTCTTCCAGGCCGGAGGACGTCGAGGTGTCCGCCCGACCGGCATCGAGGGCCTCCTGGACCCGGACGGTCCATGCGGCATTGCCGACCAGCCAGTCGAACGACGTGGTCTGCAGGTGCAATAGGTTGGGAACCTCAAGAGGCTCCCGGATCTTGGCGAAGGACAGGCGCGGGGTAGTGCGACGAGCAGCCAACAGGGGGTTCCTTCCAACGGCAGCGGGCCAGGTGCTGCCCTGATCTGCCACGAACCTCAGATGGAGCGCCCGCTCCTCCGACCCACCTGCCGGGGCATCTGGCCCGGGCGGTTATATGACGAGAGGCAGCGCAATTAGGCAGAGTAGCCGATGGCTACCTGCCTGTCCAGCGTTGCCCGCGTCACACACACTGCTGGGCACAGCGTGCCGAGCGATGCCCCCGACGTCAAGCATCAGCTGGGTGCCTGGGGACGACGAGAACCAGGCGAACTCCACGTGAGCAACCTGCAGGGCCCCGGCCGACTTCGGTACGCAGGACCGCCTGCGCCGCCGCTCTGCGTGATCAGCACACTGCCGTCCAGCCGTTCCCGCAGGCGTTGTCAGTGCGACCCCGAGGGCGTGCGAGCCGGCGGCGAATCGAGCGGGCAGGGCGCAGGGCGGCCCGCTGTCCGCGGACCGCCCTGATCGAGACCCGGGGGCAGTGCCCCCTGCCGGTGCTACTTGACGGTCACCGTGGCGCCGACGGCCTCGAGGGCAGCCTTGGCCTTCTCGGCAGCCTCCTTGGTGGCCTTCTCCAGAACGGCCTTCGGGGCACCGTCCACGAGGTCCTTGGCCTCCTTGAGCCCAAGGCTCGTGATGGTGCGCACCTCCTTGATGACCTGAATCTTCTTCTCGCCGACGCCTTCGAGAATGACATCGAACTCGTCCTGCTCGACGACCTCCTCGGCGGGCGCGCCACCACCGGCAGCGGGGGCCGCGGCGGCGACCGGAGCGGCAGCGGTGACGCCGAATGTCTCCTCGAACTGCTTGACGAACCCGGAGAGCTCGATCAGCGTCATCTCCTTGAACTGCTCCAGCAGCTCGTCAGTGCTGAGCTTGGCCATAATGTTACTCCTCGTTGCTGCGCCGGTCACGGTGGGTGCCGGACTCCGAAATGGGGTGGGTAAAGCCTGGCGCGGCGTGCGGCCCGCGCCTCAGGGGGTCTGCGGGGGGCTGTCGGTCTCTGGGGCCGCCTCGGCACTGGCCGCCGCGGCGTCCTCTGTCGGGGTCTCGACCGCGGGGGCCTCGGCCGCGGGGGTCCCGGCCGCCTCGGCGAGGTCATCGCTCTCAGGCGGGTCGGCGGCCGGCGTGCCGGCTCCACCGATGATCGACGGGTCCTGCTCGGCCTTGGCCTGCAGGGCACCCGCCAGGCGAGCCACCTGAGCGAGCGGTGCATTGAGCAGGTAGACAGCGTTCGACAACGAGGCCTTCAGAGCCCCGGCCATCTTGGCCAGCAGCACCTCACGCGACTCGAGATCGGCAAGCTTGCGGATCTCCTCGACCGTGAGCGGCTTGCCGTCGAGCACGCCCCCCTTGACGACGAGCGCCGGGTTGGCCCGGGCGTAGTCGCGCAGGGCCTTGGCGGCCTCGACCGGCTCACCCTTGACGAACGCGACGGCAGTCGGCCCGGAGAGCAGGCTGGCGAGCCCTTCGAGCCCGGCTTCGATGGCCGCGAGCCGGGTCAGCGTGTTCTTGACGATGGCGTACGACGTGTCGCTGCCGAGCGCGGTCCGCAGCGCCGTGACCTGCTTGACGGACAAGCCGCGGTACTCCGTCAGCACGGCCGCCGTGGAGGTGCGAAAAGCCTCGGTGAGCGCGGCGACCGCAGCGGCCTTGTCTGGCCGTACGGTGGCGCGCCGGTGTTCGGCCGGCACCTGCTCTGAAGCGGGCTGCGCGGTGTCGGTGGCCATGGGCCTCCTCCAGGAATCGGGCCAGGTCCCTCTCGGGGGCCCTACGACGCACGGACGCCCCGGCGCAGAGCGCACGGGGCGTCAGAGGTGACCGAGCGGGCTCGGGGTCTGTCCGTGTCTCCTGCGCGGGCCGCCCGCACGAGGCGGGACCTTCCGCTCCCGGAGGAGCGACCAGCGGTCTGTGGTGACGTTCTCTCCCCAGATTAGCAGCCCGGTCCGGCGGTCCAGGTCCGCAGCCCGAGCCGCCGCGGCTACTCCGGCCGGGTGTCGGAGCCGTCCTCGAGCAGGTTGCGGATGCGGTTGGGGTCGACCGCGATGCCAGGCCCCATCGTCGTGGAGACAGTGATCTTCTTCAGGAACTTGCCCTTGGCGGCCGACGGCTTGGCCCGGCCCACCTCGTCGAGCGCTGCGCCGTAGTTCTCCACCAACTGCCTCTCGTCGAAGGACGCCTTGCCGATGACCAGGTGGAGGTTGGCCTGCTTGTCGACCCGGAAGTTGACCTTGCCTCCCTTGATGTCCTGCACGGCCTTCGTGACGTCGGTGGTGACCGTGCCGGTCTTGGGGTTGGGCATCAGGCCGCGCGGCCCGAGGATGCGGGCGATCTTGCCGACCTTGCCCATCTGGTCCGGCGTGGCGACCGCTGCGTCGAAGTCGAGGAACCCCTTCTGAATCCTCTCGATGAGGTCGTCGCCACCGACCTCGTCGGCCCCCGCGGCGATCGCCTCGGCGGCCTTCTCCCCCGCGGCGAAGACGATGACGCGCGAAACCTTGCCGGTGCCGTGCGGCAGGTTGACCGTGCCGCGGACCATCTGGTCGGCCTTGCGGGGGTCGACTCCGAGCCGCATCGCCACCTCGACGGTCGCGTCGTACTTCACGGTGCTCGTCTGCTTCGCGAGGCGCACGGCCTCGAGCGGGGAGTACGCCTTATCGGCGTCGATCTTGGCTGATGCTGCGGTCCAGGCCTTGCTGCGCTTCACGGTGTCGTCCCCTCTGCCAGGACGGCAGGTTGTGGTCGTCGGGTCCGGGCGGTCCGGGCCCTCCCACGGTGCGAGCGGTGCGGGTGGTGCGGTCGGTGCTGGTGAAGCCGGTGGTGCGACCGGGGCCGGCTCAGTCGGTGACGTTGATCCCCATCGAGCGGGCCGTCCCGGCGATGATGTTCGCGGCGGCGTCGACGTCGTTCGCGTTGAGGTCGGAGAGCTTGGTTGTGGCGATCTCGCGTACCTGAGCCCGGGAGATCGTGGCGACCTTCTTGGTGTGCGGCGTCGGCGACCCCTTGTCCACGCCCGCGGCCTTCAGGATCAGCCTCGCGGCAGGCGGGGTCTTGGTGATGAAGGTGAACGACCGGTCCTCGAACACCGAGATCTCGACCGGGACGATGTCGCCGCGCTGGCCCTCGGTCGCGGCGTTGTACTGCTTGCAGAACTCCATGATATTCACGCCGTGCTGGCCCAGGGCCGGGCCGACCGGTGGCGCGGGCGTCGCGACGCCGGCCTTGATCTGCAGCTTGATGACGGCTGAGAGCTTCTTCTTGGGGGGCATGTTCGTTTCTCTTTCGAGTTCGAGGAAGGCCGGAGCTAGAGCTTGGCGACCTGGTTGAAGGACAGCTCGACGGGCGTCTCGCGGCCGAAGATCGACACCAGCACCTTGAGCTTCTGGCTGTCGAGGTTGATCTCGTTGATCGTCGCGGGCAGGGTGGCGAACGGCCCATCCGTGACAGTGATCGACTCGCCGACCTCGAAGTCGACGGCCTTGGTGGCGACCACGGTCTTCTGCTTGGGCTCCGCCAGCTGCTTCACGACCTCATCGAGGGTCAGCGGCGTCGGACGCGACGTCTGGCCGACGAAGCCGGTGACGCCCGGGGTGTTGCGTACCGCCGACCACGACTCGTCGATCAGGTCCATGCGCACGAACAGGTAGCCGGGGAGCTTCTTGCGCACGACAGCCTGGCGCTTGCCGCCCTTGACCTCCATGACCTCCTCAGTCGGGACCTCGATCTGGAAGATGAAGTCTTCCATATTCAGGCTCTGGATACGACTCTCGAGGTTGGCCTTCACCTTGTTCTCGTAGCCGGCATACGAGTGCACGACGTACCAGTCGCCGGGCAAACCGGACAGCACCAACTTCATCGCATCGGCTGGGTCGAGGTCCTCCTCCGCGATCTCGGGCGCGTCGGCCCCGAACTCGGCAGCGGCTGTCTCGGCATCGGCCTCCGCGTCGAAGGCCGCGGTGCCGACACCTTCCGGGGACGCGTCGTCGAGGTAGCCGCTCGGGGCGCCGTCGACCCCGCCGGCTCCGAGCTCGGCCTCGTCGGCAGCGGCCGTCCCGGCGCCGGTGGACACGGCAACGCCGTCCGGCGTGTTGTCGACGGCCTCGCCCTGCTCCGACGACGGGCCCTGGTCGGACACCTGGCTGTCGTCGGGCTCGGGGTCGGACGGGCTGGGCGGCTTGGACACGGACACGTCCTTCTGATCTGGGGTACGGGTTGGGAAAGCGGTGGTCGAAGGTCAGCCGGTGGTCGACGTGGGGTTGCCGCCAAAGACCTTCAGGACCACCTGCGAGAACGCGAAGTCAAACAGGCTGACGAGCAGGACCATGAACACGACGAAGACCAGCACCACGCTGGTGTAGGTGATCAGCTCCTGGCGGGACGGCCAGATGACCTTGCGCAGCTCGGCTATCACCTGCCGGTAGAAGACCGCGATGCTGCGGATCCGCCCCGGGCCGCCGTCCCGGCGGCGCCCCACCCGCGCCGAACCGCCCGGCCCGCCGTCGGCGCCGCGAGCCGCCGACGGAGCCTGCGCGCTGTCACTCATTGGTGCCCTCGCTCCGTCGGCCGGGATATCCGGACCTGCGTGCCGCCACCGAGAACCGGGGCGGTTGGTACGGGCTGTGCCGTCTGCGTGCAGGGGTGACAGGAGTCGAACCTGCGACATCCGGTTTTGGAGACCGGCGCTCTGGCCAACTGAGCTACACCCCTCCGGGGGCCCGGCCGGTGCCAGCTGCGTCGGCGCGCGGGCGAGCCTGAGCAGAGGCGTCGGCCCCCAGAACGCCGAGTGTACGGCGTGGGCGGGTCGACGGTCACGCACCGGCCACCAGGAAACGGCCCGACCACCCTGCCTGCGGGCGCCAGGAGAAAGCCGACCAGCCTGGCGACCGCCGTGACGGCCGGCCCGCAGCCTGGAAGCATGGTGCCATGACGACCTTCACGCCGACGACCTCCACACCGACGACCTCGACCGGGGGCACCTCGACCGGGGCAGCGCCTTGCGGTCCGGCCGCCCGGCCGCGGGTGTCTGCCCGCATCGCGGCCATCACCGAGTCGGCCACGCTCGCGGTCGACGCGAAGGCCAAGGCCAAGAAAGCAGCCGGTGAGGATGTCGTGGGGTTCGGCGCCGGGGAGCCCGACTTCCCGACGCCGGCCCACATCGTTGCCGCCGCCGCGGCAGCCTGCGCGGACCCGCGCAACCACCACTACACGCCGGCCGGCGGCCTGCCCGAGCTGAAGGCCGCGATCGTCGTAAAGACCCGTCGCGACAGCGGCTACGAGGTGACGCCCGCGCAGGTCCTGGTCACCAACGGCGGCAAGCAGGCCATCTACGAGGCCTTCGCGACGCTGCTCGACCCCGGTGACGAGGTGCTGCTGCCCGCCCCGTACTGGACGACGTACCCGGAGGCCGTGAAGCTCGCCGGCGGGGTCCCGGTCGAGATCATGACCAGCGAGGACTCGAACTACCGGGTCAGCGTGGACCAGCTCGAGGCGGCCCGTACCGCGCGTACGAAGGTCCTGCTGTGGTGCTCCCCCGCCAATCCGACCGGCGCGGTCGCCTCACCGGCAGAGGTCCGCGCCGTCGGCGAGTGGGCGCTCGAGCACGGGATCTGGGTGGTCGCCGACGAGATCTACGAGCACCTGGTGTACGGCGGCGCCGAGCACGTCTCGATGCCGGTGGTGGTGCCCGGCCTCGCCGACACCTGCGTGGTGGTCAACGGGGTGGCCAAGACCTACGCGATGACCGGCTGGCGGGTCGGCTGGCTGATCGGTCCGGTGGACGTGGTCAAGGCCGCGACCAACCTGCAGTCGCACGCCACCAGCAACGTCAGCAACGTGGCGCAGGTCGCGGCCGTTGAGGCACTCACCGGTGACCTCTCGGCGGTCGCGCAGATGCGCGAGGCCTTCGACCGGCGGCGCACCACCATGGTCACGATGCTCAACGCCATCCCCGGGGTGGCCTGCCCGACGCCCGAAGGGGCCTTCTACTGCTACCCGTCGGTCAAGGGGGTGCTCGGCCGGACGATCCGCGGGCGCACTGCCCAGAGCTCCGCCGAGCTCGCCGAGCTGGTGCTCGACGAGGTCGGGGTCGCCGTCGTGCCCGGCGAGGCCTTCGGGACCCCGGGCTACTTCCGACTGTCGTACGCGCTCGGCGACGACGACCTCGTCAAGGGCGTCCAGCGACTCGCCGGCCTGCTGGCCGAGGCGCGCTGAGCGGCGGTCTCAGCGCGGCAGCCGCAGGTCCTCGCGCCCGCGAAAGCGCTGCAGGAAGCGGTCATAGGTCTTCTTGGACTCCTTCTCGCGGTAGGCCGGGTCAGTGTCGTGGTAGCCGCGGTGGCGGTCCTGGCGTACCGGCAGCTCGCCCGCGGGCACCACCAGCCGGCCGCCTGCCTCGCGCAGCAGGAACGACCACTCCATGTCGGCGTTGCGGTAGAAGCGGGCCTTCGGCGGCAGCGGCACGAGCAGCGCGGCGGCCCGACGAACCGCGAACAGATAGCCCAGCAGGGCCTCGACCTCGCCCGGGCCGGCCTCGGCAAAGGTGGTCCAGCCGTCCTGCACGGCGACGCCGCGCCAGCCCGCCCCGACCACGGCCGGGTCGTCGAAGCACGCCAGCACAGGCTCGAGGGCGTCGCCCTCAAGGACGGTACTGGGGTCAAGCAGCACGTGCACGGTGGCGGTGTCGGCGCGCAGCAGCGCCCACCGGGCCTGCGACCAGCCGGCGGCCCGTTCGACGTGCAGCTCCAGGACCCGCCCGGGATGCGCCTGGGCGAGCTCGTGCACGGCCGGGCCCGCGTCGCTGCCGTTGTCGAGCAGCACCACCACGACATCCTCGGGTGCGTGCTGGACCAGGGCCGCCACGCAGGTGCGCAGGTCCTCGGCCCAGCCCTCCACCAGCACGGCGACGGTGCATCGACGGGTGTCGGGCTCGGCGCTGCGGTCGGGCAGGTCGCTTACCGAGGCCAGCACGTCGTATGGCGGTCGCTCGGCGAGCACCGGGCCGTCCGGGCCGTCGCGGACCACCCACCCCGCGGCGGCGATGTCGTCGCGCAGTCGGTCGCTCTCGGCGAAGTCCTTCGCGGCCCGCGCGAGGGCACGACGCTCGGACAGCGCCAGCACCTGCGGCGGCGGGCTGCTCACGGCCCCTCCCGGAGCAGCGTGCGCAGCGCTTTGCGGTCGGTCTTGAGCACGCTGGTCAGCGGCACGGCGTCGACGACCCGCACGTCACGCGGGTACTTGGCGGCCGACAGGTGCTCGCGGGCATGCGCGACGAGCGCCTCCGGGGTGCAGGTGCTGCCCGGCCGCAGCGACACGAACGCCACGACCTCCTCGCCGACCCGCAGGTCCGGGCGGCCGACGACAGCCGCGGCGATGACGTCGGGATGAGCGAGCAGCACGTCCTCGACGTCTCGCGGATAGACGTTGAAGCCGTTGCGGATGATCAGGTCCTTGAGGCGGTCGACGACCGAGAGGTAGCCGCCCGCATCGAGATGCCCGATGTCGCCGGTGTGCAGCCAGCCGCCGCGCAGGGTCTCGGCCGTCGCCTCGGGGCTGTGCCAGTAGCCGCGCATCAGCACCGGGCCGCGTACGCAGATCTCGCCATCCACGCCTGGCGCGAGAACCGCACCGTTGGCGTCCTCGATGCGTACCTCGACGCCCGTGACCGGCCTGCCCACGGTGCCGAGTCGGCGTTCGTGGGGCGGCTGCGCGCTGATCAGCGCGCTGCTCTCGGTGCAGCCGTAGCCCTCTCGGATCTCGCACCCGGGCACCCGGCGCTCAAACTCCTCCAGCACGTCCATGGCCAGCGGGGCTGCGCCGCTGCTGACCCGCTCCAGGCTGGACAGGTCGAACTCCTCCAGCGGCTGGGTCAGCAGCATCCCGATCATCGAGGGGACGAGGGCGCTGGTCTGCACGCCGTGCTCCTGCACGAGTCTGAGGAAGCCGGCCGGGTCGAACCACCGCATCAGGACACTGGTGGAGGCCTCGACGGCGTGCAGCCCGGTGACCGCCACCAGCAGGCCGTAGGCATGGGCGAGCGGGAGCGGCAGCAGACCGCGCGTGCGGCCGGGCAGATGGCCGGCCGCGTAGCCGGCGGCCCCGGCGGCGTCCAGGCCTGCATGCGTGAGCGCCACGCCCTTGGATCGACCGGTCGTCCCGCCGGTGTAGAGCAGCGCTGCAAGGTCGTCGTCGTCGCGGTCGACAAGGCCCGTCTCCGGTTGAGCCTCCAGCTGCGCCCAGGGCGTCACGCCCGCCGGGTCGGCCGCTGGATCGGGCTCCACCACGACCAGGGGCAGCCCGGGAGCTGCCGCCCGGCAGGTGGCGAGGAACTCCGGGGTCGTGACGACCGCGACCGCACCGGAGTCGGTGACGACGTGCCGCAGCTCGTCCAGGGACAGCAGGAACAACACCGGCGTCGGGACCGCACCCATCCGCCACAGCGCCGCGTAGGCGATGCCGACCTCCGGGCAGTTGGCCATCATCACGACGACACGGTCACCCGGAGCGACGCCGATCTCACGATCTACGAGTTGGCGACCATCCACCGCCAGCACGAGGCGGAGTTCAAGTTCATGCTCAACGCCGTGCGCCACGGCATGGTCACCGCCGAAATCGCGGGTCGGCTCAACGAGACCGGAGCCCGCCCAGCTCCGACGGATGGCACGATCACCCTCGCCACCCGCAACGATACTGTCAACCGTATCAACGCGGCCGCCCTCGCTCGCCTACCGGGCGCCCTAAAGACGGCCAAGGCCGACGTTACGGGAGAGTTCGGTGGCCGCTCGTTTCCGGCCGACGAATCACTGCAACTCAAGGTGGGGGCGAGGGTGATGTTCCTGCGCAATGACTCCGTTGGAGACGGCGGCCAGCGCTGGGTGAATGGCACTGTTGGTACGGTTACGAAGATCTCCTCGACCGTTTTCGTGGAGGTCGACGGCGAGGTGCACGAGGTGCAGC
>ENA-OFCI01000648-OFCI01000648.1-metagenomes-genome-assembly--contig:-NODE-648-length-19539-cov-6.315130_pt1 | contig 19539 bp, 13 predicted proteins | sample MGYA00153391_OFCI01 | MGnify analysis MGYA00153391
GACTGTTAATCCGCAGGTCCCTGGTTCGAGTCCAGGTCGGGGAGCCATATGCAGCAAGGCCCTGCAGGTTTCACGATCTGCGGGGCCTTTCCATTTTGTGTAATTCCTGTGTAATTGTGCCGGGAATTCGTCAAGACGCTTTCGTGTTGTAGCGGTCGGATAACTTGTCCATTGCGCTTTGAATATGCGCGCCGTTCTGGTGGCTATAGCGCTCGACCATTGAAAGATTCTTGTGGCCACTGATACGCTTGACCGTGGGCAGGTCGACGCCGGCCTGCACCAGGTGCGTGATGGCGGTATGGCGCAGCGTGTGGCGGACAACCTGTTTCACATCGAGGCCAGCCGCATTCACACAACGGCGGAACGGCTTGTCGAGATTGACCGTGCGCCCTTCCTTCGCTGCAGCCGACGGGAACAGCCACGGCGTGCCCGGCTGGAGACTGGCGACATAGGTCGTGAGGTATCCAGCAAGGCTGCGCGAAATAGGCTGCTCACGGGCGCCTGCCTTGGCTTTGGGGATGTAGATGACCAATCGTTCTAGGTCGATATGCTCGCGCTTTACGCCGAGGATTTCATTCTTGCGCATTGACGTGTCAAGTCCGATGCGGATGAACGGGTGAATCTGTTGATTCTGGTCGGCGGCGGCTTCCTTAAGTAGCCGATCAATCTGCTCTACCGTCAGATAAGTAATGCGGCCGGAATGCTCTTTCAGTCGCTTGATAGTGGCCGGCTTATGATCCAGCCATCCCCATTCCACGGCTTTGTTGAGCAAGTGCGATAGCGCTGCCAGTTCGCGATTGATTGTCGCCGGTTTGGTTTCGCCGCCATAAACGGGCTTGCCACCTGGCCCGTTGGGGCGCATGACCAACTCTGTGCCGCGCTGCTTCTTGTAGCGTTCCACGTCGAAGGTGGCGATCTTCGAGAGCGGCGCGTCGGCGAAGAACGGAACAAGGTGCTGACCCAGCCGATAGCGCTTCATGGGGATGTCCTTGCCGCCCTCTTGCTCCAGCTTCACCAGGTATTTGTCTGCCGCCTCGCGGAACGACAGCGCCAGCTTGCGGCCCTTGGGCAGATTGAGGCGTCCGGCCTTGGCATCCTGCCGAGCCTTGTCGATGAATTCTTCGGCCTGGGTGCGCGTGGTGCCATCCGATTCGCGACCAATCACGCGGTGGATACGCTGGCCGTCTACCATGAAGTTGACCGTGAACAGCCCGTCGCCGTTGGCTTGCCGTTCAAAGGTGATACCGTGCTCGTTGACTTTTTCGCCGGCAGCCAACTTGCGCAGAGTAGGGCGCGTCAGTTTGGAAAAGGTCTTGGCCATGATCGAGTCCGATCAGAAAGGAATGTCGTTTTCGAAGTCGGACTTGACAGCAGGCTTGACGACGGGCGTGGTGTCTGTCCATGTAGGCAGGGTGTCCCGTGACGCATCACCGCGTGCAACCGCGCAAAAGTCATCCCAGCGTTCCCGCAGCCGGTCGAAACACAAGGAATCCTCTACGACTTGCCACGTCCACTCACCATTGTTCTTGTTTGAGTTGCCCTTCCATAGATAGCCGTTCTCGCGAATGAGCTTCCACCGCTTCTGCTCCTCGTGGGTCAGCAAGTCTGGATAGCTCAGGGCCAATTTCGCGAAACGGTCGGCATCATCAACGTCCCAGAGTTTTGCCGCAACATCGGCAACCGATGTGCCTAGATCGTTATTGAATCCGGGCTCTTGGATACAAACCCGCCCAAGACTGTCTTCAATCGCCCATTCAATAAAACTCGATACAGTCCGCCGCTGCTTGAGCGCAGCAAGCTCCGCCAGATACCGGAGCTTCGGGTCCAGCCGGACCGTCACCGTTTCGGTCCGGGTCAATTTTCCGCCGCCCCCCTTGCGTTTGCTTTCCGGATTTTCGGTCGCCATTTCATGTCCTTTCGTTCAGAGGTTCTATTAGATTCCTGCAAAGTCTATCACTACAATTGTTCTTTGACAAGCGTTGTATTGCTCTAGTATTCTTGTAATGTCTTTCACTACATATGAGAACAACCATGACACAAACTCCAGTCACCCCCATTGAAGTCAGAACGTACCCAGACGGCCGCATGGATACGAAAAACGCCTCTACCTATACCGGTCTTTCCGAAAAGACGCTGGCGATGATGCGCTGCAACGGCAACGGGCCAAAGTATGTGAAACGCGGCCGGGTCTTCTATTTCACGACCGACATAGACGAGTGGATGAATTCACAGGGTCGCCTCACCAGCACCGCCCAAGCCAAACAGCGTTTGGTTTGAGGTGAGCGCCATGAGATATCTGATGGCAGAAATGAAGTCGAAGCGCGGTCACTTCGACCGCGCTCGCCTTCCCGATCCGCTGACCTACTACGCCACCGAGCTTGACCATCTGCGTCCACAAGGCCATAACGCTATGGCGCGCTGCCCTTTTCACGACGACGCCCACCCCAGCCTGACGGTGAATCTCGCCACCGGCGCATTTCGCTGCCACGTCCCCGAGTGCGGCGCACATGGGCGCGGCGTGCTGGACTTTCACATGGCCCTTTACGGCTTTGGTTTTATTGCTGCCGCCAAAGCGCTGGGTGCTTGGAGCACCACCTCATGAAAGAACAAGAAAAAAACAATGCAACCGCTGACCAGCGCACTGACACACTGGACAGAGTGCTCCGCTACGCCGTGCAAAACGGCGGGGTCAAATCCAGCCAGATCGAGTCGGCGGTAACCCGTTGGGGCGTGCTGGTGGAGCGTTTCGCTCAGATGCAAAGTGGCCTGCGCGCCAGCGACCCGGAGAGCCTGCAGGCGCTGATCTATGCCGAGTTCAAGGAAGGTGCCACGCGACACGACATCAACGTGGTGAATATGACCGCGCTGGTGCTCGACATCGACAAGGATGCCGACCTCGACCGCACGCGCGCCGCGCTGGCTGGCCTGGAATGCGCGATTTACACCACCAAGCGCAGCACGCCCACTGCGCCGCGCCTACGCGTGATCTTGCCGCTTGCCGCGCCCGTGTCGGCACGCGACTGGCACGGCACTTATCGGCAGTTTGCCGCCGCGCTCGCGCTGCCCGGCTTGGACGCCTGTGCCGAGAAACTCTCGCAGCCATTCCTTGCGCCTCCTGGTGACGGCCATTTCGAGCGACTGTCCGGCGAATGGCTCGATCCCACACCCTACATCGCGGCCGCGCGCCAGGCCGAATACGACGCACTGCCGACACCCGAACCGATCCGCATTACCTTACTGCCCGTGCCGCCGCTCGACGCCGAGTTGATCCCCGCGCCGTTTCGGAGCTGGATCGCCGACATCGCCTACCGGATGCAATGCCCCATCGACTTCTGCGCCGTCGGCGCCATCACCATTCTGGCCGCCGTGATCGGCGCCGGCATCGGCATCAAGCCCAAGCGCAAAGACGACTGGCTAATCGTTCCCAACTTGTGGGGCGGCGTAATTGGCCCGCCGTCGAAGAAAAAGACCCCGGCGCTGGCAGAAATGGTCAAGGCGCTTGCGCGACTGGAGAAGCTCGCGACCGACGGCAGCCAACAGGCGAAGGCCACCGCCGCCGACCCGGAAACAAAAGCGCGCCAGAAATTGCTCAAAGCCGAACTCAACGACTCAATCAAGGCCGAGATCCTCGCTAAGCGCACCGCCAGCATGGCCACTGCCTATGCCACGGCCACCAACGGCGGCACGCCAGGCGACGAGGACGCCGAAGACGCCGACACCCCGCTAACCAAGCGCAAAGCGCCGTGCCGCCAGGGCCGAATAGCTCCGCCGCTGCGCAGCGTGGCTGAAATCAAGCTCGAAATGGCCAGCATGAGTGCTCCGCCAACCGGCGACCTGCAAGAGCGTTTCCGTACTAACGACGCCACTATCGAAGCGCTGCATGAACTGCTATCAACCAACCGGCGCGGCATTCTGGTCTTCCGCGACGAATTGGTTGGCCTGCTGCGCGGCTGGGACAAGCAAGGGCGTGAACAGGATCGCGGCTTTTATCTTGAAGCATGGAACGGCCAGGGCAGTTTTCCACTTGACCGGATCGGGCGGGGCCACGTCATATGCGACAACATGTGTGTGTCGATTCTCGGCGGCACCCAGCCCGACAAGCTGCGCAATTACCTTTATCAGGCACGCATCGAAAACGACGGCATGATGCAGCGCTTCCAGTTGCTCACCTATCCCGACGTGCAGCCGTTCGTTCGCATGGTGGATGAATACCCCGACGCCTCGGCCCGAGAGCGCGCCTTTGCCATCATCGAGACATTGGCGCGCACCGACTTCGAGCGCGTTGTCCCGTCCGGCCTCTACGACAAGACTCCTTTTCTACGCTTTGCCGATGACGGCGCACAAGACCTTTTCATCAAATGGTACGAACGGCTCCATCGCGAAAAATTGGAAAACCCCAACGAGGCTCTGCTGATCGTCGAATACCTTTCTAAGCAGCCGAAGACGATGGCCAGCCTCGCGTTATTGTTCCACCTGGTTGACTGCGCCGAAGCCATCGCCGCCGGTGAATCCGTCGGGCCTGTCAGCCTCGCTGCGGCTTCCCGTGCTGCCGACTGGTGTGGCTACCTCGAAGCCCATGCCCGTCGCATCTACGGGCTGGCCGCTAATATGCAGTCACAGGCTGCAGCTGCGCTGGCCGAACGCATCGGCACGGGCCAGCTTGACGACTTGGGTAGCGCCGACGGTTTCACTGCACGCGACATTTATCGCAAGCAATGGAGTCTGCTCGACGACCGCGAGATTGTGGACGAGGCGCTGGGCGATCTGGTGGAAGCTGGCTGGCTGCTGCAATCTGTCCAGTGTGCCGGGTTCCAGATGCGCGGCCATGTGCGCTACAGAGTGAATCCGAAAGCACGGGGTACTCGCAATGGGTGAGTGCATGCAGCGCGCCGCGATGATCGCAGACATAACAGCGCCGTCCCATCAGCACCAACTATCCGACCCCGTTCCCGTCTAGCCATCCACGCTCGAACCTTGCCATCACGAACCAGACTATCGGCAGCATCGGGAACGTTACGAGTTTCCTCGCTTCGTTATCCCCACCGCCAGTAGCCCTGTCGAATTTCATCTGGCCTTACCGAAGGAGAAATACGATGTCTTTGCCATTCTCGAATTGTTCATCAAGCATCACGGCCCGCAGGATTCCGTGGCCGAAAATTAGTTTGCTCGCCACACCAATCCGCAGCGGCTACCAACCCGTCGACAGCAGTTTTTGCATCTCGGTCGCTGACAACACCTTGGCGCAACTTTCCCAATCCAGATTCTCAACCTTGGCATAACGGTCATCGAACGGATGGGTTTGCTGAATGCCGCCAATGAGGCGTTTGGCGTCTTCGACCTCGCCTTGTGCGACATCGATCCACAATGATTCAAGCACATCGGGAATCTGTCCAAACAGGTCGAAGATATATTCCAGTCGGCTGGACAACAGTTGATGCACGCGGTCTTCCACCGATCCCCGATACCGCAGGTTGCACACAAACACTTCATCGCGCACCTGACCAATGCGTTGAATGCGGCCTTTGCGCTGCTCCAGTCGCGTCGGGTTCCACGGCAAGTCAAGGTTGATTAGTGTGCCAAGCCGTTGCAGATTGAGGCCCTCTGAGGCCGCATCGGTGCCGATCAACAACCGAATCTCGCCATGCTTTACCTTGGCTTTGATGTCGTCTCGCGGACACGCCTTGAACTGCCCCGCCAGCAGAATGCCGGAGTTCGCACCGCCGGCATAAATGCCGATGGGTTCGGTGGGGAAATACTCGCGTGACAACAATTCCGCCAGCCACCAGGCACTATCGAAATACTGACTGAAAATAATGCAACCCTGCGCCAGCCAGTTCTTGCCGACCAGATAATCGACCACTTTCTGGAATTTCGGATCGCGGTCCTGGCTGACTTCCAGCGCCTTGAGGCAGCGTGCCAATTCGGCACGCTCCGGCGCAGTGAGGTTTTTCATCTCGGATTCGACAACGGCATTGCGGGGCTCAGTCTCGTTGCCATCGTCGCCGTCCGCACCGAAGGCCTCGTCGCTTGCACCGCTATTACGGTCGGCAAACAATTCGCCAGTGCCCCAGGTGGCGAGCATCTTTTCGGTGGTGCGTCGCCCGGCGTAGATCGAACTGCCCATGCGCCTAAGCAGCAGCGTCTTCAAGAATCCAGCCCCTTGGACGCGCTCACTGAGCAGCCGACAAAACTCTTGCGCTGCGTCGTAGGCGTCCTGCAAATACGGCGGCAGTGGCACAGCCTCAGCTTCACCCTCACCGAACAAACGGACGCGCACCGGCTTCAAATATGGCTCACCGGTGGTGGGATCAATGGTGTCTTCCAGATACTGGCGGGTACGCCGCACGATGTGCCGGATGAATGGATTGTGGTTGCGACCAAAATCGTGTGCCACTTGGCCCAGCAGGGTACGAGTGGGGCTGTTCATGGTGCTAATTAAATCGCCTGCTGCAACGTGGGTGCGGTCGTCAAGATTCAGGCGCTGGCGGAGCAACCTGAAGTTTGACCCTTCGCCACGCGGTGGCAGGGGATTGCGCACCCAGGGCCAAGCTTCGAACACGTCGCCAGACAAGGCATCTTCCCCCATAACCACGGGCAGACAACTTTCCGGCTTGCGCCATTCGCTCCAGTCATTGCCCAGCACCGCATCGTTTCCTGCCGAGAGAATGGCCAGCAAATCCCAGGCTTCAATCGGGTGCAGTTGCACCGGTGTCGCGGTCGCCAGCAACATGCTTTTCGTGCGTGGGCTGATCTGCGCCAGAAAGGCGGCAAGGTTGTTGTACTCCGGTTTCGCCGTCAGGTTGTTGCGGTCAATTTTCTTGCGGCGCGCCCGGTGCGACTCATCGCAAATCACACACTCGAAAGTCATTGCCAACAGGTGGGTACAAATTTCGTTACCCGCCACCACCAAGCCTTGCGAAACAATCCCGAAGAGACGCGGGCAACGGCGCACGCCGTCCGGCCCAGTGACCGGGTGCTCGATACCCTGGTCATCGCGCCAGGCATCGCCCAGCCACACTGCGCTGGAAATGCCCAGCAGATCACGCAGTTCGTCTTGCCATTGCAGCATCAACTGCTTAGGCACCAAAATCAGCACCGGCTTGTCGCCCGTCAGCGCCATCAGCAACGCGGCAAGCGCCAATTGCACCGTCTTGCCCAGCCCAACCTGATCGGCCAGCACGAAGCGCGCCGTGCCCCGCCTGTGGGCGTCGAACGCCAGCTTCACAAAATATTTCTGGTGCGCCCACAAACCAAACTCTTGCCGGTACACCGGCGACTCCACCGCTGCCGATGCCGCGCTGGCCTGCGCGTCTCGCCGCCAGTCTTCAATGGCGGTTTCTTGACGGTCGGCAAGGCGCTTGACATCCTGCACGATGAAGTCCGCCAGCGGCACGGCCATCGGGTGACCCCATAGCGCCTCGAATTCAGTCTGAACCCAATCTACCGCTTCCGCGCTGTCGTCCTCCCACATCAGTTCGTAGTTCAGCCGCCACGCGGAAAGACTTTCATTGACGCTGCCCAAGAAACTGATCGCCCGACTGTCGGCATAACGGATGACCCCCGCCTTGCCATGTACCAGCCCAAAAGCTTGATCGGGCAGCACGCGCACTTCGAGTTTGCCGGATGCCAGCAAGTCAAATAGGCGACTAAATCGATTGCGCCCAGCCGCGCCTGCGGCCAATTTTTCAGGCTCCGATGCACACCAGGATTGCCGCATGGCTTGTTGTGCGGCCTTGGCGGTTTCTACGTCGGCAGGTTCCAGATCAGAATTGCAAACCACGCGCACCTTGCCAGCCACTTTTTCAATGGCTTCTCCCGCTACCTCCAGCAACGACGAACGGAAGTAACCGGCGATACGGTCATAGCTTGCCGCTCCATCGAGGCGAGCCCTCAACAGAGCAGCATCGAGCTTTTGCTCACGCGACGAAAAGCGGTTGATCGTCATGCGATAGCTATGCCGTTGTCAATGATCGTTCTCCACCGCACCGGCAAGCCGTTCCGCAGCGTCGGCATCTTCGGCCCAGTGTGGCATGTGGCCGATGTGGGCGAGTGGCTTAAAGTAGGCCAATAGGGCAAGGATGGCCTTGCGCTTGCCCCAGTAATCCACGGCACCGTCGGTCTTGAGGTAGTCAAGCCCAGCACGGGCGTTTTCTTCGCGTACAGTCTCGGCGATGGCGAACAACACATGCCGCGTCAGGCTGTTGCCAAAACCTTCACCCTCCAACTGCTGCCGTTTGAATTCGCTGGCGGTCTTGAAGCGCACAGCATTGGCTTCCGAGCGCTCGTAAAGGTTGGTGTATTCACGCACGCCAAACCCCTTGGCCAATTCAATGTAGGCCCCGGCGCGCGCCTCGCGGTGGCGTTCCAGTTCCAGCCCCTTGAGATAGAGCCGTTCATCAGAGCCAAGGCTCTTCCAATGGAATTCGTCGAAGCCGCGCGGCATCAAGTGATTGGTGGCAATCTCCACAGCGCGGTCGATGACCTTTTCGAACTCGGATTTTTCGTTGCGGGTCCGCTCGCGAAACAGTTCATGGCGGATGTCCATGCCCTCGATGTCGGCAAACTGGGTCAGCACGCGCAAGGCGGCGGCGTAGGCGGCCAACTGGTAATCGGTGTCGCCGAAGTTTGGCTCTGATTCGTCGTCCAGCGTGGTCATGCTGTCGAGCTGCTGTTTGACCTCGTCTTCGATCAGCGGATAGATTTCGTCCAGCCAGGCCGAGCGTTGTTCGGTGCGCTTACGCAGTACCAGATTGACGGTGCCTTGAACATAGTTACCTTTCTTAATGCCGCCTATGGCCGTTTCCGTACTAATCGTCCAGGCAGCGGTAACCTTCAGCCCGCTGGCCCAGAGGATCATGCCGAGATCGCCCCAGACCGCCGGGTTTTGATGGGTGAATTGCACCAGTTGCAGGCCAGTGTCCGGCATTTGCCGGGCCAGTCGAGCGTAGATGTCCACCATCGAGCGTTTGAACTCATCCCCAGAACCCTGCACGGCCAAAGCTATAACATCCTGAAACCGCCAATCGGGAAAGGCCGTTGGTAGTAAGAGACCATACCAAGCATAAAAATAATCCATTAATTCATGGTAATTAATGGCGTCCGCATACGGCGGATCGGTGAGCCAAATATCTGCTACTGCACTGAGTTCTCTCGCATCGATTAAGCGAACGGTCGGCGGTGGGCCAATCACAGGAGCTTCAGTAAGCTCAGCACATAGAAAATTCTTAATGCCTGCCAACGGCCTGCTGCCAATGACAGTTTGTGGATTCATTGCAGGCGGGTTCATGAATACATGATTTGTTGAACCGGGACCTTTGGACGCATGCGGGTTAACACCGCAAAGTCGAGAAACATTATCCACCGCAGCACCAATGCCAACCGCCGCCACGCCGACCCGCAGCGGATCTTTTGGGTCCGGTGACACGGCGTTCTTGGCGAAAGTGCCGAGCATATAAAGTTGGCGCGGAGTAAATAAATGGTGCCAACGACTCCAACCGCGCGTGCGGATTGGTTCCTCTGTCTTATCGCCTCCGCGTGGTATGGCGCGGCTCGGAATGTATCCCTTCGATTGCCATTCAATAAAGTGTTGCTTAACCAAGACCAGCGCCTTGGCCTCTCGGGCTAGATCAGCGGCGTCGGGAGCCGCATAAACACGGTCTTTACCAGGCACCGCCCAACGCACGCAATACAGCCGCTCTTGAAATACATCGTCAGGCCGGGGCACCAGATCGGCGTTCTCCCACATCCGAAGACCGTAGACTGTTTCGCCATTGACCCGTCGGTCGCTACGCAGGTCGGCGATTGAATAGCTGTTTTCGGTCTCCGGACAGACCAGGCGACTGCCCAGTGTTGTGCCCTTCTTGGCCTTTGCCATCGTCGCCGCATCGGCTCCAGAAATGATTTCGATGTCGTAGTTTCCTTTGGCAGCATTCTTCTTGATGACCGCGCAGACCCTGTACTTCTCCGAGATCACCCACGACCCGGTGAGCGGCACCCACAACCCAGTGGCCGGTGACTTCGCCTCCACGACGTAATAAAGCTGCTCATGCCGCCAGCCTTTGTTATTAGTCTCCAGGCCGTGCGCATCAATTTCCTTGAGCGTGGCCTCGTAGGCCGTCTTCTGGATTTCACGCACGCGCTGGCGCGTCTTGGCGTCGCCACCGACCAGATGTAGCGCACCCCAGGTCAGCAGCGCCGCCGCTGGACTAAGGTCAGACGCATAGGCCACGCAACCTAGCCGCGCCGCTTCAAACGGAATGGACCCGCCTCCGCACACCGGATCGCCCACGCGTGGCACATGGCCGAAGCGGCGAATGCCAAGCTGCTGCACAAGTTCCGGCAACGCGCTAGCCGCGGTTCCTAAATGGGCGTTGATGTCTGCCCAGGCTTCGGCCGAAGGGCCGTCGATCTGTTCCGGGCGAAGGCAGTAATCGAGCTTCTTGTCATAAGCCAGACGGTCGAATGCCAGCCGCTGGACTAGGTCTTTCTCTTCAGAAGTGAGACCCGCGCCCCAACGTGGTTTGGGGTCGCCGCTCTCGTCGCGCAGCCAACTGCGAATTTCGTTTTCAGTCAGCAAGATTTCCAGTGTTTTCTGGTCAATGGGTTTACTTTTGCGCCGCCGCAAACCCGCTTCGTCCATCGTCATGATTTTGAGGAAAATATCGCGGTCACGCTTCGGGTCGTTCGACACAGGCATCAGCAGGCCAATCAGGCAGGCGCGCACCAGTACCAAGGGCTTGCGGCCCCACCACTTGCCGACACAGGTTAATGTCTGCGTGGCACCACTCATGCGTTCTTTATAAGACTCAGCCGAGATCCGCGCCACCGGGAATTGTTGTTCTATGAAACTTAAATTGTTCATGGAGGTCTTGTCGCTTAATTCTTGTTTTCAGTGGGTGTCAACTCAAATTCGGCCAGTCGGCGTTGAATCAAGCCTTCCGACACCGGATTTTCAGTGAGTGCATAGCGCAACGCCTTGCGCCAGCCCTTGCCTCGGCCATTGATGGCATGGCCAGTGGCGGCATTGGTCATGGTGTAGAGCCACCAGCGCTCCTCCGGCACCAGCCCCAGCCAGTTCCGAATGGCAGTGGGGATCAGCGCCGGGTCGCATTCCTCAACCGCCCAAGCAAGAACACACAACTCTTTCCCCAAGGTGCGGTCGATGGGCACTTGGCCCGCTTGTAACCATTTGGCCGTATTCTGGCCGTAGATGCGCAGGCGGCGATTGAACTCGGCCTTCACGTCTTCGGCAATCAAGTCCCACACTGCGCGGCGCAGGATGATGCGCAAATGCGCACTGGTGGCATTAAGCGGCACGGGGATCGGCACTTCGTCGGTTGGTTCGAACCACTCAAAGTGTTCGGACAAAGCGACCTCAGCCCCCTCGCCCTTGCTGCGGGGCATGGTCAGCAGGAAAAAATGCTCGGAAAGATCAGGCTGAAAGCCGAAGCCCAGTGTCTGCGGTTTCTTGGGTGTGGCAACTTTAGATTGTGCCATTACTGGCTGACCTCACCGGGCTGTAGGCTGCCGTGAATGGCGGCAATCCAGTCAAGTAGCAGTTGCCCACGCTCAAAGCGAATGCTGGTGGCGCTGATGGTGACCTGACTGCCGCCGACGATCTCCTGCATTTTCTTGACGGTTTCGCGCAGGCGGGTGCCTGCGACCAATTCATTTTCACCCGCGATGAACGACAGGCTGACATCGGTGTCGTTGCCAGTGACATCCACCACCACTTCGCGTGCCTGGCCTTGGTGCTTTTCGAGCAGATCAATAAATGCAAAGGCAGGGGCAGCAGTGAGGTTGCGATGCGGATGCGACCACAGCGCGGGCAACGCGGCATCGACTGCGACCTTTTTGGTGCGGTATTCCAGCACGTCGATCCTTTCGACGTTGGAGCGAATATCACCGTCTTCTGCCACCGCAAGCACGAAACGGCATTCGGTTGGTAAGGTGAACGGGGTGTCATAAGCGCCACCGCTTGCTACCGGATCGGCACCATTGGTGGTGTAGCGCAAGTGGCCACGCGGTACGGCATGCAATTCGACGCGCCAGTCTTCGCCTTGCTGGAAGACGCGGAACTTGACTGCCAGCGTGTTTTTCCAGGCGACCGATTGACCCGCCTCATGCTTGCCCGTGGAATCGACACAAAGGAAGGTGAGTTTCAGTTCTCGGGTGCGGAAATTGTTGTAGCCGCCTTCGGCCTCGCTGACCTTGAGCGACCCGGTGGTCGGCTGGGTGTCGCCAATTTCGTAATGGACGGTGTCGCCGTTTTGCGGGGTGATTTTGAGGAACGCCTCGCCGGTCTTGTCGTTACGCGACAGGAGGCGCACTTGCACTTCGGTCTTGGGTGGTGGGAAAGGGCCTTTTTCAACCGAGTCGCCTAGATCGCGCCACTGGCCTTCGTTGATCGCCTTGGCCTTGAGTACGTCAAGGGCATCCGGACGGTGTAACGGCCAGGCGTCCGACATCGCGGCACGGCGCTTGATTTCGTTCCACTTGGCAGTCTTCTGGCCCTGGAACAAACGGTCTTCGCACTTGCGGCGGAAGGTATCGTTGTTGGTGTCTGTCTCGAACTTCATGGCGTTGGTGAGCGTGTCGCGGATCAGTTTTTCGCCGTCGAACTGGTTGTTCTGGAAGTTGATGCGGCAGTCGGTGGTACGCAATTGCCCCATGCTGGGATAGACCAGCGTGGTGAAGGTTTCTTGAATGGCGGAACGCAGGCGCAGAGTGATCTGGTCGAGATTCTGGTTGGCCTGCTGGCGCTGCGGGTCACGGGTGGTGACACCGGTTGAATCCATCTCGGCCAAGATGCTGTTGATCGCCTTGAACTGGGCCGACTGTTCCAATACATGGGTGAGCGTTTCCTGTGAACCGGTGAGGTAGAGCGCGCGGTTTTTGAACTCTTGATCGGTATGGAACTTGACCCACTCCTTGGGTAGCCTGGTCGCCGTGTCAATATCGTTTCCCGGTTGTACCAGCATTAGCGCCGTCCTGTCGGATTCGAGGTGGATCTCGTCGATGGCGGCGAGCATTTCAATGCGCTGGTAACAATCGCGCACGCTGGGCTGAAACAAGCCTTCAAGATAGGCGCGAAGCTCCTTCAGGCAAGTTTGCGGGTTGTATTGCCGGGCGGTGGAATGCAACCTGGCGGCAAGGTTCTGGATGTCCTTGTAGAACAGGCGGCCGTCATTGCTCTGGTGCAGATACCAGGCTTGCGTGGGCAGGTAATCGACGATCTCTTTCTTGACCTTGGAAATGTCGCGCCCCGGCGCGCACAGGAAAGCCATGATGTCGTTCTGGCGCAGACCATGCGTGGCACCGGGAACGCTCGCTAGGCTGGCCACCAGCAGCAGCTTGGACACGTCCTGGGCGTCGGTGCAGTTGTATTTGGTATCGATGTCTTCGGCAACCGAGTGCCCGTTATTGGCGATGTCGTGGCTGATAGCTTCTGACAGCGAAGGATTGATCGAACGAATTTCGGAGACGATTTCGTCACTATTGAGGTCGAGGTTGTAGGGGTGAATCAGTTGAAGCGTGTCGGCCTGCCCGGTTTCCCACAGATTTGCGACCACCATGCGCATCAGCCGGATAAGTCCACGGGTTTGCTGGAAGCCGGGGTTTTCTTTAAAGCGGGCATACAGGTCGCGCAACCCGAAGTGAAACGGGTAGGACTCTGACAATTGCGCGGCAAAGGAATCCGGCGAATGATTGGTGACATCCATCTCCCGCGCCGCTTTGACCGCTAGCGCGTAGTCGTTTGCGACCTCGATGCGCACTGACTGGTCGGGCAGGGTTTGGAACAAGCGCGTGCGCAAGATGTGATAAAGCTCTTCGCCCTGCGAGGAGACCGGCTCGATGCGCAGTGCCGAACGGCTGGTTTCGTTTTTAAGGTTGTCCAGCGCGGTGTTGAGCATCGCGCCACCGGTTTGCCATGAAGCCGTGAGGTCGGCAATGACGACGCAGACGTTTGACAGTTCTGCTTTGTTGACCGCTACCAGCAGGTTGGCGATGGCCGTCGCCGTTACGGTGGAGAGAGTCGTCGAGCCGATGGATTTGGCCTGTACCGCCTCCAGGTAAGGCGGCAGTTCGTCCAGAAATATCAGCGTTGGCTCGCCTTTAAGCAAGTTGATCCAAGCGCTCTGACCAGGCGCTTGCAACGGCTGGTAGTAGTCTTTGAATACATCCTTCTTGCCAAGCTGGTCGGCAAGTTCGCCCCAGATACCGAACTGGGCGTCGGTCTGACGACCATGAAAACCAATCACACGAACGCCGCCGACCTTGCTGCCGTAGCCACCCTTGCCCAAGACCTTTTCCCGCAGCGCGGGATTCTTGGCAAGCAGGCCAAGCGCGATCATGTTGTGCGTTTTGCCGCCGCCCATCGATTGCGTGAGCAGAAAAGTGCTGGCCTGGTCGCCACGATTTTCGAGCCGGGCAAAGGTCTTCTCGAACAGGGTTTTCATGCCGCTGGTGATGAAGTTCTCCTCAAAGAACTTTTCACCTTCTATCTTGCCCTCCAGAAAATCGGACAGGTCGAGGACGATGTCGCGGCGATTGCGGTCGAAAACGCTTTGGCGTGGCGTGCAATGGGTCTTGAGTGTCATGGTCGGCGTTTGCTTTCTTGTTGTTTCCCGCGAGTTCCGCGATTTTCCGCTATATACCGCGAGAATGGAAGCATCGGCGAGCCACCGCCCCGGCAACTGTGGCGATTACGCCGTGGGTGGATGCAAGAATGACGATGCGTGCCTGGTTGCAGTGTGGCAAGAGTGTCAGTTTCCGTAAGTGGGCGTGGTGTGAATTTCGCCATGGTATGGCATCGCTGGCTCGCCAGGTGAGCCACGGTGCCGCATCATAGAGATGGGCGACCGGAGCATTCGACCACCACTGCTGCTCCTGCTTTTGCTCCGCCGACGCTGCACCATTGCGCAGGTCAGCGATAAACCTGCTCGCCGGCTTGGTGGCGGCTACCGTGTCAAATCCTGAACCACGCCGTCGGCGGTGAAACTGCGTCCCGGCTTTGTCTCTCCTGCTATCGGCGTCCCGCCTGCGCCGACGTTTTTGGTTATCCCAGGCATGGTTACGGCACGCACGTCACCTGCGTCGCCGGCGATTAGACTTCCCACGGTTCCAGCGGCTACGCCGGGGCGGTACTCGTCGTGCTGATTTCCGTGGACCGCCGCCGCTTAACTGCGTTGAAGCGGACGCCTGCGATGCCGCGACTTGTCGGCTTAAAAACCCGAACCCGATCAGTTCGCGCTGCTCGGCTTCACGCAAGCGGGCAGGGGTAAATCGCCAGCGATTCAACATAACAGACCATTACCCAAAGTAGGCCAGTCGCTTCGCAGGCTTCGCTTGGCGTGCCTACCGCTGGCGCGCAATGCGTTGCTCGTTTCCGCCTCAGCAGTCTCGTGACCCGTCCGCCCCAATTCGGCTCTGCGATGACCGTGCAGGCAGACACCGATAGCTAAAATCAATCGTTGATATTTTATCGATAGAGCGAGACAATGGCCATGTCGTTGCAAATATCCGCAACCTATCGAGAATCCGAACAATGAACAACTCACAAATGATCGGCGTATCCCTTCCAGCGACATCCAGCGTAATTCTGTTTCCGGCAGATGGCGCCGACGTCACGCCGGCAACAACGGCAAACTACGAGGCGGTGCGATTCAATGCCATGAAGCACGGCATTCTTTCCCGACTGGTGGTATTGGCGCATGAAGATCATGCCGAGTTTGCCGAACTGCTGGCCGCGTTGATCGACGAACACAGCCCGGCGGGCATGACCGAGCGGCACCTGATCGAAGAACTTGCCACAATCATTTGGCGAAAGCGGCGGGTATTGCAAGCGGAGGGCGCGAGCATCAACAAGGGGATGAAGGAAGCGGCAGTTGATGCCAAGGGCGTGATTCCGTCAGCAGTACCGTTCGAGCTTGGCCTGTCTGGAGAAAACACTGATCTTCGCGACTTGATGCCAATGACCCCGGATGAGGTTGCCGACCAACAGCAGGATGCGGAGCACGATTTGGAGGCCACGCAGAAAGCGGCTGAGATCCTCAGACGAGGCGATCCAAAAGCCTTTGAAAAAGCCCTGAGAGCACTTCGCGCAGACTCGCAAGATTGGTGGCGTCAATTTGTCGAGGAAGAGGAATACACGCCAGACGCCGAGGGTCTCGCCGAATTTATTCGCGAGCATCTGGAGCCGTTCTGTAGCCGCATTGAAATCAAAGCTCGACACCATGACTCGATTAAAGCGCAGGCGCTGGGAGAAGGGTTGCAAGTTTATCGACTAGACCGCCTGACGCGCTACGAAACGCACCTTGACCGGAAATTTGAACGAACACTTGCCATGCTTTTGAAGCTAAAACAGTTTCGTGTGGCGCGATAGAGTGTGAAATCGGTAATGAAAGTAGCGGAAAACGGAAGCCATGGAAATGCTCGGAACCCTAAGCGGGGCGCGGTTTTTGACATGTTTTGCATATTTATAGTCGCCAATCTAATGCGAGTTAGCTTGATGATTTCGACAAAATCGATTGGAAAAAAATAATGGGTGGACTGGGAAGTGGGCGACGATCCACATACGATGCGAAGGACACGACGGAGGGCGCACGGCCACTGGATATTCGTAAGCTAAAACGTGGCGGACTACTGACGCCGGGCCGAACCTTCGGATGGCAGTGGACATTCAACGACAGACCAATTGCAAACATCCAGATACGGGTCGAGGCTGAGCGCGTCGTGCTTCTCTACCAACACCGCAGCAGTCGTGATACTGAGTGGCGGGCGGTGGAGCAACCCATCTACTTTGATCACACACGATGTACTTATGGCGGAACGAGGTGCTGGTGGATCTGTCCCCGCTGTGAGCGGCGTGTGGCGATACTCTTTGGCCCTGGAATGCTCTACGAGTGTCGGCAATGCTACAAGCTGGTCTATACCTGCCAGCGGGAAGGCAAAAGTGATAGAGCGGCGCGGCGCGCGGACACCATTCGGCGGAAGTTGGGTTGGGAAGCTGGCTTCTTGAATGGGAGCGGCATTCGGTCAAAAGGGATGCGTTGGCGCACGTATGAGCGCCTGAAAAGAGACCACGACGCGCATGTGAGCGTTTCTTTGGCTGGCATGGCGAAATTTCTCGGGCTGGGGGGTGAGATTGACATTTGAATCTGTTTGGCAAAAGGGTTGGCCGTCGTCAACCGTAAGCCATCTGCGATCTTGAAGTTACGTCTTTGCGCGAACCATGAGGCGGTGCAAGGTTCTGTCAGTGGGTGTGCGAAAAGCGCGGAAAGTGTCACGGCAGTGGTAACAGGGTCGTTTTGCACTTGCCATAAAACTGCCCGATTGCGACGCACAAAAGTTGCGGCCAAGGCCGCGCATGCAAGGAGGTCGTCGAATACCCGCAAACGACCCGCCGCCGCCGGTCAGATTTCTACAAAGCGGATTTTGACGTTTGACTTTCGCGGCCAGCCGAAGGCCAATCCGCTTGAAGGAATGGTTAGTCATCGGCGCTCTGCTGATTGTCCAGAACGGCTTTCGCAAAGCGATCTTGCAACGATCGGTAATGGGTATCGGCCGCGATGAAGGCCGGGATACTGCGTTCCTTGAGAGAGAGCCAAGTTGTGGTCCCTGCTATTAGGCCTTTCAGGTCAGAACTGTAGGCGACGCGCACCGAAATGCTGACATCAGCACCATCTGATCTAGCCGTTTTGAGGTCGTAAAGTAACTGCTCAGTAGTTTTCCAGCCTCCTCCGCTCCCCTCGAAGGCTACGAGCTGCTCGAACGGATACCAGTCGCCAGTTCTTGAGTCTTCAACGACCACGGTGACGAGGTTGTAGAAGGTTGTTCGTTCCGACTCGATGAAGAGAAAGACATTCGGCGCCTTCATCGTAAGCAGTAGGTTGCGAAGAATCTCTCCAAACCTTGCCGAGGATGTAGGGTCGATTACGGCCCGAACGGCAAGCCGCGGCGATTCTTGCTGGTGATCTAGCGGTGGAGTAATCTCTGGTTCAACTGAAGCATCGTCCGATTGCTTTGCCGCAAGCACTGGCGTCAACTTGTTCCCGATAATGCTGGATGTGATGCTGAGAAGAAAATCTATAATGTCCATAGGGGATCTTAAGTTGTCGGAGATGCCTAACAAAGCTGTAGAAAACCTCTTCGGCGCAATGCGAGAGGTAAATACCCGGGTACGTTCATAATTCCCACGTCGGAATTGATGCGGTGTAGTCAATTCTCTGAGGCCAAACTTCGCATTGGGATTTGCATTTTTCTCAAAAGAACTTTTTCTACAGCTTCAACGTCGGCGTTGTCCGGCATGCAGCAAGCTCCGCGAAGCCGCAACCTGCTGCTGCATGTCCGCGACGAACAAGTTGTTAGAGCCCATTTAAAATGGTGCTCGCGCATGCCGACCGATATAAGCAACGATGTTGTTGAAGTGATTTTGGTCTGCGACGGACTTACATTGACGACCGCCCCAAAAGTGTTCGGCGTTAATTTCCTTCAACTCGGGAAACTCCTTTCGAAGGATGAAAGAAGCGTAGCCGAAAAGCCGCTGCGCGATTTCGCTGGGGATTAAAGCTGCTTTTATTAGAAAGTGAACGTGGTCGGAATCTACAGCGAGGGCACGAATCTTCCACCCAAGCTCGTTGGCTTTTTGGTTCAAAATTTGTTCAAGGCGAGCTGCAATCTTTCCAACCAACGCAAATTCTCTGTACTTTGATGATGCATGAAAGTGATAGCAATTGTTATGGCCCGGAACGAGCCCTTCGAGTTTCAGTGACATTTACTACTCTTTGCGGTAATGGGATCTAACTAGATATAAGGAGACAAATCTCTTCCATCCATTTAGGATACTCCCTATCACTCCATAAAAAATAATCCAAAATCATTATAAACAACAGCTTACCACCCACGGTACTGTATTTCGCCACCGCTAACAAGTCACGAAAAGCAGCAGGACTTATTTCAACCAGTTCTGCGGGCAACGGTTGCCACATGCGAGGGTTTGCGCGATGCGGATGATGGACCGCTATTGGCCGAAACGAATCTGTTGATTTTAAGCCGATTCTCGACCCACAAGGGACATTCGAGCTGCTACTGACCGGTCATTTAAAAGAGGCTTAGCGGCCGTTCAGATGAACATCAATCGTCGGGAAGTGCGTGTTCAACATCGAGTGGTGCCCGCAATGTGGTGGGCAACTGAAGCTCATTGCGGCCACTGAGCCGTGTAGCCAGCGCCGACTTTTGCAAGGTAGGCCACAGCGCCCACCGTGCCAAATGTCCGTTGTGTCAGCCGTGATTCGCTTCGCAAAATCATAAGGTTAGATGTCCCATCCGGTGTAATTTCCGTGTAATCGAGCAGAGAAAATTACACAAATGTCGGGAACTACGCAGAAAGGCGCGGCTGCACCACCTGACCAAGAATCAATCAAAATCAGAGACTTGCAAAGTTTTCAGAACTTGTTAGAACACTTTTCCGTTCTCGGCCTGAAGACTGTTAATCCGCAGGTCCCTGGTTCGAGTCCAGGTCGGGGAGCCATATGCAGC
>ENA-OFCI01000649-OFCI01000649.1-metagenomes-genome-assembly--contig:-NODE-649-length-19521-cov-4.748536_pt1 | contig 19521 bp, 19 predicted proteins | sample MGYA00153391_OFCI01 | MGnify analysis MGYA00153391
AATGTATTATAGAAATTCACCCCTACAATCAAAGAAAATTCTTTCTAGGCGAGTATGCTTATAAATTTTATTCTGACTATACAAAAAATTTTGATGCATATTTTTTAAAACAACCCAAATAATTGTGCATCAATCCCTGAAATTATTTCACCCAAATGATCTTCATTTTCAGCAAATTTATTTTTATCAACATCGATAATTAAAAGTTTTCCTTCAGCGTAACTGTCTATCCAACTGTTGTAATAATCATTTAGCTTTTTTAAATAATCAAGTCTTATATTTTCTTCATACTCCCTACCTCTTTTTTGTATTTGCGAAACAAGCGTGGGTACCGAAGCTTTTAAATAAATGATAAGATCGGGTGGCTGAACCATGCTTTTTAAAGTTTCAAAAAAACCGTAATAGTTTTCAAAATCCCGTTTTCCCATAAGTCCCATGTCGTGCAGGTTAGGGGCAAATATATTGGCATCTTCGTAAATCGTTCTGTCCTGTATTACAGTTTCAGTTCCTCTTTGTATTTCCAGCAATTGATTTAACCGGCTGTTTAAAAAATAAATCTGCAGGTTAAAACTCCACCTCGGCATGTCATCATAAAAATCATTTAGATAGGGGTTATGGTCTACATCTTCAAACTGTGGAATCCATTTGTAATGTTTGCTAAGCATTTCTGTGAGCGTAGTTTTTCCTGCACCAATATTGCCTGCAATAGCAATGTGTTTTGGTTTTTTTAGTTTGGCCATATCCGATTAAAATTATAAAAATAAAAAACGAAATTAAGTGTAATTAGTTCAAAGAAAATATTTTTTTAAATGTAAAATTTGCTGATGCATTTTCATAAAAAATAAGGTTTCAAAATAATACCAGTAAACTATTTAATTACGCCAAATTGCTTCCTAAACAAAAAAAAGCAACCCATTGCAGGGTTGCTTTTTTACAATGCATTCATTATACTATTTTAAATTTAACTGAACCGCACCATTTTCTTTGAGATCGCTGCGAACAGTTGCTCTGTACTCTTTGCCTCCACTTCTTATCAACATTAAAGCAGTATTTGGTGGAGTTGTACCAAGGTTTTCTGCAAACATGATAATGCTGTTTGCACCCTTTACCGCTTTTAATTTGTACGAGACTATTTTTTCAGTTAATGTAATTTTATTAGCTACTTCTTTGCCATTAAAAAACAGGCTTACCTGGTCTCCATCTACTTCAGCATTATCAACAATATCTATGGTAATATCTGCATCTGTAATATCAAAAGTTTCAATAATTTTTGATGTTCTGCCATTTATCAATTGTGGTGCTTTTTCTGCTGCTTTTTCAGGTAATTGTACTGCAGTAATCATATTTGTCGGGTTTAAATAAACTTTTGCTGCTTTTTGTATGTCTTCAACTGTTATGGCATTTACATACTTTTCGTAGTTTATAAACCGATCTATATTTTTACTTTCAACTTTTGCATCAAGTAAATTATTCATCCAGCTATCATTGTCTTTTATTGTTTCTCTGTATTTTTCAAGCCATTGTTTTTTTACCTTTTCTAAGGTGGATGGCAATGGACCGTTTTTCTGTATTTTTTCTATTTCAGCTTTTAAACTTGTAAGCACAGTTTGCACTTTATCTGGTCCTGTAGGCAATTGAGCCATCATGGTATAACTTGGGTAAGGATTTTTTTGTAAACCACCATATACTCCACCACCATAAATAGCCTGAGCCTTTTCTCTAATTTCTTCAATTATTTTTATGTTTAAAGCTTCCGTCATTGCTTCGGCCTTAAGTACTGCATCTTCTGAATAAGGCATATCTCCATTGTAGATCTGCATTACCAAACTTTTTTGCTCCTTTCCTTTTTTAATTTCTAACAGTTTATTGCCTTTTACAGTACGAACCTTATTATCTACAAAGTAAGTTTTTTTACCATTTGCAGGTAAGCTTGCTATGTATTTTTCAATTAGGGGCAAAATTATTTCTTCTTTAAAACTTCCCACTATTACAAACTGCATTCCTGTAACATCACCAGATCTTTCTTTGTAAATAGCCATTGCACGTTCAAGGTTTATTTTATCAAAATATTCGCTGTGTGGCACTGCTACGGGTGCCATAGGATTGTTGCTATACATAAATTTATACATCGTATCTATAAATGCAGCCTGTGGGTTGCTCATAATACCAGCAACCTGCGATTTATTTTTGCTAACAAACGAACTAAATAGAACAGTATCTTTTCGCTGATCCGTTACTTTTAAATAAAGCATTTGAAACATAGTTTCTAAATCTTTTATTGTAGCATTACCATTTATTAAATCTTTTGTTTCAGAAAATGAAACCCCTGCCGAAGCTTTTTTACCGCTCATTGCTTTAGTTAGATCTTGTGGTGCAAAACTACCAAAGCCCATAGCAGACTGTACCTGGGTTGCATATTGTGCTGAATATTTATCTTTTAAACCATAGTTACTAGACCCTCCATATCGTGCAGCCTGCATTTTTATTTCGTCTGCTTTAAAATCGGTAGGTTTTAAGGTAACCATCACACCGTTGCTCAACAAAAGGTCTGTTGTTCCCAATAATTTATTGGTCGTTTTTTTTATAATTTTTCCGGCTATTGGTTTTTTGCTTAATAAGTCTGCAGCAATTGCTTTTTCTTCATAAGCAGTTACTTTTTCGGTTGCGGCAGTGTTTACAATTGCCATCAGTTCATCGTCTGTAGGCAATTTAAAATTATCGGTTTTTTCAGGGCCGGTTATGTTTACAAATTTCTTGTTACTTTCCTTTAATTTATCAGAAAGTTTATTTACATCTGCTAAAGTTATTTCAGGTAAAAAATGTTTTACGTATTCATACTCATTTTCAATACCGGGTGCGGCATCTCCCTCTAAAAACTGTGTTATGTATTCTTGAATAAAATTACCTGATTCCGTTTTGTCTCTGCTTTTAAAAGCACTTTCATAATTTACCAACAAATTCTTTTTCTCTCTTTCAAGTTCAGCAGCAATAAAACCAAATTGTTTTACTTTTTCTATTTCATTTATTAAAACCCTTGCGGCTTTTGATGGATCGTTTGTCCCTGTTCCTGCATTTACACTAAATTGATTAAACCCTTTTACAAACCCACTAAAACCTGCTCCCGCATATAAAAAAGGAGGGTTAGGCTTTTGAGTAATTTCTCTAAAACGTGCATTAAGCATTGCATTAAATAATGACTCAATAATATAATCTTTGTATGCTCCCAAAGTTGTCATTGCTTTGTGACTGTAAGCAGGCCATGCCATTTGAACACTAAAACCAGTGGCTTCTTTATCAGTTACAACCATAGCTTTATCCTGCGTGTATGCAGGGAAATTAAATGGAGGTAGCGGTCGCGGATTGGCTACAGGGTCAATGGATGCAAAATGCTTTGTAATCATTTCGAGCCCTTTTTCTTTAGTAATATCTCCAACAACAATTACTGCCATCAAATCTGGTCTGTACCAATCTTTGTAATATTTTCGTATAAGATCAGGCTTGAAATTGGTGATGATGCTGTCCTTGCCAATTGGTAGTCTTTCGCCAAAACGAGATCCATTAAAATAAGCAGGAAGCCATTTTTGCTGCATTCTGTCATTTGCGCCTTTACCCAATCTGCTTTCTTCTAAAATTATTTGTCTTTCATCTTCAATGTCTTCTGTATTATTGGTTACATTATGTGCCCAATCTTCCAATACTTGAAACCCTTTTTCAAGGTTGCCAGGTTTGTCTGTTGGTATAGGTAAAATGTACACTGTTCTATCAAAGGATGTATAAGCATTTAAATCACTGCCAAAACCAACACCAATATCTTGCAAAAAAGAAACGATGTCGTTTTTCTTGAAGTTTTTGGTACCGTTAAAAGCCATGTGTTCGCTCATGTGTGCAAGACCTTGCTGGTTATCATCTTCACTTACACTTCCACTCTGTATTGCCAGCCTTAATTCAACCTTTTTTTCTGGTTTTGCATTTGGCATTATATAATACGTAATACCATTGTGTAATTTACCTGTGGTCACTTTTGGGTTGAGCGGCAAAAGATCTGTGGATTTACTTTGCGAATGTATTTTACTGCCAATAAATACGAAGGCTACAAATAAAAAGAAAGGCTGAAAGATTTTCATATGCTTAGTTTAATAGATGCAAAATTAAACTCAAATTTCAAGCCTCACTTGCCATTCATCTTAAATTTAAACCAATGATCATTAAGGAGTATAATAAAACCGCTCTTCAAAACAGTGGGTTACTAACACAGAGTGTTAATACTAGTAATTACTATGCATTTAAAATGCAAATTCTTAAAAGAAAAAAAGGTTGGAGTAAGGAGATTTTAATAAATTGATTTGTAGATTTCGGACGGTTTTTTGGATAATTACAAAAATGCATGACTGTTGATAAAAGATAAAATGATGAAGAGCTGCGCTGCTTAGCTATAGCTCTTTTTTTTGCTGCTTTTGAGCCACAAAAAAGCGGGAAGCGGGCTGCGGAAAAATGTCGGTAAAGGATAAAATGCTAACAGCCCAAACAGTTTTTTTAATAGTTTAATCCCATAGCGTTTCGTACCTCCTTCATGGTAGCATGGGCACTTGTATTAGCTTTTTCGGCGCCCTGTTTTAATATTTGTTCCAGCATTTGTTCATCGGCTAATAAATCTGTAGCTTTTTGCCGGATGGGTGCTATAAAATTCACCATGTTTTCGCCAAGTTCTTTTTTTAAATCGCCATAGCGGATGGAAGCATTGTTAAAATCTGCTGTGTATTTTTCAATTTTGTCTGCGGGACTTACCAGTTTCATAAGCGCAAAAATATTTTCAATATAATCGGGCATCACTGTATTTTTTTCTGTTGGTCCACCATCAGTTTTGGCTTTCATTACCTTTTTTCTGATGGTATCATCATCGTCTGCAAGGTATAAAGTAGCGGCCTGGTTTTCGCTTTTGCTCATTTTACCGGTACCATCTAATGAAGGCACTTTAACCAACTCAACGTTGTAATTAAAAGCTTTTGGCTCGGGAAAAATATTGCCATATCTGTGGTTAAAACGATTTGCAAATGTGCGGGCCATTTCAAGGTGTTGTTCCTGATCTTTACCAACAGGAATATAACTTGCCCGATGCAATAAGATATCTGCTGCCTGTAACACCGGGTAGGTAAGCAGACCAGCATTTATATTATCAGGATTCTGACGTGCCTTGTCTTTAAAAGTAACCGTTTTTTCCAGCTCCCCCATGTAAGCAAGCATATTAAGGTATAAATATAATTCTGATGTTTCTCTTACATGGCTCTGGCAATAAAACGCAGCCTTATCGGGGTCTAAACCGCAGGCAATATTTTCTGCAACCACACGGTAAATATTTTGTTTTAACTGCTTGGTATCAGGATGGGTTGTAAGCGAATGCAGATCTGCCACCATAAAGTAGCATTCAAATTCATTCTGCATTTTTACATAATTGCGTATAGCACCAAAATAGTTTCCTAAATGTAAAAAGCCGGTAGGCCTAATACCACTCATCACTATATTTTTTGGTGTATTTATTAATAGTTCGTTCATGGCTGTAATATTGCGGCGAAGTTAATTAAATCTGAAGCCTGTTTTTTTCATTTTTTGTAATGAAGTCCGTCCATGTAAAAGGCAAATTGCTCTGCCTATTAATTACTAAATTTGTAAGATGGAGATAAATGATGCATTGTTTGAAAAACTTGCAAACCTTGCCAAATTAAAATTTGATGAAACGGAAAAGCTGCAGATAAAAAATGATTTGCAGAATATGATTGGTTTTATTGAAAAAATGAATGATCTCGATACTTCTAATCTAGAGCCGCTGCTGCACATGACAGCCAATGTAAATATGTGGCGGGAAGATGTAATTACAGGAAGTATAACGAATGAAGAAGCTATGCAAAACGCCTCAAATAAAAATGCACCTTTTTTTATTGTACCAAAAGTTATAATAAAATAATTCTATAAATTTAAAATATGCATTCTTCTCCAATTCTTGAATTGCAAAATATTAAAAAAAGTTATTTTCTTGGCAAGCAGGAATTGCCTGTGCTAAAAGGAATTACCATGGATATTTTTAAAAATGATTATGTAGCTTTAATGGGTCCGAGCGGCAGTGGGAAATCAACTCTAATGAATATTTTGGGTTGCCTCGATTCACCAACCGGTGGAAAATACATTTTAAATGGGAAAGATGTGAGCCGTATGGAAGATGATGATCTTGCAGCTGTTAGAAATAAAGAAATTGGATTTGTTTTTCAACAATTTAATTTACTGCCACGGCTAACTGCAGCGGAGAATGTGGCGCTACCATTGATATACAGCGGCATTGGTAAAAAAGAAAGAGCTGAAAGGGCAGAAGCAGTTTTAAAACAGGTTAGACTGGAAGATAGAATGTACCACAAACCCAATGAACTAAGTGGTGGGCAATGCCAACGTGTAGCCATTGCAAGAGCGCTAATAAATAATCCTGCAATTATTTTAGCAGATGAACCTACAGGAAATTTAGACTCCAAAACTTCTCATGAAATAATGGATATTTTAGGAAAAATACACAGCGATGGTAATACTATTGTACTTGTTACACATGAGGAAGATATTGCCGGTTTTGCAAGAAGAGTTATCAGGTTAAAAGACGGATTAATAGAGACCGATAAAATAAATGAAAATCCTTCTCTAGCAAATTATTAAATACAAACAAACCCCTTTTATTTTAATATATGGCTTTTAAAATTTATACTAAAACCGGTGATGAAGGAAAAACAAGTCTTATTGGTGGAACAAAAGTTCCCAAAAGCCATATTAGAATTGAAAGTTATGGTACCGTAGACGAATTAAATTCTTACATAGGATTGTGCGGCGATTTAATAGAAAATGAAGGTTGTAAAATCATTTTAAAAGAAATACAGGATCGTCTATTTACCATTGGTTCATCCCTTGCTTGTGATCCAGAGAAAGAACCGCTTATGAAAATTCCGGATCTTTTAGAAGAAGATATTATTTTTTTGGAGAAAGATATTGACAGAATGATGGATGCATTACCACCAATGAAATTTTTTGTATTACCCGGTGGTCATCCTGCCGTTTCTACCTTACATATTACCCGTTGTGTTTGCAGACGTGCAGAGCGTATTTGTGTGCACATGAAAGAAGATAATATTTTTGTTGATGAACTTGTAATAAAATACTTAAACAGATTAAGTGATCATTTGTTTGCATTGTCAAGATATATATCTCATTTACTGAATGTACCTGAAGTAAAGTGGATACCAAGAATAAAAAAATAAATTACTTTTTTGAATCAGGTTTAAATGCTCCTTCGGGTTGTGTTGGATTTTTTTCGTTGTATCCTTTTTGAACAGGATTTTTTGCAATTGTTTCTTTTTTTAAATCTGCCACTTTTTCAATGGAGTTTTTATCAGATATTTCTTTTTTACTTTTCATTTTTTTTTATAAACAGATGAAAAAATTGTACCAAATTATTTAACAAAAAATCCCCTCATAAAAATGAAGGGATTTAATCTTTAAAATAAGGCTTAACTTTTTTTATTTTTTTTGTAACGCATATCAGGCGTTCCGTCTTTTTTAGTAGGGCCGGTAGATTTTGCCGAATTGTTGTAACGTTTGTCAGGCGTACCGTCTTTTTTCATAACAACAGTGGAAGTTGTTGCAGGTTTAGTTGTAACAACTGTTTTAGTTTTAACAACTGTTTTTGTAACGGGTACAACCTTAGCCATGGGAGCTGGTTTAGCGGGCACGACTTTCATTTTACTTTCCGGAGTTTTTGCAGCGGTTTTCTTTACAGCCTGTGCAATAGTTGCTGTGTTAATTAATAAAAATACCACAGCAGCAGTTAGGATTTTTTTCATTTGTTTGTTTTTATGAGTGATTAAATAATTTTAATTTCAAAATCTCTTCAAGGTATTAATATTTGTAATATAAAACTAAAATTCAAATCTGAAAATAATCTATAATTAAATTCCTTTTTTAATAAGGGTTTATTTTCTGTGGATAATTTTTAAAAAGGTTGGCAAAACAATCAGTAATAAAGGCAAGGCAAAACACAATCCACCAATAACAGCTATAGCAAGGGGCTGATGTAATTGTGCACCTGCTCCTATGCCTAAAGCAAGTGGGAGCAGTGCCATTATTGCCCCAAAAGCCGTCATCAATTTAGGTCTTAGCCTTGCACTTATGGCAAAAACAATACTTTGTTTGGTATCCATGGTAAGTTTTGCCACAAGATATTGCTGGTAAGTAAAAATGGAATTTTCACCTATAATACCTACAATCATTATTATACCCGTATAACTTCCTACGTTTAAGGGGGTATGTGTAAGATACAGTCCAAGTAAGCATCCTGCAACGCCGAGCACTGCCAGTAATATAATAAAAAGTGAAACTAAAAATTCTCTAAAAAGTGTTAGCAATACTACAAATACCAACAAACATGCTGCAATTAAAATATACAATAATTCTGTAAATGCCTGCTGCTGCTGTGCATAAGAGCCTCCATATTCTAGGCGATAGCCAGCCGGTAAAGAAAGTTTTGTATTTATTTGTTGTTTTATTTCTTTAAGTGTACTTCCAAGATCCCTGTTGTCCAACCGTGCAGTAATTGCTCCAATCATTTTTTGATTTTCTCTCTCAATCTGTGTAACACCTTTTTCTGCATGAATTGTTGATACAGTATTTATAGATTTTAATGATCCGTTTGGTAAAAAAATATTTCCGTTTTTTAGAGAAGTAAGGTTACTACGTTGTGCATCCGGATAAAGCATTCTAATGTTTATCATTTGTTCTTTCTCCATAATTGTGCTGATTACAGTTCCTTCAAGTTGCGTCTGTAATTGAAATTGAAAATCAGCAGGTGTAATATTAAACTGCGCCAGTTTAGCTACATCAGGCTCTACTATTATTTCGGGGCCTGCCACTATGATGCCATTAAACACATCTGCGGTTCCCTTTACATTAATTACAATTTCTGCTATCTGTTGTGAAAGTTCTTGTAGCTTCTGCGTATTATCGCCATATAGCTTTATTTCTATTGGCTGGACACTACTCATTAAATCACCAAGCATATCTCCTATAACCTGCCCGAAATCTACTTTTAACTGTGGTAGGGTAGCTTCTATTTTTTGGCGAAGTTCTGCAGATACTTCGTTGGTATTTAAACCTCTTTTCTTTTTTAATTGAATAAGGTAGTCTCCTCTGTTTGGTTCAGTTATAAAAAAACCCATTTGTGTCCCGAGGCGTCTGCTAAAGTTTGCAACTTCAGGTTGCTGCTGAATAATTTTATCTACGTCTTTCAACATTCTGTCTGTCTCTTCCAGTGTTGTACCGGGTGGGCTGTTAAAATCAAGTACAATGCCCCCTTCATCCATTTCAGGTAAAAAACCTGTGGGCATTTTGCCCGGTAAAATATAAATAATAAATGCACAGATAAGTGCAAATAAAATACTGATGTAAGAATGTTTTATAAAAAAACGAATCCATCCGCCCTGTTCTTTTTGTTTTTTATGAATTAGAATTTCCTGTTTTTTTATTGCGGCAGCATCTTTTATTTTATAAGGAAAAAGTAAAAACAATGCCGGTAATACGAGCCATGTCACCAAAAATGAAACTGTTAGCGTAATGATCATTGTAAATGCCAATACTTTAAAATATGCACCGGCAACACCACTCATCAAAATAAAAGGAATAAAAATTACAATGGTGCTTAACGAAGAACCAATCATAGCAGGAAATAAATACCTAATGGCTTTGCTTATTACCAAAGGCATTGTTTCATCCGGATGTTCCTCATGGCTTCTGTGAATTTGTTCTACAACAATTACAGCATCATCTATCATTAGCCCAATAGCAGCAGCTATCGCACCAAGGGTCATAATATTAAAAGTATAACCGAATGCATAAAGGCAAATTATTGTTAGGGCAAGCGTAGTAGGAATAGTTAATAATATTACCAGGCTGCTTTTCCACGAACGTAGAAAAATAATTACCACCACAATTGCAAGCATCAGGCCTATCCATAAAACATCTTCAATACTTTTTACACTTTCATTTACAAAATCTGCCTGCAGGTAATAAGGTTTAATTTTTATATCTTTTGGTAAAATAGTTTCTAGTTCTTTTACTTTTTTTAAAACATCATTGTTTACATCTACAAGGTTTGCTTTGGGTTGTTTTATAACAGCTATCAGCGGTACATCTTTACCATTTGCATTTATTCTTACATATTCTTTGGTCTCTGCTATTTTTATTTCGGCAATATCTTTTAATTGAATTATTCGTTTAGAATTATTTAAAACAATTAAATTTTCCAGTTCTGTTTTACTACTTATTGCATTATCAGTGATGGTTAAATAAAGCCTGTTGTAATCATTAATATAGCCATTGGATTGCAACAAATTGGCTTGACTCACAACAATGCTTATTTGTTGTGGAGTTATACCGAGTTCTGTAAGTCGGTCTTGTTTTAAAAGTATTTGATATTCTTTTGTACGCCCGCCAATTATTGCAATATCAGAAACACCGGGTGTTGCAGCCAGAAAAGGTTTTATTTGAAGCTGTGCAATTTTTTTTAATTCAATGGAAGACCGGTTTCCTTCGAGGCTAAAACCCATTACCGGTAAAATAGAGGGATTCATTTTTTCAACAGTAATCTGTGTTCCACTTAATAAACTACTTCTTATATTGTTTATCAAGGATTCCATCTGCAGTTTTGCAAGATCAACATCTGCATTCCATTTTAAAAAAACAGAAATTTCGCAACTACCCCTCGATGTAGTGCTGCGTATATAATCAAGCCCTTCCGTTTTCTTAATAATGTTTTCCAGAGGCACGGTTACCGTAGCCATCATTTTATTTACAGGCTGCTGTCCGGCATCTGCAATTACTTTTAATTTGGGAAAAGTAATGTCAGGAAATAATCCTGTTTTAAGTTTTGAAAATGAAAAAAAACCCGCCAGCAGCGTAAGTACGGCAAGCCCTATGATTGATTTTTTATGATTTGAATGATACTGCTGCATAGGCTTATCAAAAATTCTACTAAAGAAAATAAAGATTTATTTTTGAGTGTTCATCTACTTTATCATAAAGTTTTAAAAAATACTTTTCTGTTTTTTATGATGAGGCAGAAAATTACTTTGAATCAGGTTCTATTCTTACCAAAGATGAATCTGCCAATCCGTAAGCACCTTTTACAATTATTTTATCCATCATATCTAATCCTGTAAGTATTTCCCTCATAGAATCTTTTTGCAACCCTACTGTTACCGGTACTTTCACAGCTATTGAATCGTTTACCAGCTTCATTACCCAAAATTTATCCTGCGTTTCATTTGTTTGAATAGCTTCCAGTGGGAGAGCAGTTGCAGATATTTTTTGCTTTACAGGAATCTGTACAATCAGGTTAAGATTTTCTGGTAATACCTGATTACCCGGTATGCGGATTAAATACGATTGTGTTTGTGTAGCAGAATCTACAAATGGAATTTCTTCCTGAATAGTAGCTGTAATATTTTTGCCATCAGGAAATTTCACAAGGCAACTTCTACCTTTATAAACAGAACGGTGATATTCGTAGGGAACATTTACCAACAGCACCAGCGATGAAGGATCTGTAATTGTTGCAAGCACATCTCCTTCATTTACAAAATCCCCTTTGCTATAATTAATTGCAGTAAAGTTTCCTGACGCACTAGTCATCACTTTTATAGGAGTCTGAAACTGTTTTAAAGAAGGTTCCCTGCTATCAATATTTTTAAGTGCATCTTGTTCTTTTGTCTTTATTGTACAAAACAACGAACCACTTTTTATATGGTTTCCTAACTTCCATGGCATTGCAACAATATAGCCTGTAATGTTTGCTCGCACTACCATTTTCTTTTGAAAATGAGTGCTGCCATTTAGCTGCAGGTAATTACTAAAGTTTTGTGAGCCTGACTGTATAACAGTTACAGCTGTTTTAACAGAGGTTATTTTTTCTTCTTCAACTTTTTTTTTGCTGCCACAAGCTGTAAAAAAAATGAGCAGACTGGGGTACATTAATAAAATAAAATTCCTGTTTGGCATGTTTTTTATTTACCTGTTGTAATAATTATATAGATTAATATAGAGAAGTAAATTTGTTTCTGCAATTGCCTTGTTTTTTTGAAGTAATGCATATTCCTGCAAAGCATTAATATAATCCATTACTGTTACCTGCCCTTTTATAACTTTATCTTTTATAATATCCAGCAGCAATTCCTGTTTTTCAATCGGCTCTTTTGCCATGCTTATTGTTTGCTGCCATTGCACAATCTGTTGCTTTGCATTGCGTAAATTATTCTTCAACAGCATTGCTGCGTTATCTCTGTAAATTTTTTGATTATCAATTAAAATTGCATTTTGTTTTCTATTTAGTTTTCGTTGGTTTCCATCTCTTATAGGTACGGCAACATGTACACCTGCACTCAATCCTATATTGTGAGGAATGGTTGCAATTTCTGTTGCATTAATACCGGTGGAGCCCATAACACTTACCTGTGTTTTATATCTATTTTCAAAAACATTTTGCTGTGCAATAATGTTTAAACTGTCCAGTTTAAATTTCTGTACATAATAATATTCATTAGGATTTGTATTTATCCGGATAGATGGCTTTTCTAAAATATAATTAGCACTATCACTTAACAGTGAAAGGTTTTTTAATAAAGCCAGTCCGTTATTAAATGAAAATTCCTGTTGTTTTAAATCATTTTTATTTGTCAGTATTTGAATATCAAGTAATAAAAAGTCGTTTTGCTGAAGCAAGCCCTGCTTTACCAAAGCTGCCACCAGAGGTTTGCGGCTTTCCAGTTGATCAATTATTTTTTTTAGATAAAAACCTTGTTGCTGAAAAGTATAAGAGATGATATACTGGTCAATAATTGATTTTGTAATATCATTCACTGTTTGTTTTCTGCTATAGGCTGAAACATCGGCCTGCGCTTTATTTTGAATGTACAAGTTATTGATAAGCGAGGTATTAAAAAGTGGGATAGCAATATTAAACTGTGCTGCATAAAGCCCACCATTTGTTATGCCCGCATCATAACCAAATGCTTTTGATGATGGGTTGCCGGTAATGCTGATTGGTTTCCCGTTATCAAAAAAAAACGGTGCAAATAAATAGTCTGCCGTAAAATTTATAAGTGGTTTCTTATTTTGTGCGGTAATAATTTGTTTTTGTATATCAAAACTTTGCTGAAGATTTGTATTTTCCAATAATGTAGGATTTGTCTTTAACCCTTCACCAACGAAATACTCTATATTCCTTTGCTGTGCAAATACTTCTACATGAAACAATAAATAGAAATAGAATACTTTCTTCATGTAAATAATTATGGCAAAAATACCTAGATTTATAAATTGTAATTTTTTATTTAAACAGTATTATTTACCAAAAACTAAAATTTGAAACGATCCTGGTTTAATCATTGCTCTACCTCTGCTGTCTTTTAAAGATGTATCAAATTCTGCTGCGGGGAGATAAATTAAATGACTTTTCTTATCAAGTATTAAGGTTCTGGCACTTTTTTTTGTTACAACGTTTGTAACAAAAACATATTTATTTGCGTTTTCCTCGTGAATAACAGAGAGTGTTCCTTCTCCGTTAGAGGTGTAAATGTTTTTAGTTACGTCATCAAAAGCGACACCGTCACAACCGTCTCCAATTATTATCTTGTCAATTACTTTTCCATTTCCGGCATCTATTACCAATAATAATTTTTCGCAGCCTGCAAATAACCTGTTTGTTTTGGTATCAATAGCTAATCCTGTTGGGTTTTGGCCGGGTTTAATACTCCAGTGATTTAAAACCTTAAAAGTTTTAGCATCGATCTGTACTATTTCATTTTTATCTTCTACGTTTACAAATATTTTTCCCTTTCCGTCGCTTACAGCTGTTTCGGGCTTTCCACCAATATAAACACTGTCCACAACTTTATTTTGTGCAGCATCAATAATGCTTAAACTTTTACTGCGGCCATTGCAGGTTATGATTTTCTTTGAAAATGGTTCATAAAAAATTGCATCAGGGTTTTGCCCTGTTGGTATTTGTGTAATTATTTTATTGCTTATTATATTAAATACTGTTACATTATTAAGGGCTCCATTGCTTGTAAAGCCTTCATTGTTTGCAATATCAAACGCTATTCCATGCACGCCTTTTGTATTTTCAATTATTCCAATTGAATCACCGGAAATTTTATTTAAAATATTTACCTGGTTACCATGGCTCACATAAAGCCTGTCATTTATGGGTCCGATCTCTAAATAATCCCACCACGAAGCACTTTTTATATGAAATACAGTTTTTAAGTGAACTGATTTAGATGTCTGTGCGCATGCACTAAATACAATAACTGCGATAAGCGTTAATAAAAGGGATATTTTTTTCATATTTTTAAAACTTGTTTAAACAAAATTAAAAGTAAAATCTGTATTAAATTTGAAGTTAGTTAATACTGTAGTGTAATTCCTTAAAATACGATTCTTATGCTGTGTAAATTATTCTCATAATTATAGGTTACTGTAAAATTATATAGATCACATATTCTTTTTACGATTGATAATCCCAGACCAAGAGAGTCTGAATGCATTTTGTCTTTTTTAAAACGTTCAAACATGTTTGCGGGATAATTCTGTAATGCTGTTCCTGTATTTGTAATTAAAAGAAATGTGTTATTTAAAAAAATATTAATTGTTCCATTGTCAATGTTATGTTTTATTGCGTTGTTTATTAGGTTTGAAACTAAAACCTGGGCCATTGTTTCATTCATCAATATAAAAACAGTTGTTTCCATTTCTTTAATAAGATTAATTTTTTTTGCAGTAAATAGTTCATCATAGTTATTTAATAATGTGGTAATAATTTTTACAATATCTACTTCCTCTTTTTCCTCAAACTGGTGATTGTCAATTTTTGTAAGTAACAGCAATGATTTATTAAGTTTACTTAACCTGTTTATTTCATTGTGTATTGTCTGAATATTCTGGATTTGAGCTGCAGTAAAATTTTCTGACTGTATAAGCAATTCCAATTTTGTATTTACAATAGCAAGAGGCGTTTGTATTTCATGAGAGGCATTTTCTGTAAAACTTTTTAATGCGTTATAATCTCTTATTACGCTTTCATTCATTTTAGTTACTGCATAATTTAGATCTATAAATTCATCTATTTTGGTGGTATTTAATTGCAATTTTTGATTTTTATTTATATCAAATTCTTTAAGTTTTGCCAAAGTTGTGTTGAAGGGATGCCATAATTTATTTAAAATAAAACGATTTAAAATAAATAATATAAACAGCAGTAACAGTACAAGGCCAAGTGTGATGCTGGCAATAAGTTGCATCAGATTTTCTGTAGCTTCCTGCGACTGTGAAATGTAAACATTGTAATTTTTTCCAGAAACATTTACTGCAAAAAATAATATTCGGCAGATCTCATATTCATCATCTTCTTTTTTGTAAATTTTCTTACTTTCTATTTTTCTTTTTATTGCTGATGTACTCTCCTTAAATATTATTTCTTGTTCTTTTGTATTTGTAGGTACAGGTAATAAATGATTTAATAGTATGTAATTTTTTATTTCCTGTTCCTCTGCATTTAAATCATTGTCTAATTGTTTAAGCAGAACAAAATGTAAAATTAAATAATAGCATATACCACCAATAACCAGTACCACAACTGTAGCTACAATATTAACACGGTTGTATTTTGCAAATAGTTTCACTGGTCAGTAAATTTATAGCCCATACCGTAAATTGATTTTATGTAATCAATATTATCTGCTTCCATTAATTTTTTTCTTAAATTTTTTATATGAGTATAAATAAAGTCAAGATTACCTTCCATATCGTCACCCCATAAATGTTCAGCTATAGCATTTTTAGAAATGACTTTTTTCTTGTTTATTATAAAGTAAAGTAATAATTCAAATTCCTTTTTTGTTAGTTCTAAATTTTTTTTATTTACTTCTGCTGTTTTATATGTGGTATCAATATTTATGCTATTAAACTTTAAAATATTACTGCCTGCAAATTGTTTACGTCTTATAATAGCCCCAATTCTTGCATTTAATTCAGATAAATGAAAAGGCTTAGAAAGATAATCATCTGCACCCAAGGTTAATGCGGTTACTTTATCGTCAAGGGAATTTTTAGCTGAAATTATAAGCACGCCGTCTGTCTTATTATTTGCTTTTAATTCTTTTAAAAGCGTTAAACCATTTCCCCCTGGAAGCGTCAAATCGAGTACTATACAATCATAATCAAACAAAGCAATTTTTTCTAAACCTTTATAAAAATCTCCGGCTACTTCACAAATATAATCTTGACCTTTTAGATAAGTTGTTATGCTATCACTTAAAGCTTTTTCATCTTCAATAATTAATATTTTCATCAGGGAAATTTTTGTAAAGTACGAAATCAATATTGTGGAAAAACCAAGGGTTAATAATAAAATATAACTTCATTGATAATTATTATAATCTAATCTTACGCCACCAAATTTAAACTTCATTTGTTTTTGTTAATTTACACTTTAATAGTTTTAATATTTCATTTTTTATGGATAAGAATGGGCCAATAATAATAATTGAGGACGATTTTGATGATCAGGAAATCCTTAAAGTAGTATTTAAAAAACTTGATTATGAAAACGAAATTATTTATTTCGAAGATGGAGAAAAAGCCCTTGAATATTTACTTTCCATGTCAGTAAAGCCTTTTTTAATTCTTTCAGATATTAATATGCCTCGTTTAAATGGTATGGAATTAAGAGAAAAAATTTATAATAACGAACAATTGAATTTGCGTTGTATTCCTTATTTGTTTTTAACTACTGCAGCTGAGCAGCCATTGGTTGTAAAAGCTTATTCTCAGTCGGTACAGGGTTTTTTTGTAAAACCTTCATCTCTTAAAGAAATTGAAAAATTAATTTACTCAATAATGAGTTATTGGAAAGATTGTCATTCTCCAAATTTATAGTTTAAGATAAGATTTTGTAATCTCCGGCCCATTCTCCAAAAAAAAGAATAAATTAAAAGCCTAAACCCCAATGTATAGAGGTTTAGGCTTTGTATCGGGAATGGTTTTAAACTCGAATGATTTATTCAAAGATTTAAAGAAAATAGGAGACTATTAAGAAATAAACATTCCTAAAGTAGAATTAAAAAGTTCGAGTGTCAAAATGCTACCAAAGCACATTATTTATTATTCATGATAATTTAGTAATTACGAAATTTATTTAAAAATTATTTTAGTCAAACAGCTTCATGAATTTGCTAGAAGTTTAAATCCCTAAATTGATATTATACTCAAACATGAGATAATATCAAAACTCGAACTTTTTAAAATGGAATTAAGAGAAATAAACGTTCCTAAAATAGAAATAAGGCTACATATTGCTATATAACCTTACTAAAGTTAACCAGTATCGGGAATGGTGTTAAACTCGAACCAACTGTTTGAAGATTTAATGAAAATTGGAGAATTTTAACGAATTATGAAGCCATTTGATACCTCAAAATGTTCGATGTTTTTTTGTACAAGGAATAACTAGCAAGTAGAATATAGTTTTAATAATCGGAGGGGAAACTGGATTTTCTAAAAAGTGTTTCTCGTTGCAATTTAAAGGTATTCACCCCTTTCATTATACTGTAAGGACAGCAAACGTTTTAAACGATTAGCATCTGCACTTATAACTTTATGGATATTCTTCTCTTGGAAAACAGATTCAATTTTTTCCTATATTAATAAATCAATTAATTAATCCTTCCGCATTTTGTTTATAAATTCAGGCTTTAGAAAGTTGAAAAATATTATGCTAGAAACCTCCGAACTTCTTCAGCCACTTCTACAATTGCTAAATAAAATTAAGCCAATCAGTATCGAGTTAGAGGATATGCTTATTAAAAGCTTTGAACCCAATGCTATTAAAAAGGGAAAGATTTTACTTTATGAAGGAGATGTTTGCAAAAACCTTTGGTTTCTTGCTGATGGACTATTAAGATCTTATCATAATATCGGAAGTAAAGAAATAACTTCTCGCATAATGTTTACAAACCATGTTGTAATTGCACCGGGTAGTTTTTTTAAACAAACACCTGCTACAGAATCAATAGAAGCATTAAATAACAGCACTGTTGTTACCCTGCCATATCTAAAGCTCCAAGAAATTTATAACAAATTCCCTGATTTTAATTACCATACTCGCCTAATTACAGAAGATTATTTTTATAAACAAGAGCAAAGGTTGTATATGCTACGCAAGCACAACGCTGCTGAAAAATACAAATACTTTATCGAAAATTATGGCAATTATCTTCAATACATACCTCAAAAATATATCGCATCTTTTTTAAATATTGCTAGAGAAACCTTTAGTCGTACTAGAAATAATTTAAGTAGAAAATAACCCTTACGTGTGTCATTATTGAGAGATGGGGAATAAATATTGTTTATTTATTTTTCAACTTAAAAGCACTAATTATTCTTTCTCATTGTCTGTAAATTCTAATTCCTTTTTTAGTGACATATGTCACTCCTCTTCTTAAAAATCAATTCTAATTTAGTTTCTCATCCAATAATTATTTGTATGGAAAATTTTAGTAAGAGATTTTGTATGATACTTTTTCTGTTATGCTTTCAATTATGCAGTCTAACCAGCTGCAAAAAAACAAAATCAGAAATCTCGGTAACCGAATTAGACAAACTGCCGCCAATTTCACAGACAGGTGCTAACACCTTCGGCTGTCTTATAAATGGCAAGGCATTTTTACCCAATGGTGGAGGTGTAAATACCGTTCCATTAAAGTGCTTATACGATCCAAATTATGGAGGTGGAGATCTAAGTATACGAGCAAAAAACTTCATCAACGCAAATGACTTTATTTCAATAACACTGAATCTCAGACCATTTACGTCGCCCGGTACTTTTTCTCTTTCATTTGGAGGCCCATTTGGCGTATCATATTTTAACACCATTGCTTCTTGCAATTTCACAACATATGATCCTCCTTCTCCGACAATTGTATATGGTACACTGTTAATCACATCTTTCTCGAATTTGAATAGAATTATTTCTGGAACCTTTTCTTACAAGGTAAATACTTCTTCCTGCGGATTTGTTGAGGTTACATATGGCCGTTTCGATTTAAAATTTTAAAACTACAAAACCACAAAACTATTATGAAGCTTATTAGTAAAATTTCTTTGGTCTTAATCTACATGACATTCTTCTATCAAAAGAAAGTTGAGGCACAATCAGATAGCTTAAAACTTAAACTTGATTACATTTTCCAAAATCTGGATAAATCTAAAATATCTACTGGATTTTTAGAAGATTACGGTGCACAGCTTGTGCCTTTAAAAAATTTCAACGGTATACTTTCAGATAGTAATGTTATTAATTGTAAATACCACCCAAACTGACCCCCTTCCGCCATTTCAAATTGACCCCTCTAAAACAGGTGCGGGGATTTGTCTGTTTTAGCC
>ENA-OFCI01000650-OFCI01000650.1-metagenomes-genome-assembly--contig:-NODE-650-length-19504-cov-4.727441_pt1 | contig 19504 bp, 18 predicted proteins | sample MGYA00153391_OFCI01 | MGnify analysis MGYA00153391
ACCATGACCGAAGGCCTGATCGAGCCGGCAGAGGCCGAGCGGTTCCTGACCGCGTGCGAGGGCCTGGCCACGCTGCCAGCCGGCACGCTCGGTCAGCTGAACGTCGCCATGCCGGCTGGTCGGGTGCAGCAGGTGGACGCCTGACGCGGCGCTGCGGTAGATCTCGCGGGTGCGGGCGACCTGGAAGGCGAGCAGCCGGCGCACCGGGCCGTCAACGACCCCGCGCTGCAGGCGCTCGCGGGTCACCCCGAACGCGTCGAGGTCGGCCATCGGCAGGTAGATCCGGCCGCGCTGCAGGTCCTCGCCCACGTCCCGGATGAAGTTGCTGAGCTGGAAGGCGATACCGAGGTCAGCGGCGTACGGGTCGGCCACCTCTCGCGGCACCAGCGGCTCCAGGATCGGCACCATCTGCAGGCCAATGACGGCCGCGGAGCCGTGCACGTAGACCATCAGGTCGTCGTACGTCGCGTACTCGATGACGGTGAGGTCCATCCGCATCGAGGCCAGGAAGTCCTCGACGTACTGCAGCGGGATGTCCCAGCGACGGACCGTGTCGACGACTGCCCGGCTGATCTCGTGCTCGCTGCCGCCGGCCTGTACGTCGGCGATGAACTGCTCGCCCCAGCCCACCAGCCAGCTGGCCTTCTGGGCGTCCGTCAGAGTGCTGGCCAGGTCGTCGACGATCTCATCGGCGTAGCGGGCAAACCCGTACAGGGCGTGGACGTATGGCCGCTTCCAGGGCGGCAGCAGCAGCGTCGCGAGGTAGTACGTCTTGCCGTGGCTGGCGTTGAGCCGTCGGCACGCCTCGTACGACGCGCGCAGTGCCGGGTCGCAGATCCCGGCTGCGTCAAGCTCGCGTGCGCTCACCGGCACAGTCTGGCAGTGCTACCGGGCGAGCAGCATCGACCGGGAGCGGTAGGTCTTGTCCTTGCCCAGGATCCGCTCGGCCGCCAGCCGGCCGCTGATCAGCACCATCGGGACGCCGACGCCGGGCTGGGTGCCGGAGCCCGCGAAGACCACACCGTCAACCTTGGGGGCCAGGTTGGTGGGCCGGAACGGTCCGGTCTGGAAGAACGAGTGCGCGGAGGCGAACGGCGCACCCGCCGCCATGCCACGCGCCTGCCAGTCCGCCGGGGTCGTGACGTTCTCGACCTCGATGGCGTCGTCGAACCCGACGTAGCCCAGGGCCTCGAGCCGGGCGACGCACTCGTCGCGGTAGCGCGGCCCGACGACATCCCAGTCGATGCCGCTGGTCATGTCTGGCGTCGGGAACAGCACGTAGTAGATCTGCTTGCCGTCCGGCGCCAGCGACGGGTCGCTGCGGGTCGGGTTGGTGACCAGCACCGACGGGTCGGCCATCAGCTGCTTGCGGTCGATCAGGTCGGTGAACACCCCGCGCCACTGCTTGCCGAAGTGGATGTTGTGATGCGCGGTCTTGGTGTAGGCCTGGGTGGAGCCGGCCAGCAGCAGGAAGCAGCTGGGGGAGTACGTCAGGCTCTTGACCCGCCGCGGGGTGGCCTCCGGCGGCAGCAGCTCGCGGTAGGCCACCGGCAGGTCCGGGTTGAGCACGACGACGTCGGCGTCGTAGCGCTCGCCGTCGGTCGTCTCGACGCCGACCGCCCGGCCGTGCTCGACGAGCACCCGGGCGACGCTGCGCCCGTACTGCAGCTGCACGCCGTGCTTCTCGGCAGCACCCGCCAGGGCTCGTGGCACCGCGTGCATGCCGCCCTTGGGGAAGTACACGCCGGCAACGGAGTCCATGTAGGCGATCACCGCGTAGATGGCCAGGGCGTCGTACGGGCTGAGACCTGCGTACATCGACTGGAAGCTCATCACCCGCTGGGTACGCGGGTCCTTGAGGTACTGCCCGACCTTGGGGGCCAGCTTGCGGAAGCCGCCGAGGGCAACCAGCCGGGCCAGGTTGGGGGTGATCAGGTCGAACGGGGAGTCGATGTTGCGATCGATGAAGTCCTTCATCTCGTACCGGTAGAGCTTGGAGACGAAGTCGACGTAGCGCAGGTAGCCGCGCGCCTCGTCGGGACCGCAGACCTGCTCGACCTCCGCGGCCATCTCGCCGACGTCGGCCTTGACGTCCAGCACCGAGCCGTCCGGGTAGAACGCGCGGTACAGCGGGTCGACTGGCGTCAGCTCGAGCCAGTCCTCCAGCTTCTCGCCGACGCAGTCCAGCGCGTCGGCGATCAGGTCGGGCATCGTCAGCACGGTCGGGCCGGTATCGAAGCGGTAGCTGCCGCCGCCCGGCGAGGCGAGCTCCAGCTGCCCGTTGCGGCCGCCCGGGACGTCCTCGCGCTCCAGCACCGTCACGTCGCGGCCGGCCCCGGCGAGCCGCAGTGCGCACGACAGGCCCGCCAGCCCAGCTCCCACGATCACGACACGATCAGTCTTTCCAGGAACGGTTTTCACGCCTTCGATCCTACGGTCGCAGGCGCCTCCCGGCTGACCGGCGCGACCGGGCTGTGCCGCCCGCCACGGCCTTCGTACGCCTGCGATCACGCAGAAAGTGGCGTACGCCACGCGCAGCGGCCCCTGTGCCGGGTCCGCTCAGGGGTTGACGGCGGAGAGCTCCAGGGCGATGCCGTCCGGGTCGCGAAACTCCAAGATCGACACCTGTCCGAGGTTCTTGACCGGCTCGTGCAGCACCCCGAGTGCGTCGAGCGTCGCTGCGGCGGCCTGCAGGACTGCGGGCGAGGCGACCGTGAGCGACAGGTGGTCCAGACCGACGCGGTCCGCCGAGAACGCGTCGTCGCGGGTGGCGACCGGCCGCAGGCCGAACAACCCGCCCGGCCAGCTGTAGATGATCCCGCCGAACAGGAACGCGAGCTGCTCGCGGGTCGCCTCGTCGGCGCCGGCCGGAACCTCGTAGGCCACCTCCCACCCGAACAGCGCGTCGTAGAAGGCGCGTGAGCGCGCCAGGTCGGTGACGGTCAGGCGTATGTGCCCGAAGCCGGTGACGGGGACGCTCATGGCTCGAGCCGGGTGAGGACCTCGGAGCCGGTGTCGGTGACGGCCAGCGTGTGCTCGAACTGGGCGGTCCGCGAGCGGTCCTTGGTGACGGCCGTCCAGCCGTCCGCCCAGAGGTCGTGCCGGTGGTCGCCGACCGTGATCATCGGCTCGATGGTGAAGGTCATCCCCGGCTCGAGGACCATCCGCGCCGCCGGGTTGTCGTAGTGGTAGACCTGCGGCTCGGCGTGGAAGGTCCGGCCGATGCCGTGGCCGACGAAGCTGCGGACGACGCCGTACCCCAGGCCCTCGGCGTACGCCTGGATGGCCTGGCCGATGTCGCGCACGGTGCCGCCGGGCCGGACGGCGGCGATGCCGACCTCGAGGCACTCGCGGGTGACCTCCACGAGCCGGCGCGACGGTTCGTCGACCTCGCCGACGAGGAACGTCGCGTTGGTGTCGCCGTGCACCCCGTCCAGGAAGATGGTGACGTCACAGTTCACGATGTCGCCGTCGGCGAGCGCCGTGGAGTCCGGGATGCCGTGGCAGATGACTTCGTTGATGCTGGTGCACAGCGACTTCGGGAAACCGTTGTAGCCCAGCGGCGAGGGATAGCCGCCGCGTTCGATGCAGGCGGCGTGCACCACCGCGTCGAGCTCGTCGGTGGTCACGCCCGGCCGGACCGCCGCGCCGACCGGGAAGCGCTCGTCCTCCGAGGCCAGCACGTGCCCGACTGCCCCTCCCCACATGGCCTTGCCCAGCTGGTAGGGAGCGGCGTAGGAGGCGGCGTCGTTCATCCGACCGCGCATGTACGGGTCGACCGAGACGTACGCGTTCCGCACCAGCACCTCACCTGGCCGGGGCTCGGGGACGTCCACCTCGACCAGCTCGACGTCCCCGGCGACCGGGTAGCCCTTCGGCCGGCGGACCAGTCGCCACTCCTGTGCGTGCTCGGTCATCTCAGGTCCTCTTCCTTCGACATGATCGTCAGGGCTGCTGCGGGCCCGAGCGGGGCGGACCGACAGGCGCACGGGCGGCTGGGCTCAGAACGGCAGCGCTATCTCGCGCGCCTCGTCATAGACAAGCACCGTCGCGCCGTAGCGCGGCGCGGGCACATCGACGTCGCCGTCCAGCAGCAGCCGCAATGCTGCGTACGGCAGGTTGACGCCGGCGGCCGCCGAGTGGTGCAGGCCGCTGGCCGGGCGGGTGTTGACCTCGAGCAGCCGGCAGCTGCCCTCGCCGTAACGGACCTGGACGTTGGACAGATAGCGCAGCCGGTGCGCCTTGACGACCGTCTCGGCGATGTCGGTCGCGGCCGGGTCATCGACGATCTGCCGCGTCCACTGCGGGCCGGCCTTGCTACGGGCGACCGCCGCGAGCAGCTCGCCGTCCCGGGACAGCACGTCGACCGACAGCTCGGCGCCCTCCAGCAGCTCGGCGACCAGCAGCGGCGCGACGGTGCCCTGTCCGGCCAGCCGCCGCTCGACCTCGTCGGGGTGCACCCGCGCCGACGGCAGCGCCTGCAGGTCGGCCCAGCCGCCGGCGGTCTCGTCAAGGATCCGGAAGCCGGCCGCGCCGTGGTCGAGGGCGGGTTTGAGGCACGTCCGCAGGCCGCGTCCGCGCAGGTCGTCGTACGCCGCGCGAAAACCGGCGGCGTCGGTGACGACGTGGGTGGCCGGCACGGCGATCCCGAGAGCCTGCGCGGAGGCGTGCGCGAGGGCCTTGTCGCCGAGCACCCGCAGCGCCTCCGGCGGGCTGACCATGACGCGTACGCCGGCGGCCTCGAACGCGTCCTGCGACTGCGCCACAGCCAGCCGCTCCCGGCCGGGTACGAAGACGTCAATCTGCCGCTCGCGGCAGATCTGGAGGGCGTGCTCGACCCAGGCCGGGCCGGTGATCCGCTCCGGTTCGCGGAAAGCCTCGTCACAGGCCTGCAGGAACGGTGTGCTCGAGACGGTGTGGCTGCCGGTCACGTGCAGCGCCAGGCGCTCTGCGGCGGCGCCCACGCGCAGCATCGCGATCTGCTGGTAGGTGCCGCGATAGGCCTGGTTGAACCACAGGCGCAGCGGCACGCGGTCTCCTCCGGTCAGCTTGACGTTGGGCTCAGCCCGGGCGGGTAGCGCGCAGTGTCGGGCACGGAAGAGCCTGCCCGCAGCCGGCGCAGCGCACGCGTCGCGTCGCAAACCGGCCCGGCCCGCGCTGCGGCACGTGCAGCCGGCGGACCGCCCAGAGTCGCTCGGCGAGGGCGCCGATGTGATCCAGGGCCTCGTCCAGGGCGGAATCGGGGATGGACGCGGAATCCGATCGCGAGACGGTGCGCAGGGTCATGATGGCCTCCGCTGCCGACGATAAGTGCGTGGCCTGCCGCAGGTCGAGCCGTCCGGTGGACACAGCGGTGCACCGGGTGGGGGTGGTTCGGGGCGTCCCTGTGGGCAGGGTGTGCGGCCCGGGTCGATTCTCGCGCCGGCCGCCGCGGATCACGGCTCCCGCCTGCACCGAGCCCGCGCACAGCCGGTGGACGGCACGTTCTATGGCAGCCGGATCCCCCACAGCAGTCCGAGAACCGCTGCGCCGGTCGCGAGCAGCAGCCCGAGGCCGGTGAGCCGCGAGGTCACCTCGCGGTTCTCCTGGGTCGTGCCGACCTGGCTGCCGATGTCGCTGTAGACCCCGGACAGCGCAGTGGCGCTCTCGGCGGTGTAGGCCTTGCCGCCGGTGCCGTCAGCGAGTGCCTGCAGAGCTTCGCGATCCACGGGCACGCTGATCGTCTGCCTCATGATGGTGACGGTGCCCTCCCGGGTGCCGAAGGCGATCGTCGACACCGGGACGCCGGCGTCGCGGGCGGCGCTCACACCCTGCTCGACCGGCCGGCCAACGGTGTTGCTGCCATCGGACAGCAGGACGATGCGCGCCGGCGGCGCCGGCGGCGCCGGGAGGCCGGGCGCGCCGGGCAGCTGCCTCAGCGCCCCCAGGCTGGTCAGCACCGCCTCCCCGATGGCGGTGCCGTTGTCCAGCGTGAGGTCCTGCACGGCCTGGGTGACCTTGGCGTGGTCCTGGGTCGGTGGGACGACCAGCGCGGCGGTACCGGAGAACGACACCAGCCCGACGTTGAAGCGCGCCGGGAGCGCCTCGACGAACCGGGTCGCAGCCTGCTGGGCCGCGGAGAGCCGTGTGGGGCTGACATCGACGGCCTGCATCGACAGCGAGACATCCAGCGCGACGACGACGGTCGCCCGCTCGGCAGGGACGTCGACCTGGGCCTGCGGTCGGGCAAAGCCCACGACGAGCGCCACCAGCGACAACGCGAGCAGGCTCGCCGGGACGTGCCGCCGCCAGCCCGGCCGGCGTGGGGCGACGCTGGCGAGCAGGTCGAGCTCGGTGAATCGGACGGTGTACGTCGAGCGGCGCCGCGCCTGCACGACGTACACGACGACGACCGCGGCCACCAGGAGCAGCAGCAGCAGCCGCCAGGGCGAGAGGAAGCTCACCGGACGACGCCGCGGGTGCGCCGCCGCCGGGCCAGGTGTGCCGCGAGGTCGCGCAGCCAGTCGCGGTCGGTACGTAGGACGACGTGACCGGCGCCGGCCGTGCGCACCTGCTCGGCGTGGCCGGCGCGCCGGGCGGCCGCGCCGGCGGCGTACCGCTCGCGCAGCCTTCGGTCGCTGGTCTGGACCTCGAGTTCGCGGCCGCTCTCCGGATCGACGAGGTGCAGCACCCCGACGTCGGGCAGCGTCAGCTCGCGCGGGTCGAGCACCTCGGCGACGACGACGTCGTGCCGCTGGGCCAGCCGGCGCAGCGGCGGCCCCCACACCCGCGGCCCCTGGCTGTCCAGCAGGTCCGAGACGACGACGACGAGCCCACGGCGGCGGGGCGGGTCGAGCACCTGGCACAGCGCATCCGCCAGACCCGGCCCCGGGCCCTCGGACCGCGCAGTCGTCAGCAGGACGTGCAGCATGGCGAGCGTCGCCTCCCGGCCGGCCCGCGGCGGCACCCGCTGCACGCCCGCCGACGACAGCACCAGCGCGCCGGCCCGGTCCCCCGGCCCCTGGGCCAGATGGGCGAACGCGGCGGCCACCGACACCGCGAGCTCGCGCTTCTCCCACCTGGACGTGCCGAACGACATCGACCCGGTCAGGTCGACGACCAGCGTCGTCTCCAGCTCGCGCTCGGCGACGGCGTCGCGTACGTGCGTCTCGAGCGTGCGAGCCGTGACCGCCCAGTCGATCCGGCGTACGTCGTCGCCCGGGGCGTAGCGCCTGGCTTCAGCGGGCTCGGTGCCGGGCCCGGGCAGCAGCCCGAGGTGGTTGCCCTGCAGCAGCCCGTCCAGGCGTCGGCCGACCTCCAGGTGCAGCCGGGCTGCGGCCCGACCGTCCAGACTGGGGCCGGGCAGTGGGGCGAGCACCTTCACGCGGCGCCCGTCAGATCCTGCGACGGCGTGATCCGCGGCCCCTCGACGACCTCGAGCACCCGCTCGACGATCCGGGTGGCGGGCACACCGTCGGCCAGCGCCTCGTAGGTGAGCACCAGCCGGTGGCCGAGCACGTCGACAGCCAGGTCGTGGACATCGGCCGGCAGCACGTAGTCGCGCCCGCGCAGCAGCGCGAGCGCACGGCCGGCCTGCACCAGCCCCAGGCTGCCGCGCGGCGAGGCGCCGTGCGCGAGCAGCCCGCCGAGCTCCGGCACCCCCCAGCGCTCCGGCTCCCGGGTGGCCATCACGAGGCGTACGGCGTACTCGGCGACGGCGTGGTGCACGAAGACCGCGTCGACCTCCCGCTGCAGCGCGACCAGCTCGTCGAGGTCCAGCACCTGCTCGGCCCTCGGCGGGTGCACCGACATCCGGCGGACGATCTCCATCTCCTCGGCCATCGTCGGGTGGCCGACGACGACCTTGAGCAGGAAGCGGTCGCGCTGGGCCTCGGGCAGCGGATAGACGCCCTCGCTCTCGATCGGGTTCTGGGTGGCCAGGACCACGAACGGCGTCGGCAGCGGATGGGTCACCCCGCCCAGGGAGACCTGGCGTTCGGCCATCACCTCGAGCAGCGCCGACTGCACCTTGGCGGGCGCCCGGTTGATCTCGTCAGCCAGGACCAGGTTGGCGAACACCGGCCCGAGCTCGACGTCGAAGGCCTCCCGGCTCGGCCGGTAGACCCGCGTCCCGACGATGTCGCTCGGCACCAGGTCCGGGGTGAACTGCAGCCGGACGCTGCTGCCGCCGACGACCCGGGCCAGGGTCTCGACGGCGAGCGACTTGGCCACCCCGGGCACACCTTCGAGCAGGCAGTGCCCGCGGGCGAGCAACGCGACCAGGATGCGCTCCACCATCCGGTCCTGGCCGACGACGACCCGCTTGACCTCGAACAGGGCGCGCTCGAGCTCGGCCGGCTGTTTCCTGATACCGGCTATGACACACCGCGCAACGTGAACCCGCCGTGAAGGGCGGCTGTGAGCTGCAGGTCAGCGGCGCCGTACGACCCGCGGACCGTGCAGCTGCTCCTCGCGCTCGGTCTCGGTGATGCCGCCCCAGACGCCGTACGGCTCACCCATCGTCAGCGCGTGCTCGGCGCACTCACGGCGTACGGGGCAGCGCGCACACAGCGCCTTGGCCGCGCGCTCACGGTCGCTGCGGGCAGGCTCGCGCTCGCCGTGCGGATGGAAGAACAGGTCGTCGCGACCGCGGCACTGAGCAGCGAGCTGCCAGTCCCACCGCCAGCCCTGTGCGCCCGGCGGACAGGCGGTACCGATGACGTCAGGCATGCCGGAAGTGTCTCCTACCGGCCGTAGAAGTTCTACCGGGCGTAGGAGCTGTCCGGTAGGACGTACGTCACGCTCGCGCCTACCCTTCGACAGGTGACCCGACCGGGAGACCTCGAGCGCGCAGCGATGCAGATCGTCTGGGGCTCGCCCGACCCGCTGACCGCCCGCCAGGTCGCGGACGCGCTCGCCACCCGCGGCCTGGCGTACACCACCTGGTTGACGGTCCTGGGTCGGCTGGAGCGCAAGGGCCTGCTGGCGCGGACCAGGCAGACGCGGGCCCATACGTACTCCCCCGTCGGCTCCCGCGAGGACCTGGTCTCCTCGCTGATGCAACAGGCGCTGGGTCAGGCGGACGACCGGGAGGCGGCTCTGCAGCGCTTCGCCCGCTCAGTGACTCCCGCCGAGGCTGCTGCGCTGCGCCGCGCTCTCGACGCCGGCTGAGCCGTGCTGCCCGCGGCGGCGGCGCAGGCCCTCGCCCTGCTGCTGGTCACCCTCTCGGCGCCGCACCTGGCACGCGCGGCGTGGCCGCTACGCGCACCGGCGCCGGCCCTGCTGCTGTGGCAGGCGCTCGGCCTGGCCGGCGGGCTGCTCGCGCCGGAGGTCGCGGCGACGGTGGCGCTGGCCCCCGTCGGGGACACGTTCGGCCAGGCACTGGCTGCGCTGCCCGCGCAGCTGACCTGGTGGGCCTGGCTGTCAGCCGGGGTGTTTGCCGCCGTGCTGCTGCGGCTGCTGGGCGTCCTGGCCGCATCGACGGTGCGGATGGTTCGGGACCGGCACCGGCACCGGGTGCTCGTCGACCTTGTCGCCACCCGGAACCCGCTGCTGCGCGGCACCCACGTGGTCGACCACGCCCTGCCGGTCGCGTACTGCCTGCCCGGTCTGCGGCCCAGGGTGGTTGTCTCCCGCGGGGTGCTGGCTGCGCTGGATGAGGGTGAGCTGCGGGCGGTGCTCGACCACGAGCTGGCGCACGTGACGGCAAGGCACGACCTCGTGGTGCTGCCGTTTGTCGCGTTGGGAGCGACCTTCCCCCGGCTGCCTGCAGTGCGCTGCGCGCAGCATCAGGTCGCGTTGCTCGTCGAGGTCCTGGCCGACGACCGCGCCACCCGGCGGCACGACCGCCGGGTGCTCGCCCGTGCCCTCTGCAAGGTCGGTGCCGGCCAGGCGCCCGCCGGTGGGCTGGGCATCGCCGGCGGCAGCGGACCCGGCAGCGGCGGGCCCGCCGTCAGTGGCAGCGCGGTCCTGGTGCGCGCCGATCGGCTCCTCGACCCGCCGGCACCCCTGCCGATACCCGCCCTGGCCGCCGTGCTGGTCGCGGTCGTCCTGGTGCTGGCGCTGCCCGTGCTGGGTCTGCTGCTGCCGCAGCTGTGACGGCGCCCGTCGTCACGGGTGGCCCTACGTGACCCGGGGGATTTCAACAATGTGGGCGCAGCCGGCATGGTGGCGGTGGGTCGCGGTGACCGCGATATGACATGTCACGTTCGCGTGGGGGTGGTCGGGCCGCGACCCACCGGCAGGCGGCATGCTCACGGCGTGTCCGAGGTCGAGGAGTCGCTGCTGCGCGAGGTCGAGCGACGGGTGCTCTGGCTGGCGACGTCGATCGTGCAGGCCGCCAACCGCATCCCCGACTCCTCCGGGGTCAAGGTCGGTGGCCACCAGGCGTCAAGTGCGTCGATGGTCGGGATCATGACGGCGCTGTGGTTCGACGTGCTGACGCCGGCCGACCGGGTGTCGGTCAAGCCGCACGCCTCGCCGGTGCTGCACGCCGTCAACGCGCTGCTGGGGCGGTTGGACCCGGCCTACCTGCCCCGGCTGCGCGAGTTGGGCGGGCTGCAGCCCTACCCGTCCCGGACCAAGGACCCCGACCGGCCGGACTACTCCACCGGAAGCGTCGGAATCGGTGCCACAGCTCCGGTGTGGGGGGCGCTCGCCCGGCGCTACCTGGCCAGCCGCGGCGACGTCGAGCCGGGTGGCCGCCAGATCAGCCTGCTCGGCGACGCCGAGCTCGACGAGGGGGCGGTCTGGGAGTGCGTCGCGGACCCGGTGGTGCAGCGCCTCGGCGAGGTGCTCTGGGTCGTCGACCTCAACCGGCAGAGCCTGGACCGGATCGTGCCGGACATCGCCGTCAGCCGCTGGCAGGGGATGTTCGCCGCAGCCGGCTGGCAGGTGCTCGAGGTGAAGTACGGCCGCCGACTCGAGGCACTGTTCGGCCGGCCGGGCGGGTCGGCGCTGCGTGACCGCATCGACTCCATGGGCAACGAGCAGTACCAGTGGCTGCTGCGCAGCCCGGTCGGTCAGGTCCGCGACCGGCTGACCGAGGGCGACGTCGGCCTGGTCGGGCTGCTCGCCGACCTTGACGATCCTGGGGTCGCAGCGGTCCTGCGCGACCTCGGGGGGCACGACCCGGCTGCCCTGCGCGAGGCCTTCCGGGCCGTCGACGACAGCCGCCCGACGGTGGTGTTCGCGTACACGATCAAGGGCTGGGGGCTGCCGCTGGAAGGCCACCCCGGCAACCACTCGGCGCTGCTGAGCGAGCAGCAGTGGACCGCGCTGGCCGCCACCCTGGGCGCCGATGCCGACGACCCCTGGCGGCTGCCCGACCCCGACAGCCCCATGGGCCGGCTCTGCGCGTCGACCGCCCGGCGGCTCGAGCGGCCGCCCGTCGAGGCGGTCGAACCGCCGACGGTGCCGGTCTCGCTGGGCCGCCAGCACCGCGGGCTGCAGTCCACCCAGGCCAGCCTCGGACGCGTCCTCACCGACCTGTCCCGCGACGCACCGGACGTCGCTGCGCGGGTGGTCACCGTCTCCCCCGACGTCGCCAGCAGCACCAACACCGGCGGCTGGATCAACAAGGTCGGTGTCTGGTCGCCGCAGGACCGGCATGACTGGTTCGCCACCGGCGACAAGGGCCAGCCGGACGACCGGCTGGTGCGCTGGCGCGAGACCAGCACCGGCCAGCACCTGGAGCTGGGCATCGCCGAGACCAACCTGGTGTGCCTGCTCGGTGAGCTCGGCGCGACCTGGCTGACGCTGGGCCAGCCGCTGCTGCCGATCGGGACGGTGTACGACCCCTTCGTCGGTCGGGCGCTCGAGCCGTGGGTCTTCGGGACGTACGCCGGTGGCCGCAGCATCCTGGTCGGTACGCCGTCCGGCGTGACGCTGGCGGCCGAGGGCGGCGCGCACCAGAGCATCACGACGCCCTCCATCGGGCTCGAGACCCCGGGCGTCACGGCGTACGAACCGGCCTTCGCCGTCGAGACCGAGTGGTGCCTGCTCGACGCGCTGTCACGGCTGGGCCGGGCCGACGGGGAGTCCGCCTACCTGCGCCTGTCGACCCGGCCGATCGACCAGGCGCTCGCCAACCTGCCTGACGACCCGGTGGCGCTCGAGGCGCGTCGCCACGATGTGCTCGCCGGCGGCTACCGGCTGCGAACCGCGCCCGGCGAGGTCGCCGCGGTGATCGCCGTCGTCGGCGCACTGCTGCCCGAGGCGCTCGACGCGGCAGACCTGCTGGCGGAGCTGGGCGTGGCCGTCGACCTCTGCGTCATCACGTCGTACGACCGGCTGTGGCGGGGCGTGCAGGCGCGCCGCGGCCTGCTGCGCGGCCCGCGGCACGGCGTCGACGAGACCGTCCTTGACCGGCTGCTGCGTCCCGCACCGCTGGTCACGCTGCTCGATGGGCATCCGCACACGCTGGCGTTCCTCGGCACCGTCCACGGGTCCCCGACGAGCTGCCTGGGGGTGTCGGAGTCCGGCCAGGGCGGCAGTGTCGCGGATGTCCACCGTGTGCACGGGCTCGATGCCCGCTCAGTCGTCGGCGCGGTGCTCGACCTCGTCGACTGAGGCAGCGTCGCCCAGCGCCGCGGCGACCAGTGGACTACTTGCCGGTGGCCAGCGTGGCGCAGGCCGTCATGCCGTAGCCGGTGACGAATGCCTGGTCCGGGGGCGTGATCGGCGGTCGCGGGATCGCTGCGACGGCCGCCTTCGGGTCGGCTGCCTTCGCGGCCTGTTCGTACTGCGGGATGAGCACCTTGACGGCGTCGACCTGCTTGGCCAGCGGGTCGGTGAACTTGGCGGCCAGATCCTTGGCGTCCGCAGCCGGCGGCTTGAGCTGCGCGAGCCCGGTGGTGGCCGTCTGGGCCGCGCTCAGGCTCTTCGTGAGGTACGGCCCGAGCTCGGCGGCGCTCTTGGGCGGCGTGATCCCCTTCAGCGTGGTCGTGGCCGTCGTGCACAGGGCATTGGCCTGCTGGACGTAGTCGGCCTTCGACAGCGGGGCCTGGGCCGGGCTGCCGGAGCTCCCGCCGCAGCCGGCGAGGGTCAGGCCGATGAAGATCAGGGGGAGGGTGCGCACCCATCAACGCTACGTCAGGACGGCTGCGTCAGGTCGGCGGGCGACCCACCACCCAGCAGGCGATCGCGGCGGCCGCGCCGACGTTGAGGGAGTCCACGCCGGCGGCCATCGCGATCCGCACCCGCAGGTCGCTGGCGCCCATCGCGGCACCGGTCAGCCCGGGGCCCTCAGCGCCGAGCAGCAGCGCGACGAGCTCGTCGTCGGCAAGCCGGACGTCCTCGAGCCGGACGGCGTCGGGCGCCGGCGTCAGGGCCAGCACCCGGAACCCGCGGGACCGCAGGGCATCGAGGTCGGCAGGCCAGTCGTCGAGCCAGGCGTACGGGATCGAGAAGACCTCCCCCATCGACACCCGGACCGACCGCCGATAGAGCGGGTCGGCGCAGGTCCTGGTGAGCAGCACCGCGTCCAGGCCGAGCGCCGCGACGCTGCGAAAGACCGCCCCCAGGTTGGTGTGGTTGTTCATGCTCTCCAGCACCACGATCCGGCGGGCCCCCTCGAGCACCTCGGCGACCGGCCGGTCGGGCAGCCTCCCGAAGCTGGCGAGGATGCCGCGGTGGACGTGGAAACCGGTGACGGCCTCGAGCACGTCGTACGCCGCCACGTAGAACGGGCAGGGCAGCGCGGCGACCGCGGGAGACAGGTCGGCGAGACGCTGCGGTGACACCAGCACCGAACGGGGCGGGTGGCCGGCCGCGGCGGCGCGCCGCACGACCTGGTCGCCCTCGGCGATGAAGAAGCCCGTGCCCGGCTCGTGCCGCCGGCGCCGGGCGCCGTCGGTCAGGCCGACGTAGTCGGCGACCAGCGGGTCGGCGGCGTGCATCACCGGGTGCACCTCCGGCCCGGCCGGAACGCTCACGGGCGGGCCGTACCATCAGGGTCCCAGTACGCGCGGCGCGATGTCGGAGGCACCCACATGGCAGGCGGCCACGGCCACAGAGGCAGTTCCTGGATCGTCGTCGCGCTGATCTGCGTGGCCGCCGTTCTCCTGGGGTTCGCCTTCATTCTGCAGTCGACGCTGCTCGGCATCGTGGGGGCCGCGCTGTTCCTCGTCGGCGCGGTGATGGGGGCCGTCACCCGGATCATGGACGACGCGTACTAGTGCTCTGACCGGGCCCTGACGACGGCCTCAGGTCAACGTCAGCAGGTAGTCGCGGCGGCGCTCCAGCAGAGCCGCATCCGCCGCCGCGGAAGGGGGTCCGGGCACCGCCCGCCGGGCCTGGCTGTGCACCTGGCCGTGCGGTCGCCCCGTACGCGCGGCCACCACGCCGACCAGGCGGTTGACCTCGCGGCGCAGCCCCGCCGCAGCTCGCCACGGGGTGACGTCCTGCAGCTCGGCTTCCAGCACCGGGGTCGCGGCGGCGCGGCGGCGCAGATCGGTGTCTCGCTGGAGCAGCAGCGTCGCGGTCTGCTCGGCCGTGAGCAGCCCGGGCAGGCCCAGGAAGTCGTCGTCGGGGCCCCCGGCAGTCGTCTCGCCGGTACGGGCCTCGCCGGGACGGGCCTCGCCGGTATGGGCGCGGCCGCCGTGCAGGACGTGCGCGAACTGCGCCTCGGCGTCCAGCGCCTCCCACGGCCGCAGCTCGGCCTCCGCCCGCTCCCGCGGCGGTAGCGGGTCGAGGTCCTGCGACGACGGCGGGGGCGGCGGCAGCACGTGGTTGCGGTCCGACTCCATCTCCGCCGCCAGGGCCAGCAGCGGCCGTACGGCCGGCAGGAACACCGTGGCGCTCTCGTGCGGCCCTCGCGAGCGCACCACCCGGCCGACCGCCTGGGCGAAGAACAGCGGGGTGCGGTAGGACGTCATCCAGGCCAGGCAGGCGGCCCGCACCACGTCGACCCCCTCGCTGATCATCCGTACGCAGACCGCGATCCGGGTCATCGATGACGCGAACGCGGCGATCCGGGCGCTGGCCCGCGGGTCGTCCGACAGGACCAGCTCCGGCCGCTCGCCGGTCACCCGCAGGACGATCTCGGCGTACGCCCGGGCGGCATCCTGGTCACTGGCGAGGATCAGCCCGGCCGCGTCCGGCAGCCCGTTGGCGCGCAGGTAGGTGATGCGCTCGTCCATCGCCGCGATCACGTGCGGCACCCACTGGCCCTTAGGGTCGAGCGCCGTACGCCAGGCGATGTTCTCGGTGCTTGTCGGCCCGTTCTCCGACAGCGAGGCGGCGATCACCTCGCCGGCGCTGTTGCGCCACCGGGATGTACCGGTGTACGCGGCGAAGACCACCGGCCGGACGACGCCGTCGCGCAGAGCTTCGCGGTAGCCGTAGCTGTAGTCGGCCTGGCTGGCGAACCCGCCGGCTGCGTCGGGGGCGTAGCGCACGAACGGGATGCGCTCGTCGGCCCGGGTGCGAAACGGCGTGCCGGTCAGGCTGAGCCGGCGCACCGCCGTGGCGAAGGCCTCCTCGACCGCGTCACCCCAGGACAATCCGTCGCCGGCGTGGTGCACCTCGTCCAGGACGACCAGCGTGCGCCTGTTCTGGCAGCGCGCCCGGTGCAGCAGTGGCTTGCCGGCGACCTGCGCGTACGTGGTGACGTAGCCGTGCACGTCCGATCGGACGGGGCCGGTCGCGTTGGTCAGCGCAGGGTCGAGGGCAAGGCCCACGAGCTCGGCCGCGACGGACCACTGGGTCCGCAGGTGGTCGGTCGGGCAGACGACGATGATCCGGTCGATCTTGCGCTCGGCGATCAGCCGCTGGGCGAGCGCGAGCGCGAAGGCCGTCTTCCCGGCGCCCGGGGTCGCGGTGACGAGGAAGTCCACCGCGTGCGCCTGCTCGTACGCCGCCAGCGCCTCGCGCTGCCACGCGCGCAGCGGCCGGCCGAGGACCTCGCCGTGGGGGTCTGCGGTCACCCGCCATCCTGTCAGCCCGCGTCCTCGGTGACGAAGTCGATCAGCCGCTCCACGGACTGCAGCAGGGGCACCTCGAGGTCGGCGTAGGAGTCGACCGCGGCCAGCACCCGTTTCCAGCCCTGCCAGCTCTGGCCCCAGCCGAGGGCGGCGCAGACGCCGGTCTTCCAGTCGGTGCCGCGCGGCACCTGCGGCCAGCCGGCGATGCCGACGGCGGCGGGCTTCACGGCCTGCCAGACGTCGACGTACGGGTGCCCGGTGACCAGCACGTACGGGCTGGTCACACTCGCCACGATCCGGCTCTCCTTGCTGCCGGGCACCAGGTGGTCGACGAGCACCCCCAGCCGGTGACCCTGCCGGGGGCCGAACTGGCCGACCTCGCGCGGCAGGTCGTCGACCCCGTCCAGGGCCTGCACGACGACGCCCTCGACCCGCAGGTCGTCGCCCCACACCCGCTCCACGAGCTGGGCGTCGTGCTTGCCCTCCACCCAGATGCGGCTGCCGCGGGCGACCCTGGCGCGTCGCCCGGTGACGGCCACCGACCCGGACGCCGTCGTACGCGGTCCCGCCGGCGCGGCCGCCGACGGACGCACCAGCACCACCGGGCTGCCGTCGATCAGGAAGCCGGGCCCCAGCGGGAAGACCCGCACCCGGCCGTGCCGGTCCTCCAGCGACACCCGCTCGCGGTCGCACTCGACCACCGCGCCGCACCAGCCGGTGACCGGCTCCTCGACGACCAGGCCGGTGTCGGCTGCCACGCTCGGCCGGGGGGGCGGCGGTCGGCGGGAGGCGGCGATCACGTCGGGGCCGTACCTGCCAGGGTTGACCGCGTCCGTGAGATGGCTGTCCGGGCTGGGCACCCGCGCACGGTAGGCGCGGGTGGGTCACGACGACGCGAGCGACACCCGCCTACCCTTGGTTCCCGTGCAGACCACCGCCCCGCCGCGTAGCGCGCTGCTGGCCGCCTGGGGGGCTGCCTGGCTGGCCGGTGACGCCAGCCTGCCCGAGCTGCTCGCGCGGGTCTGCGCGCACGACGACCTGCACGCCGTACGCGGCCTGGAGGCGCGGGTCCTGCCGCTGGACCGGGCCGTCGCCCGGCTGCGCGCCGACGGCACCAGCCGGCTACGCGTGGTCCTGCCCGCCCCCGGGGACCTGGTCGGGCTGCCCGGCCCCGGCCCCTTCACGTCGGCCGCGGTCACCGCTGCCGAGGGTCTGCTGTGCCTGCGGGCCGACGGCACCGGCACCGGGCTGGTGCCGACACTGACGGCACACGGCTCCCCGTTCGACGGCACGGTCACCACGGTCGAGTGGTCGGCGTACCCGGTGCAGGTAGACGGCCCGGACCCCGGCCCGTTCCTGCACGACGCCGAGCACGACCTGCGGCGCGGCGTGCTGGACGTGGTCGGTGTCCTGCGCGACCTGGACGTGGCGCGCTGGCGCCCCGAGGTCGCGGAGGCGCTGACCGACCTGCGCCGCCAGGCCCGCCAGGGGATCGACGAGGACGAGCTGCCCGGTGGCTACCCGGCCCGCGCTCGTGACCTGCTCGTGCGGGCGCGGCAGCTCGGCGCGGTGGTGTCGCTGGCCCTCGAGGACACCGGCGGGGCGCTCGACACCCGCGAGGCGCTGGAGCGTGAGCGCGCGCTGCGCTCCCTCGGCACGCTGGTCCGCCGGGCCAGGGTCGCCGCGTACAACGCCTACGGCCTCACGTGACACCGCGCTCGGCCCCCCGCTCGGCCCAGGACGCGGCAGCAGCGTTGCTCACCGACGCGCCGCCGCACCGGCGCGACATCTTCGCGCTGCGCCTGGACCGCTGGTGGCAGGACCTGTACGACGGCCTCGCCGCGGTGTACGACGACCCGGAAGCCCAGGCCCTGCAGGTGGTCTCCCGGGCGGCACGGGCCTTCCTGGAACGCGACCCGGAGCTGCACCGGCTGGATCAAGCACGCACCCTGGAGCCCGACTGGCTGCAGCAGGGCAGGCAGCTCGGCTATGCCGCGTACGTCGACCGCTTCGCCGGCAACCTGGCCGGTGTCCGCGACCGGCTGCCCTACCTGCGCGAGCTCGGGGTCACCTACCTGCACCTGATGCCACTGCTGGCCAGCCGCGAGGGCGACGACGACGGGGGCTACGCCGTCGCGGACTTCCGCACCGTGCGCCCGGACCTCGGCACCGTCGAGGACCTGCGTGCGCTGGCCCGCTGCCTGCGCGCCGAGGGCATCAGCCTGGTGCTGGACCTGGTCGTCAACCACGTCGCCCGCGAGCACGCCTGGGCCGTCGCCGCCCGGGCCGGCAGCGCCCGGCACCGGGCGTACTTCCATGTCTTCGTCGATCGGGAGCTGCCTGACGCGTACGAGCGGACGCTGCCCGAGGTCTTCCCCGACTTCGCCCCGGGCAGCTTCAGCTGGGACGACGAGCTGGCCGGCTGGGTGTGGACGACCTTCAACACCTTCCAGTGGGACGTCGCCTGGAACAACCCCGACGTCTTCCTGGAGTACGTCGACGTGGTGCTGTTCCTGGCCAACCTCGGCGTCGAGGTGCTCCGGCTGGACGCGATCGCGTTCCTGTGGAAGCGGCTGGGTACGAACTGCCAGAACCAGCCAGAGGTGCACGCGCTGACGCAGGCGCTGCGGGCGGCGGCCCGGCTGGCCTGCCCGGCGGTGGCCTTCAAGGCGGAGGCGATCGTCGGCCCGGACGAGCTCGTGCAGTACCTGGGCCGCGGCGCCCACCACGGCAAGGTCAGCGACCTCGCGTACCACAACAGCCTGATGGTGCAGGTCTGGTCGATGCTTGCCGCGCAGGACGCCGTGCTGGGTGCGTACGCGCTGCGGGCGCTGCCGGCGGTGCCGACCAGCACCGCCTGGGTGACCTACCTGCGGTGCCACGACGACATCGGCTGGGCGGTCTCGGACGCCGACGCCGCTGCGGTCGGGCTCTCCGGGCCGCTGCACCGGGCCTTCCTGTCCGATTGGTACCGCGGCGCGTTCCCGGGCTCGACCGCCCGCGGGCTGGTGTTCCAGGAGAACGCAGCGACCGGCGACCGGCGGATCAGCGGTACAGCGGCGAGCCTGGTCGGCGTCGAGGCGGCGCTCGTCGGTCACGGCGAGCTGGACCTCGCGGTCGCGCGGCTGCTGCTCGCGTACGCGGTCGTGCTGGGCTGGGGGGGCGTGCCGGTGCTGTGGTCCGGCGACGAGCTCGGCGCGTGCAACGACCCGGGCTGGGCGCTCGAGCCCGGGCATGCGCAGGACAACCGGTGGGCGCACCGGCCGCGGCTGACGTCGGGCCTGCTGGCGGGCCGGCACGACCCGGACACCGTCACGGGACGGGTCTTCGCCGGGCTGCGCGGGCTCGCCGCGACGCGGGCCGCCCTGCCGCACCTGCATGCCGGCGTGGCCGCAGCCGTGCTGGAGCTGTCCGACCCGTGCCGCCGCCGGCACGGCCTGGGCCTGGACGTTCCACCAGCTAGCCGGGGCGCTCCACCAGCCACAGCGCGGCGTACGGCGGCAGCCAGAGTGCGCCGTCGTCACCGGCGGACACGGGCCGCCCGGTCAGCGCGTCCCAGGGCTCGGCGATACCGGCCGCACGGACCCGCTCGACCGGCCACG
>ENA-OFCI01000651-OFCI01000651.1-metagenomes-genome-assembly--contig:-NODE-651-length-19470-cov-3.942725_pt1 | contig 19470 bp, 18 predicted proteins | sample MGYA00153391_OFCI01 | MGnify analysis MGYA00153391
ACCAACGGATTGCAGTAACTCGTGGATCAGACGACCTACGCCGCACTTTTGGGAACACGCCCCTAAACGATCCCGACGTGACGGGCAAGCCTGGCACTCGTAATACACGGCGACAGGCGTGGCCACGCCAATTCTCACCGCACCGCACCGCACCGAAGGATGAAATGTCGAATTCCATCTGCTTCCGGTGTCTCAGGAGAGGCCCGGAGGCCGATATCACCAACCTCGAAGTCGCGGTAGGCGCGGATCGACCGTCCGTCTCCGCGAGCTATCTCGGTGCCCTGCCAGTGCAAAAATTCGAATTCTCCGACGTGAACGAAGGCGGGAGATGTCTACACCAGAGCCAGCCGAGTCAACTTCCCCACCGACAACCTGCTCGGCGCAATCGTCACAACGGTGTGGGGCTGAGCGTGAATTTTCAGAGAGCGGCGTGCTGACGACTCAGCTCCACATAGTGAGCTGCGTTCGCTGTCACCTCGGCGACCTCGTCATCCGTGAGCTCGCGTCGCACCTTGGCGGGAACCCCGGCGACCAGTGAACGCGGCGGGATGATCGTGCCCTCGAGAACCACGGCGCCCGCAGCAACGAGAGAACCGGCGCCGATCACCGCTCCATTGAGCACGGTCGCGCTCATGCCGATGAGGCAGTCGTCTTCGATCGTGCAGCCGTGCAGTACGGCGGAATGGCCAACGCTGACGCGCTTACCGACGATGGTCGGCGTGCCGTAGTCGCAGTGCACCGCGACGTTGTCCTGTAGATTGCTGCCTGCCCCGATCGAGATCGAGTCCGTGTCGGCGCGAAGCACCGCTCCGTAAAACACGCTCGAGTCGGCCGCGAGCGTGACCTGTCCGATAAGTGTCGCGTTCGGGGCGACCCAGGCGGAGGCGTTGATTGTCGGCGTGTGACCGTCGAAAGGCAGGACGAGTGACATCTCTTCAGGCTATCGTGGCGCCGAGGTGCCGTCCTGCGTCCTGGACCGGCTACTCGAGCTATACCTTGCGCGGAACACGCTCCGACCACGGTCGTCGCATGGTGCTCGCTCCCCGGAGTATCGACTCGGGCAATGAAACAAACTCGTCGGCATCACGCGTCTGTCGAGGTCACCGATCGATCCGTCTCGGAGAGTGTGCCCCGTTCGGCTCGACCGGGGATCAGATCGATTGCCGGTAGCCGAAGAACTCATGATCGTTGTTGTATCCGCCGAGCCCCCCGCCGACGTCGGCGAAGTCCGCAACGAATTCGATTGCTTTGATCCACTTGACCATTTTGAATCCCAGCTCGATTTCGTTCCTGAGCCGTAGTGGGGCCCCGTGGCCAAAGGACAGTGGTGCGTCGTTCATGTCATAGGCAAGCATCGTCAGGTGGTGGTCCATCTGCTCGATCGGTTGCGCGTCGTAATACAGACCGCCCTCGGGGCCGAGAGCCAGGGAGTAGAAGATCACCCATTTCGCCTCCGGTGTCGGTTTCACGGTATCGACGATTTTCTGCATGGACACTCCGCCCCATTTGGCGACGCCGGACCAGCCTTGGATGCAGAAGTGCTGGGTGATCTGCTCGTGATGTGCCATCGCCCTCAGTTGGTCGATGCTCAGCTCGACGGGGTTTTCCACGAGCCCGTTGACGACGAGCTTGTAGTCGGCGAACGAACCGGCCTGAAGCTGCGTGTACTCGTCGGTGTCGGGATATTTTCCGTTATGCCAGAAATACGGGGAGATGTCCTTTTCCGTGTATTCCCCGGGTTTTGAGTCGATGTGCTCGAACAAACGTTGAGCCGGCCCGATCAGGGCGAAGCCGACCCTCTGAACAACGCGGGGGTGCCGGTAAGTGAATGGAGTGGCCGCGACCCAGCCGACGATGACGACGACCATCGAGACGGAAAAGATCCAGAACCCGGTCCATGATTCGGTGTTCTGTGCGGCGTACATGTGATTCAGGTTCCGCAGGGCACCCGTAGCGATCACGAGGGAGATGTGGATGACGATGAAGAACACGAACCAGCACAGGACCAGGAAATGCAGGGACCGGGCGACTTGGATACTGAAAACCGAACTGATCCGCCGGAACCGAGTCGACAGGGCCGGCGACATACCAAGACCCGAAAGCAGGGCCAAGGGGGCGGCGAGGAACACGGTGACGAAGTAGGCGATGAGTTGGAGGCTGTTGTAGTTGGTCCAGCCGCTCTCCGTCGGCCAGTCAAGAGACAGATACTGGATTGCCACCGAGAGGGCGTTCGGGATAACGTCCCAGTGCAGCGGGACCAGGCGCATCCACTGCCCGGTGGTGAACAGCAGGATGAAGAACACGAGCCCGTTTGCCAACCACAGAGTGTCGATGCCGAGGTGCCACCAGCGGGCGAGCCCGATGGAGTGTCTCCGGCCGGGGAGGCCGACCCCGTTCGGCAGCGTGATCGAGTCGTCTTTGGCGGTGTAGAGAGGGTTGGTCGGCACCGGCTTCTGAACCCGGAACCAGTCTTTGCCCGGGGTGGAGTGCCTCGTCCAGTAGAGCCGAGGATGATCCGCGAGCACCGTGATACCCGACCGGATGATGAAGATCATGAAAAACAGGTTCAGGAAGTGCTGCCAGCCCAGCCAGGCGGGAAATCCGACCGGAGCATTGTCGGGCAGTTCGGACAGGCCCGGATAGGCGTGAATGAAGCCCTGCACCGCGGGAAGTCCCCGGATGCCTCGGGCAATGGCGACGCTGACCAGAAGCAGCAGTAACCCGATCGGGATCAGCCACAACAAGTTGAACCATTTCGTCTGACCGATCCGGACGCGCGGTGAGACTCCGTACTGGGCGGGGATCCCGCCGGCCCAATCCTCATCGACCACGGTGTAACGGCGCTGGTCGAGTTCCGACCGGATGCTCGCCCGGGTTCCTCCCGCGCCAATATCGGCGGCGGGGAGCGATTGATCGTCGGACGGAGGTCTCATTCCCGGAGCCTACGGGCACAGGTCGCCGAGACCTACACTCGCGCCACAACCACGCGCCTCTCCGGACTCGCAGGCTGCGATCCGCGCGATGATTACGGAGGATCGATGATCATGGCAGAAAGCGTCTAGGTTGGAGCGCGAGGAGGAAGCCATGACTGCGCACACTGTTGGCGTTCGCCGGGTCTATGACGAGCCAGGGCCCACCGACGGTTCACGGGTGCTTGTCGACCGGATCTGGCCTCGGGGCCTCAGCAAAGAGAAGGCTCACCTCAACCAGTGGTGCAAGGCGGTTGCCCCCTCGACTGACCTTCGAAAGTGGTACGCCCATGTTCCCGAGCGATTCGTGGAATTCACGACCCGCTACGAGGAAGAACTCAAAGAACCGGAGCGCGCCGCGGCTCTGCAGAGCCTGCGAGAAATCCTGCGGGAAGGTCCCGTCACCTTGCTCACCGCAACGAAGAACCCCGAAATCAGCGAAGCTACCGTCCTGGCCAAGATTCTCACGGACGGATCGACGTCACAGCCGGAACAGTGACGAGGTCACCTGTCCGGTCGGACGAGGACTCATCCCCCCGCCGCGGTGGGCCCGACTTTCACCAGAGCCGTCAGCGACGTGATCTGCCCATCGTCCTGAACCGGGCGGCTCAGCAGTTCGACGTTCCCCACCAGCGCGTGCATCGATAGGGGAGAAGAGAGAGGGGATAAGCCCCAACCCCCTCATCGAGCACAGGAAGTCTCGTGACTCCAAGATTCTGTGACCATCCGACCCTCGCTTCGCTGCGGACCCCTCGCGTTTCCGGAAACGTTCATGGCGCGGTTGTTCACTCGAACAGCGCCGCCACCTGCTCGGCGAGGGCGTCGTCGAAGTCCATCGACGCGGCATCCGTCACCGCGTCCCACTGTTCGGTGTGACGCGGCGACACGATGGTGGCCGTGACCTGCGGATGACGACGCAGCCAGGCCAGAGCGAGGGCGGCGATTCCCACCTCACGTTCCCGCGCGAGACTCTCGAGGGCCGCAACCCGTGCGAGGTTCGGCAGCGTGAATGCTGCGGCGTACATCGCGGGCGCGAGCGCTAACCGGCTGCCCGCGGCAGGATCGGGAAGCTCCTCGGGATCGTCAGTGAGATACCGCCCGGAGAGGATGCCGCCGGCCAGCGGCGAGTACGCCACGAATCCGATGCCCTCTTCGGCGAGCAGTGGCAGCAGATCCCTCTCTACCGAGCGCGCGACGAGGCTCAGCTCGGACTGCACCCAGGCCGGTCGCGGCAGCCCAGCGCTATCCGCAGCGAGCAACCAGGCTTCGACCTCACGCACCGATCCGGTGGAGCACCCCCAGGCTCGGATCTGCTCGGTATCGATGGCGGCGGCGAACGCGGTGATCGTCTCTTCGAGCGGCGTACGCTCGTCGAATCCGTGGGCGAGATACAGGTCGACCGAGCCGAGGCGCGATCGGCTGAGGGCGAGTTGCCGTTCGATGTGGTCAGCGGCGAGCGAAATCGTCTCCTGGCCGCGCTCGACCACATTCCCGACCTTCGTCGACACGAGCACGTCGGCCCGTTCGCGCTCCTCGCGCCAGCGGCCGATCACTCGTTCGCTCTCGCCGCCCGCGAAAGAATTGGCGGTATCGAGCACCCGGATGCCGACCTCGTAGGCTTCGTCGAGCCGCTCAAGCGCCTCATCCGTCTTCATACCGAGGCCAATGCGGGATGGCGCGGATCCGATGCCTCCGATGGCTGCGCCACCGAAGAAGAATTCGGTGACCTCGATGCCAGAGGAGCCGAGCGGAACCGTGCGAACGGGGGAGTCAGGCATTCCTGCAGCCTAGATGCTCGAACCGCCCCGCAGCTCTGCACTGAACCTCCGCTCCCACGAGTGACACTCGCGGGCAAACGTTCGGGCGCGAGTGTCACTCACGAGCGCGCGGCCCGAGTCATCGATCCCCGGTGATTCGCGCCGGGTGCCTCAGCGCAACCCCGGCAGCAACCCCGCCACCTCGTCGAGTACCGACTCAGAGCCCGCATAGATTCCGTGTGCGCGCGGCCAGTGGGCGATGACATCCGTGAAACCGAGTGCATCGGCCCGCCCGACGATGTCGTCGAACGAGCTGGCGCTCTGCAACGCGAACTGCCCGCCAGAGTCGATCGACAGGTACCGATCTATGGACGCCGCATCCCGTCCCCGGCGCTCGGCCGCGTCATCCAGCCGCCCGGCGAGTGTCGCGACAGAGTGCCACCAGTCTTCCCCGGTGGTGCCGTCCCTTCCCGTGCTCACCCAGCCCTGGCCGAACCGCGCCACGAGATCGAGCCCCTTCGGTCCATTCGCCGCGATCACGAAGGGAACTCGCGGCAGTTGCGCTGGCACCCCGACCATGCGCGCCTCGTGGGTCGTGAACCAGTCGCCGGCGAAGGAGATCGGCCCATCGTGCTCGAAGCGCAGCAGCCCGTCGAGCTGCTCCACAAATTCGGCGAATCGGTCATGGCGTTCCCGTGCTGTCAGCTCGGGCTGGCCGAGCACGAACGAGTCGAAGCCGGTACCACCCGAACCGATGCCGAGCAGGAATCGACCGCCGGCGATGTCGTCCACTGTCGCAACATCCTTGGCGAAGGTCACCGGATGCCGAAAGTTCGGCGACGACACAAAGGTACCGAGCCGGATGCGCGAAGTCACCGTCGCCGCGGCGGTGAGGGTCGGGATGGTGGCGCCCCACGGCTCGTCGGCCAGGGTGCGCCAGGACAGGTGATCGTAGGTCCAGGCGTGATCGAAGCCGAGTTCCTCCGCTCGGGCCCAGAGCCTCTTCGCCGTGGCCCAGGGCTGCTGGGGCAGGATCGTGATTCCGAATCGCATGGGGCGAGCCTAGGCCGGGGCGTCCGCCAGCGAGGCATCCGCCAGCGAGGCATCCGCCAGACGCGATCCCTCGTGATCGCGGGTTAAACTATTTTCACAATGGCCACCTTCGGAAACCTCACTGACCGCCTCGCGGATACCTTCAAGAACCTGCGCGGCAAGGGCAAACTCAGTGCCGCGGATGTCGACGGCACCGTTCGCGAGATCCGTCGTGCCCTGCTCGACGCCGACGTCGCCCTCGAAGTTGTCAAGGATTTCACCGCACGGGTGCGCGAGCGGGCCCTCGGCGACGAGGTCTCGAAGGCGCTCAATCCTGCCCAGCAGGTGGTGCAGATCGTCAACGACGAGCTCGTCTCAATCCTCGGGGGAGAGGCCCGTCGCATCCAGTTCGCCAAGACGGCGCCGACCGTCATCATGCTCGCTGGCCTGCAGGGTGCGGGTAAGACGACCCTCGCGGGCAAACTCGGCAAGTGGCTCGCCGGTCAGAATCACACTCCCCTTCTCGTCGCGGCGGACCTCCAGCGACCCAACGCGGTCACCCAGCTGAAGGTTGTCGCCGAGCAGGCCGGCGTTGCGATTTACGCGCCGGAACCCGGCAATGTCGGAGCGGAGGATGCCGCGCCGAAGTCATTCTTCGGAGGCGCAGCCAACCCGGTAAAGGTCGCACGGGACGGGGTGAAGTTCGCGCGGGACAAGCAGTACGACGTTGTCATCGTCGACACGGCCGGCCGCCTCGGCGTCGATGCCGACCTGATGAAGCAGGCCTCCGACATCCGCAGGGCGATCGATCCGGATGAGGTCTTCTTCGTCATCGACGCAATGATCGGCCAGGATGCCGTCGCGACGGCCAAAGCCTTCCAGGAGGGCGTCGACTTCACGGCTGTTGTTCTCACCAAGCTCGACGGCGATGCGCGTGGTGGGGCGGCGCTCTCCGTGGCATCCGTCACTGGACGCCCGATCATCTTCGCCTCCACCGGCGAGTCACTTGATGACTTCGAGCCCTTCTATCCGGACCGAATGGCCAGCCGCATTCTCGACCTCGGTGACATCCTCACCCTGATCGAGACGGCGCAGAAGACCTTCGATGAGGAGGAATCGCGCAAGGTCGCCGAAAAGTTCATGACCGACAGCTTCACCCTTGAGGACTTTCTCAGCCAGATGCAGCAGCTCAAGAACATGGGCTCGATCAAGAATCTGCTCGGGATGCTTCCTGGTGCGAAGGGCATGCGCCAGCAGCTGGAGAACTTCGACGAGTCGGAGATTACGCGTACCGAGGCCATCATCCAGTCGATGACCATTGGCGAGCGTCGTCAGCCGAAGGTTCTGAACGGATCGCGCCGGGTGCGCATCGCCCGCGGATCCGGAACGACCGTCACCGAGGTGAACGCGCTCGTCAACCGCTTCGAACAGGCCGCGAAGATGATGAAGACCGTGGCGAAGGGTGGCATGCCACAGGTGCCGGGCATGGGGCCGATCCCCGGGGCCAAGTTCGGCGCGCCGAAGAGGGTGCAGCCGAAGAAGGGCTCGAAGTCGGGAAACCCGGCCAAGCGGGCCGCGGAAAACGCGGCCTTGGCTTCGGGAGCGAAACCGTCTACGGGAATTGCGGGATCAGGGTTCGGACTCGGTGGCGGTGCCAGCAAGGCCGGACCGTCCGAGGAAGAGCTCGCGAGCCTGCAGAAGTTGCTCGGCCGCGGCTGAAGCCGGCGCGTCGAGGTCCGCTCCGGGGGCATACACGCCGTCTTAGGGTCGGCACTTGCGGAGGGTGCGTATTGATCACAAACGGCTGGAGGACGTCGGCGTCAGATCGACAGCTTCGCGCTGCGAATCGCCCCGGTGATCACCTCGTCGAGCTTCTGTTGCCCACGCACGGTCGGGTGCACGCGGTCTGATTGCAGCCACGACCGGTGGCCGGCCAGGGGCTGGCCAATGTCGAGGTAGAGACCCTTCACCGCCATGATTGCCGTGCGCACTTGCTCGTTGATGTCGTTCATCTGATCGGGCGCCACGCTGTCGTTCCACACGGTGCTGATGCCGACGATCGTCGCCGCGGGCAGCTCGGCGTGCAGGCTGGAGACCACCGAGTTGGTCTCCGTGCGCAAGTGGTCGTTGTCGATGCCAAGGTCGTTGCTGCTGCCCGAAATGATGATGAGGGTCGGATGCAGCGCCACGGCCTCGTTCACGAGACCGGAGAAGTCGGCGCCGCAGTCGTTGTCGTCGCCCGCGGTCGCGAAGCCAGCGCCGTCGCAGGCGAGGTTGGTGAGATCCCAGCCCGTGGACCGGGCGAGCGTCGCGGGCCAGGCCTGCTCTGCCGAGAGACCGTGTCCCTTCATGATCGAGTCACCGATTGCCACGACCACCGGACGATTTGCCGACGAGGAGGGTTTCGTGTCGGGTGCGAGCAAGGCGGGAGAGCATCCTGCGAGCGCCAGCATTGCGCCAGCGAGCACGATCGCACAGGCACGTGTTCGCAAAGAAGTCATGGAGGCCGAGTCAACCCTGGCACCCTATGAGGATGCCGAGTGGAGCACCATAGGCTTGTCCCATGACTGATGTATCGACCCGTCCCGTCCGACTCGGCGTGCAGATCGCGCCCCAGCATTCGCGCTACGAGAAGATCCGCGATACCGCTACCGAACTAGAGGAGCTCGGCGCCGATATCCTCTTCAACTGGGACCACTTCTATCCCCTCTATGGCGAGCCCGACGGCAGGCATTTCGAGTGCTGGACCATGCTGGCGGCGTTCGCCGAGGCGACCGAGCGTGTGGAGATCGGCGCCCTCGTCACGTGCAACTCCTATCGGAACCCCCAGCTGCTCGCCGACATGGCGCGAACGGTCGACCACATCAGCGACGGGCGCCTGATCCTGGGCATCGGTTCGGGCTGGTTCGAGAGGGACTACACGGAGTACGGCTTCGAGTTCGGGACTGCCGGCGGACGTCTCGATGCACTGGACCGGGACCTGCCGTTGATCAAGAGCCGCCTGGCGAAGCTCAACCCATCCCCGACGCGAGACATCCCGGTGCTGATCGGTGGTGGCGGCGAACGCAAGACGCTTCGAATCGTGGCCGAACAGGCCGACATCTGGCACGGATTCGGTGACGCAGACACGATCGCCCACAAGCACACGGTGCTCGATGAGTGGTGCGCAAAGATGGGTCGGGACCCGCTGGAGATCGAGCGATCCGCCGGGGTGTCGGCCAAGAACCCGGCACAGAGCGCTGAGGCCCTGTATGCCGTCGGGACGCGGCTGTTCACCGTCGGCCTCGAAGGGCCGGGATACGACCTCGGTCCGGTGCGCGACCTGGTCACCTGGCGGGATGAACGGAACCAGGCCTAGCGATGGCCTAGCGATCGCCAGCTGATCCGATCGCATCCCGAGACCGGGTGAACGCCCGACCCATCCGTCGATAGCCTTGCAGCGTGCCCGATCTCGCAACTCATACCCTGCTGGTAACGGTCTCCGGTGACGACCGTCCCGGCGTCACCAGCACACTTTTCGACGCTATCGCCGATGTCGGGGCCGAGGTCCTCGACCTCGAGCAGGTCGTCGTCCGGGGGCATCTGACCCTGGCCCTGTTGCTCTCAGCGGGACCTCAGGACGCCCGGCTACGCGACGTCGTCACCACCGTTGCCACCTCGCTGGGCTTGCACGTCACCGTCGCTTCCGGCAGCGGCGACAACGCACCACGCCGCAGGGGGCGAGCTGCCGTGGTCGTCCTTGGCGCGCCACTGCTGGCCAGCGCGGTTGCCGCCGTCACCACCCGTATCGCGATCCACGGGGCCAACATCGACCGTATCCGGCGGCTCTCGCGGTATCCGGTCACCACGGTCGAGTTCGACATCTCGGGGGCTGATGTTGCGGTTCTGCGCAGCGAGCTCTCGCTCGAGGCTGCCGTCCGTGGAGTGGACATTGCGGTCGCCCCTGCCGGACTGGCCCGGCGAGGTCGCCGGCTTGTCGTCATCGATGTGGACTCCACCCTGATCCAGGACGAGGTGATCGAGCTGTTGGCCGGGCACGCCGGCAGGGAGGCCGAGGTGGCCGGGGTGACAGCCGCTGCCATGCGAGGCGAGCTTGACTTCGCCGAGAGCCTGCGTGCCCGGGTGGCCACACTCGCCGGACTTCCGGTGAGCGTCCTGGACGAGGTGGGTGCCGAGATACGGCTCACGCCCGGAGCCCGCACCCTGGTCCGCACGCTGAAGCGACTCGGTTTCACGGTCGCTGTCGTGTCCGGCGGTTTCATCGAGGTTGTCGGCCCCATCGCGGCGGAGCTGGACATCGACCGCGCCCACGCCAACCGCCTGGAGGTGAAGGACGGCTTCCTCACTGGCGGGCTCGTCGGCGAGATCGTCGACCGCCAGGGCAAGGCCGAGGCCCTGCGCCGATTCGCAGCAGAGGAGGGCCTGCCGATGTCACGTACGGTGGCCATCGGGGACGGGGCCAACGACCTGGACATGCTGTCCGCCGCCGGACTCGGGATCGCCTTCAACGCCAAGCCGATCGTGCGCGACCAAGCCGATACCTCGGTCAACGTGCCTTATCTGGACGCCGTCTTGTATCTGCTGGGGATCACCCGCGAGGAGATCGAGGAGGCCGACGCAGCCGACGGCACGCCGACGCCTGCTCCACGCCTGCCTGCTCACTAGCTCCTGGGCCCTCGCAAGGGCCAACCCGTGCGGAGTCGATCAGCCCATCGCGTGGAAGCCACCGTCGACGTGGATGATCTCGGCGGTTGTCGCCGGGAACCAGTCGGAGAGCAGCGCCACGCACGCCTTCGCTGCGGGGACCGCGTCATCGACGTTCCAGCCCAGAGGTGCGCGGGTGTCCCAGGACTCTTCGAAGAGCTCGAACCCGGGAACGGACTTGGCCGCCGTCGTGCGGACGGGGCCCGCCGCCACAAGGTTCACACGCACACCCTTGGGCCCTAGGTCGCGGGCGCAGTAACGGCTGGTGGACTCGAACGCGGCCTTGGCCACGCCCATCCAGTCATAGACCGGCCAGGCGAACTTCGCGTCGAAGGTCAACCCGACCACACTGCCGCCGTTGGACATCAGCGGAAGTGCCGCCACCGACAGGGCCTTGAGGGAGTAGGCCGATGCGTGCAACGCGGTCGCGACGTCCTGCCAGGTGGCCTCGAGGAAGTTGAAGGCACCGGGCGGGGCGAAGCCGATCGAGTGGAGCACGCCGTCCAGGTGATCGACATGCTCAGTCAGCCGCTCGGCAAGCGAGTCGAGATGCTCCTGGTTGGTCACGTCCAGCTCGATCACCGGCGGGGTCGACGGCAGCCGCTTGGCGATGGACTGGGTGATCTTCATGGCGCGACCGAAAGAGGTCAGCACGACCTCGGCGCCCTCCTCCTGGGCCAGCTTGGCCACGTGAAAGGCGATCGAGGAGTCCATCAGGACGCCAGTGATCAACAGCTTTTTGCCTTGCAACAACATGCGAAGGTCCTTCCAGTGTTCGGGTTCAGTGACCCATGCCAAGGCCGCCGTCAACCGGGATGACGGCGCCCGTGATGTATGCCGCGTCCTCCGACGCGATGAATCTAACGGCTGCGGCGACTTCATCAGGGGATGCGAAGCGCCCGGCCGGGATGCTCGCGAGGTAAACCTTCTTGCGATCCTCGGGCAGCTCGGCGGTCATGTCGGTCTCCACGAAGCCCGGTGCAACGACATTGGCCGTGATACCCCGCCCGCCCAGCTCGCGCGAGATCGACCGCGCCAGCCCGACCAGTGCCGACTTGCTGGCAGAGTAGTTTGTCTGTCCGGCCGAGCCATAGAGCCCAACCACGCTGGAGATGAACACGATCCGCCCCTTGCGGAGCTTGATCATCCCCTTGCTGGCGCGACGCGCGCATCGGAAGGCCCCAGTGAGATTCGTGTCGATCACCGAGTCAAAGTCTTCGTCGCTCATGCGCATCAGCAGTCCGTCGTGGGTGATCCCGGCGTTGGCCACGAGCACCTCGACCGGGCCGCCGAGCTTTTCCTCGGCGGCCGCAAAGGCGGCCTCCACCGACGCGGTGTCGGTCACGTCGCAGACAACGCCGTCCAGTCCCTGCGGTGGCTGCCCCGAACGGTGGGTGATCAAGACGTTGTCGCCGCCCTGCAGGAAAGCCTGTGCGATCGAGAGGCCGATGCCCCGGTTGCCTCCGGTAATCAACACATTGCGAGGGTCAGCCATCAGTTCCTCCAGCGGGGTCGCAGTCCGGGCACATGGTTGATCAGCGGGCGCACCCTCGGTTCGGACGCGCTCATTTTGTCGCGCGAGCACATGGGACGCTAGCCGACTACCGGCGGGTACGCCGCATGCGCCCCCTGGGGCATATTGTTGAGGTGTGAGAAAACGCACCGCCCGTAACACCGAGCAGGTGTTCTCCGTTACCGGCTTGCCCACATCCCTGCAGGACGACCAGGGCCAGCGAATGCGTCGCTATCTGCTATCCATGGGGATCCGCACGCTGTGTTTCGTCCTCGCAGTCATCGCACTGGCCGGTCTCCACTGGACGCTCGTCGGCTGGACCTTGGTTGTTGCCGCGGTCATCCTCCCCTACATCGCCGTCGTGATGGCCAATGCGACCAGATCCCCAACGCGCACAACCCTCGGGGCGGTAACCCCCAACGCCCCTACGACACCGCAGCTCTCACCTGATCACCCCCATGAGGACCCTCCCAAATGAGTTCGAGCCCCTCCCTGCCGATGGTCAGCAAACACTGCAGCGCCAAAGGCTGTCGGGCCGACGCGGCATACGCCTTGATGTGGAACAACCCGAAGCTGCACACCCCCGACCGGCTCAAGACCTGGCTGGCGTGCGAAGAGCACCGCGTCTCGCTGTCCTACTTCCTCTCGGTCCGGGGGTTCCTCAAGGACACCGTCCCGGTCTCGCGGCTCCAGGACTCGGAAGGCTCTGCCGAGGTTGGTTGACCCAATGGGCCGCGCAACTCTCGTCGACCCACCGGTGTCGTCCGCTTCATAGGTCTGGGCTTGAGACGGTACCGTCGTTCGCGTGCTCAGGGTGGTGATGTCCCGTCGATGGATCACCGCGTTGGCGGTTGCCGCACTGTTCGCCGTAGCCTGCTTCTACCTCGGCCAGTGGCAGTGGGGCCGACACGAGGACAAGGCGGCAAGGGCCCAGCGGATCAACAGCCACTACTTCGCCAGCCCGGTTCCCTTGTCCAGGGCCATGCCCATACCCGACGCCAGCCTCCCGCGCGCTGAGGAGTGGACCTTGGTCAGCGCCACAGGACGGTATGCCGCCCAGAGCCTGATGCTGGTGCGCAACCGTCCGAACAACGGAGTGTTCGGCTACGAGGTGGTGGTTCCACTCGAGCTGTCCGACGGTGGGTCGCTTCTCGTGGACCGGGGATGGATTCCCAATGGCCGAAGCGCGGCAGACCCGCCCGTCGTGCCGACCACGCCGGCCAGAGAGATCACCGTGACGGGCTGGCTCCGCGTCGGCGAACCGAGCCTGGGACGAGCAATGCCGCACGGCCGGCTTGCCTCGATCAACCTCGCCGAGGCACAGGGACAGACGGGGGTGCCCCTGTACGGCGCATACCTGATCTTGCGCGGCGAAGTTGGGCCGCCGGGCGAACGTATCGTGCGCCCGCAGCCGCTGGAGCAGCCAGACACCGGTGAGGGCCCGCACCTTGCCTACGCGCTGCAGTGGTGGTTCGCCGCCCCTGTCGGCTTCGTGCTCGTCATCGTGGGCGCCCGACGTGAGTATCTTGAAGGCTCCGGACCCACCATGCCTGCTGGGGGCGGCGGCGACGCCCGACCGATGCCCCAAAAGGTCAAGAAGACCCGGATCTGGGACGAGGAGGACGAATAGCTCGCGGTTGCCAGGCTCAGCCTGCGGACATTGCGCATTCGACACGGCTAGGGTCCAGCCATGCTGGGCTGCCGGAAATTCATTGTCCTGATCCCCGTTCTGGCTGCCGTCGTCAGCCTGGTCACCGTGCCTGCGGTGTCCGTGGCGGCCCCGGCCAGGGTGACGGTGCAGCGGATCTTCGGTGCCGACAGGTACGCAACGTCAGCCGCCGTTGCCAGGGCCGCGTTCGCCACCAGCGCGACACCGATCCGCAAGGCGGTGATCGCCAACGGGACCGACTTCCCAGACGCGGCGGTTGGAGCCAATCTGCTGTCGGGATACTACGGACCGGGTCCCGTGCTGCTCACCAGAGCAAACGCCGTCCCCCAGCCGGTCGTGGACGTCATCAAGGCGTTGCATATTCCCCAGTTCTTCGTCGTCGGAGGAACCACCGTCGTCGACACGTCGGTCGAGCAGCGGCTGCAGGCTTTGGGCGACGTGTACGCCACCTTCCGGGGAAGTGACCGGTATGCCACTGGCGCAAGAGTCGCCCAGTCAGCCTTCGATGCGGAGGCGAACTACCCTGCGGAGCTCGATGGCATGCGCACCGCTTTTCTGGTGAGCGGGATCGCAGCCACGGATGGACTCGCTGCGGCTCCCCTCACTTATGCCGTTCGCGAGGGGAGCGTGACGCCGCCCAGACCCGAGTCAAAGTTCCCCCTGCTCCTGACCCAGCCAGATGTGCTCAGCGTCACCACCCGTGATGCTCTGCGCTCGATCACTGGAGGAAACCGGCCGATCCAACAGGTCGTGGCCATCGGCGGACCGGGTGCCGTCAGCGACGTCGTCCTGTCCCAGGTTCGCGCGCTGGGCCTCAGCGCCCGGCGGATCAGTGGGGTCGACCGGCAGGCCACAGCGGTTGCGGTCGCGGACTTCGCAATACAGACACTCGGCTGGAACCCCACCCACGTCATCCTCGTCCGAGGTGACGACCCTGCCGACGCGGCGTCCGCTGCTCCGTACGCGGGGGAGAACCGCGCACCGCTGCTGTTCACTTCGTCCCCAGACCAGCTGGGGACAGCGACCGCCGACTTCCTGCGCGCCCACGCCGGTGCGATCCAGAGGATCGACGTGCTGGGCGGCCCTGGAGCTGTCTCCGACGCCGTTATCGCCCAGGCACGGGCCGCCGCGGGCGGCTGAATATCACAAGGATGACAGGCTTACGTCGTCCGACTCCTTGCGGGTCTGGGTGGAGAACTGGGTGTTGTACAGATCCGCATACAGGCCACCCTGGGCCAGCAGCTCGTCGTGCTTGCCACGCTCCACGATCCGGCCATTCGCCACGACCAGAATCTGGTCAGCTCCGCGCACCGTTGACAGCCGGTGAGCGATCACCAGCGCGGTGCGACCCGACAGCGCCGTGTCGAGCGCCCGCTGGACGGCCAGCTCGGACTCGCTGTCCAGGTGGGCCGTGGCCTCGTCCAGCACCACCAGACCGGGACCCTTGAGCAGCAGCCTCGCGATGGCCAGCCGTTGCTTCTCACCTCCGGAGAGGCGATGCCCTCGATCGCCCACGACGGTATCCAGCCCCTCAGGAAGGCCTGAGACCAGATCCCACACCTGAGCGGACTTCAGGACCGAGATCATCTCGGCCTCGCTGGCTCCCTCCTTGGCGTAGGCCAGGTTGGCACGGATGGTGTCGTGGAAGAGGTGCGCCTCCTGGGTCACCACACCGACCACGTCGTGCACCGAAGCCAGGCTTGCTTCTTTCAGGTCGATCCCGCCGAGCCGGACCTGGCCGACTGTCGGGTCGTAAAGTCTGGCCACCAGGCTGGTGATCGTCGTCTTGCCGGCGCCGCTTGGACCCACGAGAGCAACCAGCTCGCCGGGCTGGATCGTGAAGTTCACGTCGTGCAGCACCGAAGCCCCGGCTCTGCGGTCACCCGAGGCTACGGTCTCCAGCGAAGCAAGCGAGACCTCGTCCGCCGACGGATAGCGGAACCCGACCCCCTCAAACTCGACTGAGACCGGATGTTGTTGCAGGACAACCGGGTCGGCGGCTTCCCTGACCAGTGGTTCCAGGTCCAAGACCTCGAAGACCCGCTCGAAGGAGACCAGCGCCGTCATGACGTCGACTCGCACGTTGGACAGCGCGGTGAGCGGTCCGTACAGCCGTCCGAGCAACGCGGCCAGCGCCACCAGCTCACCCAGCTGGAGTGCGCTGTTGACGACCATGATTCCGCCGGCGCCATAGATAAGGGCCGTGGCCAACGAGGCGACCAGCGTCAGCGAGACCAGGAAGACTGTCCGACTCAGCGCGATCTTGACTCCGACGTCGCGAACGCGGCCGGCCCGCTCGCCATACTGGTCATCCTCGATCCGGGGCTGGCCGAACAGCTTGACCAGCAACGCTCCCGCGACGTTGAACCGCTCGGTCATCCGAGTGCCGAGCTCAGCGTTCAGGCCCATGGCTTCGTGGCTGAGCCCGGCGAGGCGTTGGCCCATGAACCGGGCCGGTATCAGGAAGAACGGCAGCAGCGCCAAGGCCGCCAGGGTCAGCGCCCATGACTTCGAGGCCATGGCTGCCACGATGAAGACCACTGAGATGACATTGCTGACCACACCCGAGAGCGTTGAGGTGAAGGCCTGCTGGGCACCAATGACGTCGTTGTTCAGACGGCTGACCAAGGCACCGGTCTGGGCTCTGGTGAAGAAGGCGATCGGCTGCTTGAGGACATGGCTGAACACCTGGGTGCGCAAGTCGAAGATGAGCCCCTCGCCGATCCGCGAGGAGTACCACCGTTGAACCAGGGTCAGTCCGCCGTCCAGGACCGAGATGACGGCGATAACCAAGGAAAGCTGGACGACGACACCGGCCTTCTTGGGGATGACGCCCTTGTCGATGATCTGTCCAAGCAGCAGCGGTGTCGCAACCACCAGAGCCGAGTCGAGGATCACCAGGATGAGGAACACCACGATGTGGGACTTGTAGGGGCGCGCATAGGCCATCACCCGTCGGGCCGTCCCCGGAGCCAGCTTGCGCTGCGCCACCGACGAGTCACGAGTAAGGGAGCGCATCATGCCCCAACCTGCGTGCATGGACATGCTGCCTCCGTTCTGCGCCCATCTCCCCCGCGGTCAGCGGGCAGGGTCGCCTTTCTTCATCGTCGTCGTCGGGTCTGACAACGCCACCGTGGGTTGCTTACTTCCCAGAAGCCTGCACCATTGCCGTGAGTAGTCGTACCTGTGCCTCGCGCTCGACTGTGAGCTGCTCTGAGGGCGAAGAGTCGATCGCGTTGCGCAGCAGGGGTTTCAGGGCTCGCAGAGCTGAAACTGGCGCCTGAAGTATGGCGGCCGCGAGGTCTCGCGCGGTGACGTCCAGGTCCTCAGGTGGGACAGCAACGCACGCCAGCCCGATTGCTACTGCCTCTTGTGCCCCCACGAACCTGCCGGTCGCGCAGATCTCCAGGGCCCGCGCATACCCGATGGAACGAACAAGTGGCGACGTGCCCCCGAGGTCGGGCACGAGGCCCAGGCTGGTCTCACGCATGGCAAAGGCGACATCGTCGGCCACCACCCGCAGATCGCAGGCCAGCGCCAGCTGGAATCCTGCGCCGATCGCGTGCCCCTGCACTGCGGCGATGGTGATCGCGGGGACCTCGGCCCAGATCGCGAAGCCCCGCTGAAAGTGGGCGATGGCCTCATCCAGCGCGCCTCCGGCACCAGTGGCCAGGGTGAGCAACGAAGGCTCCCCAGGCACCCCTTGGGATGTCAACATGGCACGATCCAGGCCGGCTGAGAACGACGGACCCTCGGCCCGGACCACAACGACCCGGGTCGACGAGTCCAGGCCGGCGCCGACCTCGGCCAGCGCGGACCACAGGCTCGGCACCTGAGAGTTGCGGCGCTCAGGGCGATCCAGCGTCATCGTCACAACCGGCCCCGCGCGTTCAACCCGCAGCATCGGATGAGGCTGGGACTGCTCGGAGATCGACACGCCTGCGACTCTAGTCATCCTTGGTGGTCAGGCGAGCGCGACGAGGTCCAGATAGTCCGGACCCCAGTGATCCTCGACACCATCGGGCAGGAGCAGCACCCGCTCGGGCTCGAGCGCGGCGACCGCACCCTCATCATGGCTAACGAGAACGACGGCACCCTTGTAGGTGCGCAATGCGCCAAGGATCTCCTGGCGGGAGGCAGGGTCGAGGTTGTTGGTCGGCTCATCGAGCAGCAGGACGTTGGCCGCCGACACCACCAGCATGGCAAGCGAAAGTCGGGTCTTCTCGCCACCCGAGAGCACCTTTGCCGGCTTGTGCACGTCATCGCCGCTGAACAGGAAGGAGCCCAGGGTCTTGCGGGTGTTGACATCGCCCATATCGGGCGCCGCCGACTTCATGTTCTCCAGGACGGTCCGCGTGACATCAAGGTTCTCGTGCTCCTGGGCGTAGTAGCCGATCTTTAGCCCGTGGCCAGGCTCGACCTCGCCCGTGTCCGGTTGGTCAACCCCGGCCAGGATCCGCAGGAGCGTGGTCTTGCCCGCGCCGTTGAGGCCCAGCACCACGACCCTCGAGCCGCGGTCGATGGCAAGGTCGATGTCCGTGAAGATCTCCAGCGAGCCATAGGAGCGTGAGAGCCCGAAGGCGCTCAGCGGCGTCTTACCGCAGGAGGCCGGGTCGGGGAAACGCAGCTTGGCCACCTTGTCGCCACCCCGCTCGGCCTCGAGGCCGGCCAGCAGCCGCTGGGCGCGCTTGGCCATGTTCTGGGCGGCCACGGCCTTGGTGGCCTTGGCACGCATCTTGTCCGCCTGGGCCATCAGCGTGCCGGCCTTCTTCTCCGCGTTGAGACGCTCACGCTTTCGGCGACGCTCGTCGGTCTCGCGCTGAAGCAGGTAGGGCTTCCAGCCGATGTTGTACATGTCCATCTCGGCGCGGTTGGCGTCGAGGTGGAAGACCCGGTTGACCACGGTGTCGAGCATCTCGACGTCGTGGCTGATGATGATCAGCCCGCCCTTGTAGGCGCGCAGCCAGTCCCGGAGCCATGCCACCGAGTCGGCATCCAAGTGGTTGGTCGGCTCGTCCAGGAGCAGGGTCGAGGCGCCAGAGAACAGGATTCGGGAGAGCTCGACGCGGCGGCGCTGTCCTCCGCTCAGGGTCGCCAGGGTCTGGCCGAGAATGCGCTCGTCCAGCCCCAGCGCCGAGGCGATGGCCGCCGCCTCGGACTCTGCCGCGTAGCCGCCCTGCGCGGTGAATGCCTCCTCAAGACGCGTGTAACGTCTCAGCGCCTTGTCGCGGGTGTCATCATCGGCGCTGGCCATCGCGCCCTCGGTGTCGCGCATGTCACGAATGATCGAGTCCAGACCTCGGGCCGACAGGATGCGAGCCCTGGCGAGGATCTGGAGGTCGCCGGTTCGCGCGTCCTGCGGCAGGTAGCCGACATCGCCTGAAGAGGTCACGTGACCCGCGCTCGGAGTGCCGACACCGGCGAGGACCTTGGCCAGGGTCGTCTTGCCGGCCCCGTTGCGCCCCACCAGGCCGATTCGGTCGCCGGGAGCGATCCGAAAGGATGCGCCCTCCAGCAACAGCCGCGAACCTCCGCGGATCTCGATACCGGTGGCTTCGAGCACGTCGGACTTCCGTTCGGGGTGTGGGGTGCGGACAGGGGCAAAAACGGCATACAGGCAGACGCCGGTATGGCGGATGCCTCGCGCGGGTTTCGTCCCTAGTCTAAGCGGGGATGATGAGCGTTGATGACGTCCTGACCTTGTGGAGGCACCATGAGCTTCAACGACAACGCGAACCTCGATATCTCTCAGGTTGAGAGCGGCGGGGGCGGCGGACGTGGCGGGCTGGTCGTCGGTGGGGGCGTCGGCGGGATCGTCGTGCTGAT
>ENA-OFCI01000652-OFCI01000652.1-metagenomes-genome-assembly--contig:-NODE-652-length-19454-cov-6.209289_pt1 | contig 19454 bp, 18 predicted proteins | sample MGYA00153391_OFCI01 | MGnify analysis MGYA00153391
GCGCACTCCTGCTCGGAACGGCTGGCAAATCGATCTACCGCTGGGAGACCGGCAAAGCGCAACCGCGCGAGACGTATTGGCCGTCCATTGCCGCGCTCCGCACGCTCAGCAAGGAACAAGCCGCTGAGATTGTTGCCGCTCGCAAGTAGACGAACCCGCACCACTTAACGGGCGCGCCCGAGATCCCGGACCGCAAGCCTCGATGGCCGAGGGCCGGGCAACGCGAGCCGGCCACGCCGGCGAGCGCGCTCTTGAGCCGAACGAGCGCACCTGCCCGGTCGGTGTCCACCGACCGGGCAGGTGCGAGGCAACCGCGTCTCTGCGGCCGCCCTTCTCTCAGGTCTTGATCTTGCGCATCTCTTCTGCCAGCACCCACAGCGCGCGATTGAGACTCACGCTGCGATCGATGCTGCCGACAGCGCGGGTCTGCATGCGACGGCCCTGCACGCTGCGGCCCCGCTGGCCACCGCGCAACGCGTTCTCCTGGACACGCTGGAAGGTCGTCCATAGGCTGTGTCCGAGGTCTTCGGGCCGCCGTGCCTCGATCAGCTGGTCGACCGTGATGGGAGCGGGCGACTGCCCCTCGCTGCGTTCGCCATATCGCAGCGCCAATGCTGCGGTCGCGAAGGCGCGTTCCTCGTCAGGCTTCAGCGTCAACGCCTTCATGCCGTGCGCCGATGCCTCCACGGCCTCGAAGTCGTCGAGCACGCGGAACGCCCCTTCGATCACATCATCTTGAATATTCCCTTTGTGCGGGATGCGGATGTCGTTCGACACGGTGCCGACGACCAGGCCATTGCAACAAACGAAGCGGAACACGCCCGCGAGCATCTGGTGTGAACTGGCCCCGTCGTGGCTGTTGATCAGGATGATCTCGTTCGCTTCCGGCTTCGCCTCGACCTGTCCGACATGCCGCATGCGGATCATGTGCTTCGTGAAATCGGTCTTGCCTTCGATGCGGCTTTTGCTCTGCGCGACCATGAACGGCTCGAAGCCTTCCTTGCGCAACCCGCGCAGGACTTCGATGGTCGGGATGTAGGTGTAGCGCTCGGAGCGACTGGCGTGCTTGCCCTCCGCGAAGATCGACGGCGCGGCCTGCCGCATCAGGTCTTCGGCGAGCGGCGTCTCGCTGCGAACGACGAAAGTGTTGCGCGCGAAGCGCGTCGCAAGGCTCGGGGTGTGCGATGAATACATGGTGACTCCGGATCGATGGGGTTTGAATGGCGGGCCGGCGCTTACGCGCCCTGCCCGCTCGTGCATCAGTTCGCTGCGGATGCCGAAGCGCTGCGGCTTTGGCCTGCACTGCGGCCCTTGCGTCCGCGTGGCGCGTCTTCGGATGCCCTCTGCGGGGAGGCTTTCGGCGCGTCGTCGTCAGACGCGTCTTGCCGGGTGCGGCGCACATCCGCGTCGGCCTTGCTGTCGAGGTAGTCGAGTTCCTCGCAGGTGAACTGGAACCCATAGACGGTGCTGCCGTCCTTGTCGTAGTTGTTGTTCCGCAGGCGCCCCACCACGTTGACGCGCGAACCCTTGCCGAGGTACTCGGCGGCGTTCTCGGCCTGCTTGCCCCACAGCGTCCACTGGATCGCGGTTGCTTCCTCGGACTTGTCGTCGCCCGACCCGCGTCGGGTGTTGCTGATGATGGTCACGGTGCCCTTGGCGACCTCACCGTCGCGACCCCTGACGAACTCGACCTTGACGACTGACGCCAGACGCGCGTTGCGTTGTTCCACTCGTACGAATGCCATGATGAATCTCCAGTCAGAACGATCAGCCGGATGCCGTTGTGGCGTTCCTTTGAACTGATCCTTCTGCTCGGACTTCCTCGCACCCGCCCACGGGCGGGCGGGGGGTGGGCATGGCCTCTTCCTTCACGGGAAGAGGTGGGAGATGGGTGGTGTCTGTGTTTGGGTACCAGCAGCCGAAGCGATGAGCCAGTTTCCTGGCCCACCGCTGTTTTAGATCCCCCCACAAGTCCCCCTCGCAATAGACGGGGGCGCAGCTGGGGGGAGCGCGGTGGGTTGCACTGGCGATCGAGGCTGCAAGGAGTGGAAAGAGGGCCCGCAGCAACGGCGAACGATGTGATAGGTTTCCTGGCGCAGCGGATGCGCGGAGGAGCCCGCTTCGTCCGTGAGAGTCGGCGGCTCCGCGGCACGCGTGACACCAAGTGAGCCGAAGGCGAAGCGACTGGCGCGTGGGCCGAGCCGGCTCGATCACATCCGACCTCGACTGTCACGGCGCGAAGCGCCTCGGTCGTTCAAGAGATCGGTGTTGCGTCAGGGATGGCCGCCCGAAGGGGCGAGACGACGGGCCTTCGACGGTGGCTCGCCGCGCAGCGCAACAGCCCGGCCCGGCGCGTCCGAGCGACGCCCTAGGATGAGAATCGCGAAGGCTTGATCGCTCGGTAGTAGCTCAACGAATTCCCGTCATGACGCTCGCGCCGGGTGCACCACGCGATCAGCGCAAGCAGCGCCACTTGGATCGGCAGTCGCAGCCACAGCGCCCAGATCGGGATCGCCGCGAACAGGTTCGGCCTTTGCAGCATGTAGACGTGGCACGGCGTGACGGCAAGCGTCAGCAGGAACAGCCCGATGCCCGCCGCGCGCCGCGTCGGCCGCCACAACAGTCCCACTGCCCCGAGCAACTCGAACACGCCGCTGATCAACACCGCGGCGCGCGGCCACGGAATGTACGGCGGCACGATCTTCATCTCGGTCTCGGTCGCCACGAAGTGGGCGATGCCCCCGACGAAGAACCATAGGAAAACGATGACCAGACCGACAAGCTTCCCACGTGACATCGACACAGCCGCCATCGCCTCACTCCCCCAACAGATGCAGCGCGAGCTCGCGCCGATGCGGCCGCGTGCGGTGTTCCCACAGGTAGATGCTCTGCCACGTCCCAAGCGCCAGGCGGCCATCGGACAGCGAAACCGACAACTGCACCGCAGTCAGCGCCGCACGCACATGCGCCGGCATGTCGTCGGCGCCTTCTTCGCGATGCCGGAACAACGGATCGCCATCCGGCACGAGCCGCGCGAAAAAGCGATCGAGGTCGCCTCGCACGTCCGGGTCGGCGTTCTCCTGGATCAGCAGGCTGGCCGACGTGTGGCGAATGAACAGCGTCAACAATCCCGTGTCCAACCCCGCCGCATCGACCCAGTCCACCACCGGCTTCGTGATCTCGAACAGCCCTCGTCCGCGGGTTTCGAAGGTCAACGACGTGGTGAACTGGCGCAGCATCGCCAAAGAATAATGCAAGACACCCGACGGCTCTCCGAAGGGCGCCATGGCGAGCGCCAAGCGCTTGCCACTGCGGGCTTGTTGGCTGTTGGTGGCCCGGCTTCGGGCGTGGCGGGTGGTCGGGGTGACGATCTGGCCGGCGCCGCGCACACGCAGCGCAGCTAAGTGTCCGCAAGACGGTCAGTTCGTCAGCGCGCTCGTTCGCGCACAGCGCGAAGGAAAGCAGCGCGCGAACCCCGACCGCGGGAAGGGCCGCCTTCGGAACTCGCCGGCTCGCCGGCCCGTCCAGGCGCACGCGTCGGCAACGGGCAACATCAATGGCCCCGGCGCACGCGCCGGGGCCGGCTCCTTACGCCGTCACATCATCATATTCGCGCTCACCGACAGGTGCGTCACCCGATGCGCCAGCAGCTGCCGGGTCGGACGCTGGTTCGGCATCGCGTTCGACCGCACACAGCATCGCGGGCAACCAACCGCTTCCGGCGACCAGCCTTTCGGCTTCACTCGCCAGATCGCCCTTCTTGAGCTTCGACAAGCGCGCCACCTGATCGGGTGCAACGACCGTCACAGCCTCCAGCGCCTTCGCCTTCGAGACATGCTCGAAGTAGCCCACCGCCGTAGGCCTCCACCACGTGTGCATGTCCAGCCCGACCGCCTGCGCGAGCATGGATGCAGGCATCTCCGTTTCACGCGAGCAGATCGCCGTCGTGGTGGACGCCACGCACACCGCGAGCAGCGAAAGAAGCTCGCTCTGCGGCATCACCAGCAACTCCGCGAACATTGCTTCCGATTCGCTCGGCATGCGATCGGCCCAGGCCTCGCGCACTTCGCGAAGTCCGGTGGCCGCAGGCGCATCCGCCATGTCGGCAGCGTGCTTGACCAGTCCATCGACATGCGAGGTCGCGTTGATGTTGATCGGCGAGCCCTCGTAGCCGATCGAGAGTACACGGCGCGCCAGGTGATGGATTAAGGGCTCAGCAAGCGTCGCACTTCGAGCGGCGACAGCTCTTTGGCTTTGCGTGGCATGTCCAGCCCTTCCCAAATTTATCCTACCCCTTTCCTACCCACACAAGAAATTGGGATGGTGTGGAATCAGGGGGGGACAAGCTGGGACGAGCTGGGACGGCTTTTACCAACGAAAAAGGCCCCTTAGGGGGCCTTTTCATTCTTGCTGTTGGCGGAGTGGACGGGAGTCGAACCCGCGACCCCCGGCGTGACAGACAGAGCAGCATTGCACCGCGCGCACGCGTCCCATCAAGCGTTGGCCGCGCGCCCGAGCTGCTAACTCGTGCCGAGGTCGCGTTGAGTCCTTCGCGACGCAATCGATGTGACATCGGGCCGCGGTAGGATGATGGCGAGATCGATTGCCGTGTTGAACCACAGGGGGAAAGCCAAGAAATGTGGGGGTATGGCTGGGGGTATCTACAAGTCTTCATGAAAATAACTTTAATGAAAACAACATGTTAGGATGGCTTTGAAGATCGCCACCTGGAACGTCAATGCGCTCGCCGTGCGCTTGCCACAGCTGCTCGACTGGCTCGGCACCTATCAGCCCGACGTGCTGTGCCTGCAGGAAACCAAGCTCACCGACGACAAATTTCCGCATGCGGCGATCGCGGCCGCCGGCTACCAGGTGCAGTGGTTCGGCCAGAAGACCTACAACGGCGTCGCACTGATCAGCAAGTCGGTCGCAACAGACGTGGTGCGCAATATTCCGGGCCACGATGACCCGCAGGCGCGCGTGATCGCAGCGATGGTCGACGGTGTGCGCATCGTCGGTGTCTATGTGCCGAACGGCCAGTCGGTCGAGAGCGAGAAATTTCCGTACAAGCTCGCTTGGTTGACTGCGCTGCGCGACTGGTTAAAAGCCGAATTGGCGGCGCACCCGCAACTCGCGCTCCTCGGCGACTACAACATCGCGCCCGAAGACCGCGACGTCTACGACCCCGTGACTTGGGCCGGTGAGGTGCTGTGCACGCCCGAGGAGCGCGCGCATTTCAAAGGCCTGCTCGCACTCGGGTTGCACGACGCGTTTCGCCTGTTCGAGCAACCACCGAAGCAATACAGCTGGTGGGATTACCGGATGCTCGGATTTCAAAAAAACAAGGGCCTGCGGATCGATCACATCCTCGTCAGCGACGCGCTAAAACCGCGCGTGCAACGTGTGGTGATCGACCGGCCGACGCGCAAGAACGATCGGCCAAGCGACCACGCACCCGTGATCGCCGAACTCAAGTTCGACTAGCGGTCAGTCGTCGAGACCCAGCTCCTGAATCTTGCGCGTGATCGTGTTGCGCCCGATGCCGAGCTTTTGCGCGGCCTCGATGCGGCGCCCGCGCGTGATCTCGAGCGCGGTGCGGATGAGTTGGGCCTCGAACTTGCGGGTCAGCGTGTCCCAAACCTGCGGGTCACCGGCCATAAGCAGGCTGCGCGCCTCCTGCTCCAACCCGCCGAGCCAGTCAGAAGCGGCTCTGAACGACGGTGCTGTGCCAGACGCCGTTGACATGCTGCTCGCTGCAAGAGTCGAGGCTGCCGGCTCTGCCGCAAGTGGCTCGCGAACGAGGCGCGCGGGCGCGATTGGCACGGCTTCGGCGGCGACTGACTCGACGGCGAGTTCGGGCGGCAGGTCCTTGGCCTCGATCACTTGCGACGGCGCCATGACGGTCAGCCAATGGCAAATGTTTTCGAGCTGCCGCACGTTGCCTGGAAAGTCGAAGCGCATCAACCGCGCGAGCGCCGAATCGGTGATGCGCTTGGCCTCGACGCCGAGTTCCTTCGCGCTTTTTTGCAGGAAAAAGCGGGTCAGCGAGGGCACGTCTTCGGCGCGCTCGCGCAACGCTGGCAAGCGCAACCGGATCACGTTGAGGCGGTGGAACAGGTCTTCGCGAAACGCGCCGAGCTTGACGCGAGCTTCGAGGTTCTGGTGCGTGGCCGCGATCACGCGCACGTTGCTGCGCATCGGGTTGTGGCCGCCGACGCGGTAGTACTGGCCGTCGCTGAGCACGCGCAGCAGGCGCGTCTGCAGGTCGAACGGCATGTCGCCGATCTCGTCGAGGAACAGCGTGCCGCCGTCGGCCTGCTCGAAGCGGCCGCGGCGCGTGGTTTGCGCGCCGGTGAAGGCGCCGCGCTCGTGGCCGAAAAGTTCGGATTCGAGCAGATCTTTCGGGATCGCCGCGGTGTTGATCGCGACGAACGGGCCGGCGGCGCGCGGGCTGTGCTTGTGCAGTGCGTTCGCGACCAGCTCCTTGCCCGAGCCCGACTCGCCGGTGATCAGCACCGTGACGATGCTTTGGCTCAGCCGGCCGATCGCACGGAACACGTCCTGCATCGCAGGGGCCTGGCCGAGCATCTCGGGCATTTGAGCCGCCTTTTCGTCGCGCACTTCTTCGCGCAGGCTTTCTTCGACCGCGCGGCGGATCAGCTCGACGGCCTTGGGCACGTCGAACGGCTTCGGCAAGTACTCGAAGGCCCCGCCCTGGAAAGCGCTGACGGCGCTGTCGAGGTCGGAATACGCCGTCATGATGATCACCGGCAGCGCCGGCATGCGCTCGCGCACCTTGGCCAGCAGCTCAATGCCCGAGCCACCCGGCATGCGGATGTCGGAGACGAGTACTTGCGGCTCGTCGTCGTCGAGCGCGGTCAGCACATCGCGTGCATTGGTGAAGCTGCGCACCGCGAATTCTTCGCGTGCCAGCGCCTTCTCCAGCACAAAGCGGATGGATTGGTCGTCGTCAACGATCCAGATGGGTTTCATTGGAGGTTCAGGGTAACGGAATCACGATTTTGAAGACAGTCTTGCCCGGTTCGCTCTCGCATTCGACTGTACCCAGATGCTGCTGCACGAAGGTTTGCGCCAGTGTGAGACCGAGGCCGGAGCCACCGTCGCGCCCCGACACCAGCGGGTAGAAAATTCGGTCTCGGATGGACTCGGGCACGCCCGGGCCGTTGTCCTCGATATGCAAGTCCAGTGCCAGACGGTAGCGTTGCTTGCCCAGTGTGACCTGGCGCGCGATGCGCGTGCGCAAGGTAATTTGTGCGTCACCGAACGCGATGCGCTCGCTCAACGCCTGCGCGGCGTTGTGCGCGATGTTGAGCACTGCCTGGATCAACTGCTCGCGGTCGCCACGAAAGTCGGGAATCGAGATGTCGTAGTCGCGCTTCATCTCGAGGCCGCGCGGAAACTCGGCCTGGATCAGCGCCCTCACCCGTTCGCAAACCTCGTGCACGTTGACGTCGCCGACCACGTGCGGCTTTCGGTGCGGCGCGAGCAGCCGGTCGACCAGCGCCTGCAGCCGATCCGCCTCGTTGATGATCACTTGGGTGTACTCGTGCAACTCGCGCGATTCGACTTCCATCTCGAGCAGCTGCGCCGCGCCGCGAATGCCGCCGAGCGGGTTTTTGATCTCGTGCGCAAGATTGCGAATCAACTCCTTCGTGACCTGTGCCTGGCCAAGCGCGCGCTCCTCGCGGTCTTGTCGGGTTTGTTGCTCGATCTCGACCAGCTCGACGACGACGTTCGACGACGAATCCATCTGGTTGACGATTACATGCACCGGCAGCGGCTCACTGTGCAAAGCGCCGGGGCGCCGCAACAAGGCTTCGAGGCGGCTGGTCGAAAAATCGTTGCGGGCGACTGCGGCCACGGTATCGCGCAGGCGCTGCGAATCGACGAACCAGTCGAACAACGAACCGCGCTGCACGCTGCGGCGCGACAGGCCCAGCACGTTCTCGAACGACGCATTGGCAAACACGCATTCGCCGTCGTCGCCGACCACGGCCACCATCGTCGCAAGGTGATCGAAGGCGGCGTACGCGACCGCAGCCGTGGCAAAAGGAGTGATGGTCGGCGGGTGGGCGCGCTTCACTGTGGCTGCTTGCCGATTTCGCGCTTGAGTGCGAGGACGTCGCTTTCCTTGCGAGCGATCGCCGCCTTCAGGTCGGTGACCCGGTCGAGGTACTTCTGGTAATTTTTTTCGCTGCCCTGGCGCTCGGGTTGACCGTTGTTGTAGTCGGTCTTGAGTGAAGCGAGGCGGTCTTCCTCGCGCTTGAGCTCGCCCTCGAGGATGCGCCGGGAATCGGTGTCGCGGGCGCGTTGATCGGCCGGGTCGACCTTGCTGCCCGCCGGGCCGGAACCGGCCGGCGGCGTTGCACCCGCACGCGGCTTGACGCCCTGGATGATCGTGATCGGCGCGCCTTCGATCGTCTTGCAGCCTTTGTCTTTCGCTTCCTTGGCGCTCAGCGTGTTGTTGTATTCGTTGCCGGGGCAGCGGTACATGGTTTGGCCCTCGGCGGCGAGGGTGGCGCCGACCCAAGCCAGCATCGCAGCGAACGAAATCAGAACAGAGGCGACGAACTTCATGCGGTGGTTCTCCAAGCCTCTCCAACGCGCCGCACCGGAGTGGCGCCGACAGGGCGGTGTAGATTGTGGCGCAGCTTGTTCGCTCGCCGGCCCACCAAAGCCCGCCAAAAGCAAAGGGACAGCTCGCGCCGTCCCTTTGCATCTGGGCCGCGCCGCCAGGGCGTGGCTTACAGCGTGTAGTACATGTCGAATTCGACCGGGTGCGTGGCCATGCGAAAGCGTGTCACTTCCTGCATCTTGAGCTCGATGTAGGCATCGATGTACGCATCGGTGTACACGCCGCCCTTGGTCAGGAACGCGCGGTCCTTGTCGAGGTGCTCGAGGGCTTGGTCGAGACTATGGCAAACGGTCGGAATCTTCGCGTCTTCTTCAGGGGGCAGGTGGTACAAATCCTTGCTGGCGGCTTCGCCCGGGTGGATCTTGTTTTCCACACCATCGAGGCCGGCCATCAGCAACGCGGCAAAGCCCAGGTACGGGTTCATCAAGGGATCGGGAAAGCGCGCTTCGACGCGCCGGCCCTTCGGGTTCGCGACGTGCGGGATGCGGATCGAGGCCGAGCGGTTCTTCGACGAATACGCCAGCTTCACCGGTGCCTCGAAGCCCGGCACGAGGCGCTTGTAGGAGTTCGTGCCGGGGTTCGTGATCGCGTTCAGCGCGCGCGCGTGCTTGATGATGCCGCCGATGTAGAACAGCGCAAACTCGCTCAGGCCGGCGTAACCGTCACCGGCGAACAGGTTCTTGCCGTCCTTCCAGACCGATTGGTGCACGTGCATGCCCGAGCCGTTGTCGCCAACGATCGGCTTGGGCATGAAGGTGGCCGTCTTGCCATAGCTGTGGGCCACGTTTTGGATCACGTACTTCTGCAGCTGGACCCAATCGGCGCGCTGCAGCAACGTGCTGAACTTGGTGCCGATTTCCATCTGCGCTTGCGCGACCTCGTGGTGATGCACCTCGCACGGGATGCCGAGCGATTCGAGCACCAGGCACATCTCGGAGCGCATGTCTTGCATGCTGTCGACCGGCGGGGTCGGGAAGTAGCCACCCTTGACGGCAGGGCGGTAGCCGGAGTTGCCGTGCTCGTACACCTTCTTGGAGTTCCACGCGGCCTCTTCGGAGTCAATCTCGACGAAGCAGCCCGACATGTCGTTGCCCCAACGCACGCTGTCGAACACGAAGAACTCGGGCTCGGGGCCGAAGAACGCGGTGTCACCCAAGCCCGAGGCTTTCATGTAGGCCTCGGCGCGCTTGGCGAGCGACCGCGGATCACGCTCGTACGGCTTGCCGTCGGACGGCTCGACCACGTCGCAGGTCAGGATCAGCGTCGGCTCTTCGAAGAACGGGTCGATGTTGGCGGTGTTCGGATCGGGCATGAGCTGCATGTCCGAGGCTTCGATGCCTTTCCAGCCGGCGATCGAGGAGCCGTCGAACGCGTGGCCGCCAGTGAACTTGTCTTCGTCGAAGTGCGACACCGGCACAGTCACGTGCTGCTCTTTGCCGCGGGTGTCGGTGAAGCGGAAATCGACGAACTTGACCTCGGCGTCTTTCACCATCTTCATCACGTCGGCAACGGTCTTGCTGGCCATCTGGAACTCCTGGTGGAATGCTTGTTCGGGGGTGATAAAAAACTGCGAACTCGGCCTTCGAAAGACCCGCTCGCGGGACCACAAAAAGCGCACAGGAATGTAGCAGAAACCATGCCCGCAACAGGATGCTGAGACACCCTTCGACGCCCGGCTCCATGCCGGGCGCAGGCTGCAGGCCGGAGTGGCGATCTTCCACCCAAATCAGTGCATGAACACGCACCGAATCGAGTCGCGCTATCGCACCAGTTCAGGGCCGAGTTTCGCGCCGTGCGATGCCAAGCCGTCGAGCATCGCGCGGTACGCGGCATCGAGCAAAGCGAAATTGCCTTTAACGCCGAGCTCGATGTGACGGCCGTACTGCGGGTGGTCGACGCTCGGCAGGCTGAACACCTTGACGCCGTCGAACTCGGCCTCGATGCGCTCCATCAGAGGCGTCAGCGCGGCTTCCATCGCGCCGAACACGATCACCGATTTTTCGCTTTGCGCGCCCTGCCCGTGCAGCGCGGCGTAATGGTGATCGAGCACCCATTCGATCATCGGCCAGGCCATCACTGGAAAGCCCGGCACGAAGTGCACGTGGCCGACCGTGAAGCCGGCGATTTTGTTGTACGGGTTCGGGATGATTTGCGCGCCCTCGGGAAACACGCCCATGTTCAGCCGGTGGACGTTGTCGTGCCGGTCGGGCTCGTACGCGAGGCCCTGCTCTTTCGCGGTGTCGCGCATGCGCTCATGGATGAGGTCGCGTGCTTGCGGGTGCAGCGCGAGCGGCACGCCGAGTGCGGCCGCGGCACACTGGCGCGTGTGGTCGTCGGGCGTGGCGCCGATGCCACCGCACGAGAACACCACGTCGGAACTGGCGAACGCGTATTTCAGGTCAGCAGTGATGCGCGCCGGGTCATCGCCGACATAACGCGCCCAACTCAGGCCGAGGCCACGTGCGGCCAGCAACTCGATGACCTTGGGCAGGTGCTTGTCGGCACGTTTGCCCGAGAGGATTTCGTCGCCGATGATGATCACGCCGAAGTTCATGGCGAAGCCTTCGAAATTTGAGTTGACGTGCGCAAGCTGTGCCGTTTATCGAGATCAGGCTCCACGGCGAGTACGAGCCGTTCGCATTCTGATCAATTCGGAACGAAACCCTCCGCACAGGTTCGTTGAAATAAATAGTTACTGCGAAGCAAATGCAACAAAAGTTCGCACACTGCGCGGCTGCTGACCAGCAGCAACGTAAGAACTGATGGCCAATATTGCGATCCCTTCATGCCCAGCCTCCTGCGAAAGACGAATCGTGCGTCGCTCATGCGCCCACAGAAGTGCGAGTTCTCTTCCTGCTTCAAGAACAATGTGGTCAGTTGGAGTCGCGTCATCGACGAAAACTTTGCCGTCAAGATGAAAACTGGATTCCGCCTTCCCCTCCGAAGGACCAATGACACCAAAGGCATGCGCGCCATCACTGAAGAAGACTCTTGTCCGTCCATTGCCGAGAGACTTAGCGTCTTTGACCCAACATGGATGCTCATGCCCTTCGGCAAATGCAGATGAACTCAGAGAGAGCAGGAACGCGAAGACAGTAAATCGCATGTGTCAAAGTTCGTTGGAGCGCGCCCCGAGCGCTTCAGAGGGCGGGGAAACTAGCTGCGATTCGTCGACTGGTTCTACATCGCGCGAGCCATCTCGCACCGCCGGCAGCACCTCGACCGAATCGTTCTCCCGCCGCATCACCTGCAACGCTGCCAGCGCAAAGTGCGCGAACCAGAGTGCCGAGAACGCAAACACGAGCGTGTAGATCCAGATCGCCACGGGCACCAGCACCGGCGCGAACACGATCGCTATTGCGCCTGACGCCCACACCAGCGACGGCGCGGCGCCGAGGTAGCCGGTCAGCACGCCCATGCCGAGCAGCGTGTTGCGGTGGCGCTTGACGAGCACGCGGCGCTCGTCGGCGCTGGCGTGTTCGGCGAGTACGTCGTAAGTCATGACGCGGTAGGTGAGCCAGCCCCAGATGAGCGGCGGGATGATCAACACCAGCGGCGGCACGAACCACAGCGGGATCGAAATCAGCAGTGCAAGCAGCGCCACAACCGTCGCCCACAGCGCGCCGAACGTGCTGCCGACGAACGAGCCGCCGTGCTTGCGTTCGAGCAGCGGGAAACGCCGGTTCGCGACCAGCGTGAGCATGGCCGGCGACATGAAGGCGGCCACCAGCAGCAGCGAGAGCACGACGATCACCGGCGTGGTGAAAAACACGACGACCATTGGCGCAAGCGCTGCTTTCAGGGCAGCCAAGCCCACGCCATCGAGCCAGCCGCTCATCGTTTTCAGGATCGGCCACGACTCGAAGCTCGCGCGCACCGCAGCGATCGCCGGTTCCCAAAAAAAGTAGCCGAGGCCGAGTGCCAGGCTGGCCATCAGCACCAGCGGCAGCAGCGACAACACGATCACGCGCGGGTGCAGGCAGTAGGCGGCGGCGCGCCATAACGAATCGAGCAGCAACTTCATGCCGAGGTGTCGCGCTGATTCGAGGTCAGCGCATGTTGCCGGTGTGGCCGAGCGAGTAGCGGCCCGGCTGCGGCCACACGGTCAGCCCGTGCGGTTCGGTGCCGACCTTGATCTGCTGGACGGCGCCGCTGGCCGTGTCGAAACGGTAGATGACGTTGTCGTAGCGCGCCGCGAGCCAAAGGTATTTTCCATCGGCGCTGACGTTGCCCATGTCGGGGCTGCCACCGCCCGGCACGGCCCAGCGCGCGACGATCTTTTCGGTTGCGAAGTCGATGACCGTGACGCCGCCATCGCCGAGCTTCGGCCCGCGAATCTCGTGCGAGCCGCGGTTGGCCACGTAGAGGCTCTTGCCATCGCGGCTCGGGTACAGGCCATGCGCGCCGATGCCTGTGGCGATGAAACCGACCTTCTTGAACGACTCGACATCGACGATGTGAACGCCATCGGCGTGCATGTCGGCAATGAACACGCGCTTGCCGTCGGGCGCACTGCGGATGTCTTGCGGCATGCCCTTCGAAACCGTGCACATTTCAGTCTCGCCCGGCTCCCAGACCTTGCCGGCCTCGGTGCGTGGCGCGCCCTTCGTTTCTTTGAAACGCGTGGACGGCATGTCGAGCCGCAGGTAGCCCAGCACCTTGTGCTCGACCAGATCGATCTTGACCAACGTGCCCGAAAACTCGCAGGTGAAAATCGCACTGCGGCCGTCGATCGCGAAGTCGGCGTGGTTGATGCCGGGGCAACCCGGCGTATTGACCGAGAACTGCAGCGCCATCGTTTTCGGGTCGCGAAAGTCGAGCCGTTTGCGCGCCTCGGCAACGACGATCGCCGACTTGCCGTCGGGCGTGAAGTACATGTTGTACGGGTCGTCGACCGCCACCGGAACGCCAGCCTTGCCGGTGCGCGGATCGATCGGCGTCAGGCTGCCATCGGTACGGCCTTCGGCGTTGTTGGTGACCCAGAGCGTGCGCATGTCGTACGACGGCACGATGTGCTGCGGGCCGATGCCGACCTTGAAGTGTTCGATGACCTTCATCGCGATCGGGTCGACCACGTAGACGTCGTTCGAGCGCAGGTTCGGCACGTAGATGCGTTCGAGGTCACCCTGCAGCGCAGTGCTGACCTTGCCGGCGCCGATCTCGCTGTACAGATTGCGCGGGTCGGGCACCGGCGGCATGCCGGGCAACAGCGTCGACGCGGCCACAGCCACCGCAGGCTTCGCGACCGGCGGCTCGGTTCCGGCGCCGTGCACCTGGCTCGCCACCAACACGCCTGCCACCGCACTCAGGCCGATGACCCACACCGCCGCCTCTTTCAATGCCAGTTTCATCTCGCTGTTCCGTCTCGAATTGAATGTGTCGTCCGGATTCACCGCGCCCGGGCCGCATCGCGGATGACCTGCACCGAGCGCTCGACCTGCAGCGCGATGCCGATCTGCCCGAGCTCGGCCGTGGCGCGGCGCGGGTCACCGTGAACACCCTCGCGCGGCCCGGCATTGGCCGCCGTTGCCAGCGCGTCGGCACGCACCATCGCGGGGTCGATCGCCAGCATCAGCGCCGTGTCGGCCAACCCTGCGTGGGTGCCGATTTCATCGACGCTGAAACCCTTGGCTTTCAACGCCTCGACGAAATCGATCTGCGACACACGATAGTAGTCGACGAGCGCGATCACTTTGGCGCCGGGCCGGGCTGCCCACTCGCGGTTGAGCTTGGCAGCCACGCGCTCCAGGCTTTTCTGGTAGCCACCGTGGTCACCGAGCAGCACGATCTCCCGAAAGCCGTGTTGGCGAAAGCTGCGCGCCGCGCCTTCGAGCAAGGCCTCGAACGCGGCCTCCGAAATCGAGATCGTGCCCGCGAAGCGCATGTGGCCGGCAGGCGGTTCGACCGCACCTTCGGGCACATAGGCGATCGTCGGCGCCACCACCGCGTTGCCGAGCTTTTGTGCGATGCGTCCTGCGATCACCTTGACACGTTGGTTGTGCTTGCCGAGCGCCATCTGCGGCCCGCTCTGCTCGGTGCCGCCGATCGGCACGAGTACCGTCGTCGCACCGGCGGCGATGCGATCGCGCAGCTCGGTCCAGGTCAGGTCTTCGAGGTAGGCGCTGCTCGCGGGTCCTGCCGCGTGGGCCGGCGCGCCAGCGATGTACATCAGCGCCAGCCACATGCCCAGAAGCACCGCCCGGCGCACGCCGGGTTTGGTTTGACTCATGCTCGGCACCCGATCTCAGGCGTCGTCGCCGCCACCGAGCACGCTGCCCAGCAACCCGCCGACCGCGAGCCCGCCCAGCAGCGAGCCTTCTTCGCGCGAGCCGCCGCGTTGCGGTGCGGCCGCGAACACGCGCGAGGCCAGGCGCGAGAACGGCAAGCTCTGCAGCCAAACCGTGCCGGGGCCGGTGACCTTCGCGAAGAACAGGCCCTCACCACCGAACAGCGCGGTCTTGATCTTGCCGACGTATTGAATCTCGAAGCCCACGCTCGGTGTCATCGCAACCAGACAACCGGTGTCGACCAGCAGGGACTGGCCTGCGCGCAGTTCGCGCTTCTCGACCGTGCCGCCGGCATGCACGAAGGCCAGGCCGTCGCCGTCGAGCTTTTGCATGATGAAGCCCTCGCCGCCGAAGAAACCCACCGAGAGTTTTTGTTGGAAGAAGATACCGAGCGAAACACCGCGCGCCGCGCACAGGAACGCGTCTTTCTGGCAGATCAACGTGCCGCCGAGCTGGCGCAAATCCATCGCCAAAATCTTGCCCGGGTACGGCGCTGCAAAAGCGACCTTGAGCTTGCCCGCCGATTGATTCGAGTAGACGGTCGTGAACAGCGATTCGCCGGTGACGAGCCGCTTGCCGGCGCCGAGCAGCTTGCCGAACAGGCCGTCGCTGCCACTGCTGCTCCGGCCGTCGCCAAAAACCGTGTCCATGCCGATGCCGGCGTCCATGAACATCATGCTGCCGGCCTCGCCGACCGCCGCTTCGCCCGGATCGAGTTCGATCTCGACGAACTGCATCTCGGCGCCCTTGATTTCGTAGTCGACCACGTCCATCGCCAAGCTCAAGCTCCTTGTAAATAGTTCGGGTTGCGCGCGCCGGGTTTGCGGCGGTACATGTCTTGATCGGCCGCCGCGATCACGTTGTGCGCCTCGTCGCCATCGCGCGGGTAAAGCGCCATGCCGATGCTGCCGCCGACCGTGACCAGCGCATCGTCGGGCATGCCCTCGATCGGCTCGCGCAGCGCACATTCGAGATTCTGGCGTACCTCTTCGGCGGCCTCGGCAGAAACCACGCCGTCGAGCAACACGATGAACTCGTCGCCGGCGTAACGCGCGACCATGTCGGTGTCGCGCACGCCGTGGCGCAGGCGGGCACCGAGGGTGGCGAGCACCTTGTCACCAGCGGCGTGACCGAACCGGTCGTTGACGGCCTTGAACGCGTCGAGGTCGACGAACAGCACCGCAAGCGAGTGTTCGTCGGACGAGCGCCGGTGATGTCGGATGCGCGTGCCCAACCGCTGCAGCACCGCCTCGCGGTTCGCCAGGCCGGTGAGCTTGTCGGTGCGCAGCTTGTGCTGCATCAGGCGGAAGTTGCGCGCCAGGTCACCGAGGACGTCTTCGCGGTCGATGTCGATCGGGCTCTCCAGGTCGCCGTCGCCGATGCGCTGGGCCGCGACCGACAAGCGCCGAAGGTCGCGCGTGACCCAGCGCATGATCGCCATCCCGAGCAACACCGCGAGCAGCGCCGCGAGCGCGCCGACGAGCACCGTGCGCACCACGTTGCCGGTCACGCCGCCCATGAAATCGCTGCGCGGCACCGCGACGACGATGGTCCAGTCGAGCCCGACTGAATCGGTCACGCGGGCGAAGCCGGTTTCGATCTGGCGGCCATCGGGCGCGGTAAATCGGCGCGCACCGCTCTGGTTGGCCGCGGCGGCCGCGAGCTCGGTCTTCAACTCGTTGTAGGTCGCGACCAGCAAGGCGTTCGGCGCGTTCGCGGCATTCACGCGGCTCCAGGTGCCGTCGTCGCGCTTGAGCACGTTCGGTGCGTTCGAGGCCGCGACCAAATCGCCGTTGCCCTCGATGACAAACGCGAAGCCGTTGGGTGACACCTGCAGCCCGCGCACGAACTCCTCGATCGCGCGCAGCGAGAGGTCGGTCGCGACCACGCCTTCGGTTTTGCCGTCGGCGCCGTTGACGTGGCGCGCGCGCGTGGCCACGAGCTCATGGTTTTTGAAGTCGACATAAACCGAGGTCCACGCTTGCAAGGTGGTTTGCGTGCCGACGATGTACCACGGGCGCTGCCGCGGGTCGTAGAGGCGCTGCTCGCGCACCGGCTCGCGCAGCGCGCCACCGATGTCGGTGAACTTGGAAAGCGTGCGCGGCTCGTCGGCCTGCAGCTTGACACGCCATTCGGCTTCGCTTTCCGAGAAGCGCCACAGGCCGACGAACTGGCCCAGCCGGTTGCCGTAGTAGGCGTAGTTGTTCGGGTCGCGGTGCAGGGTTGTCGCGATCCAGAGGCGGCTGCGCAGCACCGGCAGCTCGTCGCGAATATCGGCCGGCGCCGCGAGGCCACGCGGAAAGGCCGCTTCGAGCACCGCGCCCGAGCCGACCACATGACGTTCGACGGCCTGGCCGATACGCTGCACGGTCTCGCGCAGCAGGCGGCCCGAGACCGTGTCGACCGCATGGCCAGCCGCGTTGTACGACAGCACCGCGACCGCCAACGCCAAGCCCAGTACCAATGCCACATACGGGATCGTCAACAACCACTGGAGCGGGATTCGGGAAACTGCTTTCATCGGATCGAGCGCATCGGCCGTCGCGCGGGACTTTTTTAAGGTGCGCGATTATCGCGGCCCTCAGTCCACGCTCGGCGACTGCAGCGCAACGCATGCCGCAGCGCCGGTTCACCCGTCACATCGGCGTGACGCCGCAGCGACGAACCGCCCCGCTCACGGTTGCCGCAAGTGCCAGGCGCGGGGCCGCGAGAAGGTCTGAATGCCCAACGTCGACAATGTCAGACCGACGCCCGAATCGCCATGCCCCGACCACGGCAACCGCGGGCTCACGCGGTCGCAGCAGTTCCAGTACACGGTGCCGGCGTTGACCTGGCAGAGGATCGCTTTCGCGCGCGCTTCGTCTTTCGTGAACACACCGGCCGTCAAGCCGTAGCGCGAGTCGTTCATCAGCGTCAGTGCCTCGGCGTCACTCGCGACCTTCTGGATGCCGATGATCGGGCCGAAGCTTTCTTCGCGCATCAGCGCCATCGTGTGGTCGACATGGCTGAACACGGTCGGCAGGTACCAGTTGCCGGGGCGATCGGTGAGGCGCGCGCCGCCGAGCAGCAAGACGGCGCCTTTGGCCTTCGCATCGGCCACTTGCGCGTCGAGCACGCCCAGTTGCGGCGCGCGGGTGATCGCGCCGATGTAGGTGTCTTCCGAGGTCGGGTCGCCGAGCGCAAAGCCCTTCACGGTCTCGACGAAAGCCGCCACGAAGGCATCGTGAATGCGCTCGTGCACATAGATGCGCTCGACCGAGCAACAGCTCTGGCCGGCGTTGTACATCGCGCCGTCGGCGAGCGACTCGGCGGCGGCTTTGACATCGGCGTCGTCAGCCACGTAGGTCGGATCTTTGCCGCCGAGCTCGAGCTGCAGCTTGATGAAGCGCGGGCCGACAACGGCTGCGATGCGCTGCCCGGTGGCATGCGAGCCGGTGAAGAACACGCCGTCGATTGTTTGCTCGAGCAGCGCCGCGCCGACCTCGCCCCCGCCGACCAGCGGCGCGAACACGTCGAGCGGCACGCCGGCTTCGTGCAACAGCCGCGCGATGTGCAGGCCCGTGAGCGTCGCGAACTCCGAAGGCTTGTAAAGCACCGCGTTGCCCGCCAGCAGCGCCGGCACGAACACGTTGCCGCCGACGAAATACGGATAGTTCCAGGCCGAGATGTTGGCGACGACGCCGAGCGGGTCGTGCTCGATGCGCTCGGTCACCGAGGCATCGGTGAACACAGTCTCGGCGGCGGTGCTGGATGCCACGTTCTCGAGGAAGAAGTCGATGCGGGCGAGGAAGCCGTTGAGCTCGTTCCTCGACTGCGCCAGCGGCTTGCCGACCTCCTGCGTCAGCGTCGTGGCGAGCGCCTCGAGCTCGGCCGCGACCGACAACCTGAAGCGTTCGATGCACGCGCGACGTTCGGCCACCGGCACAGCCGCCCACGCAGGCTGCGAAGCACGCGCTCGCGCGGCCTTCGCGGCGACGCTGTTCAGGTCGTCGGTGATGACCTCGGCGAGCCCGGAGCCGTCGAACGGATTGGTGATCTTGAGCGTCGACGTCATGGCCTTCCGGCAATGCGCGCCGCTTCGAGAAAGTCGTCGAGCATCGGCCGGTCGTCGAGCGTGCCCTCGCCGCGGCGATGGAACTCGGGATGCCACTGCACCGCCGCCATGAACGAGCTGCCCGGCTTGCGGATCGCTTCGATCATGCCGTCGCCCGGGCAGCGCGCTTCGACGACGAAGCCGGGTGCCAGCTCCCTGATGGCCTGGTGGTGCACGCTGTTGACGACCGTCGTCGGCGTGCCTTCGAAGATCTCGGCCAGGCGCGTGCCGGGTTCGAACGCGAGCGGGTGCAGGTTGCGGTCGTAGGCCACGGGGTCGCGGTGTCGCACGTCGCCCGGCCGCTGCGTGTCGATGTCTTGCAACAGCGTGCCGCCGTGCGCCACGTTCATCAGCTGCAGGCCGCGGCACACGCCGAGCACGGGCTTGCCTTTCGCCGCGAACGCCTTCAGCAACGCGA
>ENA-OFCI01000654-OFCI01000654.1-metagenomes-genome-assembly--contig:-NODE-654-length-19423-cov-4.382177_pt1 | contig 19423 bp, 18 predicted proteins | sample MGYA00153391_OFCI01 | MGnify analysis MGYA00153391
GGCGGCGGCGTGCAAACCGTCTGCGCGGGACTCCGCCGCGAGCAGCGCGGCACCGGGCGTGGACGGCGTCGAGCCGCCGGTCAGCCCGAGCAGTTCCGCTTCTCGCGCGACGGCGTGGCCACCGTCGTACGGGCAACTGCACCACGCGCTGTTCGCCGATCGAGCTGTTCCTGTTCGAGTTCATGGTGCTGGATGCGCACCTGTCGCTGGCGTTCATGAACTTGCCACTGCGTTCGCGGAGCGACTTCGGGCTGGTGGACCGGTCGATTTACCGCTGGAATTGGTCCAGGACGGGCAAGGCGCGAAACAGCGGCGACCTCGTCGTGCTCATGCTGACGACCCGATCACCGGTGCTGTGCACCGCCCTGGTCGTGGGGATGATCATTGTGAAGGTGGTGTCGTTGGTTGGCCTAGATGCGCGGGGCGTTCCGGCGCCAGTCGGTTGCGCGGCGGCGATGGTCTGATCTCGGTCAGCGGGTGGCGAGGCCGGCGGCGGTCGACAGCAGGCACATCGCGGCCAGATCAACCGTGACCCCGGTCGGGTCGGCCGACGCGTCGACCTCGACCACGTCCACGGCGCGTACGCCGGGGTGGCGACCGGCCTCGACCGCCGCGTCGAGCAGCTCCCAGGGGGCGAGGCCGCCGGGCCGGGCGCCGGGACAGCCGGGCACGGACGCGCGGTCGACAACGTCGACATCCAGATCGACGTAGAGCACGTCACACGTCTCGGCGAGCCGGTCGAGCGCACCGCGCACCACGTCGCCGACACCCTGCCGCCGGGCCGTCGACGCGGCTACGACGGTGATGCCGCGGGCGTCGCACCAGCGCCGGTAGGCCCTGGAGTTGGTCAGCTCGCCAACACCGACCTGCACGACGTGTCGGCCCGGCAGGCCGTCGAGCAACAGTCCGCGCACCGGATTGCCGTTGGTGGGGCCGTTGTGGAAGCCGCGGACGTCGTGGTGCGCGTCCAGGGTCAGCAACCCGGCCCGCGACAGGTCGGGTGCGAGCGCGCGCAGGGCCGGCCGGGTGATTGCGTTGTCACCGCCGAGCAGGACGAGCAGGTCTGCGTCCGGCAGCGCCTGCACCCCGGCCGTGACCGCCGCGAGCGCTTGCTCGCCGGCGAGCGCCGCGACGTCGAGGTCGCCGTGATCGGTGACGGACAGGGACGCCAGGTCGACGTCGAGTCGGGCGTGGAAGGTCGCGAACCGGTGCAGCGCCACCCGCACCGCTGCCGGCGTCTCGTGTGCGCCCGACGGGCTGATGGACGTGCGCGACAGCGGGACCCCCAGCACGCCGAGTCGCCGGCCGGTCGGGTCACCGCCGGAGGCGAGCCAGTCAGCTGCATTGGGCCACAGGGGATCGGTGGGCACGGAGTCCGGGTTCACCGGACGCGCTCGCCGCCGCGCAGCACCGCGCGCACGAGGTCGACACCCGGCCGGTAGGCCAGGTGCACCGCCGACGGCGCGTCGAGCACCACCAGGTCTGCCTGTGCCCCGACCCTCAGGTGCCCGATCGAGGGCGCAGCCAGCGCCGCCGCACCGCCGAGGGTGGCTCAGGGTCGCACCGTCACCGACAGCCGGCTGCTGACGGCTGCCGCGCCCAGCCGCGCCGCAGTGGACGGGGAGGTCGCCAGCACCACGAGCGCGCCTTCGCCGTCGGCGCCCCGGGGCGGCACGGCCAGGACAGCCGAGTCTGCGGCGACGACGACCGCGCTGAGCGGTGCGTCAGGCCCGGTACCGGCCGCCAACACATCGACGCGGTCGCCGGGGCGCAGCAGGCTGGACGTGGCCGGCTCCGCGAGCCGCACGGGGACCGCCACGAGGCCTGGCGTATCGAGGGCGGCCAGCAGGCCGGGACCGACAAGTCGCACGTCGGTGAGGGGCTCGCCGCGACGTACGGCACCGGCGAGCAGCCGGCCGGCAACCGGCTGGTCGACAGCAAGCGCGCCGTCGGGGACCACTCCGGTCGGCAGCCGGACCGGGGCCACATCACCGGCGGTCAGCGCGGTCCCGGCACCGAGGTCGCGGGCGGCGGCGAGGACGGCGACGGCAGTGGGCGGGGAGGGTGCGAGCACCGGCAGGGCGGTCGCGACGGCGGCGGCCGCGAGCCCGCCGGCCAGCAGCCACCGGCGCCGTACCGCAGCACGCAGCAGGTCGTCCATGGCCCGCCGCAGCCCGCTCACGGCAGCTCGAGCCGGACGTCGAGCCCGTCCAGCGCATGTGAGCACGGGCAGTCACGCCCGGCCGGGAGCGCCGGCACCACGGCGGTGAGCAGGGTGCGCAGCCGGCCGACGTTGTCGGCGAACACCCGGAAGACGTCCTGTGCGGTGACCGCCCCGTCGGCTTCCAGGCCGGCGTCAAGGTCAGTGACGAGCGCGACGGCGGTGTAGCAGAGAGCGAGCTCGCGGGCCAGCACGGCCTCGGGGTGGCCGGTCATGTTGACGACGTCCCAGCCGGCTCGACTGAAGGCCTGCGATTCCGCCCGAGTGGAGAACCGGGGTCCTTCGATGACCACCATCGTGCCGCCCGCGGTGACTGGCCAGCCTGCGCCCGAGGCATGGGCGCTGACGGTGGCGCGGCCGACGGGACAGTACGGGTCGGCGAACGGCACGTGCACAGCCCCCACCTCGTGGAAGGTCTGCGGTCGACCGCTGGTCCGGTCGACCAGCTGGTCGGGGACGACCAGCGCGCCCGGGCCGAGATGTGGCTGCAGACCCCCGACCGCGCACGGCGCGAGGACTTGCTGCACACCCAGCGACCGAAGCGCCCACAGGTTGGCGCGGTAGGGGATCCGGTGCGGCGGGAACCGGTGGTCGCGGCCGTGCCGCGCCACGAAGGCGACCGTGCGCCCCGCCACCGTGCCGACCCTCAATGGATCGCTCGGTGGTCCGTACGGCGTCTGCACGGTCACGTCCTCGGCGTCGTCAAGGAAGTCGTAGAAGCCGGAGCCCCCGATCACACCGATCTCGGCCCGAGTCACCGCGCTGCCCCCTGCTGCCGTCGGGCGACCTCGCCGCCCGCTCCGTGACCGACCTTAGGGGGGCCGCAGGCGAGCAGATCCTGCCGTCCACAGCCGCGCCGACCGTCCACAGCCCGCTGCACCGGCAGTCCGGTCGGGCACTGTTCAACCGGCGGCCCGGTCAGGTGCCCTTGCCGGCCGGTGCCCTGCCCGACGACGAGCCCGACGAGCCGGACGAGCCGGACGAGCCGGACGAGCCGGACGAGCCCGACGAGCCCGACGAGCCCGACGAGCCACTGTTCACGGACCCGGACGACGCAGTGGCGCCGTCCTTCTTGCCGCCGTCCCGCTTGCCCGAGTCGGCCTTGCCAGCATCGGCTCCACCGCCATCGCCCTTGCCGCCGCCACCGCGGTTGCCGCCATCGCCCTTGCCGCCATCGCCCTTACCGCTGTCAACCTTTCCGGCGTCGCCCCCGCTCCCCTCGGCCCTGCCCGCGCCGGCCTTGCCGTCACCCTTGCTGCCGTCACCCTTGCCCGCACCTGCCGGGGCGGCCCGTGAGTCGTTCTTGTAGAAGCCCGAGCCCTTGAAGACGACGCCCACAGCGGAGTACACCTTGCGCAGGGCCCCGCCGCAGGCCGGGCACTCGGTCAGTGCAGCGTCGGTGAACGACTGGACGGCCTCGAGCGGCTCCTGGCACTGTGTACAGGCGTACTGGTAGGTCGGCACCGCTCATGCTCCTCGACTGGCACTCATAGGTCGTGAGTGCCAAGTGTGCGGTACGCGCGGCCCGGCGGTCCACCACGGACGGTGCAGCCTGCCGGCCCCTTGCCTGAGAAGGCGGCCGGAGGCGGGGCATCTGCGGGGACGACTACGGCGCTGGCATCCCCGTCGATGTGCAGAACGCGGCGGCGCGAGGTCCGAGAGGGCACTTGGACGGCTCGACGAGTGGCACCCGCCCGTGAAAAGCGGCCCGGTCGGGCCCCGCCGAGTCGCTCGACCGCGGAAGGCAATCTTGCGTCCCTGACCCGGTTGGCCGGCACGGACCTGCCGACGGGGCATCGGCGCTGCCCGAGCGCCGAGAGCTACGGAACGCGCTCGTGCTGGTCGATGCCGATCCGCGCCCGAGTCGTCCGCGCGGCCCCGACCCGCTCACCCGCCGCGGCCACTCCTGTCACCCCGACCACGGACATTGTGTGCATCACCTCAGGATGTTGCACACAAAGTTGCCCTCGGACGCGCTTGTGCCCGCGTGGCTGGCAACCTCAGGGCGGACATTGTGTGTCGGGAGCCGATGATGAACACACAAAGTACGTCTTCTACGAGGCCCGCGGTGTGCTGCCAGGCCCAGAGGACGCAGGTGTACCCAGAAGCCCGCCCGCACCGTAGATATGGCCGTCGCCAACCTCCGTGGTGTCTCGTTCGCACGGCAGTGCAGTGAGTAGGCGCGGGCAGTGCGGCCGTCCTCGGGTCGTACGGCCCACCGCTGTGCGATCACGGGCTCACGTTGTCGACCTGGGCGAGCAGCGCCCGCCCGAGGTCGGCCAGCGCGCACACCTGGTCCGGCCGCAGCCCGTCGAAGACCAGCGACCGGACCGCCTCGATGTGGCCGGGTGCGCTGGCCAGCAGCTTGGCCCAACCGGCATCGGTGAGCACCGCAACCTGGCCGCGGCCATCGTCGGCCGAACGCTCACGGCGTACCCAGCCCCTCGTCACCAGCCTGGTGACTCCGTGCGACAGCCGCGACAGCGAGGAGTTGGCGCGCGCCGCGAGCTCGCTCATCCGCAATGACCGGCCGGGCGCCTCCGACAGCATCGCGAGCACCCAGTAGCCGAAGTGGGTGAGCTGGGCGTCGCGCTGCAGCTGGGCGTCCAGGGCGGCCGGCAGACGGGTCATCACGCCGGCGAGCTGTCGCCAGGCGTCCTGCTCCTCGTCGCTGAGCCAGCGGGGCTCAACCGCTGGGGGCACGGCAGGCCGGGACACGGGCAGAGAGTACGGCGTGGGGGGTGGCTCACCGGACCGCTGACGCTCACGAGCGCGGCGACACCGGCCGGCCAGAGCGCCGTCGCCGGTCCGTCACGGACGCGCCCGATTGGCTCGCGAGGTTGCGCCGCATGGCGCTACGCCGCGCGACGTAAGGGGTCGAGGCACAAGGGGTCATCCTCCTCGTCGGACAGGACCATCCATGACCGTGATCACCTGGCGCATCAGCAAGAGTTGCTGCATCTGCGCGATGGCGGCCGCCGCCGTCAGCTCCGTGCTCGTCGGCGCCACCGGCACCGCGACCGCGAGCGCGGCGCCCGGGCCCGGCGCTGCCGGCTCGTTGTCGCTGCTCGCCTCGAAGTGGGGCGGCAAGCAAGCCGACGATGTGGCGCTGGCCGACGGCAAGGTCAACCGCGCCGACCAAGACCCCGGCTCCCTCTACACGCTCACCCGCGCCACCGGAGCCCGCCAGCTGTGGAAGCACACCGACGCGGCGGGCCGTCCGCTCACGGGTACGGGCGTGACGGTCGCGCTACTCGACTCCGGGGTTGCCTCCGTGCCCGGCCTGGACGCGGTGGGCAAGGTCGTGCTGGGGCCCGACCTGTCCGGGTCGGACACGACCAGTGCCGGTGACGCGTTCGGCCACGGCACCTTCATGGCCGGGCTGATCGCCGCCAGGGACCCGGCTACGAATAAGGACGGTCGGTCCGTGGCGGCCGAGGCGGCAGCGCCGGACGTCCAAGAGGGCCTGGCGCCGGATGCCGGACTCCTCTCGGTCAAGCTGGCCGGAGCCGACGGAGTCGTCTCGGTGGACGCGGTCATCGCGGGCCTCGCCTGGACCGTCGCGCACCGCAACGACAACGGCATGCACGTACGTGTCGTCAACCTCTCCTTCGGGGCCGACGCGCTCCAGCCCTACGAGGTTGACCCGCTGGCCGCGGCCGTCGAGGCCGCTTGGCGGGCTGGCATCGTGGTGGTGGCCTCGGTCGGCAATGACGGGGCGAGCGCGGGTCACGTCGCCGACCCGGCGCTGGACCCGTTCGTGCTCGCGGTCGGTGCTTCTGACCCGCTCGGCAAGGTCGGCGGGTGGGACAAACCGGTGCTGGCCGACTTCAGCCAGCGGGTCGCTACCGGACGCCACGCCGACCTGGTGGCGCCCGGCACCTCCGTGGTCAGCCTGCGTGCGCCCGGGTCCACGATCGATGTCGGCAACCCGCAAGGGCTCGTCGCCGGTGACGCAGCGGGACGATTGTTCCGCGGCTCCGGCACGAGCCAGGCCGCCGCCGTCGTCAGCGGTTCGGTCGCCCTGCTCCTGCAGGCGCACCCCGAGCTCACGCCGGACCAGGTAAAGGCAACGCTGGTCCGTACCGCAGAGGCGATCCCGAGCGCCGGCACCGACGCCGGTACCGGCCAGATCGACCTGGAGCAGGCCCTGCGCGCGGCCGACGACATCGCCTCAAAGGATGCGCTGCGCTTGCGTACGGCCGTCCAGAGCTTCCCGAGCTCCACCGGCCTCGACGGCTACGCGCCCGACGCGCTGGTCGGCGACTGGGACGGCGCCCGCTGGAACGGTGCCCGCTGGAACGGTGCCCGCTGGAACGGTGCTCGCTGGAACGGTGGCGACTGGTCGTGACGTCGTCGGCACGGCAGGCAGATCGCCTGCCGGCTGCGCCCGGTCCCAGCCTGGCCGTGAGCAGGCCCCTCCCGGACGTGCCCGCACCCACGCCGCCGGGCCGCGGCCCGGCCACGCTGACCGGCTGCCTGACGGCCCTGCTGGGGGCGGCTGCGCTCGGCCTCGCGGTGACCGCCGGAGGCGTGGCGCGGCCGACGCACGCCATCGCCATCGGCCTGGTGCTGGCCGGACTTTTCGCGGCCGCCGAGGTCGGCTACGTCTCGGTGGAGTTCCGGCGGCAGACGTACTCCTTCACCGTCGCCGGAATCCCGCTCGTGCTCGGGCTGCTCGCCCTGCCGACGGTCTGGGTCGTCGTCGCCAGGGTGCTCGGGGCGGCAGGAGTCCTGCTGCTGCAACGCCTCGCCCCGGTCAAGACGGCGTACAACCTGGCGGCGTTCGCGTTCGAGACGGCACTGGCCGGCTGGCTGCTGGCGCACTGGGGGCTGTCCGGGGCGGTCCTGGATCTGCGGGTCGCGCTGGTGACGTACGCAACCCTGCTCGCGCTCGACCTGTTGATGACCACCCTCGTGCTGTGCCAGATCCGGCTCCACGGCGGCAGCCTGGGTCGCCCGCAGGTCGCCGCCGCGCTGCTGCCTGCGAGCGTGTTCAATGCCGTCGCGCTCGCGTTCGCCCTGGTGGCGGCGGTTCTGCTGAGGCAGGGCGAGCTCGGCTGGACGCTGCTGGCGGCGGTGACCGGGGTCAGTGCGGCTGCCTATCGCGCACACACCCGCCTGACCGCCCGGCACGAGGCCCTCGGTCAGGTCAGCGACTTCGTCGAGGACACCTCGGGCGCGGAGACGGTCGACGCGCTCGCAGGGCAGCGCGTCGCCCGGGTCCGCGCGCTGCTCGGCGCCGGCACCGCGCAGGCGCTGCTGGGAGAGCCCGGCAGCGATCGGCTGATGCAGCTGACCGTGGACAGCACCGACCGGCTCGTCGTGACCTCCCTGCTCCGGCACGAGGTCGACTGGCTGTGCCAGCGGGTTCAGGACCAGGACGAGGCGGTGCTGGTCACCCGCCGGTGCAAGGACGCCGGCCTGCGCCGCTGGCTCGCCGACCGGGGGGCGTGGGACGCCGTGGTGGTGCCGCTGACGCACGGCGAAGGCCTGCGCGGCGTTCTGCTGGTGACCGACCGGCAAGCCGATCACGCGACGTTCACCTCCGACGACGTCACGATGCTGCGCTCGCTCGCCGGGCACCTGGGCGTCGCGTTGCGCAGCACCCGCCTGCTCCAGCGGTTGCGTCACGACGCCACCCATGACGTCCTCACCGGACTCGCCAACCGTGCGCTGCTGCAGGAGCGCCTCGACGCGGTGCTCGCCGACGACGAGCTGGCTGACGCCGCGGTCCTGCTGCTGGACCTGGACGGGTTCAAGGAGGTCAACGACGCGCTGGGCCACGAGGTGGGGGACCGGCTTCTGCGGGTCGTGGGCGAGCGGCTCGACGCCTGCTCACCGCCCGGTTCCACGGTGGCCCGGCTAGGCGGCGACGAGTTCGCGGTGCTGCTGCCGATCGCGACCGGCGTCGATCCGCAACGGGCCGAGCGGCTCGGCGTGGTCGCCGACGAGCTGGCCGCCGTCCTGGCCGCGGCCGTTGTCGTGCCGGTGGTCTTTGAGGAGGGCACGGTCAGCGTCGAGGCCAGCATCGGCGTCGCGACGACGGCGGACGGGCCGCTGCGCCACGACCTGCTGCGTTATGCCGACACGGCGATGTACGCAGCCAAAAGCTCGCAGGCGACGGTGCGCCGGTACACCGTCGAGCTGGATCGTGGCCGGGCCGAGCGGCTGGCGCTCGTCGCGGACCTGCGCCTGGCGCTGGACCGCGACGAGCTCGTCCTGCTCTTCCAGCCCAAGATGGACCTGCGCACCGGCCGGGTCACCGGCGCCGAAGCCCTTGTGCGGTGGCAGCACCCGCGCTGGGGGCTGCTTTCACCGGACGTCTTCATCCCGGCCGCCGAGTCGACCGGGCTGATCGAGCCGCTTACCCAGCTGGTGCTCGACCGGGCCCTGTTGGCCTGCCGGGACTGGCGGGACGCCGGCCTGGACCTCACCGTCGCCGTCAACCTGTCCGCCCGCAACGTCAGCAGCCCCGACCTCCCGCAGGTCGTCCTGTCCGCCCTGCGGGCGGCCGGACTGCCGGCCCGGTCGCTCGTCCTGGAGATCACCGAGAGCAGTGTCATGGGCGACCCGGACGCCGCCGTCCCGGTACTGGAGCGCCTGGTCGACGCCGGTGTGACCCTGAGCCTGGATGACTTCGGCACCGGCTACTCCTCGCTTGCCTACCTGCAGCGCCTGCCGGTGCAGGAGCTGAAGATCGACCGGTCCTTCGTCACCGGCCTCGGGAGCACCGGCGACGACCGCGCCGCCGTCGCACTCATCAGCAGCATCGTCGGGCTGGGACGGGCTTTCGGGCTGCGAGTCGTCGCCGAGGGCGTCGAGGACGGGGTGACCCTCCGCCGGCTGGCCGCGCTGGGCTGCGACCTCGCCCAGGGCTACCTGCTGGGCCGGCCGGGGACGGCCGACGCGCTGGCCGCACTGGCTCGGGCACCGCGCCTGGACGCGCTCACCGCGGCGGCGCCGCCGGCCCTGCGGTCGGTCCTGGCCAGCGGCTCCCTCACATAACGGCCCGGACGGGCCGCTGTGTCACGGCACGACGACCTCGAGCCGCCCGGTGTGCACGTCGTACACCGCACCGGCGGTGGGCAGGCCCTTCGGCAGGAAGGGCCAGCTGCGCAGCCGCTGGACGTCGCGCTCCAAGGCGGCGCGCTGGTCCTGCACCGTCGCGAAGTCGATGCTGCGAGCGTCCATCCCGGTGACCTCCCGGACGGCCTGCTGCACCTGCTCGTCGCTGCGCTTGGACATGCCGCAGTCGGTGTGCGGGACGACCAGGACACGCTGCACGCCGAGCAGCGCGACGGCCAGCACCAGCGTCCGCAGCACGTCGTCGGTGACCCGGGCGCCGGCGTTACGCAGGATCTTCGCGTCGCCCTTGGCCAGCCCGAGCATCTGCAGGGGTTCGATCCGGGAGTCCATACAGGTCACGACAGCCAGCCCGCGCGCGGCGCGGCCCTCGAGTTGCTCGTCGATGAACCGGTCGGCATAGCGACCATTACCCGCCAGCACGTCGTTGAAGTTCGCATCCATCGGGTCAGTCTGCTACCTGGCGAGGGGTAGCCGCACCACGCCCGACGGCAGCGCCACCGCGTGCACCGGGATGTCATGCGCCTCGGCCGGCAGCGCCTCGACGAACTCACCCTCGTGCAGCAGCGCGATGACCAGGCCGACGGCGTGCACCAGCGCCCGGTCGTAGGACCCACCCCCTCGACCGAGGCGTACGCCGACGTGGTCGACGGCGAGCGCGGGGACCAGGACGACCTCGCAGCTGGCAAGCGCCTCGATCCCGAGCGCCGGACCGCCACCGCTGGCGACCCAGTCCAGGTGGCGGTCGGGCCGCAGCACCGGCAGCAGCGTCGACGCCGTCAGCAGACCGGACGTCGCCGGCTCGGTGTCGAACGCCGCGTACGCCGCAACCCGCCGACCGGCGAGCAGGCCCCGCAGTGCTGTGTCACGGCGCGCGTCGCCGTCAGCCCGGGCGCCCAGCGACATCGCCGCCCGCGCCGCCAGGAGCTCCGCCCGCAGGCCGGCTTTCGTCACGGCAGACAGCATTCCCCGTAAGGTCCGGACATGGCAGTCACCAAAGCGGTCATCCCCGCAGCCGGGCTGGGCACCCGCTTCCTGCCCGCGACCAAGGCGTCGCCGAAGGAGATGCTGCCGGTCGTCGACAAACCGGCGATCCAGTACGTCGTCGAGGAGGCCGCCGCGGCCGGCCTGACCGACGTCCTCATGATCACCGGTCGCAGCAAGCGGGCGCTTGAGGACCACTTCGACCGGGTCGTGGAGCTCGAGGACGCGCTGGCTGCCAAGGGTGACCTGGAGCGGCTGGCGCTGGTCCGGAGGGCGACCGATCTGGCGAAGGTGCACTACGTACGCCAGGGCGACCCCCGGGGGCTCGGGCACGCCGTCCTCGCCGCGGCCGAGCACGTCGGCCGGCAGGCCTTCGCGGTGCTGCTCGGCGACGACCTGATCGACCCGCGCGACCCGCTGCTGACCCGGATGGTCGAGGTGCAGGCCCGCGAGGGCGGCTCCGTCGTGGCCCTGATGGAGGTGCCGCCGGACATGATCAGCATGTACGGCTGCGCGGCCGTCGAGCCGGGCGGCGGCGATGTCGTGCGGGTCACCGGGCTGGTCGAGAAGCCCCCGGCCGATGAGGCCCCGAGCAATCTGGCGATCATCGGCCGGTACGTCCTGTCGCCGACGGTCTTCGACGTGCTGCGCGAAACCCCGCCGGGCCGTGGCGGCGAGATCCAGCTGACCGACGCGATCTCCGGGCTCCTGACGACCGAACCGGTGCACGGTGTGGTGTTCCGCGGGCGGCGCTACGACACCGGTGACCGCCTCGACTACCTCAAGGCGGTCGTCCGCCTGGCTGCCGAACGCGACGACCTCGGCGAGCCGTTCCTGGCCTGGCTACGCGAGTGGCTGCCCGACCAGCCGACCCTGTCGCGGCAACAGGTGGAGGCCCAGCCGTGATCAGCGTCGACGAGCACCTGGCCAGAGTGCTGTCCGTCGTGCAGCCGCTGTCGCCGCTGGATCTCGGGCTGCTCGACGCGCAAGGTTGCTTCCTGGACGAGGACGTGCACGCCCCGGCGCCGCTGCCGGGCTTCGACAACAGCGCGATGGACGGCTACGCGGTACGCACCGCCGACCTGTCGGGCGAGCTGCCGCTCGTGCTACCCGTGGTCGGCGACGTCGCGGCCGGCCCCGCCTCGCCGCTACGGGTCCAGCCGGGTCTGTGCGTGCGGATCATGACCGGTGCCGCGCTGCCGGAGGGCGCCGACGCGGTCGTACCGCTGGAGCTGACCGACGGCGGCGTCAAGCACGTGCGGATCGACCAGACCGTCGAGCCCGGGGCGTACATCCGTCGGGCCGGCGAGGACGTCGCCGCCGGCGACCTGGTCCTGACCCGCGGTACGGCGCTCGGCAGCGCGAACATCGGACTGGCCGCGGCGATCGGGCGAAACCGGGTGCTGGTGCGCCCGCGCCCGCGGGTGGTCGTCGTCTCGACCGGCAGCGAGCTCGTCGAGCCGGGCGCACCGATGGGTCCCGGGCAGATCGCGGACGCCAACAGCTTCGCGCTGACCGCGGCCGCCATCGAGGCCGGGGCGCTGGCCTACCGGGTCGGGATCGTCCCGGACGAGGCGCGCACGCTGCTGTCCACGCTGGAGGACCAGCTGGTACGCGCCGACGTGCTGATCACCAGCGGCGGCGTCAGCGTCGGGGCGTACGACGTGGTCAAGGAGGTCCTGTCGCGGATCGGCACCGTGCAGTTCGACAAGGTTGCGATGCAGCCGGGCATGCCGCAGGGCTTTGGCACCATCGGCCCCGACGACACGCCGATCTTCGCGCTGCCGGGCAACCCGGTGTCGGCGCTGGTGAGCTTCGAGGTCTTCGTACGGCCGGCGCTGCGCCGCATGATCGGCGCCGAGCCCCTCCAGCGGCCCCGTGTGTCGGCGGTCACGACCGAGTCGTTCAGCTCGCCGGAGGGCAAACGCTCGTTCGTCCGGGTGCACCTGTCGGTGCGCAAAGGTGTCCACGTCGTGACCCCGGTCAGCGGCCCGGGCTCGCACCTGCTCGCCGGGATGGCCCGGGCCAACGCCCTCGTGGTCGTCCCCGAGCAGGTCGTGCAGGTCGCCGCCGGTGAGCCGGTGACCGTGCTGCTGCTGGAGCGGCGGGCCCGGTGAGCGACCGGCTGACCCACCTGGACGACTCCGGTGCGGCCAGGATGGTCGACGTCACGGCCAAAGCCGTGACCGCGCGGTCGGCCACGGCGACCGGCCGGGTCAACCTGTCGCCCGAGGTCGTGGCGCTGCTGCGCGGTGAGGGGATGCCCAAGGGCGATGCCCTGGCGGTCGCCCGGGTCGCCGGCATCATGGGCGCCAAGCGCACCCCCGACCTGGTGCCGCTGTGCCACCCGATCGCGCTGTCCGGGGTGACCGTCGACCTGGTGGTTGACGACGCGGGGGTCGCCGTCACCGCCACGGCTCGCACCGCCGACCGTACGGGCGTGGAGATGGAGGCGTTGACCGCTGTCAGCGTCGCCTGCCTCACCGTCGTCGACATGTGCAAGGCAGTCGACGCCCGGGCGGTCATCGGCGGGATCCGGGTCGAGACCAAGTCGGGCGGCAAGAGCGGCCCGTGGTCGCGGTGACGGCCGGCCGCGTACTGGTTGTCACCGTGTCGGACCGCTCCTCCCGGGGCGAGCGGGCCGATGCGTCCGGGCCCTTGCTGGCCTCTTTGATGGCCGGGCTCGGCTTCGAGGTCGGCCCGGTGGTCGTCGTACCGGATGAGGTCGAGGCGGTCCGGGCGGCGCTGCTCGCAGGTGTCGACGAGGCGTACGACGTCATCCTGACGACGGGCGGCACCGGTCTCTCGCCGCGTGACGTCACCCCGGAGGCGACCGGGCCGCTGCTCGAGCGCGAGGCCCCCGGGCTCGCCGACGCCGTCCGTCAGCAGGGTCGCGATCAGGTCCCGACCTCGGTGCTTTCGCGCGGCGTCGCCGGCACAGTCGGCCGGACGCTCGTCGTCAACCTGCCGGGCTCGACCGGTGGCGTACGCGACGGCGTGGCAGCGCTGGCGCCGGTGCTCGCCCACGCGGTGGCACAGCTGCGGGGGGACGACCACTGAGGGGCTGGCCGGCCAGCGCCACCCACGGGGCGGTCGGCATCCGCCCACTGCGGCTGCGTGACGGGTCGGCCTGGAGCGAGGTCCGCCAGCGCAACCAGGCCTGGCTCGAGCCCTGGGAGGGCGCCCCCGAAGCGCAGCCCGACCTGGCCTGGGGCGACCGGCACAGCACGGCCGTCTTCGGTGCGCTGCTGCGCACGCTGCGCCGAGAGGCCAGGGCCGGCCGCGCGTTTCCCTTCGGCGTGACGTACGACGGCCGGCTGGTCGGGCAGGTCAACGTCAGCGGCGTGGTCCGTGGCGCGTTCGACAGCGGCGCGATCGGCTACTGGGTCGACCGGCGGGTCGCCGGTCTCGGCGTCACCCCGACGGCCGTCGCGATGGTCGTCGACCACGTCTTCGAGGTCGCGCGACTGCACCGCGTCGAGGCCAATGTCCGGCCCGAGAACGTGGCCTCCCTTCGCGTCGTCCAGAAGCTCGGATTCCGTCCGGAGGGCCGGCACGAGCGCTACCTGCACATCGACGGGGCCTGGCGCGACCACCTGACGTTCGGGCTGGTGCGCGACGACGTTCCGGAAGGGCTGCTACGGCGCTATACGGCGAGTTGAGCCTTCGGTTGACCTGACGGCGACACACCGCACGATGTCCACCGCTGTCGGGCACGCCGTCACTACGCTCTGTCATGTGGGCAGCGGCCTCATCCTCCTCGTCATCGTCGGTACCTGGCTCGCCGTGCTCGTCCCCATGGGACTTCGTTCGCACGACGGGCACCCCTCGCGCTCGGTGGAGCGGCTCGGGGACGCCGTGCGCGTCCTGGTGCGCCGCTCCGCCCGCACCGACCCCCCCGAGGAGCTGCCGGTCCCGGCAGGTGCGTCTCGGCGCAACCCGCTGCGCAGTGCTGCGGGCGCCGTCAAGCGTGAGGTGGGGCGCGGCCGTGCGGCCGTCACCAGCCACCGCCGTCAGCCGCTGCTGGGGCGCAGCCTCACCCTGAGCCGGGCTGTCGACCGGGTCGGGCGCCTGCTGCGTCGCCGGGCTCGCCGGCCCGGGACAGCGACCGGATGGCGGCGCCGCTCGCCGGTCACCCTGGCCACAATGCTGTGGCGGCGCCGCGAGCCCGCGCAGGCCCTGTCGCCGGCTGTGCGTCGCAGGCGGGTCCTGTCCGTCGTCCTGCTCGTCGCCGTGGGCAGCCTGCTGGGCGGCCAGGTGGGACCGGGCTGGCTGCACGCCGTCGGCGGGGCCGCCCTCACGCTCGCGCTGCTGGTCGTCGTCGATGGCCGGCGACACGCGGCCGCCCATGCCGACCGGGCCCGGCGGCGCGCCGGGCTGCGACGTGTCGAGACTCGGCAACGTCCGGATGCCCGCCCCGCGGATGCCCGCGTCGCTGCTGCCCGCGTCGCTGCCGGGCGTCGTCCGGCAACGCGTGAAACAGCCGCCCCTCTGCGGCCCGCTGCGCCGAGTCCCGCGACCGCCGGGCGCGAGTGGCAGCCCGTCCCGGTCCCCCTCCCGACCTACGTCTGCAAGGCCGTCGTGCCCGCCCGCCCCGTGGTGGTGGCCGACCTACCGGTCGAGTTGGTGCCCGCGATCGACGAGCCGGCCGAGGAGTCGGACGACATCCTCGAGCGTCGGCGGGCGGTCGGCGGCTGGTAGCCTCGGCACGGTTCTCGGGGCTGTAGCGCAGCCTGGTAGCGCACCTCGTTCGCATCGAGGGGGTCAGGGGTTCGAATCCCCTCAGCTCCACCAATCCGAACCCGACGACACGGTCCACGCCGTCGTAGCCACCGCTGCGGCGGCGTCGCCGTTGCTTCTGCCGCAGACTGCGCCATGCCCCCGTCGCGCGTCGGCCCCGTCCGGCCAAGCAGACCCGCTGTGCCATCGCCAGCTGAAGACGTGCCCCCGCCGCGCGGGGCCCGGTCCTGCCCCCGCGCGGCCGGTATTCGCGCCCATCGCCAGCGCCGGCGGTGGACGACGGTGGCGCCAGGGGGGACAGCATGAGCCTGATACACGCCGTTGGTCACGCGCTGGCCATCGCCGGCTCGATGACCTGGGAGGTCCTCTGGGCCCTGGTGCTCGGCTTTGGCTTGTCAGCTGCTGTCCAGGCGGTGGTACGCAAGGACGAGATCACCCGGCTGCTGCCGGACGACCGGCCCAGGACGCTGTTGATAGCCACGGGCCTGGGCGCTGCCAGCTCCTCCTGCTCCTACGCCTCGGTAGCGCTGGCCCGCTCGTTGGTACGCAAGGGAGCCAACTTCACGGCCGCCATGGCCTTCGAGATCGCCAGCACCAACCTGGTGGTCGAGCTCGGCATTATTTTGGCGCTGCTCATCGGCTGGCAGTTCACCCTCGCCGAGTTCGTCGGCGGGCCGCTGATGATCCTTTTCCTGGCGCTGGCCTTCCGGCTATGGGTACGGGGCCAGGTCGTCGAAGCCGCCCGCGCCCAGGCCGACCGGGGTCTGGCCGGCAGCATGGAGGGCCACGCGGCCATGGACATGAGCGTGCAGGGTGATGGCAGCCTGTGGCAGCGGTTGCGCAGCCGCGAAGGGTTCACAGCGACCAGCCAGCTGTTCGTCATGGACTGGGCGGCTGTGTACAAGGACATCTTTGGCGGTCTGCTCGTCGCCGGCGCCTTCGCGGCCTGGGTGCCGGAGTCCTTCCTGCGGGCCTTCTTCTTCGAGGGTCACGGCGTGCTCGCCAAGATCTGGGGGCCGCTCATCGGGCCACTTGTGGCCGTCATCTCCTTCGTCTGCTCGATCGGCAATGTCCCCCTGGCCGCCGTGCTGTGGAACGGCGGCATCAGCTTCGGTGGCGTCATCTCCTTCATCTTCGCCGACCTGATCATCATCCCGATCATCTTGATCTACCGGAAGTACTACGGGACAAAGATGGCCTTGCGCATCACCGGCATCTTCTACCTGGTGATGGTGCTGGCCGGGTACGTCATCGAGCTGATCTTCGCGCCGTTGGGGCTCATCCCGAGCGGGCGCCATGCCAAGGTCACCGACGCCGCCGTGACGTGGAACTACACCACCTTCCTGAACATCGCTTTCCTGCTCTTGGCGGCGGTCCTCGTCGTTCGCTTCTTCCGCAGTGGCGGCCTGCCGATGCTCACAATGATGGGCGGCAGCCCGGACGCCATGGCTCACGGCGACCATCTTGCGAACGGTGAGGTCTCAACTGAACCGGGACACCAGGGGCCTGGCTCCTGACACGTCGTCCACGAGCGCAGCGCTCCTTGTCGCCTTGCGCGCTCGCAGGTCGAGGCGCCGCGTACAGCGCCCGGGCCGTCGAACACGTCGGGGCTGGTCAGCCGCTGCTGCTGTCGCGGGCAGCGCCGGCCACGTCCAGGAACCGCCACGTGTAGTGGCCGGCGGAAAGCAGCCGCAACAGCAGGACGCCGGGCACGCCGGTCAGCCGGAACTGGCTGCCCGCGACGGGCGCGCCGAACGGGTACGAGGATGACCCCCCGGTACCGACGACGAACTGGCGCAGGCCGGCCACCGGCGCGAAACGCTCGTAGTTGTGCTCGTGGCCGTTCAGGACCACCCCGCTGTGGCCGGCGAAGGCATCGAGCAGTGGCTGGACGGCCGGGTCGTTGCCGTGCTTCACGCCAGAGGACCAGCGGGGGTCGGCCCAGGTGGCCACCACGCTTGCTCCGCGGTGTGCGGCGAGGTCGGACCGCAGCCAGGCCAGCTGATTGGCGAGGGGGAACAGGCTGTTCAGGGCCTAGCCGCGCCAGCCTAGACCGATGTCGTACGCGTACCAGGCAGGTTTGCCGAAGAAGGCGAAGTAGCCCTTCGCCCCCGGGTCGTCGTACTCGTGGTGCCCGGGCACCGGGTGGTCCTTGGCTCGCAGTCCGTCCCAGGCCGTCGTGGCGTAGCCGTTCCTCAGCGCGTCCAGGGTGGCAACCGGTACTGGTGGTCGCCGAGCGTCGCCACCAGGTCGGGCTGCTGACGTTGGGCCAGCCGGCCTGTGGCGTCGGTCTCGGCGCCGCTGTTCATGTCGCCGGCCGCGACCAGGGTGCGGCTGCTACTCGCCGCAGCCGCCTGCCCCGGCCGGCCGACGGCCAGGACGGCGGCTGCGGCGACCAGGACGGCACGGCGGCTCGGGTGTTCGCTCCTTGCATCGGGGGATGCGACGGGGGTTCAGACCCAGCTCGGGAACCACATCCGGTGCTGCCACTGCGAGAGCGTGATCGTCAGCGCCGTGAGCACGGGATAGAAGAAGGCGAAGGCGCCGACGGCCAGGGCCGTATAGGTGCCCATCGCAGCAGCCCCCCATCGACGGCGCTGCTGCGAGGCCTGCTTGTCGCCGAGCAGCCAGCCGGCGACCAGGGCGGCGCCAAGAGCCATGAAGGGCACAGCGGGCAGCGCGTAGAACAGGAACATCGTGCGCTCGTGCAGGTCGTCGCGTACCCAGGGCAGGATGCCGGCAGCGATCAGCGCAACGACCGCGGCGGCCCGCCAGTCGCGGCGCGACACCCACAGCCACACCAGTGCGAGCAGCACCGGCAGGGTGCCCCACCACAGCACCGGGTTACCGATGGCCAAGACCTCGCGGGCGCACGAGGCGGCATGACAGCCGGACTGCTCCGGGGTGATTCCGAGGGGGTAGTAGTACGAGATCGGCCGGGCCAGCAGCAGCCAGCCCGTCGGGTGCGACTGGTACTGGTGCGGGCTCGACAGCCCTTCGTGGAAGACCAGTATTTGCTGGTGGTAATGCCACAGCGAGCGCAACGCGTCCGGTAGCAGCGCCGCCGGTCCCGAGACCGATCGCCCGCTTGCCCAGTGTCGGTCGTAACCGATGTCGGAGGTGAACCAGCCGGCCCACGACAACAGGTAGACCGCGACGGGGAGCAGCACGAGCGAGCCGGTCAGCGGCACCGCCGAGCGCCGCAGGGTCGCCCGGAATGGCGCCCGCTGCCCTGCGGTACGTCGAGCGCCGACCTCCCAGGCCAGGCTGAGCACCCCGAGGACGGCGAGGTAGTACACCCCGCTCCACTTCGTCGCGACCGCCGCGCCCAGGCAGAGCCCGGCCGCGAGGCGCCACCACCGCGCCCCGAGCCGATCCCGGTCCCGACTCCCCGGCGAGAGTGCGCTCCCCGGGCTCTCAGAATCGCCTTCCCGCAAGGGAAGTGCACTGCTGAAGGGGCGGGCAGGGGGGCTGGCCGCGAGGCGGGCCCGCACCTGGTCGCGGTCGCACACCAGGCAGGCGAATGCCGCGGTGGTCCACAGCACCAGGAACACATCGAGCATCGCGATCCGGCTCTGCACCAGATGCAGGCCGTCGACCGCGAGCAGCAGGCCGGCCAGACAGCCGAGCAGGGTGCTGCCCGTCATGCGGCGGCCGACCCGGATCACCACCAGCACGGTCAGCGTGCCGGCCAGGGCCGCCATCACCCGCCAGCCAAAGGTGCTGGTACCGAAAATCTTGAGCCCTAGCGCGATGGCCCACTTGCCCAGTGGCGGGTGCACGACGAAGGACCCGCTGCCCGTCGGCAGGCACTGCCCGGCGAGCGACCCGGACTCGGTCACGTGCTCGACGCCGTACCGCAGCAGGTTCTGCGCGTCGCAGGCGTAGTAGACCTCGTCGAAGATCTTGCCGCCGACGTCGCCGTTGTACGGCAGGTCGAGCCGTACGAAGCGGAGCAGGCCAGCCAGCAGGGTCACCGCCAGTGAGGCGAGCCAGCCGCCGCGGCCCGCGAGCGGCTGCAGCCGCACTCGCCATGGGGCCGCCGGCAGCTCAACCGGCGCACCGCCGACCGGGGCGGCGAGCAGCTCGGTCACGTCGGGCAGCCTAGGTCGCCGGGCGGCTCGGGCAGACTGGCAGGCGTGCCCCTCGTCCTCGCAGGTGCCCCGATCGGGCAAGTCGGGGACGCCAGCGCACGGCTCGGTCAGGCCCTCGCGACGGCCGAGATCCTCGCGGCCGAGGACACTCGTCGGCTGCAGCGGTTGTGCGCCGATCTCGGTGTCGTCCCGACCGGCCGGGTCGTGAGCTGCTTCGAGGGCAACGAGGAGCGCCGGGTGCCCGAGCTGCTCGAGGCCGTACGGGGTGGCCGCACCGTCCTGCTGGTCACCGACGCCG
>ENA-OFCI01000655-OFCI01000655.1-metagenomes-genome-assembly--contig:-NODE-655-length-19419-cov-27.229498_pt1 | contig 19419 bp, 15 predicted proteins | sample MGYA00153391_OFCI01 | MGnify analysis MGYA00153391
TTTTTACGCAGACTCTTAGCGATCTCTCGTAGGAAGAGTCGATCGACGTCGGATGAATCCTAACCAATCTAGATAGAGTTCATGCCACAGGGGCGATCGGGCTTGCAATTCCCATTCCTCTAACCAGTGGGAGGCTAATGCACTTTGAGTTCCATCGGGCAATGCTAAGGACACTAGATCGAGTAGTGACATTTTGGCCGCGATCGCCAAGCTAATTATTCCCGACCATTCTATAGCTCGATCGCCTACAAAATAAGCTTCCACGATTCGTCCGGCTTGGGTCACGCCTACTTGATACCACAATCGGCCTTCATCTAAGCTTACTCCCTGCAAATCTATGATTTTTGGGGTCGTCGTCTGTTTTTTGGACGGGACAATCGGGCCATGGACCCACGCTGCCGCTAATCCCGCCAAATGTCCTGAAGATTTCATACTCCTCTGACTCCAGGGCTTCAGAATTTTTTCAATCCCAACCTGTGCTGTCGCTGCTACATTGTCCGTTAGATCATCTCCATGAATCACTAACTGCAATCGATTTTGCTTCATAGCCGATCGATTTAACGATCGGAGTCCGAATCGTTCCGGCAACAGTTTTGCCCTAGGGGTTGCCAATACAACGGTGTCACAGTGGGCAATGCGATCGCGAATGGACTGTGACTCGTAGGATTGTCCCACCCACACCTCAATGCCCGCGACCTCTAGCCCCATTTGGACGCGATCGCTAAAGGTCCGTTTAACTAGAGGCAAGATCTGAGGAGTGGGCACCACAAGCATCACCTCAGCGCCACTCGATCGCAGCGCCATTGCTAACTCCACCCCCACGGGCCGTTCACCCACGATTGCGACCCGCTGCCCCTTAAGTTCAAACCACTGATTCACTATTGATTCTGGCCTTAGACAATCAATATGACCTAATCCTAACGGCACGATTCGATCGCCCTGTAATGCCGATATATAATGACTCGATCGCAGCAGTCGATCGGCGACTTGAAACCCATGAATCGGTTTCTGGACAAACGTTCCGCCGTTGGCAATATAGTCTACTCCAGCAATCTGTAGCGATTCTGCGGATAATTCTAATGCGTCATCCTGCACCTTAAGATCAAGCCATGATGCCTGATCGTCGGCTGGTATCGCTGGCCACGGCGCACGAATCACCGCACGATAGCGTAATGCAGGTTCAGGTGTCACGGACTGTTCTACTAGGGCAACCCGTGCGCCTATGGATGCGGCCCGACGTGCCATCCGACAGCCTAACTCTGTCGCCCCAATAATCACTAAATCGTACTCGATCGGCATTGCACTCGTCCTACTCGACACTTTGTACGATACCGCAAAATTCAGGTTCCTGAGCGATGGGGTGACTTATAAAACGGCTTCTTCACCACCGTCGCCGGGTAGAGCTTGCCGCGAATTTCTACGTCTAAAACCTGGCCTATCTTTGACCATTCTACTGGGACATAAGCAAGGGCGATCGGATAGCCCAGCGTGATGGATAGTGTTCCACTGGTAACGACTCCGATGGTTTGCCCGTTGTGCATCACTGGATAATCGTGGCGGGCGATATGGCGACCGTCTAGCTTTAATCCGACCAGTCTCTTTTTAACGCCCGTTGCTTTCTGTGATTCAAGGACCGATCGACCGATGAAGTCCTCTTTTGTGTCGAGATGCACCAGCCACCCGAGTCCGGCCTCTAGAGGCGAAATTTGGTCATTGACATCTTGACCATAGAGACACATCGCCGCTTCAAGACGCAGGGTGTCGCGTGCGCCTAGGCCGCAAGGAACCACGCCTGCCACTGTAAATGCGAGCCACAATTTTCGTCCGACGTCCGGTGCTGTCATGAGTTCAAATCCGTCTTCTCCGGTGTACCCGGTGCGTGCGATGAATACGGGTTTTCCGTCGAAGTTTCCTTCACCGTGTTCAAATACCTTTGTGTTGTTGACGGGTTGTTTCATGACGTCTTGGATATACTTTTCAGCGTGTGGACCTTGGATTGCGATTAGGACTTTATCGCTAGACAGATCTTCAAATTTCAATTCGGTTAAGTCTAAATGTTGCAACATCCAGTTTTTATCTTTATCGATCGTTGCAGCATTCACAATAGTGACCCACTGTTGATCGTTGCCCTGACCACCTTGGTAATAAAAAATCAAATCATCAATGATACCGCCGTCGGGATTAAGGAGGACAGTGTATTGGGCTTCACCGGGTTTGAGGCGGCTTAGATCGGAGGGGACGAGTTTTTGGATTTGGCCCAAGACGTTTCCGGTGAGGCTGAATGCACCCATGTGGGAGATGTCGAACATTCCGGCTGCAGTGCGGACGGCCTGGTGTTCTTGAGTGATGCTGGTGAACTGGACGGGCATTTCCCATCCAGAGAAGCCGATCGCGCGTGCTTTACCCATTAGGTCAAATAGGGGCGTGCGTTTTAGGTTCTCAGTCATGGGGGTACTCCGGGACGTGCATTTACTCTAGGTTACAATAGGAAGTGCGATCGCGTCTCACTCACCGACGCTCACTCACCTCCTTTTACTTATCCCTACAGGAGTCACTTATGGTCACGCTACAGGCAAAAAATCTGACCCTTAATGAGGTGCATCAACTGCTAGATTTGCAGCCGAGTGTGCAGCGTGTTCGATTTACAGACGTTCTTAATTTGCCAGATTTGACTGAGTGGGAAATGGCGAAAATGGCGCAAATTCGGATTGACTTTCAAGCCTATTGGCAAGCGGGAAAGGTGTTGGAGGGGCAGGTTCAGCTTTTGGTATTGGCTCCGTTGTTGCGGTTGGCAGGCTATTATCGATCGCCCATTCAGCTCAGCTTAGAACAGGCGATCGCCGAAATTATGTTGGATGATGAGGACACGAAAATTACAGGGCGACTCGATCTATTGGCTGCTAGACGAGACGCTGTGACTCCGTTGTGGGTGTTGATTGTAGAATCAAAAAATAGTCAGGTCGATGCCTTAAATGGATTGCCTCAACTCTTAACGTATGCATCGCAATCGTTAACAAGTCAGGAATCGGTGTGGGGATTGGCGACGAACGGGTTTAGCTGTTATTTTGTCCGGCTAATTAGCGGTGAAACATTGTCTTATCAACTATTGCCTGAGTTGAATTTATTGGATAGCGATCGGGCGTTGGTGTTGTTGCAGGTTTTGAAGGGGATTTTGCTGCAATAGGGTCGCTGCGATCGCACCACCGGATAAAAACGCATGTTCGACTCGATCGCCGCCACACCAATCGCCGATGCAATAGAGCGGATGTGGGGTCTTTGCACTGAGGAACTTCACCTCTAATGGATTTATTGCAAATGCATATTTCCAGCGGTGAACTTGGAGGATTTCAGGGTGCGTGATCCAATCGGTATGCAAAACTTCTGCCGCGCGATCGCAAAGTTGCTGGCCGACGGATTGTAAATCTGTAGATTCAGAATGTTCTTGCGCGAACATTCTGCTACTCTGAATCACGATAGTAGGCTGCTCGGGATCAATGTGTTTGGTATTCTCAAATCCAATCCAACCTAACATTGCATCGTCTCGAAAAGTAATCCCCTGTATGTCGATCGCATTGGCACAATCCAACTGTTCTGCGGGATAGGCGGCGATCGCACTGATGCAGGGCGCAAACTCGACCGATCGGACCTGTTGGACAAACTCAGCGTCGGCAATGGCTTCGACTAATGGCAATGCCTGGGGTGCCGGGATGGCCAGAATGACGGTGGTGGCAGTAAGTTGGAAGTGAGGGTCTGAACTGATGAGTTGCCAGCCCGTTTCAACTGGATGGATTGCCGTAATCAATTGAGTTCGATCGAGGCTTAGACCGATGGCCAAATCCTTCGCAATGGCCGTTGCACCCTCAGGCGCAGCATAACGGATTACCGCTTCAGGTTCAGGGGTCAGATCAGGATAATGCAGGCGATCGGTCCACACTCTGAGCACTCCGCGCCCTGTCAAATAATCCATCCAAGACTGAAATGCAGGTCCCTTGGCCTTGAGATAACAGACTCCATGATCGGCATGAGTCTGCCCCAACCGCCGCGTGGCTAGCCGCCCACCTAGACCCCTCGACTTGTCTAGTACAATGACCTGCCGCCCCGCATCGTGCAGCGCCCTCGCCGCAGTTAGCCCTGCCACTCCCGCCCCCACGATCGCAATTTCGTAATGCATGAGTTCCTCTCGCTTTCTGGCCCTCGCTCTATTATATAATCGATCGCAAAGATAATTTGACTCCCTCTTTAGGATGCTTACTATGACGATCGCTTCAACGACCTCTCGGATGCTACTCTCTCACAACTTCAATGTTAATGCAGGAATCATTCCAGCTTTGTCCCGTGCGGCGTTCACGCAGGTATTCGTTGAGGCGTTGTCAGACTGTGCCAAATGTCGTTTGGTTGAAAATCCTCATTGGATTGTCGAAGTGTTGTTTGATGCGGACAAGATTGCCCCTGCGCAATTGGGCGATCGCTATCTCAAAGCCCTTGCCGAACACCGTCAAAGCACCCTAGACAGTACGATTCAGCTTCCTCAATACCTGGCATTGGGTGGCTTGAAGACCACGCCTGCGATGACGAGTTCGCCCGATTCGCTTCAGCCTAATGACTGGGGCGTTGATGTGGTTGAGACCGGGGATGCCGATCGGTTTCTCGAAGGACTTGGATGGGATACAGCGATCGCCGATCGTCCGGTGGATCATGTTTTTAAATCTGTTCTAAAGCCCTAAACTTAGTCTCTAAGCTCAATCCTATGCCTACAGCCGATCGCATTACCGAACTTGCTCACCTCTATCAATCAACGCTGCTAGATAATGTTCTTCCCTTTTGGGAGCAGCATTCGATTGATCATGAGTTTGGTGGATATTTTACCTGCCTCGATCGGGCTGGAGCGGTTTTCGATACGGACAAATTCATTTGGCTCCAGAACCGTCAGGTGTGGATGTTTTCGGTGTTATGTAATCGACTGGAGAAGCGGGAAAACTGGTTAAACATTGCTCGTCACGGCGCGAAGTTTTTGGCTGACCACGGTCGGGACTCAGCGGGTAATTGGTATTTTGCCCTAGACCAGTCGGGCGCGCCCCTGACTCAGCCCTACAGCATTTTTTCAGATTGTTTTGCGGCAATGGCTTTTAGTCAATATGCGCTAGCGTCGGGCGAGGACTGGGCCAAAGAAACTGCTATGCAGGCGTACGCGACCGTGCTGCGGCGGAAGGACAGTCCCAAGGGTCAGTACAGCAAATCGTATCCGGGAACCCGATCGCTAAAGTCCTTGGCGGTTCCGATGATTTTGGCGAATCTCACGTTAGAAATGGAGTGGTTATTGCCGTCTGAAACCTTGAATACCGTGTTGGATTCAACCGTCTCAGAGGTGATGACTGACTTTCTCTGCCCCGATCGCGGATTATTGTTTGAACAAGTTCAGCTCGATGGATCGCATCTCGATTGCTTTGACGGTCGATTAATCAATCCCGGTCACGGCATCGAAGCGATGTGGTTTATGATGGACATTGCCGATCGCGCTTGCGATCATGAAACCGTTGATAAAGCTGTACAGGTCGTGTTGAATACACTTGAGTTTGCCTGGGATAAACAGTATGGCGGATTGTATTACTTCATGGATTCCAAAGGGCATCCCCCACAGCAATTGGAATGGGATCAAAAACTCTGGTGGGTTCATGTAGAAACACTGGTGGCTCTGCTGATGGGCTATCGGCTTACCGGACGGCAAGAATGCTGGGATTGGTATGAAAAAGTCCATGCCTATAGCTGGGCGCACTTTAGCGATGATCAACATCCGGAATGGTTTGGGTATTTGAATCGGCAAGGTGAAGTATTGCTTAATCTGAAGGGCGGAAAGTGGAAAGGTTGTTTTCACATTCCCCGATCGTTCTTTCTATGTTGGCAAGAATTGCAAAAAATTGCGCCCTAACATTACACTAGAAAAGCTATCTCAATTCCTAATTCTTCATTCTCATGCTGCCGACCGACCTCCTCATGAACCGCATCAACGGAGAAACGATCGTCCCCAAACGATTGGATTTGGACGATGAGATTCAGACGATCGCGGCTAATCTTATCGAAATCTTCACGCTCTCCAAAGGCAGCACCCGCGCCGAACTTAACCGCCATCTCCTGGATCTCGAAGGCGAAGAAACTGACTACCGAGTCAAACGCGGTCTCGCTCATCTTCTCAGCAGCGCTTTTAGCGAATTTGAAATCGTTGCGCCTCTAGACCCGATTATGCTACGGGAAAAAGTGTTTGCCGCTTCCGCCGGGACGGTTGCGAGTCCAGCGAATACCGTTGCAACCCTGTACAAAATCGCTGAAATCCTCAGCCAAGAACTCGATCGTGAAGTTCTGCCTGAACAGGTCAAACAAGGACTCTACGCCGATCTTCCCGACAACCAAATCCTCACTCAATTCACACCGCCCACTCCTGAAGCTCTCATCCATCGCTACAACCTGTCCCAAGTTCAGGGCATCTTCTACCGCGCCACCGACGTCCGTATCGACGCCCACCGCAATGAACCGGGTGAATACAAACTCCTCTTTCGCTATAGCAAACTCTTTCAGCTCATGAGCTATATCGAAGGCGACGCCGATCATGGATTCACCTTAACCATAGACGGTCCCACCAGTCTTTTCTCTGCGTCTACCCGCTACGGATTGGCCCTTGCAAAGCTCTTGCCTGCCCTTCTCCATGTAACCAAATGGACGCTCACCGCAGATTTACAAACCAAAGATTTCTACTCGGGCGAATTGCGAAAAACACGGTTTACTTTAGAGTCAGACTGTGGACTCGTGAGCCATTATCCACCGGGAAAAACCTACGATAGTATGCTGGAAGAAGGCTTCGTCGATCGATGGAACAAAACTAAAACAGATTGGAAACTAGAACGCGAAGTCGATTTAATTGCGATTCCTGGAAGCGTGATGATTCCTGACTTTCGGCTCGTTCATCCTGATGGTAGAACCTATTTATTTGAAATTGTAGGCTATTGGCGACCGGAGTATTTGCGGAAGAAGTTTGCTCAGGTGCGAAAGGCCAATCGGACTGATTTAATTTTGGCAGTCTCCGAACGTCTGAATCTAGAAAAAGCAGGCGTCAAAATGCAAGATGTCCCCGCCAATACCATCTGGTTCAAAAACGAGTTGCTGCCCAAGGCTGTTTTGGCCCTGTTGGATTAAGATACAGTGAGATGCAGGGTAAGATGAGCCAACAAAGATTGCGATCGGTTATGACATCCAACAGCGACTGCGCCAAAGTTAATCTGTAGTTTCAACGGCAGGTTTCATCCATGGCATCCCGGGTAGTGCCCTTACCTAAAGGACAGAGAAAAATAGCCTTTAATCGTCAAATGCTTACCGCACCGCTTCTGAGAATATCCGATTATTCTTTACCTTTTACATAATGACACTACCGCCGTTGAAACGATTTACATAGTCCTTGGACTCAAAAGCCCCAATCTTCACTTCTGTTGTAATCCTCATGAATTAATCAAGAAAAGTCGAGATTTCTTTCAACAGCCCTATCACTGTGAGGATGGAACGGTTTTTGCAAGTCAGATAATGGCTAAAATTCACGAATTACATGTGGATTTTGTTTGTACGATCGGAGGTAATGAGAGTCTTCTAAGCTCTCAGTGATCTGTCATTTCTGAAGAAGAAATTGAGACTTCAACACCGTGTTAAATAACATCAGCCGCTGGACTATCACCGATGACGTCAAAACATTGCCAAAGAAATTACTCAGCACTGATTCCTCTAACCTGATCTATCCAAGTGGAACCTCGGGCGTATTGACCGCAGGCAGCAGGTTCCATCGGCGGTTTCTTCTTCCTCTGTACCTTGCGCAAAGGTGGTGGCGGAAGTGAATGACACGACGGACTCATTCACCTATCAAGTCCGATTTACGCTTATTCCGCCGGACGTGTTGGACAGCTTTGTGTGGGCGGAAGACGATGGCTTGTGACGGGGGGAGTTTTTACCCAAATTATTGATAAACTTAGGTACTGATTACCCCTTGGTTCAAAGCGCGAGCACCTATGCGACTTTCTCAAATGTTATTTGTTACGCTTCGGGAAGACCCAGCGGACGCGGAAATCCAAAGCCATAAGCTCTTGGTACGCGCCGGCTACATTCGTCGCATCGGTAGCGGACTCTACACCTACCTGCCGCTGATGTGGCGCGTCCTACAAAAAATAAATACGATCGTTCGCGAAGAAATGAACGCGGCGGGTGCTCAAGAACTGCTCATGCCCCAGCTTCAGCCCGCCGAACTCTGGCAGGAATCTGGTCGTTGGGACACCTATACCAAAGCTGAAGGAATCATGTTTTCCCTCACCGATCGTCAAGGCCGCGAAGTCGGTCTCGGTCCCACCCACGAAGAAGTTATCACTTCTGTCGCCCGAGATATGGTGCGATCGTACCGCCAACTCCCCGTTAATCTCTACCAAATCCAAACCAAATTCCGCGATGAAATTCGCCCTCGTTTTGGCCTTATGCGAGGCCGCGAATTCATCATGAAGGATTCCTATTCGTTCCATGCAACTGAAGACGATTTGAAACTCACTTATGGCAAAATGCACGACGCCTATTGCAATATTTTTCGCCGCACAGGACTGAAATTCCGCGTTGTAGATGCAGATTCTGGAGCAATAGGCGGGGCGGGTTCTCAGGAATTTATGGTGCTTGCTGAAGCGGGGGAAGACGAAGTTCTATATACCGAAGATGGGAAATATGCCGCTAATATCGAGAAGGCGATCGCACTCCCTTCGCCTGCTGAATTATCTCAGTATACAAGTTATGAAAAGCGCGAAACAGTTGGAACTAATGCGATCGTTAAGGTCTGTAAAGTATTGAAATGTTCGCCGACGACGGTGCTGAAAAATGTGCTGTATCAAATCACCTTTGACAACGGAATGATTGCTCCAGCGATCGTGTCTTTGCGCGGCGACCAGGATGTGAATGACGTTAAATTGCAAAATGAATTGACCAAACTCGCCCCAAACTATAGCGCTACAACGGTGCTGAATATAGTGATTCCTGATGAAGAAATGCAAGCCAAATGGTTAGTAAAAGCCTTGCCTTTAGGGTACTTGTCCCCTGCGATAGCCGATGATTATATTCAAGCCAGTGCAAGCGTTTCACCGAAGTTTATTCGGTTCGCTGATCCGACTGCGGCGGAATTGAAGAATTTTGTGACGGGTGCCGATGAGGTGAACTATCACGTTGTAGGCGCGAACTGGGGAACGGAGTTCATGCTGCCTCTAGTCGTCGATATTCGTAAAGCGATCGCAGGCGATCGCTCTATCCACGATCCAAACCAGCTTCTCCAAACCGCACGCGGCATTGAAGTCGGCCACATCTTCCAGCTCGGTACCAAGTACTCCGAAGCCATGAGCGCCACCTTCACCAGTGAGGAAGGGACTGAAAAGCCTTTCGTTATGGGCTGTTACGGCATTGGCGTTTCGCGGCTGGCCCAGTCAGCGGTAGAACAATCCTATGATAAGGATGGAATTATTTTTCCGGTTGCGATCGCGCCGTACCACGTCGTCGTCGTCGCTCCAAACATTAAAGATCAAGTGCAGATGGAAGCAGCAGAAAAAATCTATCGTGAACTAACGGCAATGGGAGTGGAAACGCTACTCGACGATCGGGATGAACGGGCAGGGGTAAAGTTTAAAGACTCTGAACTGGTCGGAATTCCCTTCCGAATTGTGACCGGAAAAGCGCTGAAAGATGGCAAAGTTGAAGTGGTAAAGCGGGCTACGAAAGAAGCTCAAGAGGTTGCGATTGATCAGGTTGTAGCCTTAGTTACAGGATGGGTAAAGGAGGCGATCGGGTAAATGTCGATACACCATTGATCTGAATGTGAGAGGCAACCTGAAATGTCATACAGCGATTTCACATCCATTGCGCAACTAGCTCCCTTTGGAATCACCAGTATCACTACCGTTAACTCGGTGATTCCGTTTACGCCTGTTGAACCGAGTCAATTTTTGCAGGATGCGTTGACTCGATTTATTCCCATTGCAACGGCGATTAATACAGAGAAAGCGCGATCGGAGTATCTAATCGCGCCGATTTTGAGTGAGTTGATGGCGACGAATTCTCAAATCAGCTTATTTTCAGGACGGAGTTTTAATGTTGATCCAGCGCGAGGTCTCAATGGCTTTTGCGATTTTATTTTGACTCAGAATCCCGATCGTTTGACTATTAAGTCTCCCGTTGCTGTTATTGTTGAAGCTAAGAATGAAAATGTAAACGATGGCATTGCACAATGCATTGCAGAAATGGTCGCCGCTCGGATTGTAAATCAATTAGAGCCGCATTTGTTAGACCATTCAATTTATGGTTGTGTTACGACGGGGCAGGTGTGGCGGTTTTTAGTGTTGACGACGGCGGGTGAGGTCCAAATGGATCTGCGCGATCGGTATCTGACGCCGATCGATGAGTTGCTAGGGGTGTTGATTGCGATGGTGACGAGGTAGGGTTGCATCACGAAACTCGATCGCCAACATCCTTAGAGACTAGTGGATGAATAGGAATAATTAGGATAAAGATCGTTCCGTTAGAATTGGATTGCACAGAGATCTGTCCATTATGCTTTTCTGTGATGATTTGGTAGCTGATGGACATGCCCATTCCAGTGCCTTTCCCAACGGGCTTTGTGGTGAAAAATGGATCGAAGATTTTAGATTGAATGGCATCAGGAATACCCGGTCCATTATCTTGAATCACAATAGAAATCCGCCGATCGTCGATCATTGCCGTGTTAAGCTTGATCCAGCTTGGGCATTGTTGCTGTTGTTCTAATGTTCGGTTCAGATTTTGTTCATCTAACGCATCTATCGCATTCACAATGATATTCATAAACACTTGATTGAGGTGTCCCGCCATGCATTCGACCAGCGGCAAGTCACCATAATTTTTCTCAATGACGATCGGCGGTCCATCCCCACTTCCTTTGATTCGGCTTTGAAGAATGAGGAGGGTGCTGTCGATGCCTTGATGGATATCAACCGACTTGGTAATAGATTCGTCAAGGCGAGAGAAGTTGCGGAGGGATTTGACGATTTCGCGAATCCGATCGGTTCCCATTTCCATCGATCCTAGAATTTTTGGGAAGTCGGTTTGGATAAATTCTAGATCAATCTCTTCGATGTATTGTGCGATCGCAGGAGTATCGGTGGGATAGGTATCCTGATAGAGCGCAACTAGACCGAGTAAATCTTTCGTATAGTTTCCGGTGTGGACAAGGTTTCCGTGGATGAAGTTGACGGGATTATTGATTTCGTGCGCAATTCCAGCGACTAAATGACCGAGACTCGACATTTTCTCGCTATGGATCACTTGAGTTTGGCTTTTTTGAAGTTCGAGCAGCGTCTGTTGAAGCTGCTGACTTTGGTCAAGGCTTTTTTGATAGAGTTCCGCATGGGAAATGGCGATCGCGAGTTGGGCGGCGACGGCTTGGAGAAACTCGACTTCGCGATCGGTCCAGTCATGCTGACTAAAGTGATAGGTGTTGATTAAAATGCCTACTCGATTTATTTGGGTGACGACTGGAATGACTAATTCTGACTGGCATTGAATGGTTTCTAGAAACTTGCGGTGAATAAGATTTTGACAGTGTTCAGGTCGATCGACTTTGAAAACATTCTTCTCGAACAAAAGGTCTTCAATCGCGCCGACAAGCTCCCTTGGATACTGACCAACCATATTCGGCAAGGCTTCATGGGCTGAGGTTTGAATAAGATCCCAACTAGCTGAGTCTGATTCAGTCTGATACCAAGCAAATGAACAACTATCTGATTGAAAAAAGGCCCGACTTGCATTCAGGGCATTTTCAATAATATCTTCTAAGTTGAAGGAGTTCCGAATTTGATTCGAGATTTGATTAAGTAGGATCTGTCGATCTGCGAGATTTTTGACCTCAATTTCAGCAACTTTGCGATCGGTTATATCAAGAAAAATCCCATTGTGACGCGCATAGTTTAGGGTGCTTCGATCGGGATCGGATTGTCCTTGAATCCACTTTGTTGTTCCTGATGGCATTAATAGGCGAAATTCCGCACACCAAGAGATATTTCTACGACTAGCTCTCATAGCGCTGGCGACAAGGGGTTTAAGATCCGTCGGATGCACCATTGCCCAAAGGACATTGTCATTGTTGAGTAGGGTCTCAGCCGAATGTTCAAACAGATCGATCGATCGCGGACTGAGGTAGGTAAAAGAACTCTCATGAGAGGTCAGATCGGTTTGGTATTGATAAATGACACCGGGAACATAATCGTTAATTTGCCGCAGTAGTGAGACATCTAGTGGCTCTGAGATTAATAAGGCATCAACCATGGTTTTGGGCAAATCTTAACTGAAGGATTTGGGAATAGTCGTGATCAAATCTAAAAAGACATTGACTTACTATTCCCATTTATCAAGATATCCTCACGATCAAGAGTCGATCGGGTTTGTTGACCCCTAGTGATTACACAGTCGCAGCAATCTTCGCCTCGTCTTCTTTAGAGACGACCCGTCCTGCATCTTCAAAGCCAGAAATCTGGTCGAAGTTCAGGTATTGGTAAACGTCTTTGGCGATCGCTGGGCTGAGCTTGTCACCAACGATGCTCATATATTCCGCAGGGGTGGGAAGTTTGCCTAGCACGGCACAGGCGGCGGCGAGTTCTGCCGAACCGAGGTAAACCTGCGCGCCTTTTCCCATACGGTTGTTGAAGTTCCGCGTTGAGGTGGAAAACACGGTGGTATTATCATCAACGCGGGCTTGGTTACCCATACAGAGCGAACAACCGGGAACTTCCGTGCGAGCTTCAACGCTTTCAAAGGTGCCATAAATGCCTTCCTTGCGCAGTTGTTCTTCATCCATCCGCGTGGGTGGCGCAATCCAAAGTCTCACGCCATCGAGAGCAGGTTTGCCTTCGAGCACTTTGGCAGCAGCGCGGTAGTGGCCGATATTCGTCATGCAGGAGCCGATAAACACTTCCTGAATTCGATCGCCCATCACGTCAGAGAGCGTTTTGATATTGTCGGGATCATTGGGAGCTGCAACGATCGGCTCAGTAATTTGATTCAAATCAATCTCAATGATGTCGGCATATTCAGCATCGGGATCTGCAACCAACAACACTGGATTGGCCAACCATTCTTCCATTTTGCGAACGCGACGGAGAATGGTTCGAGGGTCGCCATAGCCACGGGCGACCATGTTTTTTAGCAACGCAACGTTAGATCGCAAATATTCACTCACAGTTTCAATGGAGAGGGCAATAGTGGAACCAGCCGCCGATCGTTCTGCTGTCGCGTCCGTCAGTTCAAACGCCTGCTCCAGCTTCAGGTCCGGCAATCCTTCCATCTCAATGATGCGTCCGGAGAACACGTTTATTTTGTTCTCTTTGGACACGGTGAGTTTGCCCTGCTGAATGGCAACATAAGGAATCGCATTCACGACATCTCGCAGGGTAATTCCCGGCTGTAATTCGCCTGTAAATCGGACCAATACCGACTCCGGCATATCTAATGGCATTGCACCCAAGGCAGCGGCAAAAGCAACTAAACCTGAACCTGCCGGGAACGAAATCCCTAATGGGAACCTTGTATGAGAATCACCACCCGTACCGACCGTATCGGGCAACAGCATCCGGTTCAGCCAAGAGTGAATGATCCCATCCCCAGGACGCAACGACACGCCACCTCGGTTATTCATAAAATCAGGGAGTTCAGCGTGGGTCAAAAGGTCCACAGGTTTCGGATAGGCCGCCGTGTGGCAGAAGCTTTGCATCACGAGGTCAGAACTAAACCCGAGACACGCGAGTTCTTTGAGTTCGTCCCGCGTCATCGGACCTGTGGTATCTTGCGACCCCACCGTTGTGATGTGTGGTTCGCAGGAGACTCCCGGACGCACCCCCACTACCCCACAAGCCTTGCCCACCATCTTCTGCGCCAGCGTGAAGCCCTTATCACTATCGGCCTGCACCTGCGGACGCACAAACAAATCACTAATGGGCAGTCCTAACGCCGCCCGTGCCTTATCCGTCAGCGTCCGCCCAATCAGTAATGGAATCCGTCCCCCTGCGCGCACTTCATCCAGAATGGTTTCAGGTTTCAATACAAACGTAGTTAAAACGCCGCCGCTCGTGTTGGTGATAATGCCTTCGTAGGGATAGATAATAATGACATCACCAGTGTTCATCTTCGCGACATCACATTCGATCGGTAGCGCTCCCGAGTCTTCTGCTGTATTGAAGAAAATCGGTGCAATCTTAGCGCCCAAAACAAATCCACCCGATCGCTTATTTGGCACAAATGGAATGTCATTGCCCATGTGCCACAACACCGAATTAATCGCCGATTTCCGCGAAGACCCGGTCCCCACGACATCGCCCACATAAGCGATCGGATGACCCTTCTGTTTCAATTCCGCAATCACCTCCAACGATCCCGGCAACCGCGTCTCCAACATCGCCATGGCATGAAGGGGGATGTCGGGGCGAGTGGTGGCGTGAGTGGCAGGTGACAGGTCGTCAGTATTGGTTTCACCGGGAACTTTGAAAACCGTAACGGTAATGGATTCGGCAAGGGTGCTGCGATCGGTGAACCACTTCGCATCGGCCCAAGCCTGCATCACTTTTTTCGCATTGGCATTGCCCGATTCTGCTAACTCATTGACGTCATTAAAGGCATCATAAACCAGTAAGGTTTTGCACAATGCTGTAGTTGCTGCCATGGAAATTGCAGCATCACTCACCTGCATCAAATTGATCAAGGCGCTGACATTGTAGCCGCCCATCATAGTGCCCAGCAGTTCAACGGCGTAGACTGCATTGACCAACGGCGAGGTCGATTCACCCTTTGCTATTGCACTCAAGAATCCCGCCTTCACGTAAGCCGCCTGATCCACTCCCGGCGGAATCCGATCGCGCAACAGCTCCACCAAAAATTCCTCTTCCCCCGCAGGCGGATTTTTAAACAGTGCGCATAGGTCTGCGGCTTGCTCAGCAGACAGCGGTAGCGGAGGAACGCCTTGACTGGCACGATCGGCAACGTGAGCGCGATAAGCTTCTAACATGGGTGGAGGTTCTCTCTAAGACGCGTTAGGAAATTCCTCCATTGTGCCGTGAGATGGGCGATTGGGCAATCGATCGGTTTTGGAATACGTTAAACTAAAAATATATATGTAGCTGTAAAGGTTGGAATTGCTGGTTATGGTGATCGAATTGCCGCCTGAATTAGAGATATTAGTTCAAAGCCAGGTTGAAAATGGAAATTATGAGAGTGCGATCGATGCCCTCTTCGCAGGCATGAATCTTTTGGTTCAATAACAGGAAGCGGTGGGTGATGAACGGTCTCACGCCGAACTACGCCATGAAGTGCTGATCGGTTGGGAAGCTTCACAGCGCGGCGAGGTGGTTAATGGTCCGACGGCGATGAATCAGATTTTGGAAGATTTACGATCGCGTTATGGTTTCGATCAATCGGTATATTGTCTTCTATATCCCGATCGATGAGATTCTTCGAGTTGTCAATGGCTATCGCGATCTCTCAGCCTTGTTTCCTGAGACAGCAGAAAAAGTCAATCAATGAAGTATTGGATATAAAATCGTATGAAACGCCTAAAAATAATGTTCATGTTACTCAACTTCAGCGTATTGCCCAAATTGAAGATCTCTCTTCTAAATATATCAATCGCAAAGGCATGAATCCAATTGAGGCAATTGATGCTGCGGTTGAAGCTCTTATGATTGATGTGGAAGAACCTCGACTGAGAGACAGGGTAACTCGTCAAGATGTTTATAAAGTTTTGGGTGCGAAGAAAGAGAGGCTGTCTGTTCCACAAAAACAAGAATTAATGGGATCCTAGTAAATATTGAACTACGATCGTAGTCAAGGCGATCGTAGTTCAACTCTCATCCGGAACCAGTGGTTCCAACTGCGCCAATAACCGAGGCAACTCCACCGTCACGATCGTCGATCGTGACGGTGGAGTTGAACCTGTTCATACCGATGATCAATCAAATTGCGTAACCCGATCGTACTTCACCCAGCTACGCTAGACTATAACCATAACCGCCACCCTCCATCCGGCCTTTACGATGCAATATCAAGTCTTTGTCCAAAACCCAGCCGATCGAACCTTTACCGCCTCTGTCGTTGGATTGCCGAACGTAATTACTAACGGCGTCACCGAACAAGAAGCGATCGATAAACTCAAAAAGATTTTAGAAGCTCAGTTTACGCGGGCAAAGTTTGTTACGATCGATGTTGGAACCCCGCAAACATCTACCGACTCAGCCTATACCCCTGCGGGTGCATTTAAAAACGATCCCACCTTTGATGATTGGATGGAAAAGATGGCCGAGATTCGCCAAGCTGATAATGAAGTTGATAGGGTATAGGCGATCGGCATGTACGTTTTTGATACCGACCACATCAGTTTGTATGGACGAGATTTTCATGAGATCGTGGAACGAGTGGCATTCACTCAAACACCTCTGATTACAACAGTTGTCACCGTAGAAGAACAAATTCGAGGGCGGATGAAACAACTTGCAGAGACTAAAACTGACTCTCATCGATCGCAAGTCTATGAATGGTTAACGCAAACGATTCGGTTTCTAAATGCGTTTGAAGTCCTGCAATATACTGTAGAAGCTCAACAGACTTTTATTCGCTTACGATCGGAGCGTGTCAGGATTGGAACGAGAGATCTTCGGATTGCTTCGATTACTCTTGCTCATAGTGGTGTTGTTCTGACTCGAAACCGAAAAGACTTTGCTCAGGTTCCAGGCTTGACAACGGAAGATTGGTCCTTTTAGGATCGGCAACGTGAGCAAGGGTAAGCTTCTAACATGGGTGGAGGTTCTCTCTAAGACGCGTTAGGAAATTCCTCCATTGTGCCGTGAGATGGGCGATTGGGCAATCGATCGGTTTTGGAATATATTCAATTCTCACCGGACACCAAAGGTTTCAACTGCACCAACAGCTAAAGCCAGGGTAATCGCATCTTATTTTGTATCGGTAGTCACTGACAAAATGTCGTAAATGGTAGGCCCAGGGTTTAGGTCGTTACCCAACCGTTGAGTCCGTTAAGGTGGAACTCTATCCCCTTATCAAGCTCCAGTAAATCCCTATGGCAAGTGGTTTTGGTCCCCTCGTTCTACTGCCTAAACAGGCCCCAGATATTGAGTCATCAGTTTCAGTTAAATTCAGGCCGATATCGGACGGTTGTGTTGGCAATTTGTGGGTTATTTAGATTGAAATTAGGTCGGATTGATTTCACGATTTACGACTGTTAAAAAGTGGGGAGTAGAGGTCGCCTATGGTCGATCATGTATTAGGGTGGTTTCTATTAAGAAATAGCCTGAAAGCCTGATTCTTACGTTATCATTTAATTTGGCGGGCAACAAATAAGCTAGATAAGATTTCCTGAAATCCAGTCACAGTAACGCTTGTAAATTTATGAATAGGTCTACTAGATATCATAGCCAATGTTCTCCCTGATTGCTGTCTATCCAACATACACAATTTGACTATTGGCGCAGTCTCTCGAAACGAGAATTGTCCGCTCTGTTATGCGCATCCCACGCTAAAATATCAATCTAAACCAATCATCTAAGCATTGGCAATCGTACCGCCGATCGCTTTTCTGGAGTAAAACCATGTCAGACACTGTAAAAATTCATCTTCCCAAGACTAGCGAATCCGAAGACCTCAAGAAAATTCGCCACACCACTTCTCACGTTATGGCCATGGCCGTGCAGAAACTCTTCCCCAAGGCACAAGTCACGATCGGCCCTTGGATAGAAAATGGCTTCTACTATGACTTTGATACCCCCGATTCCTTTAGCGATAAGGATCTAAAGACCATCAAAAGAGAGATGATTAAAATCATCAACCGCAAGCTTCCCGTCACGCGCGAAGAAGTCACCCGCGAAGATGCAAAAGCCCGCATTAGCGCCCAAAACGAACCCTACAAGCTTGAAATTCTCGACGGCCTAATCGAACCCATTACTCTTTATCATTTGGGCGACCAATGGTGGGATTTGTGCGCAGGTCCCCATGTCGAAAATACCGGAGACCTTGACCCAAAGGCGATCGAACTTGAGTCTGTAGCCGGAGCCTATTGGCGCGGAGACGAGAACAAAGCCCAGCTTCAGCGTATCTACGGCACCGCATGGCAAACTCCTGAACAGCTTGAAGAATACAAACATCGTAAAGAAGAAGCCATCCGCCGGGATCATCGCAAAATTGGGAAGGAGATGGGACTCTTTATCTTCAGCGATCTCGTCGGTCCTGGATTGCCACTGTGGACGCCAAAGGGAACGCTGCTGCGATCGATTTTGGAAGACTATTTGAAAAAAGAACAAACCAAGCGCGGATACCTTCCAGTTGTCACACCGCATATCGCTAGAGTCGATTTATTTAAACAGTCGGGACATTGGCAGAAATACTCTGAAGATATGTTCCCTATGATGGCGGAAAGTCAGGAAGAGAAAGACAAAGAAATCGGGTTTGTGATGAAACCGATGAACTGTCCGTTTCATATTCAAATATACAAGAGCGATTTACGATCGTATCGGGAACTCCCCATGCGCCTCGCCGAATTTGGAACCGTCTATCGCTATGAACAATCCGGCGAACTCGGCGGACTGACTCGCGTTCGCGGATTCACCGTGGATGACTCGCACTTATTTATTACCCCCGAACAGCTCGACGAGGAGTTTTTTAACGTTGTAGAACTCACCCTGAGCGTTTTCAAAAGCCTCCAACTCACTAATTTCCGCGCCCGCCTTAGTTTCCGCGACCCCGGAAATCCAACGAAATACTTAGGGACGGACGAAGCTTGGGAAAATGCCCAAAATGCTATTCGTCGAGGCGTTGAAAGGCTTGACATGCCACACTTTGAAGGCATTGGTGAAGCGGCATTCTATGGTCCAAAACTAGATTTCATTTTCCAGGATGCCCTTGAACGGGAATGGCAACTCGGAACTGTCCAAGTTGATTACAATCTGCCCGATCGCTTTGATCTCGAATATGTCGCCGAAGATGGCACTCGGAAGCGTCCAGTGATGCTACACCGTGCGCCTTTTGGTTCGCTAGAGCGATTGATTGGGATTCTCATCGAAGAGTATGCAGGCGATTTCCCGACGTGGCTTGCACCTGTCCAAATTCGCTTACTCCCCGTGGGCGGCGACTTTGTTCAATTTGCAAAAGAAACGGCGGCAAAAATGCAACTGCTAGGCATTCGCGCTGAAGTTGATCTTAGTAACGATCGTCTTGGCAAACTCGTTCGCAACGCTGAGAAAGACAAAATCCCCGTCATGGCGGTCGTTGGCGGAAAAGAAGTCGAATCCCAGTCCCTTAGCATCCGAACCCGCGCTGAAGGTGAATTAGGGTCATTGGAGATTG
>ENA-OFCI01000656-OFCI01000656.1-metagenomes-genome-assembly--contig:-NODE-656-length-19418-cov-2.903372_pt1 | contig 19418 bp, 23 predicted proteins | sample MGYA00153391_OFCI01 | MGnify analysis MGYA00153391
AGCCGCCACCGCTGGCAACGGCGGGCGGGCAATGGTGACCGATAGTTCGGTTGTCGCTGCTGCCAATTTCGGCGCGATTGTCGCGGGTGCGGGCGCTAATATCGTCCCCGTATATTCCGATGGCACAAACTGGCGCATCGGTTGATCCACTCGGTCCTGATCTTCGTCATCGCCGCAGTCATCGGCTTTGCTGCTGTGTTCCTGTTCCGCAAGGCGCAGGACAGGGCGCAGACGGCGAGCGGCGGGTGGACGATGACGCACGGCTTCGGCAAGCCCGACACTGCGCTCCCCGCGATCCCGTTTGTGGTCGATGCTGCCAGTGAGCCGCACTATGTCCTGCTCAACACCGGACCGCTGACCGGCAAGACCGCAATCACGCTCACTGGCAAGGTTGAAGGCGCGGCAGGAATGAAGGCGCTGACCGACGCCACTGCCCCGACCGATATGTGCCTGTTCTTCCAGCGCAAGGGTGACGACTGGAGCGGCTTGGGCGCGATGGAGTTCTACCGCTGGTGGGCTGGGCTGGTCATGATGAAGCCGATTGCCGATGGCGAGTTCACGCTGACCGCAAGCCTGATGGGCGAATGGGGCTCCGTGCTAGGCCACTCATCGACCGCCAACGCTGCCGCCTTCGCCGATGCGCTCAATAATGCCGTAAGCGTCGGTTTTGTGCTGGGCGGTGGATCGGGGCTCGGTCACGGAATCACCGGCACGGGCAAGATCACCGTTACCAGTTTCACCCTTTCCTAATCGGAGCAATTCATGCCAACTCGTTTCCTCGAATGCGGCCCCGCTGCGCCTAGCTCGCTCGGGCTGCAACTCGTCCCCCGCATTCTGCTTGAACAGGCCGCGCTGACCGCAACCGGCACCGCCGCCAACTCAGCCGCGGTTAGCTCACCCACCTGTCGCCTCGTCTGTGTCCAGTCCGATGAGCAGATTTATGTCAAGGTCGGCAGTGCCCCCACCGCAACGACCAACAGCTATCGGCTGGCAGCGGGTGGCGAACAGTATTTCGAGGCCGGGTTCGGCGACTTTATCTCATTCCGAACCTGATGGCAACGCGCATCCTTGAGTGCGCGGCCCCTTCGGGAACCTCGCTAGGCCTACAGATCGTCCCCCGCATCCTGCTCGAAAAGGCAACCATGACCGCCACGGCGATTGCGGTTAGTTCGCAGCCCATTGTCTCGCTAGCGTGTCGGCTGGTCTGTGTTCAGTCCGATGAGCAAATCTACGTTAGGGTCGGGCAGGGCATCAACGCCACACCCGCAAGCTATCGCATCCCGGCAGGCTCTGAGCAATATTTCGAGGCCGGACTGGATGACGTTATTTCGATCCGCACATGATGATGGGGCTGGGACGGCTGGTCGCCCGACGCGGCAAGGCTCCGGGGTTCGTCGCGGCGCTCAAGTTCAACATCGCCCGCGCCAGTCAGTATATCGCCATGATATTTAAGGGAGGCCTGTAAATGCCGACCATCAGCGTCCAGGACAGCACGGGCGCGACGGTTAGCGTTCAAGCGCCCCCTGCCTACAGTGTCGCGGGCACGGCGGCGGTCGATGTTATCACCGTTCAGGGCATTGCCGGGGCCGTCCCGCAGCCTGTTTCGGGTTCGATTACGGTAGCCAACGCCTCGCTTGCCGTCACAGGGGCGTTCTATCAGGTCACACAGCCTGTCTCGGGCACGGTAAGCGTCTCTGGCACGGTTCCAGTGTCCGGCACGTTCTGGCAGGCCACACAGCCCGTCTCTATCGCTTCGATGCCGTCAACGCCCGTCACCGGCGCATTCTTTCAGACGACGCAACCGGTTAGCGGCACGGTTACAGTCGGCAATGCCAGCCTAGCGGTGACGGGCGGGTTCTTCCAAGCTACCCAGCCTGTCTCAATAGCAACCATGCCGTCAACGCCAGTCACAGGGACATTCTGGCAGGCAACGCAACCTGTATCGGGGACGGTCGCGGTTACGGGCGCATATCAAGCCACCCAGCCGGTCAGCGGGGCATTCTACCAAGTCACTCAGCCCGTTTCGATTGCGTCAATGCCTTCGACTCCTGTTACGGGCACGTTCTTCCAGGGCACTCAGCCCGTCAGCATCGCCTCCATGCCATCGACCCCCGTCACTGGAACGACGGTCCCGGTAGGCACGGCAGGCGCGGCGAATGCTTCAGTGGTAACGGTTCAAGGCGTTGCGAGCGGCACGGCTATTCCTGTCAGCGGCACGTTCTTCCAAGGTACGCAGCCGGTTAGCATCGCAACGATGCCGAGCACCCCTGTTACGGGAACATTCTTTCAAGGCACGCAGCCAGTTTCCTTGGCGACGAATACCCCGGTCATCGCAGCCGGCTCGGCGGTCATCGGTAAAGTCGGGATAGATCAAACGACGCCCGGCACGAGCAACGCCGTCTCAATCACGAATGCCAGCTTGGCAGTTACAGGGCCATTCTTTCAAACAACCCAGCCGGTTAGCGGCACCGTGGCAGTCACCGGAGCATATCAGACAACGCAGCCCGTTAGTATCGCGTCAATGCCGCCTACGCCGGTTACAGGTGCCTTCTTCCAGGCATCGCAAGCCGTGTCCGTCTCAACAGTGCCCATCATGGAAGCGTTACTTGCTCAGATACTGACCGAATTGCGCGTCACCAATACGCTGTTGCAAATTGGTTTGGGCGTCAAGGACGAGCCTTCCGACCTTCGCGACGATTACGCGCAACTTCTCAACTAACAGGATCAATCATGCCATCAGTTCAACTTAATATCGGCGTCCAGAACCAGTCGGACGGTGCGCAGTTAGTGGTCCAACGCGGCGGGCGGCAAGGCGACGCCATCGTTACCGAGCTTCACGGTCGCCACTATGAGCAGTGCTATCGCGGCAACTTGTTCAGCAACGGCCACCTCGGCCTTGTTTCGCTTACCGCCAACACGATCACGCTGAACGCCACGACCACCCCGATCATCGGGCTTTACAATCCGATGGGCTCGGGCATGAACGCGGTCATCATTCAAGCTGCTCTATCATGCGGCATCAACAACACGGCTTCGGTTGGTCCCGGCGCGTTCGTGTGGGCGACCTCAACGGGTAACGTCGCCCTATCGACCGGCTCGGTTCCCTTCGCTCGACTGCTCGGCGGTGCGGCGTCCAAGTGCAAGGGGCTGGCGCTAGTTCCGCTGACCGGCCTGACGAACAACCTTGTCATTCAGGAGGCGTCGGACATTCCCTCGCCTAACATCATTGCGACCACGGCAGTGCCGACAACGGTGACGACCCCGATGACCGCTATGGTCCAGATCATTGACGGCGCGTTGATCGTTCCGCCGGGCGGCATTCTGGCGCTGCTCAATACCGTCTCCACAACCACGATCAGCGTTTTCGGTCGCATGAAGTGGGAAGAAGTCCCCGTCTAACCCATCCAATCTTTAAGGAACCTACTCAATGGCTAACTATCTCGGCGTCAACAACGACTCCCCCTCGTTCGGTCAGACCACCGCATCACAGCTTACCATGTCCGGCCCATTCTTTGAGGCCTCTGCCGATAACATCACGGCATTCGCTGGTGGCGGCAAGGCGGGCGCGACCGTGCTCAAGACACAGACCGTCCGCGTGACGACTGTTGCCACGAATGGCGATAGCGTCCTTCTCCCCGCATCGGTTGCGGGCTATGAATTGCTCGTCATCAATCACGGCGCAAACTCGATGCAGGTGTTCGGCGCTGGCACGGATACGATTGACGATATTGCCACTGCCACTGGCGCTGCGCAGATGGCGAACAGTCTTGTCATCTATAGCTGCGCCACGGCGGGTTCGTGGTATTCGGAAGGCCTTGCGTCGGGCTACGGCGGACCGGGGCTGCAAACCTCGTCCTATGCCAACGCCATCACCGCTTTCGCGGGCGGCGGTCAGGCCAGCGCAACACTGCTCGGCTCGATGATTAACCGCGTTACGGTTGTTGCGACGATTGCCGATAGCGTCAAGATGCCAGCCACCGTTCCCGGCCTTGTCATCAACATCAGCAATGCCGCCGCGAACAGCATGAACGTGTTCCCCAATACGGGCGACGCGATCAACGGAGCGGGCGCTAACGTGGCATTCGCGGTTGCCGGTGGCAAGTCCGCAACGCTGACCAGCGCGGTTGCCGGTCAGTGGCACGCGGTGCTGTCCGCCTAATATGCGCCGCCTTCTTCGTTTTATCCTTTCCCGCCTTCATTTTGAGGAACTTGTTATCGTGACCATCTTTGAACAGCTTGCCGCGCTTGAGGCCGAAGTTGCGGCCCTGAAGGCAGCCCCCGCCGCCACCGACAATTCGGCAGCAGTTGCGGCCCTCGACCACCGCGTTGCTACGCTTGAGTCGGAAGTCGGCACCCCGCCTGCTCCGCCAGCCCCGCCAGCGGCCTAAAGTTTCCCTCACCAGAGGGCAAAGCCTGACCGCTAGGCATTAGCGGGCTAAAATCACCTTGGGATACCCCATGAACATTGAAGACACCGAAGGCCAGCACGGCCTGCCGGAAGGCGAAACTGCGCACGATGAGTCCGAAACGATTGAAGCTCCCGATACGGACACGGAGCAAACCGAAGAAGCAAAGTCAGAACCCGAGCCTGAACCAGAGCCAAAACCCAAAGACAAACCATGGTTTCAGAAGCGGATTGATGAGCAGACCCGGAAGATTTACGATGGGATCAGGCGCAACGAGGCCCTTGAGGCCGAACTAAGCCAATTCCGCAAGGCCAATCCTGACCCCGCACGTGACGCGGATCAGGAAGTTCAGGCCCGAGCGGAGAAAATCGTTGCCCAACGCCAGTTCGACGAGAAGTGCAACAACGTCTATTCTTCGGGGGCTGAAGAGTTCGCCGACTTCGACGAGAAGCTAGGACAGTTTCGCCAGCTTGGCGGACTACCCCAGCAAGTCCTAGAAGCGGTGGCAGAGCTTCCCGATGCTCACAAAGTATTGCACGCCCTCGGTTCGAACATGGAAGAAGCGGCGAGAATCTTTAGCCTGTCCCCCATGCCCATGGCCGTTGCCCTAGCCAAGCTGTCCGCAGCCCCGGCAAAGGCGAAACCCGTCAGCAACGCTCCGCCACCTATCAAGCCAGTCATCGGCACACCGAAAGCAGGGGAACCTGACCCGGACAAGATGACTACGGCCCAATGGGTTAAGTGGCGTCAAGGCGAGGTGGATAAAAACCGCTAGTCTTTAACCAGATTCCACGTCGGATGACGTTGAGTCCCAGCGCCTTGAAAGAGGCCCGAAGGAACTTTTACTGTGGCTAATAGTCTGCTTACTATCAGCATGATCACCCGCGAGGCGATCAGGCTGTGGAAGAACTCCAATGCGTTCCTCCAGAACATCGACCGCCAGTACGACACCGACTTCGGCAAGTCTGGCGCTAAAATCGGCGCCTCGCTTCGTATTCGCCTGCCGAACGACTTTACCGTCCGTTCGGGCGCGACTGCGGCTCCCCAGGACACGACCGAGCCCAGCACGACGCTGACTGTTGCCACCCAGAAGGGTGTTGACGTTCAGTTCAGTTCTGCGGAGCGGATGCTGTCGTTGGACGATTACAGCGAGCGCGTGCTTGCCCCGGCGATCAACAACCTTGCCGGTGCGGTTGCGGCGGACATCATCTCGGGTTCGGAGGGCATTCCTACCCTTCAGGGCAAGTTCGACGGTTCGGGCAATCTGCTCTCGCCTGACGCTTCGACCTTCCTGAATGCGGGCGCATATCTCGATATGTTCTCGGCTCCCAAGGCTAATCGCAAGATCATCCTTGACCCGCTGACGCAGGCCCGCACGGTCAACAGCCTTGTCGGTTTGTTCAACCCGGCTACCCCGCTGTCCAAGCAGTATAGCTCGGGCTCGATGATCAATGCCCTCGGGTTTGACTGGATGATGGATCAAACCACCATCAAGCACACCACGGGCGCTTATGGCGCTTTGGGTACGGTCAACGGTGCGGCTCAGTCGGGTTCGGCTGTTACCGTCTCGGCTCTGGCTGGTCCGCTCAACGTCGGCGATGTCATCTCGTTCGCTGGCGTCAACTCGGTTAACCGCATCACGAAAGTCGACAACGGCGTTCTTATGCAGTTCACCGTCACGGCAGCGGTTGCGGGCGGCGCAACGTCGATCCCGATCTATCCGGCGCTTACTCCGGGTGCCGTGGTCTATCAGACTGTGACTGCCTCGCCAGCTAACGGCGCTGCGATCACCGTCGCGACCAAGGCGGGCACGGTTTACCGGAAGAACTTCGCGTTCTTGCCGCAGGCCGCAACGCTCGTCACCGCCGATCTTGAATTGCCACGCGGCGTTCACGAAGCGGCACGCGAGAGTCTCGACGGGACTTCGATGCGTATGGTCACAGCCTACAACGTGACTACGGATCAATTCATTACTCGACTTGACATTCTCTACGGCTACAAGTGGGTGCGTCCTGAGTGGGCGTGCGTCATTCCCGACATTCTCTAGTCGGAACGGGGGGAGGGCTTCGGTCCTCCCCTTTACTTTGCAATTTATACGGAGACGGCCATGTTCGTCAGCCGCGTTATCACGCTCGCGCTTAAGGCAGCGGGCATCCTCGGCCAAGGCCAGACCGCATCCGCCGCTGTCACCACAGACGCCTTCGACGCCTTAAACGCGATGATCGCGCAATGGTCGGTCAAGCGCGGCATGGTTTACGAGCTTGTGGACGCCACCACGGTCTGCACAGGGGCCAAGAGCTACACCGTAGGCCCCACGGGTGCCTTTTCCTTCTCAACGCGCCCTAACCTCATTGATAGCGCCTATGTGTCGCTTAACTACGGCACGCCAAGCCAAGTTGATTTGCAGCTAGAGATTATCGAGGCGCGCGAAGACTGGAATCGAGTTTCGATGAAGTCGATTGGCGTGTTCCCCTACGTCGCCTTTTATGACAACGCTTATCCCAATGGCCTGCTCTACGCATGGCCGGTCCCGTCCGCAATCTACCAGCTAACGATTACCGCCAAGCTGCCCTTGGTCCAGTTCGCCAGCACCACGCAGGACATCAACTTACCGCCTGAATACCAGGAGGCGCTAGTGTGGAACCTCGCCGCTCGCATTCGTCCGCTCTATCAGCTTGAACCCGATCCTTCGGTCATGGCGCTGGCACGGGCCTCGCTGTCGACCATTCGCCAAGCCAATGCGCAAGTGCCGCTGCTGTCGATGCCGTCAAGCGTAAAGAAGGGCGGGCGGTTCAACGTCTATAGCGGCCAGTGAAGCTCGCGCTAACCCAGGGCGCTTATCAAGCGCGGTCAGTCGCGGCCAATGCGCAGCGCTGCATCAACCTGTTTCCCGAACTCAACCCGGAAGACGCCCCGTTCCCGGTGACGCACTACCCTTGCCCAGGGCTGAAACTGCTTGCCACATCGCCCAATAACCTGAAATACCGCTGCCTTTATCGGACAAAATCGACCGGCGAGCTATTCGCGGTGTGCGGCGCGGCGGTCTATCAGATCAGTTCGTCCTACGTGTTTACCCTGCTCGGCTCGATTGTCTCGACCACGGGCTATGTGTCGATGTGCGACAACGGGTTTAATATCGTCATCGTTGACGGTTCGGCGGCAGGCTACACGGTCGATCTGACCACCAAGGCCTTCGCCACGATTACCGATGTAAACTTCTACGGCGGGACGCGGGTTGATACGTCCGATACCTATTATGTGACCAACCGGCCCGGCACGAATAATTGGTACATCAGCTTGACCAACCAGTCGGTGTGGAACCCGCTCGACATCGCTTCTAAAACCTCGATGCCCGACAAGCTCCAGACCGTGTTAGTTCTGAACGACAACATCGTCACCATTGGTGCTTTGACGACTGAGATATGGTTCAACACCGGGGCTTCGGACTTCACTTATCAAAAGGTCCAGGGCGTCTTTATCGAGCACGGCACGGTTAGCGCCGCGTCGGTCGCCAAATATGAATCTTCAGCCTTCTGGCTTAGTCAGAATGAGCAGGGGCAGGCGATTGTGCTACGCATGGGCGGGCTACAGGTTCAGCGCGTTTCCAATCATGCGATAGAAGACATCATCCGCAAATACGCCGTGATAAGCGATGCGGTCGGACTAGCCTATCAGATCGCCGGACACGTCTTTTATCAACTAACCTTTCCGACGGCAGACGCGACATGGGTGTGGGACGATAGCACGAAGCTGTGGCATCAGCGCGACGCACTTGACGCAAGCGGCGTCTCGCACCGTCACAACGCCCAGGTATCGGCCTTTGCGTTCGGGCTTAACCTGTGCGGCGACTACGCCAACGGGAACCTCTACCAGTTGGACTTGGGCACCTACAGCGACAACGGCACCGCCATTCGCTATCTGCGCTCGTGGCCCGTGATGGAGGATGAGGGCAAGCTGCTCACCTATCGCAACTTCACGGCGGACATGGAGTCGGGAAACGCCGGTGCGCCACTAAACCCGCAAATCTCATTGCGCTGGTCGGATGACAGGGGTGCAACGTTCGGCAATCCGGTGCTGATGCCATTGGGTTCGGCGGGCGCTTATGACGCATCCTTGCGGTGGTGGGGGCTTGGCGTCGGACGCTACCGGGTGTTCGAGCTTAGTTGGTCCGATGCGATCCAGACCGCGCTCAACGGGGCATGGGTTGATATTGTAGAGCATCGCGCATGACGCAAGTTTTGCCGCTCGACACTAGCACCCCCATCGTCGACGACAAGGGAATGCCGACCGAACAGTTCATAAAGATGTGGCAAAAGCTGATTGCGCAGGGCAACCTTGCCGCAGGGGCGCTAATGCCGCAACCCGCGCCGGTCACGATCTACACTGACTTTGCGGGCACCATACTTGCGGGTGAGCTACCACGCACCTTTTCGATTAAACGATACCTCTACGCGGTTGACGTATCATCCCGCACCCGCTGGTTCATATCGGTAAAATCAGGGTCAATCTCGGCAACCATTACCCAGCTTGGCGCGATCACCATTACGTCGGCAGGCGCGGGCGGGGTGCTAACGATCAAAAGTGTCCGTGATAGCGTTACATTACAGTGCGATATTCCCGTAAACATCGCCGCTAATACGCCGCCAACAACCGGCGTTTCCGGCGGCGGGTCAAGCACCACGACGACATTCGGCGGCATTAGCGCGTCAACAATGGCGTCGATCACCGCCGATGTGAGCGTAGTTGTGGGATCGGGCGGGATTGCCAACCTTCAGGCCACACTAAGCGTTCGCACGGCTCGCTACCTGCCGGTGAACGGCTATGGAGTGTATGGCATCTGGCGGTGGTGGAACGGCACGGCCTATGTCGATGTCTCAACCGAAGTTCGGACCAGCCCCGACGCCTCCGTGACGCAAGAGGGATTAGGCGACCTTGGGGGCGCTCCATATATCTATTACATGTCACCGGGTAGCCTTAACGTCACCTCGTCAAAGTCGGGCCTTGTGGCAGCCTCGACCGCCAAGTTTCAATTCTTTGCCCGCAATGACGTAAGCACCTCGATCAGGGCGATGACATTCACCGGCACGGCCACGGCTACAGGTGCTTAAACGAACCTTCGATGCCGCCCGTATTAACTACCTCGCCAACCACCCGGACATTCGCCCCCACATCGGCGGGGACGGTGCCAGCGTCATCGACATGACCGACGCGATGGCCGACGGCGACAATATATTCCTTGGCGGCGAGCATGGGGCATTTTGCTGCATCTGGTCTGGGCCTAATGCGTATGAGGTTCACACGATGGTTCTGCCGCAGGGGCGGGGCGCGTGGGCGTTGGCATTTGCTCGGCTGGGCTTTGCCTACATGGCCGCACACGGCGCTCGCCAAATCTGGACGATGGTTCACCCCGACGCCCGCAACGTCAAAGCATTCACTTTGCGAGCCGGATTCAAGCCCGCTGGAATCCGCATAACCGGGCTTGGCCCCTATAATCTTTTCGACTGGAGAGCATAAATGCCGTTAGCGTTACCAATCGCGATGGGCGTGTCGGCGGTTGCCGGTGTTGCCGGTGCGGCCATGTCAGCCAGCGCGCAAAACAAGGCGGGCCGACTTCAATATCAGGCATCGCAGAACGCCAACGCCACACAGGTTGCGCAGCAGCAGCAGACCCGCAATGACCTCATGCCGTACAGCCAAGGCGGACAGGGCGCAGGCAATGCGCTTCAGTGGGCGCTGGGCACGGGTGGATCGGCTCCCAGCGGCGGAGCGGGCGGCGATTGGCAATCATACCTTCAGCAGAACCCGGACGTTATGGCGGGCTGGAACAAGGCCCCCGCATCGGTCAAATCGCAGTTCGGCAGCGCCCAAAACTATGCGCAATGGCATTATCAGCATTACGGGCAAGGCGAAGGACGCGGCAACGCACCGGGCGCATCGGCTGGGATGCAAAGCGGCTACCTGACGCAGCCGTTCAACATGACGCAGGCCAATCTTGAGCAAACGCCGGGCTATCAGTTCAACCTCGCACAGGGCTTGAAGTCGGTCAACAATGCGATGGGCGCTCGCGGGCTGCTCAACTCTGGCGCGGTCATGAAGGGCGCAAGCGAGTATGCGACAGGGCTTGCCGACAACACCTATCAAAGCCAGTTCAACATGGATCAGATGAACAAGCAGAACGTCTATAACAAGCTCATGGGCATGTCACAGCTTGGCGAGAATGCAGCGGCACAGACTGGCTCGTTCGGCATGCAGACGGCGCACGACATCGGCCAGAACATGATCGGCGGCGCGGGTGCGCTTGGCGGCGGCATGGTCGGCGGCGCGAACTCGTGGGGGCGCGGGATACAGGGCATCGGGAACAGCTTGGTCGGCGCGGCTGGCATGGGCGCGTTCGGCGGGCCTAACTACATGGCGATGAACAATGGCTACGGCGGCAACGGCGGCGGCGGCATCTTCGGGCAATATGGCACCGTCAACGGACTGCCCTCGTCCACGCACATGGCACCGTATCTTGGTCAGGGAATGGGGGCTTAAGACATGCCTTTTGACACCTCATTCTTTTCAAGGCCGGATAACAGCCCACAGCCGACCGGCCTCGACATGATCTCGCAAATGCAGGGCATCCAAGGCCAAGGAATGCGCAATCAGCTTATGCAGCGCACCATGGCGGCACAGCAGGCCCGTGGGCAGGCCTATGCGCAAAACACCGATGCGCAAGGCAACGTAAACGCGGGGGGCGCGATGGCGTCTATGGCACAGAACCCCGCTGCCGTGACCGGCCTTGATGAGGCTGCGGCCCAGAACCAAAACTTTAGCCAAGCGCAACTGACCCAGCATATTCAACAGGTCAGCCAAATAAACCAGGTATTCGCCTCGGGTCTGAAGCTCGCCACCAACGCGGACGGAACGCCCAACCCCGCCGCGCTTGAGGGAACGGGCGGGGACTCCATAATCAAAGACCTTGGCCGTCAACTTGCCGAACGCGGCGTCCCCGCACAGATGATTGCCAGCGACATCAATGCACTGCCCAAGGATGGGCCGGGCCGCTATGCCGCACTAACCCAGCAAGCCGTCGCCGGAATGCAAGCCGCGCAACAGGCCGAAGCCGTGTACGGCCACCTGTATAGCCAGAGCGACGGCCAGACCACGACTAATTATCGTATGCCCAGCGTTGGCGGTTCCGCTCCCCCGCCAATGCAAATGAAAACGTCGCCAGACTTCAACGCCACGCCAATGGCTGTCACAGACAACGCGACCGGTGCGCAGACCTTTCAACCCAGAGGAAACGTCGCCGCCAACCCCGGCAAGTTCGGAGCGGGCCAGCCAACGGAGCTTCAGCACCAGCAGGCGTCTGCGGGCGGTGCCGCTGGTCAACTTGGGGCGCAGCGCGAAGTGGCGATACAAGGGGAGATGCCGCAGCTTATGGCGAACAGGGCAGCGTTCCGTGGGCTTACCGCCGACATCAACAACGGCATGTTCAACGGAAACGGCGCAGAGGCTGGCTTGGCTGTGTCTAAGTGGGCGCAGGCCGCTGGCTTCAAGGTCGACACAACCAAGATTGCCAACACCGAAGATGCGGTCAAGGCAGTTGCCCGTATCGTTGCCAACATTCCGGGCGCGACACATTCGGATCAACTCAACGCTCAAGCGATTGCCCAGAACCCAACCATCAGCAAATCGCCAGAGGGCTTTGCAAGGCTTACGGCAATGGCGCAAGGTTACAATGACGCGCGGCTTGCGACGGTTAATGGTATAAGGGACTTCCGAAATAATAACCCACACTACCCAGCTTCTAACATTCCCAACCTTGAGGGGGCCATAACTAAACTAAACTCCGTCCCCATGTTTCAATACAATGCGCTGCCGGATCAATACAAGCACACAATGACCGACAACATGCCCGGTGCCACGACGTTTATCAATAACTACAACAAAGCCAAGGCGTTGGGTTTGTTCAGCAAGGGGCTAGGTGAATAATGGCCGGTCCTATCGTCACCAATGACGGGATGACCCCCGACGACGTGGAGGCATACGCACGCCAAGTCGAGGCGCAGCACGGCTACAAAGCTGGCTCGCTTGTGGCAATGCTCAGGCAGGAAAGCCGCCTAGGCCTTAACCAGAAGGCGCACGCTGCCAGTGAAAACAGCCACGCAACCGGCATTGCACAGATTCAACCTGGCACAGCCGCAACGCTCGCTAGGCAGGGCTTTCCGGTTGACGTGCATAATGGCAAGCAGTCGATTGATGGCATGGCGCACCTTATGGACACAGCGCTAGCTCGCAACGGCGGCAATTGGGATAACGCGGTCCAGCAGTATACGGCTGGCTCGCAAACGGGAATCAACGACAACCCGACTGGTTCGGCGAACTACGCAACTGCCGTTGCCAGCCAACTATCGCTAGCAGATGCGGCAAGCCAGGCAACTTACGGCGCGCATGACTCTGCCCCACCGCAGGCATCACCTCCGACTGCCACACCTTCGCCCACCGACTCCACGCCCGAAAAGACGGTAGAACAAGCGGCTAGTGAAGCGACCTATGGTGCGCACGACTCCGCAGGGCAGGCGGGAACCGCACCGCCACTCCCTAGCGCGTCCACCGACCCCTACATCGAACTCAAGGCGGGAATGCAGAAGATCGTCAACGACCACCTTGCGATGGGCGACAAGAATGTAAGCGCGGCAGTCAGTGACGTGCAAAACTACGTCGGCGCGATGGGCTATGACCCCAAGCAGTTCACTAACCTCCCCGTCAACGTGCAGACGGGAAAGCTCACCTTTGGCGACCACTTCAGCCCGCAGAAGATGGACCAGAATGCGCTGGCATCTTTTGGCGAACGCTGGAAGGGCGCGATGCAAGCCATCCCTGCTACCCTGAACAAGCTTGGCGCATACGCCGACGAAAACTCACCGTTCCTGCGCGGCGTTGATAACCTTGCCGGGATGGACCCGAGCAAGTTCCGCGCTCAATCCGATGCACAGTCGCGCATTTCGCAAGCCGCCTCGAATAACGGCCAGTTCGGCGGAGTTGCAGGATCAATCGGCGAAATGGGCGGGACGGCTATGGCCGCAGCTCCATTTGTGCTGCCCGCAATGGCGGCGTTGCCCGAAACACTTGGGACCGGCGTTGGCGGCTTCCTCGCGGGACAGGGCGGCAAAAACCTCTTGACCAAAGGCTTATCACTGGCCGCTGGCGGCGGTATCGGCGGCGGGGTTGGCGGCGCGGTTAGCGGGCAAAACATTCTGTCCTCAATGGCGGGCGGAGCATTGCTCGGGCCAGCCTTCGGCGTGGCTGGAAACGTCATCGGGCGGCTCGGCAATGGTGCCATAGACGCAGTTGGGGACGCTGTTGGCCCAACCGTTGCGCGCGGCGTCAATGCGGCAGGAAACGCGATTGAGTCGCTTACCGGGCGCGCGGTGCCGACCTACAACTACACGTCATCGGTGGACCGTAACGCCAGCAGCCTAATCAGCCAGCGCATTGCGCAGGACACAGCTGGCGGCGGTCAGGCCCCGGCAGACATTCAAGCCCATGCGGCATCGCTCCCCGACAAGCCACTGACCCCGATGGACTATGGCGCAAACACGCAAGCCCTTGGCGGGCGCGTCTATCGCAACGGGGGCACGGGCAAGCAGATCATTGCGAACACCCTGGATACGCGCGGCAAAGGCGCCAGCGACCGCGTTGAGGCCGATGTGAAAAACGCGATTAGCGACAAGGGGTCCGCATACGATACCGCCGAAGCCCTGACCGAACAGCGAGCAGCCGACGCGGCTCCGCTCTACAAGCAGGCGTTCCAAGGCGGCAGCACCGCCCCGTTGGAAACACAGTTCGAGGGCGCGCTACAGGCTTCAGGCGCAAAGGTAGCCCAAGCCCAGCAAGCGGCCAATGCGGCACAGAACGAGTCCACCCAAGCGGCGGCGCAAGTCTCGCAGAGTGGTGATAATGTTTACGCTGCCAACTCGGCATTGGCGCGGCAGAAGTCGGCTGCTCAAGGGCTGTCTCAGGCGCAACAGGACGTTGTGACCGCACAGGCCCAGCACGCCAGCAACCTCGACCGCTTGCAACAGGCGCAGGCGGACGGTTCGGCCAATGCGCCGGGGGCGGTGTGGAGCCCGCGCATTCAGCAATTCGTTGACGACCCAATCATGAAGGGTGGCCTTGCGCGCGGGCTAGAGATTCAGCGCCTGGAATCGCTTGCCAAGGGCGAACCGTTCAACCCTTCCGAATACGGCGTGAAGGGCACGGACGAACAGGGCAACCCGATTGTGGGCGCGGTGCCCAATATGCGCCTGCTTGATGCGGGCAAGCGCGGCATGGATGCGATTATCTCTGACAACACCGATCCGGTCACGGGCCGGGTGAACGACAAGGGCCGGGCGGTTACGCTGGTCAAAGATGCCTACCTAAAGGAATTGGACACCGCCAATCCCGACTATGCTGCGGCCCGCCAAGCCTATTCCGGCCCATCCGCAAGCATGGATGCGCTTAGTTTGGGCAAGCGTATCCTCACAATGGACCCCGACGAGTTCAAGGCGGGCTTCAACAAGCTAGGTGACGGCGACAAGGAGTTTGCCCGCCAAGGTGCGGTTGGCCCGATCCTGAAGTCCGTTATGAAGATGGGCGATGCTGGCACCCCGCCCGCTGCATTGCGGAACAATGCCTGGGTCCAAAAGCAAATGTCCCCGCTGTTCGACAGCCCCACCGACTACAACACGTTCATCAATCGGGTTGATGCCGAGCGGACAATGGCAGCGACACGGGCCAATGTGACGAAGGGCTCGCAAACGCAGGACCGGAACGCACAGGATAATTCGCCGCTAGATCAGGCCGGGCACGTCATCGACGCCGTGCAAAGCGGAGCCCACGCGGCCACGGGAAGCCCGGTGGGAATACTTAATTTCGCCAATGCACTGCGCCGTCTATCGTCACCAAGCAGCGACATGAGCCCGCAACTCGGCAATGCACTTGCTCAAAAGCTAACCGCGCCGGTCGGAAACGACTTCAATAGCCTCTACGGCAATGCGGCGAACGCCCGCCGCTTCGCCTTGCCACCCGTGCTCGTTTCCGGTCCCAATAAGTTGCGTGACGCCACGGCCCGTTAATCGGCTCCACTGACGGCGCAAGAATGCGTCTCGCCTAATCCGCCACCGCGCTTCCTTTGCCATCCGCTTTTCGAGCGCAATCCGGTCCTCTTCGGCCCATCGCCGCCAGTGACGTTCGCGCCGCCAGCTACCGATGCCCGTCGCCACACCGAAAATCACTGTCCAGAATAAGCCCGCTAAAAACTGGTCCATTCGCGCCCCCTAGCACATTCCCCACGAGGTTACAAACATGGCCGTTTTGCTACCCTTCGCCAAGCAACAGTTTGCCGATGTCAACGGAGCCGCGCTTAGTCTCGGCACGGTCACGCTCTACGTTCCGGGCACTTCTACGCCCAAGGATAGCTGGCAGGACTCGGCACAGGCGGCGCTCAACACGAATCCCATCGCGCTAGACCTTGGCGGCTATGCGACGATCTACGGCAATGGCTCCTACCGCCAACTGGTCAAGGATCGGCTCGGCAATATCATTTGGGACCGGGTGGTCGATCCGGTGCAGCAGAACACAGGGGTCATCGCAAGCAGCGACTTTCCGGCCTACTCGGGCAATCAGCCCCCGGGACCGTTCCGCATTCAGGTCACTAACGCCAACGCCTCGCTAGGCATTATCGGCGCTTCGTCCTTTATCACAAACGGCACGGGCGGCGGGCCTCCCTTTTCCACGCTTGGCGCTGGCGATAGCGTGGCGCTTTCGGGTGTCGTTTTCACCGGCACGACGGGCACCCAGCCAGCCGTAGCCGGAAACCTCCAATGTAGGTTCGCCGCCGCCACGCCCGTGCAGTGGGGCCTCGAAATTGACATGAACAACCAGGTCGCCAACGGTGCCCTGAATAACCCGTCCTATGGCTGGGGGTTGGTTCTCAACACCGGCTCGACATATATTGCCGATACGGGAATCGTTGTCCAGCGGGCAACCGGCGAAGGGTCCGGCCCCGGCTTTCGTCGCGGGCTGTTTATCTCGGGCGCCCGCGAGCAGGGCGTCACCGTTCAATGCATGGACGCGGCAACCTTCGGGGGCATGACGCCAGCGGCCCCTAGCACCATATCCGCCTTCGTCATCAGCAAGTCGAGCGAGGCTCAAGTCCGCTACGTGCAGACCGAAACGGGGCAGATGAATTGGGGAGGGGGTGCGGCGACGACGGACGTTTCGCTGGGTCGCGCAGGCGCGGGCGCACTATACGCCAACGGTTCATTTCAGGCCAATCAGTTCTACGTCGGTTCCAACCAAGTTGTGGGGGCTCGCCAGACGGCAACAGCGGCGAACGCAACCGATCTTGCTACGGCGCTCACGCTGGTGAACGATCTCAAGACCAAGCTCATTACGCACGGGCTAATCTCATGAGCCGGTTCGAGGCGCTTCTCGCTTGCATTCGTAGCGGGCAGCTTTCCGATAGCCAGCTTGCGGCTGAGATGAAAGACAAGCTGTTCGCGGCCTACTACGCGCGGCAAGTCCGATGACCCCCAACGATGGCGGCGTAATGACATTCCTTTGGGCCGTCAATATCGCGGCCTGGGGCGCTGTTATGCTATATATGGCCCCCGACGCATGGCGCGCGGCTTTTCGCAAGTCGCATCAATTTGACCCGTTGCGCATGGCATTCTTCGCCACCGCATTCTTGCTAATGTGTATGCCGATGCGCTGGCTTTTTGCCCCTGACAACACCGCTCTATGGGCGCTGCTTTACGGCCTAAGCGCCGCAGATGCGATCTATGTCATCATTGTGGCGCGGGCAATCGGTCGCGGCCCGAGTAACGGGTCATGAACCCGGATGAAGGACAGGGCATCCGCGTCCAGCTAACCCGGATCGAGGGCGGCGTTGCACTGCTTAACGAGCGACTCTCAGCCGCACGGGAGGACATTCGGGAAATTCGGGAAACCCAAACTGGGCATTCCAATAGAATCACTGTGCTCGAAGCAGACCGCGCCACGCGGGACGGCGAGCGCAAAGGATTAGCGCACGGAGGTAAATTATTGTGGGGACTAATCGGCCTAATTGTAAGTGCAATCGGCGGCGGTGTGCTAAGGCTCTTCAACGTCTAGCCAAAGAGTTTGACGCCATTACGCGCGAATCAATTCCCAAGGACATGCAATCATTTCTAGATGAGTTAAGCTGAGGGGGCACTAAAATGTCAGATAAGCCACGCATCCTATTCCTGGACATTGAAACCAAACCCGCCAAGGTGCTGTCATTTGGCATCCGCGATCAGCATATAAACCACGGTCAAATCATTGAAGACGGCGGCACAATCTGCGTCGGCCTCAAGTGGGCTGGCGACAAGAAGGTCAAGGTCTGGTCCGAATGGGAGCATGGCTATTCGACCATGATCAAAGAAACCCATGCCGCGTTATCGGAAGCCGACGCGGTTTCGACTTACAATGGTGCCTCGTTCGACATTCCCAAGTTGATGGGTAACTTCCTGCTCGAAGGCTTGGCTCCGCCCCCACCGTTGACACAGATCGACATCTACAAGGCCGTCCGCCGCTTGGGCTTCATCTGTAACAAGCTTGCCTACATCGCGCCCCTGCTCGGTCTTGGCGACAAGCTAAAGCATGAAGGCTTGCCGATGTGGATCGCCGTAATGAACGGTGACGTGAAAGCACAGAAGCGCATGGCGCGCTATTGTGCGCAGGACGTCATCTTGCTGGAAGACGTATATAACAAGGTGAAAGCCTATGTGCCGAACCATCCGTACATGGGGCAGGTCCGCCCTGACGAATGCGCCACCTGTGGCAGCCGCGAGACGCAATCGCGCGGTGTAAGGCGCACCCGGTCATTCGTTATCGCAAGGGTCCAGTGTCAGTCCTGTGGGGCGTGGCAATCGGGCAAGCGCATCGCTGCGTGAATAGCCCTGTTCAGCGTGTCGGAGCGGGGGGATGCCTGACACAATGAACAGGGCCGATACTCACTAGCCGCGTCTCTCTCAATCGGCGGCAGCCTCGTCGCCTTTCATCTCAGCGACTTGGCATATCAAAAACGTATAGCGGCGGGGATGGTTCCATGCGTTGTGGTTCGGCGGGTATTGCCCTTATCGACAAATGGGAAGGCGACAAGCTCACCGCCTATCTGTGCCCGGCTGGCAAGCTGACCATCTCGCGCGGCGTCACCGGCTCATCGGTTCACCCTGGCATGGTCATTACGCAAGCGCAGTCTGACGCCATGTTCGCCACCGAACGCCTACCACGCGAGGCTGCGCTGACCGGCCTGCTGCACGATGCGCCGACCACGCAAAACCAGTTCGACGCGATGTTTTCGCTCATGTGGAACATCGGGCAGGCCAACTTCGCATCCTCGACGCTGCTCCGCTGCCACTTGGCGCATGATTACGTCGGGGCCGCTAAGTCGTTTCGCAAGTGGATCTACGCCCACGTCAAAGGGGTTGGAACGATCCTGCCCGGCCTTGTCAGTCGCCGCGCTGACGAAGCCCGGCTCTATTCGGGTGAATACGCATGAACCTTAGCAATCCCGACGTGCGCCGGGGCTTGCGCGCGGTCATCGAGGCGCTCGCCGCCGTCGCGCTGGTCGCGCTGCTCTATTGGCTGACAAGCCTGCTTGGCGCTTTTCCGCGCGAGCTGTCGGCCATTGCTCGCGGGGCGCTTATCATCCTGGGGCTCAACGCGATATTCTACGGCGCGGAGAATGTGTCGCGGGCGATCAAGCTGACCGGCCCGCTTGGCACTGGCGCGGAGTTCGGCCCCGAGGCACCCGCCGCCGCGCAGAAGGTGGCCGATAGCGCGCAAGACGCCGCCGACGAAGTCAAGGATGCAGCCTCCTAACCAAGGACCACTCATGTGATAAAGATAATGCTCGCCGTGGCGTTGCTTGCCGCGCCGTCTGCTCCTGTCCTCGCGCCCAATTCGAGCGTGAACAGCGACGCATGGCCCCCGTCACGGTTTCAGGGCGATAATGCA
>ENA-OFCI01000657-OFCI01000657.1-metagenomes-genome-assembly--contig:-NODE-657-length-19414-cov-3.570226_pt1 | contig 19414 bp, 15 predicted proteins | sample MGYA00153391_OFCI01 | MGnify analysis MGYA00153391
CGTCGTACGCCGGGTGCAGGAGGCGGTCCAGCAGGCCTACGCCGCCGGGCATCTGGGGCAGGACATTCACGGCAGCGGCTTCTCCCTCGACGTCGTGGTGCACGCCGGCGCCGGCGCCTACATCTGTGGCGAGGAGACGGCGCTGCTGGATTCCCTCGAGGGGTTGCGGGGACAACCGCGATTGCGCCCGCCGTTCCCGGCGACGCATGGCCTCTACGCGAGCCCGACCGTCGTCAACAACGTCGAGTCGATCGCCAGCGTGCCGAGCATCGTGCTCGGCGGGGCCGCGTGGTTCTCCAGCATGGGGACCGAGAAGAGCAAGGGCTTCACGCTGTACTCGCTGTCGGGCCATGTGCGGCGCCCCGGGCAGTACGAAGCCCCGTTGGGCATCACCCTCCGGCAGCTCCTGGAGCTGTCCGGCGGGATGCGCGAGGGCCACGAGCTGAAGTTCTGGACGCCGGGCGGTTCTTCGACGCCGCTGCTCACCGCCGAGCACCTCGACGTCCCGTTGGACTACGAAGGCGTCACCGCGGCCGGTTCGATGCTCGGCACCAAGGCGCTGCAGTGCTTCGACGAGACCACCTGCGTGGTGCGGGCGATCCTGCGGTGGACCGAGTTCTACGCGCACGAGTCGTGCGGCAAGTGCACGCCGTGTCGCGAGGGCACCTACTGGATGGTGCAGATCCTGCAGCGTCTCGAGGCCGGCACCGGCACCGAAGAGGACATCGTGACGCTGCTCGACACCTGCGACAACATCTTCGGCCGGGCGTTCTGCGCGCTCGGCGACGGCGCCACCAGCCCGATTGTGAGCGGCGTGCAGCTGTTCCGCGAGGAGTTCGTCCAGCACATCACCGCCGGCGGCTGCCCGTTCGACCCGGTGGCCTCGACGGTCTTCGCCGGGGTTCCTGCGTGACTACCGCAAGCCGCCGCTCGCGTCGCTCACACCGCACCGGGGACCCCGCATGACCACCACCTCCGAGGTGGCGCTCGCCACCGACCTGATCACCTTGACCATCGACGGGTTCGAAGTGCAGGTGCCCAAGGGCACCCTGGTGATCCGGGCCGCCGAGCGGATCGGCATACAGATCCCGCGATTCTGCGACCACCCGCTGCTCGAGCCCGTGGGTGCCTGCCGCCAGTGCATGGTCGAGATCGCGACCCCAGGCCCCGACGGCTCACTGCGGCCGATGCCCAAGCCGATGACCTCGTGCACCACGACGGTCAGCGAGGGCATGCAGGTCAAGACCCAGTACACCTCGCCGATGGCGGACAAGGCGCAACGCGGCTTGATGGAGTTCCTGCTGATCAACCATCCGCTGGACTGTCCGGTCTGCGACAAGGGCGGCGAGTGCCCTCTGCAGAACCAGTCCATGTCAACCGGCCGAACCACGAGCCGTTTCGAGGACACGAAGCGCACCTTCCCCAAGCCGGTCAAGATCTCCCCCCAGGTGCTGCTCGACCGCGAACGCTGTGTCCTTTGCGCCCGCTGCACCCGCTTCGCCGACCAGATCGCCGGCGACGCGTTCATCACACTGATCGAGCGTGGTGCCCAGCAACAGATCGGCATCTTCCAACAGAAGCCGTTCGACTCCTACTTCTCCGGTAACACCATTCAGATCTGCCCGGTCGGTGCGCTGACCGGCGCGGCCTACCGCTTTCGCGCTCGTCCCTTCGACCTCATCTCCACCCCAAGTGTGTGCGAGCACTGTGCGAGTGGCTGCGCGACGCGCACTGATCACCGTCGGGGCAAGGTTGTGCGCCGGATGGCTGGCGACGACCCGGCCGTCAACGAAGAGTGGAACTGCGACAAAGGTCGCTGGGCCTTCACCTACGCCAACGGCAACGACCGGATCACCGAGCCGCTCGTGCGTGATGCGGACGGCAGCCTGCAGGTAGTGGCCTGGCCCGAGGCGCTCGACGCTGCGGCGCGTGGCCTGCTCGCCGCCCGTGACGCGAAAGGCGTCGGCGTGCTCGTCGGGGGCCGGGTGTCGGGTGAGGATGCCTACGCCTACAGCAAGTTTGCGCGAATCGCGTTGCAGACCAACGATATCGACTTCCGCGCCCGCCCGCATTCTGTCGAGGAGGCTGAGTTCCTGGCCAGTCACGTCGTGGCCACCGGCCCGTCCAGTGATACCGGCGGCGGGTCCGTGACGTACGCCGAGCTCGAGGCCGCAACAACGGTGCTACTCGTGGGCTTCGAGCCCGAGGACGAGTCGCCGATCGTGTTCCTGCGACTGCGCAAGGCCGTTCGCAAGAACCGGACGGCTGTATTCGCGGTCGCGCCCCTGGCATCCCGCGGTCTGGAGAAGCTCGGTGGGACGGTGATCAGTGCGGCCCCGGGCACCGAGGCCGAGGTCCTGCACGCGCTGGTCGAGGGCGCAAAGGGGCAAGGTCACGATGTGACCGCGACGATCGCCTCTGCATCCGCCGGGCTCGCAGCAGCCGGCGCCGTCATTCTTGTCGGAGAGCGACTCGCGAGCGTCCCCGGCGGGCTGTCAGGCGCTGCGGCGCTGGCGTCGTCCACCGGGGCCAGGCTGGCATGGATTCCCCGGCGCGCCGGAGAGCGGGGCGCGCTCGAGAGCGGTGCGCTGCCCAACCTGCTGCCTGGGGGTCGTCAGGTAACCGAGTCCAGGGCCCGCGCCGAGGTCGCTGCAGCCTGGGACGTTGTTGGACTGCCTGAGAAGGTCGGCCGCGACACATCGGCGATCATCGCCGCGGTGAGGTCCGGCCAGCTCGGCGGTCTGCTGGTCGGCGGCGTCGACCCGGCCGATCTGGTCGGCTCCGGTGACCTGCTCGACGCGCTGACCACCTCCTTCGTGGTGTCTCTGGAGATCCGCCGCAGCGCGGTCACCGACCTCGCCGATGTGGTCCTGCCCGTGGCAGCACACCAGGAGAAGGCCGGCACCTTCGTCAACTGGGAGGGCCGGGTCCGGCCCTTCGAGGCGGCGCTGTCGTCCGGCGCGATGAGCGACCACCGGGTCCTGGACCTGCTTTCCGGCGAGATGGGTGAACCCCTCGGAGTCCGCACGCTGGAGGCCACCCGCGCTGACATGCGGGCCCTCGGCCCCTGGACCGGCTATCGGGCTGCTGCGCCCGAGGTCGGGGCGGTTGAGGTTCCGTCACTGGATCCGGGGCAGGCCGTGTTGGCTACGTGGCACCACCTGCTGGACTCCGGGCGGATGCAGGACGGCGAGCCGTTCCTGGCTGGCAGCGCCCCTGAGGCGCAGGCTCTGCTCTCGGCCAGGACCGCTGCATCCATCGGTGTGGCCGAGGGTGACACCGTGCGGGTCAGCGTCGGCGTGGGCGCTATCACTGTCCCCGTCGCCATCGCGGACATGGCTGATCACGTCATCTGGTTGCCAACCAACTCTCCTGGGTCCGCGGTGCGGCAGACGCTTGGCGTCGACGCTGGCGCCGTGGTCTCCCTCACCAAGGGCGGTGCCGCATGAGCCTGATCGCTTCGCTGGCAGCAGGCGTGCAGACCGGCGTCGAGGCGATCGCACCGGCGCTTGCCTCGACCGACAACCCGGTGGCTGACTTCAGCGACACGCCGTGGTGGCTCTCGTTGGTCAAGGCGGTGCTCGTCCTTGTCTTCCTGATCGTCAACACCCTGCTCGTGATCTGGTTCGAGCGCCGTGTTATCGGCCGCATGCAGTTTCGGCCAGGACCAAACCGCGCCGGTCCCTTCGGCGTGATCCAGTCGCTGACGGACGGTCTGAAACTTCTGCTCAAGGAGGATGTGACACCCAAGAACGCCGACACTTTCGTGTTCTTTCTCGCGCCGATCATCGCCTGCACCATGGCGTTCGTCTCCTTCGCGATCATCCCGATGGGCGCCATGGTCTCGATGTTCGGTCACCGGACGCCCTTGCAGCTCACCGACACCCCCGTGGCCGTCCTGCTGGTGCTTGCCGTTGCCGGGGTCGGTGTCTATGGCATCGTCCTGGGCGGCTGGTCCTCCGGCTCCACCTACCCGCTGCTGGGCGGCCTCCGCTCCACGGCACAGGTCATCTCCTATGAGATCGCCATGGGTCTGTCGCTGGTCGCCGTCTTCATGTATAGCGGCTCGATGTCGACCTCACAGATCGTCGCCTCGCAGAAGAGCCTGTGGTTCATCCTCCCGGCCTTCTTCTCCTTCCTGGTCTATGTGGTGACCATGGTCGGCGAGACCAACCGGCTGCCCTTCGACCTCGCCGAGGGCGAGGGCGAGCTCGGCGGTGGCTTCCACACGGAATACAGCTCGATGAAGTTCGCGATGTTCTACCTCGGTGAGTACATCAACATGTTCACCGTCTCGGCGCTGGCGACCACGATGTTCCTTGGTGGCTGGCAGGCGCCTCCCGGCATCGCCGCAATCAACGCGGGCATGTTCAACCAGGGCTGGTGGGGGCTGCTGTGGTTCATCATCAAGCTGTGGCTGTTCATGTTCTTCTTCGTCTGGCTGCGTGGCTCCCTGGTGCGCGTGAGATACGACCAGTTCATGCGCTTCGGCTGGAAGTTCCTCATCCCGGTGACCATGCTCTGGGTCGTCGCGGTGGCCTTCATCCGCGGCGCTCAGCTGGCCTTCTTCGGTGAGAACACCCGGACTGCGACGGTCATCGTCGTCGGCGTGATCGCTGCCCTTGCCCTCGCCGTCGCCTGGGTATGGGACGGGAAGCGTGCCGCGGCCGCTGTCCCGGTCCTTCGCCTCGAGGAGATCGACCCGTTCGCGGGCGGCTACCCGGTCCCGCCCCTGCCCGGTCAGCGCCTGCGGGAGCAGATCCCGCAGGCTGTCGGCTCAGCAGCGATCACCGCCAGCCATCCGGCAGGGACCGATCAGGAGGCCATCCGTGGCTGACGACCAGAAGCAGGCGGGTTTCCTCTCCGAGCTGTTCGCACCCATCGCCGGTTTCGGCGTCACGTTCGCAACGATGTTCCGCAAGCTCCAGACCGAGGAGTATCCCGAGGTCAAGCGTCCTACCCAGCCGCGCTACCACGGTCGCCACCAGCTCAACCGGCATCCGGACGGCTTGGAGAAGTGCGTCGGTTGCGAGCTCTGTGCCTGGGCCTGCCCCGCCGACGCCATCTATGTCGAGGGCGCAGACAACGACGACAGCGAGGGGGGCGGCGGTCGGTTCTCACCCGGTGAGCGTTACGGGCGCGTCTACCAGATCAACTACCTGCGCTGCATCTTCTGCGGTCTGTGTATCGAAGCCTGCCCCACGCGCGCCCTCACGATGACCAACGAGTACGAGATGGCGGCTGACTCGCGCGGCAAGCTGATCTACGAGAAGAGCCAGCTGCTGGCCCCGGTGCAGGAGGGCATGGTGGTCGCCCCCCACCCGATGGTGGCCGGCCTGGAGGAACGCGACTACTACCAGGGCAAGGTGGCCAAGGCCACCCCTGAGCAGCATGAGTGGGCCGACGCACGCGACGCCGGAACGGTTCCGACAGAGGGGGATGCACGATGACCAGCGGTGGTGAAGCGGTCCTGTTCTGGGTTCTGGCCCCGATCAGCGTGCTCGGCGCTCTCGGCCTTGTCCTTGCCAGGAAGGCCGTCCATGCGGCTCTGGGCACGGCCTTGGTCATGATCAACCTGGGCGTGTTCTACATCGCCCAGAATGCGGACTTCCTGGGCATCGTCCAGATCTTCGTCTATACCGGCGCGGTCATGATGTTGTTCCTCTTCGTGCTGATGCTGGTGGGTGTCGACTCCTCGGACTCCCTGGTCGAGACGATCAAGGGCCAGAAGGTCGTCGGGTTCCTGCTTGCTCTGGGCTTGGGGACGGTGCTCGTCGCGGCGATCGGTTCGGTGACGTTCGCCAGCCCCATCGGTCTGACGGGGGCCAACGCTGACGGAAACGTCTCCGGCATGGCCAACCTGATCTTCGGCAGGTACGTCTGGGTCTTTGAGGTCACCAGCGCGCTGCTGATCACCGCAGCCCTGGGCGCCATGGTCCTGGCACACCGCGAACGTCTCACCCCCCGCCCAACCCAGCGCGAGTGGTCCGAGCGGCGCTTCCGCGAGGGCAAGTATGTCGCCGGTCTGCCCGCTCCCGGTGTCTTCGCCCGACGGAACGCGGTCGGCACCCCGGCCTTGTTGCCCGGCGGCATGCCGAGTGAGCTGTCCGTATCGCGGGTGCTCGCCTCGCGCGACCAGGTCAACATCCCCCAGCACTTCGTCGACGCTGAGAAGGCCATCGAGCGCGAGATCGAGGAGGGGACCAACCGATGAGCCTGGTCAACTACATCTACCTGTCCACGGTTCTGTTCGCCATCGGAGCCGCCACGGTGCTGGTGCGTCGTAACGCCATCGTGGTCTTCATGGGCGTCGAGCTGATGCTGAACGCGACCAACCTGGTTTTCGTGACCTTCGCACGCATGCGCGGCTCTCTGGACGGTCAGGTGATTGCCCTGTTCGTCATGGTCGTTGCTGCCGCCGAGGTCGTGGTCGGACTCGCCATCATCATGGCTATCTTCCGTGCCCGCCGGTCGGCGTCGGTCGACGCCGCCAACCTGTTAAAGCTGTAAGGGGCACGACATGCAACTGGTGCAACTTTCTGCTGCTCACCTAGGGCAGCTGGGTGGGCAGTCGGCAGTCACCGGCGCTATACAGCAGGCCTCCGGGACCTCATCGCTCGCCTGGCTGCTGGTCGCCCTCCCGCTCCTGGGCGCGGCCATCCTGCTGCTGGGTGGGCGGCGTACGAACCGGTTCGGACCGGCATTGGCGACAGGGCTGTCCTGGGCGACGTTCGCTGTCGGTGCCGTGATCTTCCTCGCGATGCTCGGTCGTTCGGATGGTCAGCGTGCGCAGTCGTTACACCTGTTCTCCTGGGTGCCTGCCGGAAGCTTCAAAGTCGACGCCGGCATGCTGGTCGACCCGCTCTCCATGGCCTTCGTCATGCTGGTGACCTTCGTCGGCTCGCTGATCCTGGTCTACTCGCTGGGATATATGGAGCACGATCCGGACAAGCGCCGATTCTTTGCCTACCTCAACTTCTTCGTTGCCTCGATGTTGCTGCTGGTCCTGGCCGACTCCTACCTCCTGCTCTACGTGGGCTGGGAGGGCGTCGGGCTGGCGTCGTACCTGCTCATCGGCTTCTGGAACCAAAGCCCGGCCAACGCAGCCGCGGCCAACAAGGCCTTCGTGGCCAACCGGATCGGTGACTTCGGCCTGTCCGTCGCCATCATGCTCATGTTCGTCACCTTCGGCACGGTCAGCTTCGCCGGCGTCAACGCGGGGGTCTCTGGCGCCAACAAGGCCTCACTCACGGCGATCGGCCTCTTGCTGTTGCTCGGTGCCTGCGGAAAGTCGGCGCAGTTCCCGTTGCAGAGCTGGCTCGGCGACGCGATGGCGGGCCCGACGCCGGTGTCCGCGCTGATCCACGCCGCGACGATGGTCACCGCCGGTGTCTACCTCATCGTGCGCAGCCACGCGATCTTCAACGCCTCCCCCACCGCCCAGACGTTCGTGGTCATCGTGGGCGCGATCACCTTGGTGTTCGGAGCCATCGTCGGGTCGGCCAAGGATGACATCAAGAAGGCGCTTGCGGCTTCGACGATGAGCCAGATCGGCTACATGATGCTTGCCGCCGGTCTGGGGCCGGTGGGCTACGCCTTCGCGATCTTCCACCTGCTCAACCATGGCTTCTTCAAGGCCGGGATGTTCCTTGGTGCCGGTTCGGTCATGCATGGCATGGACGACCAGGTCAACATGCGCGGGTTCGGCCGGCTGTCCGGTGCCATGAAGATCACGTGGGTCACCTTCGGCATCGGCTGGCTGGCGATCCTGGGTGTGCCGCCGTTCGCGGGCTTCTGGTCCAAGGACAAGATCATCGAGGCCGCGTTCATCGGCGAGGGCTGGCGGCCGTGGATCTTCGGGCTGGCCGCGCTCATCGGCGCTGGTGTCACGTCCTTCTACATGTCCCGTCTGTTCTTCATGACCTTTCACGGCAAGAGTCGCTGGCCCAAGGACGCGCACCCGCATGAGTCTCCGAAGACCATGACCATCCCGATGGTCATCCTCGCTGTTGGTTCAGCTTTCCTGGGTCTGATCCTTGGTCCAACAGGTGCCATCCAGAGCTGGCTCGAGCCCGTCGTCGGAGTTGGAACCGAAGGCGAGAGTCCGGTGATCGCCGTCCCCGTGCTGACCACCCTGACGCTGCTTGTTGTCGCCCTGGGCCTGGGCCTGGCCTGGATGCGCTACTGGCGGGACGAGGTTCCTGTGGTTGCGCCGGTGGGGTCGTTGCTGACGCGGGCTGCGCGCAAGGATCTCTATCAGGACGACGTGAACGAGGCGGTGCTGATGCGTCCTGGTCTGCACCTGACCCGTGCCCTGGTCTTCTTTGACAACAAGGGCGTTGACGGGGCGGTGGGCAGCCTGGCCGCACTGATGGGCGGTTCCTCGGGTCGACTCCGGCGGATTCAGAACGGCTTCGTGCGCTCGTACGCCCTGACGATGCTCGCTGGTGTCGTTGTCCTGCTCGGTGTCGTGTGGGTGGTGCAGTGATGTCCAACTTTCCGTGGCTGACAACGATCGGCCTGATTCCGCTGGTGGGGGCCCTCGTGGTGGCCTTCCTGCCCGCGAGCCTGGCTGACCGGGCCAAACAGATCGCCCTGGGGTTCTCGGTCGTCGCGCTGCTGTTAACCCTTGCTGCCGCCCTGCAGTTCAGGCTCGGCTCGGGGGCACAGTTCCAGCTTCAGGAGAAGCATTCCTGGATTGCCCAGTTCGGGGTGAGCTACGCCCTCGGTGTGGATGGCATCGCGCTCGTCCTGATCGTGATGGCGGTGATCCTGGTTCCTGTCTGCGTGCTGGCCGCGTGGCACGACGTGCCAGAGGTCGGCAAGCGCCAGCAGTCCTACTTCGCCCTCATGCTGGTTCTCGAGACATTCATGATCGGAGTCTTCTCCGCGACCGACGTGTTCTTGTTCTACGTCTTCTTTGAGGCGATGTTGGTCCCGGTCTACTTCCTGATCGGCTCCTATGGTGGCCCTCGCCGGCAGTACGCGGCCGTGAAGTTCCTGCTGTACTCCCTGCTCGGCGGCCTCGTCATGCTGGTCGCTGTCATCGCGCTCTACCAGCACGGTCCCGGTGGGGCCGACGGCTTCCTCGTCGAGAAGCTCACGGGTCTCCACCTCGACCAGACCGCCGGGCGCCTGATGTTCCTCGGCTTCTTCTTCGCCTTTGCCGTCAAGGCGCCGATGTGGCCGGTCCACACCTGGCTGCCGGACGCGGCCACCGAGGCTCGCCCGGCCACGGCTGTGCTGCTGGTCGGCGTGCTCGACAAGGTCGGCACCTACGGGATGATTCGCTTCTGCCTGCAGCTGTTCCCCGAGGCCAGCAAGTGGGCCACACCCGTGATCATCGTGCTCGCAGTCATCTCGGTTCTGTACGGGGCGCTGCTTGCGATCGGCCAGACCGACATCATGCGGCTGATCGCCTACACCTCGATCAGCCACTTCGGATTCATCGTGCTCGGGATCTTCGCGATGACCTCGGTCGGCACGGCCGGCTCAGCGTTGTACATGGTCAACCACGGGTTCACCACAGCCGCCCTGTTCCTGGTGGCGGCGATGCTCATCCGCCGCCGCGGCAGCAAGCGCATCCCGGACTTCGGCGGCTGGCAGCGGGTGACACCAGTCCTCGCGGGCGTCTTCCTCATCTCCGGCCTGTCCGGTCTGGCGCTGCCCGGGCTGAACTCCTTCATCTCGGAGTTCCTCGTCCTGGTGGGTACCTTCCAGCGCTACCGCTTTGCCGCGGTGATCGCCAGCCTCGGTATCATCCTGGCCGCGCTCTACATCCTGCTCATGTACCAGCGGATGATGACCGGGCCCAAGCCCGAGTCCGCCGCCGGTACGCCGGACATGTCCCACCGTGAGAAGTGGGTCGTCGTCCCGCTGATCGCCGCGTTCATCGTCCTGGGCTTCTACCCCAAGCCGGTGCTCGACGTGATCAACCCCGCAGTCGCACGAACGTTGCAGTACGTCGGTGTCACCGACCCAGTGGCCACGTTCCCCTCGGCTGCGCAAGGAGCTGTCAAGTGATCGCCTCACTGCCCGGTCTGCCAACGGCGTTCGTCCGCACCGCAGTCAACTACGGTGCGGTCCTGCCGATGTTGATCGTCTTCGGCACAGCCATGATCGGTGTCCTCGTCGAGGCCTTCGCGCCCCGTGCTCTGCGCTATGCCGGCCAGGTGGGCGTCGCGCTGGTCGGCCTGGTCGCCGCACTGGTCGCCGTCGTTCTTGGCATCAACCATCAGGGCAGCACGCTCGCCGGGGCCGTGGTGATCGACGGACCGGCGCTGTTCCTCCAGGGGACGATTTTGGCGCTCTCGGTCCTCAGCGTGCTCGCCATGGCTGAACGATTCGACGGGGCGGGTGCTGACGCCTTCACTGCCCAGGGCGCGGCGGCCCCCGGTTCACCGCAGGAAGCCGCTGCGGTCCGTGCCGGTGCGACCACTACCGAGGTCTTCCCGCTGACCATGTTCGCGGTCGGTGGCATGCTCCTGTTCCCGGCCGCGGGCGACCTGTTGACCATGTTCGTGGCTCTTGAGGTTCTCTCGCTGCCGCTCTACATCCTCTCCGGGCTCGCCCGTCGTCGCCGGCTGCTGTCCCAGGAAGCGTCCATGAAGTACTTCCTGCTGGGAGCCTTCTCGTCGGCCTTCTTCCTGTTCGGCTCGGCACTGCTGTACGGCTACTCCGGCTCGATGGACCTCGGCGTCATCGCCAAGGCCATCTCCACGCAGTCCGGGATGGACGGGCTGCTGGTCCCGGGCGTTCTGCTGGTTCTGGTCGGACTCCTGTTCAAGATCGGCGCCGTGCCCTTCCACTCGTGGACCCCGGACGTTTACCAGGGCGCACCCACCCCTGTCACTGGCTTCATGGCCGCCTGCACCAAGGTCGCCGCGTTCGGTGCGATCCTGCGTTTCGTCTACGTCGGTGTCGCCGACAGCCGCTGGGACTGGGCGCCGGGGCTCTGGGCAGTCGCCATCCTGACCATGGTCGGGGGTGCGGTCCTGTCGATCACCCAGACCGATGTCAAGCGACTGCTGGCCTACTCGTCGATCGCACACGCCGGGTTCGTCCTGACCGGCCTCCTGGCTTTCGACAAGGTCGGCATCTCCTCGGTGATGTTCTACGTCGTGGCCTACGGGTTCAGTACGATTGCGGCCTTCGCCATCGTGTCCCTGGTTCGTGACGGGGGCTCCGAAGCCACCCATCTGTCCCAATGGGCCGGCTTGGGCAAGAATCACCCCGTTCTCGCTGGGGCGTTCGCCTTCTTGCTGCTGGCGTTCGCAGGCATCCCGCTGACCTCGGGTTTTACGGCCAAGTTCGCCGTGTTCTCGGCCGCTATCGGCCATGGTGCGACCGTCCTGGCCATCATCGGCGTGCTGTCCAGTGCCATTGCGGCCTTCGTCTACGTCCGGATCATCGTGCTCATGTACTTCTCTGAGCCTGCCGGTGACTCGGTGCGGGCGGTCTCGCCGTCCATCGTCACTACGCTGGCAATCACTATCGGGGTACTCGTGACCCTCGTGCTCGGGGTTCTGCCCTCTCCGCTGCTGGACCTTGCAGCGCGGTCGTCGCTGTTCCTGCGATGACCTCGGCCTCACCTGCTCCGGCCGAGCCCAGTGTCTCGCCCGAGCTGGCGGACCGGTTGCAGCGCGGGCTGAGCGCCGTGGATACCCTCTTGCGCACAGTCGTCGACCACGAAGACCCGTTCATCGCGCAGGCATCGGGGCACCTGTCGGAGGCCGGGGGCAAGCGTTTTCGACCGATGCTCACGCTGCTCGCTGCCGAGCTCGGCAGCGGGATCAACGACGACGTGGTCGCTGCGGCGACCGGAGTCGAGCTGACCCACCTTGCCTCGCTCTATCACGACGACGTGATGGATGAGGCTGACCTGAGACGCGGAGTCGTGAGTGCCAATGCGAAGTATGGCAACTCGAGCGCGATCCTGATCGGTGACCTGCTCTTCGGCAAAGCCTCGGAGCTGGTTGCGGGACTGGGGCCAGAGGCGGTCAAGATCCAGGCCCAGACCTTCGTACGACTGTGTTCTGGGCAGATCCGAGACGACCGTCCGGTGCCTGCTGGCGTCGACCCGATCGACTACTACCTGGGCGTCCTCGCGGACAAGACCGGGGTGCTGATCGCGACCGCAGCCCGCTATGGGGCGATGTTCAGCGGCTGTTCGCCGGAGACTGTCGACATCATGCGCCGGTATGGCGAGCGGCTCGGTATCGCGTTCCAGCTCGCCGATGACCTGCTCGACATCTCGTCCGGGTCGGGGGACTCCGGCAAGACTCCCGGGACCGACCTGCGTGAGGGCGTGGCGACCCTGCCGGTTCTTCTGGCGCGCAGTTCCATCGATCCTTCCGATGACCGACTCAAGGACCTGCTCGACTCCGACCTCCACGACGACTTGCGGCACGCCGAGGCCCTCTCGTTGCTGCAGGCGCACCCCGCGATGGGAGAAGCGCGTCAGCGTACGAACGTTGTGGCACAAGAAGCACAGGAGCTGCTCGCCCCCCTCGCACTGGGCCTGCCGGCCAGCTCGCCTGCAGGCCAGGCCATTTCCGCCTTGGCGGACCTGGTCGACGGTGTGGTCAACCGCGTCGGCTAGCCGTTTGCGGGGCAACGGGTGACACTGGCGTATCACCAAGGCCCAGGCAGATGCCAGCCGTGATACTGAGGTGCCACCTGTTGGTGACGAGACTTGCTCAGACCGCCGAGCACTCCGCCGCGTCCGCCAGTCGGCGACGGGTGCGCACAGATCTGATCGAGTCGAACGTCAGCACCAGCAAGGCAACCCAGACGATTCCGAATCCGATCCACCGGCTGGGCCTCATCGTCTCGCCCAGGAGCAGGACACCGCAGATCAGCTGCAGGACCGGCGTGATGAACTGCAGCAGCCCGATCGTCACCAGTGGCACCCGCCGGGCCGCCGCGGCGAACAACAGCAGCGGCGCTGCAGTCACCACGCCGGCCGAGGCCAGGAGCAGCGGGTGAGAGGGTGAGTCCACCGTGAATGTGGTCTCTCCTCTGGTGCCAAGCCAGACAAGGAGGGCGATGGCGATGGGCGCCAGCACCGCTGTCTCTGCGGTCAGGCTCTGAAAGGCACCGAACGAGGCTCCCAGTCTCTTCTTCATCAGGCCATAGAGCGCGAACGAGAACGCGAGGCCCAGGGCGATCCACGGAGGACGCCCGAAGTCGACGGTGAGATAGACGCCGGCCACCAACCCGATCGCCACGGCCAGCCACTGCAGCGAGCGAAGCTTCTCGCGCAGGACGACGACGCCGATGGCCACGGTCACGATCGGGTTGAGAAAGTAGCCCAGCGAGGCCTCCGTGACGTGGTGAGCCACCACCGCCGTCACGTAGATGATCCAGTTGACGGCGATCAGCAGCCCCGCCAGTGTGACCGCTCCGAGCAGGCGCGGGTGCTTCAACAACGAACGACCCCAGGCGAACTCGCGCCTGAAGGCAAGCACGGCGCCGCAGAAGAGCAGGGTCCACAGAATGCGGTGGGCAAGGATCTCCCAAGCCCCTGCAGGAGCCAGGAGGTGGAAGTACAGGGGGAACGCCCCCCAGATCGCATAGGCGCCAGCGCCGTATGCCGCGCCGCGTCCTGCTTCTTGCGTGTTTTCCGTTGACATAGGGGCAGATCTCAAGGGTCAGTCACTCTGTCGAGATCAGTGACGGTCAACCCTGGCTCGACCGTCAACCCTGCGTCAACCAGCGACGGTCCAGGTGTCGTTTCCCTGCAGGAGGGTCGCCAGATCTGCGTCCGATGCGCTGCCACCGGCGGCGCTGACGACGTCGTCGATCTGGGCGTGCACCAGGTCCTCGTAGGTAGGTCGTGAGACGTTGCGGAAGATGCCCATCGGTATGTGCGCCATGGTGGGGTCGTCCAGTCTGGAGAGCTGGAATGCCGACGACGGGTCATCGGCGCCGGCGTCATGCACGACGACTCTTGACATGTCTGCGCCCTCAGCATCGACAACCATAAGGTGACCGGAGTCACCGCGTGCCACGAGCTTGTCAGAACCCACCCGAACCGGCTCACCGTCGTTGAGGTGGACGATCCGTGCCTCTGCCTCTTCACGGTCCTTGAGCAGCTCGTAGGCACCGTCGTTGAAGATGGGGCAGTTCTGGTAGATCTCGACCAGTGCTGTGCCCCGATGTTCGGCGGCTGCACGAAGCACCGAAGTGAGGTGCTTGCGGTCCGTGTCCATCGTGCGCGCCACGAAGGTGGCCTCGGACCCCAGAGCCAGCGATACCGGGTTGAAAGGTCGGTCGACCGAGCCGAAGGGAGACGACTTGGTGATCTTGCCGAACTCGGAGGTGGGGGAGTACTGACCCTTGGTCAGACCGTAGATCCTGTTGTTGAACAACAAGATCTTGAGGTTGACGTTGCGCCGCATGGCGTGGATCAGGTGGTTGCCACCGATGGACAACGCATCACCGTCACCGGTGACCACCCACACCGAGAGGTCCTGTCGTGCTGTCGCCAGGCCCGTTGCGATGGCGGGCGCACGACCGTGGATCGAGTGCATTCCGTAGGTGTTGAGGTAGAAGGGGAACCGCGAGGAGCATCCGATGCCTGAGACGAAGACGATGTTCTCGCGCTTGAGTCCGAGCTCCGGCAAGAATCCCTGGACCGCTGCGAGGATCGAGTAGTCACCGCAACCCGCGCACCAGCGGGGCTCCATGTCGCTGGCGAAGTCCTTCTTCTTCTGGGCGGGCTCGTCATCATGGAGGTGAGGTACACCAAGGGTGCCTGCACCCGGCATACCGAGATCAATGGTCGTCATCGGGTGGCTCCGCTCAGGTTTGCTGTGGCCTTGGTCAGGACGCTCGCGAGCTCGATGGAGGTGAAGGGCAGCCCGCGCACCTGCGTGTAGGACTGCACGTCCACGAGGTACTTGGCCCGCAGCATCATCGCGAGCTGTCCGAGGTTCATCTCGGGCACGATCACCTGCTGGTATCCAGCGAGCACCTCACCGAGGTTGGGTGGGAAGGGGTTGAGATGGCGTAGATGGGCGCGCGCGACATGGAGACCATCGTTACGCACCAGGCGGATGGCTTCCGCGATCGGGCCGTAGGTCGATCCCCAGCCCAGGATCAGGATGTCCGCGTCGCCGGACGGATCGTCCACCACCAGGTTCGGGAGGCTCTTGGCGATGCCATCGATCTTGGCCTGGCGCAACCGCGTCATCTTGTCGTGGTTGTCGGGGTCGTAGGAGAGGTCTCCGGTGATGTCGGCCTTCTCGATGCCGCCGATTCGGTGCTCCAGGCCCGCTGTGCCAGGGACGGCCCATGGCCGCGCAAGGGTCTCAGGGTCACGCAGGAACGGGTGGAACACCGGATCGCCATTGACATCAACGTCATTAGGCTCCGTGGCAAAGTCAATGTCGATCTGTGGAAGCTTGGCGACCTCAGGGATGAGCCACGGCTCTGAGCCGTTGGCGAGGTAGCCGTCGGAGAGCACGAACACCGGGGTCCGGTAGGTCGTGGCGATCTCCACAGCCTCGAAGGCGGCGTTGAAGCAGTCGCCCGGGGACTGCGGGGCGATGATCGCGCACGGGGACTCGCCGTTGCGTCCATACATGGCCTGCAGCAGGTCGGACTGCTCGGTCTTTGTCGGCAGCCCGGTCGAGGGACCACCACGCTGGACATCCACGATCACCAACGGCAGCTCCATCATCACCGCGAGGCCGATCGCCTCGGACTTGAGAGCAACACCGGGACCGGAGGTGGCAGTGACACCCAGGGCGCCGCCGTATGAGGCACCGATGGCAGTGCCGACACCGGCGATCTCGTCCTCGACCTGCATCGTGATGACGCCGAAACGCTTCAGCTTGGCAAGGACGTGCAGGATGTCCGTGGCCGGGGTGATCGGGTAGGCGCCCAGGGCCAGCGGCAGTCCGCTGCGGTGGGCTGCGGCTACCAGACCGTAGGCCAGAGCCGTGTTTCCCACGATGTTGCGGTAGGCGCCGCCCGGCATCACGGCCGGGGCGATCTCGTAGGTGACGGCGAAGTCCTCTGTGGTCTCGCCGTAGTTGAAGCCTGCGTGCAGAGCCGCGAGGTTGGCTTCGAGGATGTCGGGCTTGGACCCAAACTTGCTCTTCAGGAACTGCTCGGTTCCTGCGGTCGGGCGGGTGTACAGCCACGACAGGAGACCGAGGGCAAACATGTTCTTGGCCCGCTCCTTCTCCTTGCGGGACAGGGCGAAGTCGCTGAGCGCGTCGACCGTGATGGAGGTGAGGCCGAGTCCGTGCACGTGGTAGCTCTCGAGGCTGCCGTCCTCGACCGGCGACACGTCGTAGCCGACCTTGGTCAGGTTGCGCTTGGTGAACTCGTCGGTGTTGACAATGATCGTGGCGCCGCGTGGCAGGTCGCCCAGGTTGGCCTTGAGCGCCGCCGGGTTCATCGCCACCAGAACGTCAGGTGCGTCGCCGGGGGTCAGGACGATGTGGTCGGCGAAGTGCAGCTGGAAGCTCGAGACGCCGAGGATCGTGCCCGCGGGGGCCCGGATCTCCGCGGGGTAGTTGGGCAGCGTGGAAAGGTCGTTGCCCAGCGCCGCCGTCTCGGAGGTGAAGCGGTCGCCGGTGAGCTGCATGCCATCACCCGAGTCCCCGGCGAATCGTATGACGACACTGTCAAGACTCTGAACTCGCTTACTGCTCATGCGTGCGTTCTCACCAGACTTCTCGGGATGTCCCAATGCGTCCCTATCGCGTTTGGGGCTGCAGTGATGCTACCTCGCGCCCAGATGGTGGACCGACGTCGTCCGCGATCTGGACCAAAGAGCGGATTGAGTCAAAGAGCGGATTGAGGCGGTGCAGCGGTTCCAGCTGCTCAGGTGGTGATGGTCTCCTTCGATGGAAGCTACCGACGTGCCGGCCAGGGCGGTGGCGTAGACCGCGGCCCCGGCAGAGTCGGAGGACAGAACGAGCACGGCCGCGACGCGCTCACACATCTGCCGATGGAGGCGGGGTCGACCACAGCCTTACCGGCGTTGTCAAAGGCGATTGGCGCGTTCGGGCTGACGGCGTCGGCGGACAGAGTGCCGTTCGCCGAGGTGTGCATGTACCGTGCACAGTGGGCTGGTGAAGTAGTCCGACCCGACGGTGCCGAAGATGTCCGACAGGTGAGTGGTGAAGCCCGCCAACCCCTTCTCGGCGTCGACCTCGTAGGTCGCATCCACTGGCATGTTGTCGTTGAACACCTGAATCCGCAGGGTGCTCAACGGCAGGGGCGTCGGGTTCATCACCACACTGACCGGCGTCCCCACCTGACCGTCAGCAACGGTGAAGTGCTGGTTGTCGATCTTGAAGCCGTCCGCGGTCACCGAGATGAGGTATTTGCCGGCTGGGAGGTTGCCCAGTGCCTTGGCGGCACTCAGCTCACTCTGGTCACCCTGGGCGATGATGGGCGCCTTCCCGGAGGTGTTGCGAATCGAAGGCCACTGACACGGAGCGCCGTCTGGGCGTCATTCACCGTCACTCGATGGTCATGGGCTGTGAGATGACGGTCATGCATCTGTTACCTGGTTTGCCAGATTCGCCGCACCCTTGGCGATGGTGAACGAGGCCACCCGGATGTGCTTGATCGCCCTCTCAAACGAACCGCGATTTCGCCACGATTGGGGCGAGCTACGCGTGTGGGATACCTCCGGGACCTCTATGTCCTTGGATGACCATTTTGTCGTGGCACGTCATGACCCGTTCCAGCTAGAAAGACCTAGTCACTATTGGTTGACTTCGCCATCAGATGGGCCATTAACGCAGGATGCCCTTACCAAGTCTTTACTTACGGCAGTCCATTTCTTTGCGTGGGCGGACTCATTCGACACTGCCGTCTTTGAATAATTCAGGGGCACTATGAGCCTTAGCAATGTTGTGACGAACCGACCGGGGTGCATACCCGCGTCGCGCACGATCTCCATACCCCCTTCTCGCGATGCGCTGTGCCTCGCTGAATCAGCGTGGTGAGCTGTGGCCTCCCTGCTTGTGGTGGACGATGAGCCGCGGATCCGCACCGTTCTGAACCGATCTCTCTCGGCCCAGGGCCACACCGTCTATGAGGCCGCTGACGGCCAGGCAGCGCTGGACCAGCTCGACTCCCGCGAGATGGACCTCGTCCTGCTCGACCTTGCCATGCCGCGATGTGGTGGGCTCGACGTCCTGAGCGTGTTGAAGGATCGCGATTCGAGCCCGCCGGTCATCGTGCTGACTGCCGTTACCGAGATCTCCGCCCGGATTCAGGCGCTTGACAGGGGCGCGGTGGACGTGGTCGCCAAACCCTTTTCCGCGATGGAGCTGTCGGCACGTATTCGCCGGCACCTGCACCAGGAGATATCGGTGCCGGCCGGAGAACGGCGCTACCTCGTGGCGGGCGGCGTTCAGCTCGACCTGCACCGCCGTCGGGCCGTCACCGCCGGAGGACCCGTGAGCCTGACCGGGCGCGAGTTCGCCCTCCTGGCCCATCTGATGCGGCGCAGCAACGACGTCTGCTCCCGCGAGGAGCTCCTTCACGACATCTGGGACCTGGACTTCGACCCCGGCAGCAACGTCGTCGACGTGTGCGTGGGCCGGCTGCGCTCGAAGCTTCAGCCGACGCCCTCGATCGAGACGGTGCGCGGTGCTGGCTACTGCTTCTACGACGAGTAAGGCTGCCCCCGGGAGCCGCTTGAGCGGTCGCATCCCGTTCGGCCGCCGTCACCTGAGACTTGTGCTGGCGGCCTGCACCGATGCGGTCTCCCTGAGTCGCCGACACCTGTTGGTTGCCTGTTCGGTGTGGGCGGTGGTCTGCACGATCGCCATGTACATGCTGCCCGGCCAGGAGACCGTCCCGTACCACCTGGGGTGGGCCGGCTTCGCGCTCGCCTTCGGGCTCGGTACATGGGGGAGGGGTCAGCTGGTTACGGCGCTCGCGTGGTACCCGCTCGCGACAGGCGCTGTCCTGGCACGTAGCTGGTTACTGGGCGTCATCGGCTGGGAAGAGACAACAGAGATTCCGCTCATGCTCTTGCTCGCGATGCTGATGGTGTGGCACGTGCGACGCCGCCAGGCCGCTCTTGCCGAAGTGACCAGACTGGCCGAGCGTGACGTGCAGGCCTGCCTCGACCGCGAACAGCTCATGCGGCTGACATCCCACGAGCTGCGAACTCCGCTGACCATCGCCCGGGGCTACATCGAGTTCCAGACGCGGGCCACGGAGTTCGACACCCAGCAGGACCTCTCCGTGGTCGGTGACGAGCTCGAGCGCCTCTTGTGGGTCAGCGATCGGCTGATCCGGATGATCCTTCTGCAGGACGACACCACCAACGAGATGGTTGACATCGACGATGTGATGGCGCGGGCGATGGAGCGCTGGCAGGTTGTCGCGGATCGTCGTTGGGTGCTGGGTGCCCGGGCGGGGCGGCCTGCAA
>ENA-OFCI01000658-OFCI01000658.1-metagenomes-genome-assembly--contig:-NODE-658-length-19413-cov-5.020147_pt1 | contig 19413 bp, 21 predicted proteins | sample MGYA00153391_OFCI01 | MGnify analysis MGYA00153391
GCCGCCAACACGTTCCGCAGCGCCTGCGGCCGCGAGGTCAGCCCACCGAGCTCGCGGTCCAGCTGCTCGCGCAGCCAGCGGCCCTGCTCGTCCTCGGTGCTCATCGGCCGGTCTCCTGACGGGGGTCGTGATCGGGATCGAGCAGGGCGGCCCGCAGCGCCGCGAGACCGCGCGAGCCGTACGCCTTCACCGATCCGGGTCGCAGGCCCAGGGCATCGGCGGTCTGCCGCTCGGACAGGTCCAGGTAGTGCCGGAGCAGGACCACCTCGCGCTCGCGGCGGGGCAGCGAGCGCAGCGCCCGCACGACCGGCCCGTCGGGCAGCCCGGCCAGCGCAGCGTCCTCGGCGCTCGCCGCATCGGGCAGCGGGCCGGCGGCATGCCGCTCGGCCACGACCCGCCGACGCAGCTTGGACCGCGACCCGTTGACCACACTGCGGTGCAGGTACCCGACGGCAGCCGCCGGCTCACGCAGCCGCGACCAGGCGGCGTACACCGAGACGTAGGCGTCCTGGACGACGTCCTCGGCCAAGGCCACGTCGGACAGCAGCACCGCAGCAACCCGCAGCATCCGGGTGTGATGCTCGGCGAACAGCGCGGTGATGCCTTCGCGCGCGTCGGCCTCAGCAGTGCGTTCCACCCGGCACTCCCCTGTCCGCAGCACGAAGGCCGGTGCCGGGATGTGCTGTGCGATGGTCACGCAAGCACGACGCGCCGCTGCAGGGAACGGTTGTGCGGCGCGGCACATCGGGCGGCCCGGCTGCCCACCACCGTACTGTCACACGGTGCAACCTCGCGACTACCGCCTCGCTGCGGCCTGCGGGATCGCCGGACCCGCAGCCTTCGTCGGCGCCTGGGTGGCCGGCGGCCTGCTGCGCCGGCCCGGGTACTCGCCGATCTCGCAGGCCATCAGCCAGCTGGCCCGCTCCGGGACGTCCACCCGGCCGCTGATGACGACCGGCTTCGTCGCCTTCGGCGTGCTGCTGCCGGTGTACGCCCGTGGCCTCGGTCGGGCGCTCGGCTCCCCGGCCGTCCGCGCCGCCGCGACCGTGTCCGGCGTCGCGACGCTGGCGGTCGCGGCGCTGCCACTGTCGGCGGCCGAGGGCCAGCGCATCGACACCTGGCACGCGGTCGCGGCCGGCACCGGATACCTGGCCCAAGTGCTCGCCCCGCTCATCGGCGGTCGTCGACTGCCCTCCCCCCTGGCGCGCCAGGCCTCCTACGCCGTCTCGGCGGTCGCTGCTGCCGCCCTGGTCGGGAGCGTGGCGCTACCGGACCTCACCGGACTGCTCCAGCGGACCGGCCTCACCGTCGTCGACACGTGGTTCGTCGCGATGGCGGTGCACCTGCTCCGGCGCTGAGCCGTCGTCAGACGTGCACGAGGGCCAGCAGCTCCCGGGCCATGTCGGTCGGCGGGGTGCGGCGGGTGAACACCGTCGAGGCACCGGCGGCCAGCAGCGCCGGCAGCGCGAGCTCGCTCTCGACCTGGGCGGCGAGCCGGGTCCGGGGCGAGAACTCGCGGACCGCCCGGAGTACCTCGACGCCGCTCATCGTCGGCAGGGCGTCCTCGACGAGCAGCAGGTCCGGCTGCTCGGCGATGGTGACACCCACGCCGTCAGCGCCGTCGTCGAGCTCCGCGACGACCTGCACGCCCTGACCGGCGAGCTCGGCGGCGACCTTCGCGCGCAGCCACTCCCGGCGGTGCACCAGCACAGCCCGCGGCGGCCGGTGCCGCAGCAGCCGCTCCCCCGTCTCGAACTGGGTGGCTACCCGGGCCAGCAAGGCCTCGTGCTGGCGAGCCCGCGCCATCTGTCGGCGCCCCAGGTCAAGGCGCAGCTCGCGGTTCATCCCGCGCAGCTCGACGATCTCCTCGGTCGTACGCCGGTGGGCGTGCCAGCGAGACAGGGCGGCCAGCTGCTCGGCAAGCAGCTCGACGTCGTCGACACCCACCCATGGCGACAGCCCGTCTGCCACGGGGAACTCACGAACCTGCTGGAGCACGTGCCACCTCCTCGCCGGCGCCGCCGTCAGCCTGCGTGAACCGCTGGTGACGGCCTCGATCGTGGGCGGGAACGATCACCCTGTCCACTCCAACCAGCCGTGGCGATGAGCCCTCACCGGCTCCGGACCCGGGCACGGCCGCCACACGTGCTCCTGGAGCAGCGCGCGGTTCGGCACACCGGTCAGCGGGTCGTGCATCGCGGTGCTGCGCGGCCAACCCGTCCCCCCGGTGGGGGTCTCAGGCGGTGCGGTCCAGCAGCAGGCCGAGCGTCGCCTCGCGCACCGGCACTGTCTGAGCCTGTACGAGGTGGAACAGCGCCTCGCGGGCGAGCCGCTGCGGCGCGGCGTCGATGCTCATGGCGGCTCCGCCGTTGGCGACAACCAGGGCGGTGGCGGCCCGCATCAGCAGCTCCAGCGATGCCGCCCGCAGCGCCAGCCGGTCCTCGAGCTGCTCGGCCGGCGCGACATGGTCGACGAGGGCGTACGCGTCCCGGCGCAGCTCCTCGCCCTCCTCCCCGAGCCTGGCTGCGAGCTGACCAGCGACGTGCGAGCGCTGCTGCGCGGTGCCCGCGAGCCGCCGGACGACCTCCTGCAGCAGCCCGAAGACCGCCGGGGTGGCATTGGCGGTCTTGTACCGGTCGGCCTCCAGCCAGAGCGCCGCGCGGCTGACCTCGGCGACGTCCGCATCGCCGACCCGCAACCCGCCCAGCGTCAGCGAAACGGTCGCGGTGCCCTGCATGGCTGCCAGTCGCATCGGTGGGCTCGCGGACAAGCCCGGTGCCGCCCGCGCCGGGACCAGGGCCAGCACCACCTCGCCCGCTGTCGACAACCCGCCGAGCAACAGCAGGTCGGCCAGCCCCCACGAGGTAGCCCAGCCGACGGCGCCGTCGAACTGCCAACCTCCCGGGGTGCGGGTCGCCGTGACCGCGGCCGGGCCCGGCCGGCGCAGGTGCGCCACGGCGACGCCGGCCAGCAGGGCGCCGGTGCACATCCCGTGCAGGTGCCGCTCCTTGAGGGCGACGTTCTCGCTGCGGGCCAACGCCTGCAGCGGCAGTGCGTGCTGCGTCGTCACGAACCAGGTCGAGCCGTCGGCGCCGGCCAATATCTCGTTGACCTCGCGCAGCACCGGTGCAGGCGCCTGCGATCCGCCGTAGCCCCGCGGCCCGGCCAGGCCGAGCAGGCCGGCGCGACCGAGCTCGTCGACGACCGTGCGCTCGACGCCGTGGGTGTCGGTGTGCTCGGCGCCGGGCCGCAGCAGCCGGTCGGCCAGCTCGCGGGCTCGCTGCACCGGCGACTGTCCCGCAAGCTGAGCGGGGTGCGTACTCGGGGCGGCTGTCACGCATCCGAGCCTAAGTCGCGGCGCCCGCCCGCGCCCGCTTCCCCGTCGCGGGTCACCTCCCCCTTGGCGGTTGGCGGGTGGCAGGCTGCGGGCTGACGGCCACCCGTCGAGGAGGTAGGCGTGGAGCGCTGCGCGGTGCTACTTCGAGGCATCAACGTCGGTCGCGGCAACCGGCTGGCGATGGCCGACCTGCGCAGCTGCCTCACCACGATCGGCTGCACGCAGGTGTCGACGTACCTCAACAGCGGTAACGCGCTCGTCACCGCCAACCCCATCGGGCTCGCGGAGCGGGTGGAGGCGGCGCTGCCGCTACGCGTGGTCGTGTTCACCGCGCAGGAGCTGGCCGGCGTCGTCGCGCAGTGCCCGTGGCGGCAGCGCGCCGACGCGGCGCCGAAGCAGGTGCACGTGGCCTACCTCGAACGGCTACCGAGCGCGGACCGGCTCGCGGCTCTCGGCACCCGCTACGGCGATGACGAGCTGGCCGTCGGCCCCCGGGTGCTGTACCTGTCCTACGCCGGCTCCTCGCACGACTCCGACCTGACGAAGGCCCTGGCCACGGCAGACCTGGGCGTGACCGTGACGACGCGCAACTGGGCCACCGCACTCAAGCTGCTCGAGCTGTCCGGCTGACGTCAGCCGTCGTGGTTCGGCGCCGTGTCCAGCTTGGTCATGATCAGGTCCAGGAACGACCCGATGGTCTTGAGGTCGGTGAGCTCCTCCTCGGGCAGCTCGACGCCGAGTGCGTCCTCCAGATCCATCGTGTACTCCACCAGCGACAGCGAGTCGACCTTGAGGTCGTCGACGAAGGACTTGTCCTCCTGCAGGTCGTCACCGGAGACCTCGAGCAGCTCCTCGGCCTTGTCCCGCATGACCTGCATGACCTCCGCGCGCTCCATACGACGGACCCTATCGGGCCTCAGTGCCCCATCCCGAGGCCGCCGTCGACCGGCAACACCGCGCCGGTGACGTAGGACGATGCGTCGGAGGCCAGGAAGGCCACGACGGCGGCGACCTCCTCGGCGGTGGCCGTACGGCCGAGCGGGATCGTTGTCAGCAGCTCGTCGCGGCGCGCGTCGGTCAGCTCGGCGGTCATGTCGGTGTCGACGAACCCCGGCGACAGCACGTTGCTGGTGATGCCCCGGCCGCCGAGCTCACGGGCCAGCGACCGCGCCAACCCGATCAGGCCGGCCTTGCTGGCGGCGTAGTTGGCCTGCCCCGGGGCCCCGGACAGCGCCACGACCGACGACACGAACACCAGCCGCCCCCAGCGGGCCCGCAGCATCGACCGCGAGGCGCGCTTGGCGACCCGAAAGGCGCCGGTCAGGTTGGCGTCGAGCACGCCGGTGAAGGACTCCTCGCTCATCCGCAGCAGCAGCTGGTCGTCGGTGATACCGGCGTTGGACACCAGCACCTCGACGGCGCCCTGCGCGACCTCGACCTCGCCGAAGGCCCGGTCGACGTCGGCGCTGCTCGTCACATCGCAGCGCACGCCCAGCAGCCCCTCTGGGGCGCTGCTGCGGTAGGTCACGGCGACCCGGTGGCCGTCCTCGGCGAGCGCCCGGGCGGTCGCGAGGCCGATGCCGCGGTTGCCGCCGGTGACCAGGACCGATCTGCTCGTACGAGTAGCCATGCCGGGAGCCTAGGCAGAGACGGTTCTAGGCTCGGCGGGTGAGCGCCCCCGCAAGCCCGTCTGCCCGACTGCGCGCGCTGAGCAGCCAGCTGCTGAGCCTGCCGGAGGCCGAGCTGCGTCGGGACGCCCAGCTCGTCGACGACCTCGGCCTGGACAGCCTGGCCGCGATCGAGTGGGGGATGGCGATCGAGGACGAGTTCGAGGTGGCGTTGCCGGAGGACGCCTGGGCGGTCACCACCTCCTACGGTGCGGTGGAGGACCTGCTGGCGGCGCTGCTCGCCGCCCGGGCATGAGGGCCGCACCGCCACCCCGGCGGGTCGTGGTGACCGGCATCGGCGTGGTGTCGCCCGGTGGCATCGGCCTCGACGCGTTCTGGAAGGGCTTGTCGACGCCACCCCTGGACCGCCGGGAGCGGCGCGTCGAGGACTTCGACCCCGCCCCGTGGATGTCACCGAAACAGGCGCGCCACCAGGACCGGTTCACCCAGTTCGCGATCGCCGCGGCCGACATGGCGATCGAGCATGCCGGCGGCGCCCCGCAGGTCGACCCGTCGCGGGCCGGCGTCGAGCTCGGCACCGGCATCGGCGGGGTGGGCACGCTGGAGCGCCAGGTCGGTGTGCTCACGACCCGTGGGCCCGGCCGGGTCTCGCCGTTCACGATCCCGATGGTGATGCCTAACGCCGGCGCCGCGGCGGTGTCGCTGCGCCTGGGCTGGCGCGGCCCGAGTGAGACGCTGACGACGGCCTGCGCCGCCGGGACGCACTCGATCGCGGCCGGGGCCCGGATGGTCGCCGACAGCCGGTGCGACGTCGTGCTCGCGGGTGGCTGTGAGTCCTCGATGACGCCGACAACGGTCGCCGCGTTCATCGTCATGACCGCGCTGTCCAGTAGCGGGTTGTCCCGGCCGTTCGACGTGGCCCGCGATGGTTTCTGCATCGCGGAGGGCGCGGCCGTGCTGCTGCTGGAGGAGCGCGAGGCGGCGCTCGCGCGCGGCGCCACGGTGCACGGCGAGGTGCTCGGCGCCGCGTCGACCTGCGACGCCTTCCACACCACCGCCCCCTCCCCCGGCGGCCGCGGCGCCGCCGAGTGCATGCGCCTGGCGCTGTACGACGCGCAGCTCGACCCCGCCGACATCCGGCACGTCAACGCGCACGGCACGTCGACGCCGCTCAACGACGCCGCCGAGGCGCAGGCCATCGCGACGGTCTTCGGCGCGTACGGCGTGCCGGTGACCAGCATCAAGGGCGTCACCGGGCACGGGCTCGGCGCAGCCGGCGCGCTCGAGGCCGCCTCGGTGCTGCTGAGCTTCGCCCACCGGGAGCTGCCGCCGACGATGGGCACCACCGACGTCGACCCGGCGCTCGAGGTCGACGTCGTGCTGTCGCCGCGGCTCTGGCAACCCGGCCCGGTGGTGAGCAACTCCTTCGGCTTCGGCGGACACAACGGCTCGCTGGTGCTGGGGCCGGCGTGAGCCTGGCGGCCGATCTTGCGCTGGCGCACGAGCTCGCCGACGCTGCGGACCTGCGTACCCTCGCCCGCTTCCGGGCCCAGGACCTGCGCGTCACGAGCAAGCCCGACCTGACGCCGGTCAGCGACGCCGACACCGATGTCGAGGCGGAGGTGCGGCGCACCCTCGCGGCCCGCCGGCCCGGCGATGCGGTGGTTGGCGAGGAGCAGGGGCTGACCGGTGACGGGCCGCGCCAGTGGGTCGTCGACCCCGTCGACGGCACGAAGAACTTCGTCCGCGGTGTGCCCGTGTGGGCCACGCTCATCGCGCTACGGATCGAGGGCTCGGTCGACATCGGGGTTGTCAGCGCCCCGGCGCTCGGCCGGCGCTGGTGGGCCGCGCGCGGCTCGGGCGCCTGGGCGGGCGCGTCCCTGTCCGACGCGGCCCGGCTGCGGGTCAGCGCCGTCACCGACCTGGCCGACGCCCACCTGTCGTACTCCTCGCTGATCGGCTGGGAGGAGCAGGGCCGGCTGCCCGGACTGCTCGACCTGTCACGGCGGGTCTGGCGTACCCGGGCCTTCGGCGACTTCTGGTCACACGTGCTGGTTGCGGAGGGCGCCGTCGACATCGCCTGCGAGCCCGAGGTGTCGCTGTGGGACCTCGCCGCCCTGCAGCCCGTCGTCGAGGAGGCGGGCGGGCGCTTCAGCGACCTTGCCGGGGTGGCCACCCCCGACGGCGGCAGCGTCGTCTGCACCAACGGGCCGCTCCACGAGCAGGTGCTGGCGGCACTCGCGGCGCGCGCCTAGGTGATCGCGGCCCGCCGCCATTCACCTTCACCCTGACTGATGCTCTGCCCTAGGTCGTGGGCGCGGGGCAGACCACCTGGTCGCGACCGCCAGCCTTGGCCCGGTACATGAGGTCGTCAGCGGCAGCCAGCAGATCCTGCAGGCCCGCGGCGCGGCCGCCGTTTGCCACGCCGATCGAGACGGTGACCTGCACACTCCCGGCCTGGAGGTGTACGGCCAGCTCCGCGACATGCCGGCGCACCCGCTCGGCGACCAGCGCTGCTTCCCCCGGGCTGGCGGCCGGAAGCAGCGCTACGAACTCCTCCCCACCGAACCGGCCAAGGGTGTCTCCGTCGCGCAAAGCACCCTGCAGCGCGCCCGCAACGGCCTTGAGGACCTCGTCACCCGCGAGGTGGCCGTAGGTGTCGTTGACCGCCTTGAAGTGATCGATGTCGATGAGCAGCACGGCAGCGCTCTGGTCACGGCGGCGCAGCGCCAGAAGCTTGCCCTGGGCCTCCCGCTCCCATGAGGGCATGTTCAGCACCCCGGTCTTGGCGTCCATCCGGGCGTCGGCACGAAGCTGGGCGTGCAGCAGGCCACGTTGCAGCAGCAGGACCGGTGGCAACGCAAACACCACCAGCCCTGGTGACAGGCCGATCAGGACGGCAGCGGTCACCCCGAGACAGGTCTCCACCGCGTCCAGGCGCACGCTGTTGCCATCCAGCAGCAGGTCGCGCCAGGTCGTCTGCGCGTCTACCGCCTTGACCGCCACCGCAATGAAGACGGCGTTGAGTGCGGTCGCGGACAGTCCGGCCATGGCGACCGTCACGGCCCAGCTGAACGACCGGGACCCACTCGGCAGCGCACCACCGGCCCCGACGGTGGCATGCCAGACGATGGAGCCCACCGCATACGCCAGACCGATGGCAGCAGCGGAAAACACCCGTCGGTAGATCAGCGTCGGGCGCACCCGCCACTGCGTCAGCGCCATCAGCGGAACCGGAGCGAGCAGCACATACACCGGCGGCAGCAGCACCGCCATCGGCAGCCACCACACCGACAGCAGGTCCCTCACCACGGTCCCGGCGGGCTCCCCGAGCCGCCGGGTCGCCTCCACCGATACTCCGGCCGCACCGAGCAGCAGCACCGCAAGAACGCCGTCCCGGCGGTCCCATGACAACCCCGGTGAAAGCACTCCGGCCACGAGGAGCGCGACAGCAGGCAGGGCCAAGACATACAGCAGGGCAACGCGCGGCAGCTCGAGAACCGGCCAGCACGGCATCCGAGGGCGACGGCGCGTCAAGAAAAAGGACAGAAACAACTCACCCACTCAGCAGTCTGCGACGATGGACCTACGCAGGGTTACTAGCAAGCAAAGCACACCGGTTGGATCCTGACGCACTTCCGACCAGGCGGCACATCCGTCGACGGCACGTCCAGCTCGCCCGGCCAAGCCAAGCCATCCCGCAGGTTCGCCACCACGCGAGGGGAGAAGTTCCATGCGCGCCATCAAGTGGACCTGAGTCAGCCCGCGAAACACCCGGCAGCACTACCACCTGAAGGGAGAACTTCCATGCGCGCCATCAAGTGGACCTGACCGACCCGCTCGCCTTCATCCGGTCCAGCAGGAGCGCACGCCCGCTAACGTCGCCGACATGCACCGCGATCCCCTGTTGTCCGGCTCGCTGTGAGCGAGGAGCCGGAGCGACCGAGCGCGCGCGACCTGGTGCGAAAGCGCCGTGGGGTCTACCGCGCGCCGGAGACGGGGCGCCACCACCACATCGGCGCGGCACCCGAGCGCCAGCCGCTGCTGGGTGAGGACGACCAGCCGCAGTACGTCGAGACAGCGGCCGTGCAGCTGGCTGAGCGCACCGTTCTGCAGCTTCGGCAGCAGCGCGACCGCACGGCGGCCCAGATGGCATCGGCGGCGCTGGAGCTGGACTTCGAGCGGGCCGCGCGGCTACGCGACGCGCTCGCCGCGGTCGATATCGAGCTCGAGCGGCGTAGCCAGGGCCACTGAGCGACGGGGCAGCCTCCGGAGCAGCCAGGGGGCAGCGGCCAGCGCGGCCGCGTCGAACCACGCGTAGCCCCCGGCGATGCCGCTCGGTGGGTTGCCGATAGTCACCAGCCCGGTCGGGTCATGCGGCTGCCAGGCCCAGGTGCCCAGCGACGTACCGACGATCTCGAGGTAGCTGACGACGAGGAACGCGCCGGCGTACAGCAGCGGGCTCCGACCCCACCGGCTGAACACCAGCAGGCAGCCGAACCAGAACGCGCCCAGCAGGTCGGGCCGCGGCGACAGGGTCAGGCCCCACACCGCCCAGAGCCCGCAGGCGCCCAGCGTCGTGGCAAGCACCGGCCGTCGGTAGCGGTGCGCGATCGCGCTGCGGCCCAGACATAGAGCCGCCAGGTAGACCAACCCGTGGCCGGGAGGCACGAACGCCGGCACGTTGCCCAAGCGGTAGACGTACACACCGAGCCACCCGGCAAAGACGTACTCGACGATCGAGGCGAACACCACCACCACAGCGACCTGCACCCGGGTGGCGCGCGACTCACCACGCAACAGCGCGAACAGCAGCAGCCAGGTGCCGGCCCCCAGGAGCCGCTGCTGAGTCAGCGAGGCGCCGGTGTCGAGCCCGAGCACCACGAGCACCCAGAGGGCGACGAGCGCCGGCACGGCGACGTCGCTGCGACGGGCCCGCTGTAGCACTCCGCGAGCCTGCCACGACGCGCCGCGTCAGGCCCGGTAGCGCGTCAAGCCGAACGGTGTCGTGCGGACCCCCGAGCCCGATGATCCATGAATCACAGCCGACTGCTCGCCGAGGCCACGGCCACTACGTGCGGGCGGCGCTCACACCGGTACCGATCGGGCAGGAGACGCCCGTGCCGCCGATGCCGCAGTAGCCGTTCGGCACCTTGTGCAGGTACTGCTGGTGGTAGTCCTCGGCCGGGTAGAACGTCGAGGACGCCAGGATCTCGGTGGTGATCGCCCCGCGGCCGGCCGCGGTCAACGCCGCCTGGTAGGTGTCACGTACTGCCCGAGCCGTCGCCAGCTGCGCATCGGTGTGCGTGTAGACGGCGGAGCGGTACGTCGTGCCGACGTCGTTGCCCTGCCGCATGCCCTGGGTCGGGTCGTGCGACTCGAAGAACAGCCGGAGCAGCTGCTCGGCCGTCACGACGGCGGGGTCGAACACGACCCGCACCACCTCGGTGTGCCCGGTCATGCCCGTGCACGTCTCCTCGTACGTCGGATTCGGGGTGATCCCACCCGCGTAACCGACGAGCGTGGTGAAGACCCCCGGCTGCTGCCAGAAGATTCGCTCGGCCCCCCAGAAGCAGCCCAACCCGAGGTCGAGCACCTCCAGGCCGTCGGGGTAGGGGCCGGCCAGCGGCGCGTCGAGGACGTCGTGCCGCTCGGGCAGCACGATGGCGGCGGCACGGCCGGGCAGGGCCTGCTCGGCGGTCGGCAGGGCAGATGGCTTGCGGAACCAGGACACGGTGCTCTCCTCAGGGTCAGGGTGCACAGACTGCAACCCGGCCCGAACGGCTGTCGTTCCCGGACGGAGCCGGCCCGGGATCGTCAGCTGCGCTCAGAGCCGCCTGCCCTCGTACCAGCGGGCGAGTTTGCCGCCGCGCGCCACCTCACGCAGCCGCTGCTCGGTCGCTTCGCGGACCCCACTGGTCGCCACGACCAGCAGCGAGTCGCCCGCTTGCAGCTGGGTGTCGGGGCCGGGTACCAGGCTGGTGCCCGCCCGGACGACAAGGGTGACCTGCGCACCGGCCGGCAGCCGCAGCTCGGTCACCGACACGCCTCGCAGGAGCGAGCCCCTGCCGACGCGCAGCTGCAACAGGTCGGCGCCCATCTCCTCCAGCGGTGCGGTCTCGACCTCGAGGTCGGTCGGCAGGGTGCGGTCCACGACGTGCAGCAGCCGGCCGACCAGTGGCAGCGTCGGGGCCTGCACCAGCGTGTAGATGACCACGAGAACGAACACGACGTCGAGCACCCGGGTGCTTCCGGGCACCCCGGCGGTGACGGGGATCGTCGCCACGACGATGGGCACGGCGCCGCGCAGGCCCGCCCAGGACACGAACAGCTGCTCGCGCCAAGGCAGCCGGAACGGCAGCGCGCTGAGCACGACGGCGAGCGGCCGGGCCAGGAAGGTCGCGGCCGCCCCGACGATCAGTGCGTCGAGCACCGCCGACGGCAGCCGTGCGGGCGACACGAGCAGCCCCAGCAGGATGAACAGACCCGCCTCGGCAAGCAACGCCAGCGAGGCCGCAAAGCCCAGCACCGCGCGCCGGTGCGGCAGCCGGGCGTTGCCCAGCACCAGGCCGGCGACGTACACCGACAGAAAGCCGCTGGCATGCGCGGCATTTCCGGTGGTGAAGGCCAGCAGCGCCAGCCCGACGGTGGCCAGCGGGTAGAGGCCGGCCGACGGCAGGGCCGCCCTGGCGAGCAGCAGCGCGCCGAGCCGCCCGACGGCCAGCCCGATCGCGAGCCCGGCGAGCAGCTCGTACGCCGCGAGCGCGAGCGAGACCGCGACCCCGGTCCGGCCCCACGAGTCCGACGACGCCAGCACGACCAGCACGACGACGGGCGCGTCGTTGAGCCCCGACTCCGCCTCCAGCACGGCGCGCAGCCGGTCGCGCAGCTGCAGCCGGCGAAGTACCGAGAACACGGCGGCCGCGTCGGTCGAGGACACCACGCCGCCGAGCACCAGCGCGAGTCGCAGGTCGACGCCGAGCAGCAGCAGGCAGGCGCCGGCGACCACACCGATCGAGATCGCCACGCCGACGGTCGCGAGGACACCGGCGAACGGCAGCACCGGGCGGACGGAAGCCCAGCGCGTCGTCAGGCCCCCCTCGGCGAGGATGACCGCGAGCGCCAGCAACCCGAGGTCAGCGGTCAGGCCGTAGTTGTCGAACCGGACGCCGAGGCCGCCCTCGCCGAGCCCGACCCCGAGCGCCAGGTAGAGCAGCAGCACCGGCAGCCCGGTGCGGCTGGCGAGGCGTACCGCGAGCAGGGCGACCAGCAGCACCGCGCAGCCGATCAGGACGGCAAGGTTGAGGTGCTGGTCCACGCGCCGCCCCCGTCGAACGTCTAGCCCGGTCAGGCTCCGGCGGCGACCAGCGGCTCGAGCAGCGCATCGGGAAAGTCGCGCTGCACCCGGGAGAGTCGCCACTTGTCGGCGAACAGCGCCAGCAGCGCGCCATCGGCCCGCTCCAGCACCTCGACGCCGGACTGGCCCGACAGCTGCCGGGCCGTGCCGGTGTCGGTCAGCCGGGCGAGGGAGTACGGCAGGCGGTCCAGCCGGGCCGCGGCGCCGAACTCCCCGGCGAGCCGGTGCTGCGCCACCTCGAACTGCATCGGGCCGACCGCCGCGAGCACCGGCGCCTGGTCTCCGCGCAGGTCGCTGCGCAGCACCTGCACCGTGCCCTCCTGCGCGAGCTGCTCGATGCCGCGGCGAAACTGCTTGTAGCGCCCTGAGTCCTCGGCGCGGCAGACCGCGAAGTGCTCGGGGGCAAAGCTCGGAATCTCGGGGTAGGTGACCGGCTCGTCGACGTACAGGCTGTCGCCGACCCGCAGCGCGTTGGCATTGACCAGCCCGACGACGTCGCCCGGGTACGCCAGGTCGATGGTCTCCCGGTCTCGTCCGAAGACCTGCTGCGCGTACTTCGTCGCGAACGGCCGGCCGGTCGAGGAGTGCGTCACGACGGTGCCGCGCTCGAACACACCCGAGCAGACCCGCACGTACGCCAAGCGGTCGCGGTGGTTGCTGTCCATGCCCGCCTGGACCTTGAACACGAACGCGCTGAACGGTGCGTCGAGTCGGCGTGGCGCACCCTTCGCGTCCTCGCGCGGGCCGGGCGGTGGCGCGAGCGCGAGCAGGACGTCGAGCAGCTGGCGTACGCCGAAGTTGAGCACCGCCGAGCCGAACAGCACGGGCGTCGTAGCGCCGGAGAGGAAGGCGTCCTGGTCGTGCACCTGACCCATCGCGTCGAGCAGCGCGGACTCCTCCATCGCCGTCGACCACGCGTCGCCCTCCTCGGTGGCGGCGCGGGCCGGCTCGACCCGCTCCTCCGGCGCGACGGTGGCCCCGCCGGCGGTGCGGGTGAAGCGGATGAAGTCGCCGGACGAGCGCTCGAGCACCCCGCGGAAGTCGCCGGCGATCCCGACCGGCCAGGTCAGCGGCGTCGGCTCCAGGCCGGTGCGGTCGCGAATCTCGTCCATCAGCTGCAGCGCCTCGAGGCCGGGCCGGTCCCACTTGTTGACCACGGTCAACACCGGGATACCGCGGTGCCGGCAGACGTCGAACAGCTTCATGGTCTGCGGCTCGAGGCCCTTGGCGGCGTCCAGCAGCATCACCGCGCTGTCAACGGCGGCCAGCACCCGGTAGGTGTCCTCAGAGAAGTCGGCGTGGCCGGGGGTGTCGACCAGGTTGACGACCGTGTCGCCGTAGCCGAACTGCAGCGCCGCCGAGCTGATCGAGATCCCGCGCGCCTTCTCCATGTCCATCCAGTCCGACACGGTGCTCTTGCGCCCCGCCTTGCCGTGGATCGCGCCGGCCTCCTGGATCACCCGGGCGTGCAACGCGAGCGCCTCGGTCAGCGTGCTCTTGCCGGCATCGGGGTGGCTGATGACGGCGAACGTGCGCCGGCGGGCGGCTTCGGCTACGGCGGTACCCGCGGCCGGGGCCTGCTCGGCGGTGCTGGTCACCCTCCCACGCTACGTGCCCGCGGACGGCGTCCGGGCAGCCGCGCGAGCACCGGGGCGCCGACCAACCGCAGCGTCGCGACCAGTACGGCGAGGAACGCCAACACCAGCATGGCGACCACGTACCCGACGAGCGCCACCCCGAGCAGCACGTACGTCGCGGCCAGCAGCAGCGGACCGGCTGGTCCTGACCGGCGGGCGGGACGCGTGAGCATGTGCGACTAGCGGCTGCGGCGGGCGGGCTGCGCCTGACCGGCCCGCGCGGCGAGCTCGGCGCGGGTGCGGGCCGGGCCGGCCTTCACGCCACCGGTGCGCGCCCGTGCCGGCTTGGCAGACCCCGACGCTGACCCCGACCCCGACCCCGACGCTGACCCCGAACCCGACGCCGACCTCGCGGTACGGCGGCCCTGCGCGGGACGGGCCGCACGCGCCTGCGGTGCAGGCTCGACCACCGGCACGGGCTCGACGTACTGCGCCGCCGGCCCGGTGAGGTCGGTGATGGTGCTGTCGCCGGGCCGCACGCTCACCGTCAGCGGCCGGATGCCGGCCTGCTTGGCCAGCGTGCGTACCTCCGCGGTCTGGTCGGGCGTGGCCAGGGTCACGACGGTCCCGCCGGCGCCGGCCCGCGCTGTCCGGCCCGACCTGTGCAGATACGCCTTGTGCTCGGTCGGCGGGTCGACGTGTACGACGAGCGCGACGTCGTCGACATGGATGCCGCGGGCGGCGATGTCGGTGGCGACCAGCACCCTGGTGCTGCCGTCGGTGAAGGCCGCGAGGTTGCGCTCACGGGCGTTCTGACTCAGGTTGCCGTGCAGCTCGACGGCCGGCACGCCGGCCGCGGTGAGCTGCTTGGCCAGCTTCTTGGCGGTGTGCTTGGTACGCATGAACAGCAGGCTGCGGTCCTGTCCGCTGGCGAGCTCACGGACGACGGCGGCCTTGTCGACGGCGCTGACCGCGAACACGTGGTGCGTCATGGTCGACACCGGCGCGATCGCAGGGTCCACCGAGTGCGTCGTCGGCTCGTGCAGGTAGCGCTTGACGAGCACGTCGACACCGTTGTCGAGGGTGGCCGAGAACAGCATCCGCTGGCCCTTGGCAGGCGTGCGGTCCAGCAGCCGCTTGACGCCGGGCAGGAAGCCCAGGTCGGCCATGTGGTCGGCCTCGTCGAGCACGGTGATCTCGACACCGGACAGGTCGACGTAACCCTGCCCGATCAGGTCTTCCAGGCGGCCCGGGCAGGCGATCAGGATGTCGACGCCGGGCGCGACAGCGCGCACCTGCGGGTTCTGACCTACCCCGCCGAACATCACGGTGCTGGTCAGCCCGGCGACGCGGGCGAGCGGAGCGACCACCGCGTGCACCTGGTTAGCCAGCTCGCGGGTCGGCACCAGGACCAGTGCGCGCGCCTGCCGGGGCCGCCGTGCGCCGCCGGTCAGGCGGGCGACCAGCGGCAGACCGAAGGCCAGCGTCTTGCCACTGCCGGTGCGCCCGCGGCCGAGCACGTCGCGCCCGGCGAGCGTGTCGGGCAGGGTCGCCGTCTGGATCGGGAACGGCGACGTCAGGCCCTGCTCGTGCAGTGCCCGGACAAGCGCCTCAGGTACGCCGAGCTCGGCGAAACCTGCGGCGGGCTGGTTGGTCAGGGGTGCGGTGCTCTGGGGCACGAAGGTCCTTGCGACAGGGGGGCGGCCGCCCGCGTGTGCGGCGCACCGGCAGTGGCAAGGGGGGATATCCGGGGCGGTCGGCCGGCGGCCGGGCCAGCTGGGCTCAGCCGTCGACGTCGACCAGGGTTGCGGTGAGGGTGGCGCCCGAGGCGGCGCGGTAGTTCAGCTTGTCGCCGCTGCGAGCCCCGAGCAGGGCCCGGCCGAGCGGGCTGGCCGGGGTGATGACCTCGACGGTCGCACCGGCCTCCTCGAGCACGCCGACCAGGAACGGCTCGGCGTCGGTCTCGGCGCCGAACCGGATGCTCACGCGACTGCCGACCTGGACCGTGTCGCCCGGGGTGCGGGCCGCGATCGGGCCGGAGAGCTGGCCGCGCAACGAGCCGATCCGGGCGTCGACATCTTCTAGCCTGATGATCGCCTCGACGTTGCCGGCCCGGTCCGCTGCGTCACCGGTGCCCCCGATCGAGGTGCTCTCGGCGAACACCTCCGCACGCTGCACGAGCAGCCCGTCGAGTCGAGCCTGGAGGGCGACGCGGGCAGTGTCGGACAGGGCGGGCGGCGAGACGGTCACAGCGTTCCTTCGGCAGGTAGGGCGTTCTTGATCTCTCCAACGTCGGAGCGCGCCAGGTGTTCCTGTAGCCACCCGCGGGTGCAGGCCGATTTTACGCGAACGCCCCAGTCAGGCGAAGAGAACGCCGGGATTGAGCAGCCCCCGGGGGTCCAGCGCGAGCTTGACCGCTCTCATCGCGGCGATCTCGGGCTCTGAGCGGGTCAGGTGCAGCCAGTTCGCCTTGGCCCGGCCGACCCCGTGCTCGGAGCTGATGCTGCCGCCGAGCGCGGCGACGGCGCGCAGCACGACCTCGGTGACCTGCTCGTGCTCGGCGACGGCGTCAAGGACGTTGACGTGCACGTTGCCTTCGTTGACGTGGCCGAACAGGATCGTACGAGCCTCGTGGGCCACCTCGGCGACGGCGACCGGCAGCGCATCGACCAGCCCGGGCAGGTCCGCGACGGGCACCGAGACGTCCAGCTTGACGGGCACGCCCTCGGCGTTGATCGACTCGGTGTGCGCCTCGCGATAAGCCCACAGCGCCCGCTGGGACGCGGCGTCGGACGCCACCCGCGCGTCGATCAGGCCGTCGGCCTCGGCGACGACAGCGAGCAGGTCGTCGGTGGGGTCGGTGCGGTCCAGGCACTCCAGCAGCAGGTAGACCGGAACCGGTTCGCTGAACGGCGCCGGCAGGCCGGCGTGCTTGCGTACCAGCGCCAGCCCGGATTCGTAGAACAGCTCGGCCGCGGCCAGGTGCGGCAACCGTTCGCGCAGCACCGGCAGCAGGTCGACGGCGGCCTGGGTGCTCTGCATCGCCAGCAACGCCACGCAGCCGGCCGGCAGCCGGGGTACGACCCGCAGGCGCAGCGCGGTCAGCACGCCGAGGGTGCCCTCGCTGCCCGCCAGCAGCGAGACGAGGTCATAGCCGGTGCCGTCCTTCAGCAGCCCGCCCAGCCGGCTGATGACCGAGCCGTCGGCCAGCACCGCCTCCGCGCCGAGGAGCTGGCTGCGCATGCTGCCGTAGCGCAGCACCCGGATGCCGCCGGCGTTGGTGGCGACCAGGCCGCCGACGGTCGCGCTGTCGCGGGCGGCGAGGTCGACGCCGAAATCCATACCGGCGGCACGGACGTGCTTCTGGAGCTGCGCCAGCGGTACCCCTGCGCCCGCCGTGACCTGACCGGATCGGAGGTCGACGGGGCCGAGCGTGCTCAGCCTGCGCAGGCTCAGGACGACCTCTCCGCCGGCCGGGACGCCTCCCCCGACCAGGCCGGTGTTGCCGCCCTGCGTCACCAGCGGCTGCCCCGCGGCAGCGCACGCCCGGACGACGGCGACAACCTGAGCGGTGTCAGCCGGGCGCACCACGCACCGCGCTGCGCCGCTGAACCGGCCTGTCCAGTCCGTCTCGTACGACGCGGTCAGGTCGGGGTCGACGAGCACGTGCGCCTCGCCGACCGCTTCGATGAGCTCGCGGAGCAGCCCCGTCCGGACAACTGCGGCGGTCACTGGAGCACCCGCAGCCGTACGGTCTCCGGCATCGCCTGCAGGTGCGGCAGGACGCCGCCAGCGTCGGCGACGTCGGTGACCACGTAGCCCAGCGGGCCCAGGGTGCCTAGCATCTGCGCCTCGATGTTGATGCCGTGGTCAGCGAGCACGCCGTTCACGGTCGCCAGGACTCCCGGGGTGTTGCTGTGCAGCAGCAGGACGCGCTGGGCGCCGGCGGTGATCGGCAGCGCGACCGGCGGCAGGTTGACGCTCAGCGACGTCGTACCGGCCCGGAAGTAGTCGCGCAGCTTGCCGGCTACGAACGCCCCGATGTCCTGCTGGGCCTCTTCCGTCGAGCCGCCGACGTGCGGCGTGAGGATGACGTTGTTGAGCCCGCGCAGCTCGGACCCGAACGGGTCGCCCTGGCGCTTGGGCTCGACGGGGAACACATCGATAGCCGCGCCGGCCAGGTGCCCGCTGCGCACATGGGCGGCCAGCGCTGCGTGGTCGACGACGAACCCGCGCGAGAGGTTCAAGAAGATGCTCCCCGTACGCATCCGCGCGAGCTGCTCCTCCCCGAACAGGTCGCTGTTGCCGGCCCGGCCGTCGACGTGCAGCGACACCACGTCGGACTCCGCGAGCAGCTCATCCAGAGTCCCGCAGCGGCGGGCGTTGCCGAGCGCGAGCTTGTCGGCCGAGTCGTAGAACAGCACCGACATGCCGAGCGCCTCGGCCAGAACGGACAGCTGGCTGCCGATGTTGCCGTAGCCGACGATGCCGAGCCGGCGGCCACGCACCTCGTGGCTGCCGACGGCGGACTTGTCCCACACTCCGGCGTGCATGTCGGCGTTCTTGACCGTCAGCCGCCGGGTCAGCGCGATGATCTCCGACAGCGCGAGCTCCACGACGCTGCGGGTGTTGGAGAAGGGCGCGTTGAACACTGCCACGCCGGCCGCCGAGCAGGCCGCCAGGTCGATCTGGTTGGTGCCGATGCAGAAGGCCCCGACGGCCAGCAGCGAACCGGCGCTCTCGACGGCCCGCGCCATCAGCTGAGTGTTGGAGCGCAGCCCCAGCACGCTCACCCCGGCGAGCGCGGCTACCAGGTCGTCCTCACCGAGGGCCCCGGCAACCCGCTCCACGTCGAAGCCGCCCTCACGCAGCGTGAAGGCCGCGTCGTCGTGGATGCTCTCGAGCAGCAGCGCGCGCGGCCGGACGGCTGCGTCGAGCGTGGACATCGGGCACCGTTCTGTTGTCCGGCAGGGGTGGGCCCGACGCTACCGGGGGCAGCCGCAACGTCCTGGGCTCGGCAGCCGGCCGGCTCCGGTGCTCGCCGGCGACGACCGCGAGCTGGGTGCGGCTGGACCGGGCCCGCTCGGGCCCTGGCCGCTCAGACGCCGGCGTCCATCGGGCGCCGGGCCCGCAGCGGGAGCCAGACGGCGAGCCCCATCAGGGCCATCGCCAACGGCACGTGCACCGCCGTGAGGGTGTTCTGACCGGCGTCCCTGATGAGACCACCGAGGTAGGACTCGAGCACGAGCACGGCGGTGAGCACCGCCGAGCCGCCCCACAGGTCGGTGCGCCCGCGCAGCTTGACGAAGGCGACCACGGTGGCCGCACCGGCCAGCAGGATCGCGAGCTCGCCACCGCGGGCGTGCATGGTGATCCAGCTGCCGGCGGCCCCGCGCTCACCGTCGTGCTCCAGGAAGAGCCCGGCCCATAGTCCCTGCAGCAGGATCAGCAGCGCGCTGCCGCCGAGCAACAGCCGGACGGCGCGAAGGGGCCCGTCGGTGGTGCTGGTGGCGG
>ENA-OFCI01000660-OFCI01000660.1-metagenomes-genome-assembly--contig:-NODE-660-length-19350-cov-3.539363_pt1 | contig 19350 bp, 15 predicted proteins | sample MGYA00153391_OFCI01 | MGnify analysis MGYA00153391
ATCGGCTGCCTGCCCACCCACGCGACCATCGGTTTCATGGCCCCAGTGCTCCTGACCCTCCTGCGACTCATCCAGGGCATCGGTGTCGGCGGCGAGTGGGGCGGCTCGGTGCTGCTGTCGATGGAGTGGGGCAGTGCGAAGCGGCGCGGGTTCATGGCTAGCTGGCCGCAGCTCGGCGTGCCGCTGGGCCTGCTGGCCTCCACCGGCATGGTCAAGCTGATGAGCAACGTCAGCGGCGACTCGTTCGAGACCTGGGGGTGGCGGGTGCCGTTCCTGCTCAGCGCCGTCCTGGTCGGCGTCGGCCTCTACGTGCGGCTCAGGGTGATGGACAGCCCCGACTTCACCGCCGTGAAGAAGACCCAGACCGTGGTCAAGGCGCCGGTGTTGCAGGTCATCAGGACCCAGCCCCGCGAAATCCTCACTTCAGCCTTCGTGCGGATGTCGGAGCAGGCGCCGTTCTACCTGTTCATCACCTTCGTGCTCGCCTACGGCACCAAAAAGGTCGGGTTCACCAAAGATGAGCTGCTTGGCGACACCATGGTCGCGGCGGCGTTGGGCCTGATCAGCGTCCCGTTCTTCGGATTCCTCTCCGACCTGATCGGCCGACGACTGATGTACGGCATTGGCATCGTCTCTACCGCTATCTTCGCGTTCCCGTATTTTGGGTTGCTCAACACCAAAGTGGCAGGAATGGCGTTGCTGGCCATTGTCATCTCGTTGCTCGTCCATGACATGCAGTACGGCCCGCAGGCCGCCCTGATCGCGGAGAACTTCGGCACCAACGTGCGGTATAGCGGAGCGGGCCTGGGCTACCAGCTCGCGTCGGTTATCGCCGGTGGACCGGCGCCGCTGATCGCCACGTGGATCCTCAAGAACACCGGCTCGAGCATCGGCATCAGCTGGTACATCGTGGGGTGCTGCGTCGTGTCCATGATCGCGCTGATCCTGATGCCAAAGCACGCACAGCCAGAAGCCGCAGACCCGTCGATCGTGCTTCAGACGAAGGAACCCAGTCCGGCCTGACCCGCGTGCAGCCAGGCCACCCAGAACTGCTGCTGCACATCCAAAGTTCGACAGCGTGTGAGGGTTGCGCACGCCGAGATCGGCAGGGAAAAGTTCCATCGCAAAGTTCGGTATGCCGGTAACCGCCGGTTGCCCGAGCACCCTTCTGAAACTCGTGTCTCATCGGCGTGGGAAGCTGACGAGGAATCCACGACGCGAGGGGTGCAGGGGTGCTCGAGGGACTGTACGAAAGCCTGTTGACGAAGAGGCTCCAAGCAATGCTTGACGAGGTCACAGGTTCGGGGCTGACCCCAGATACGGAACTCGTGGACGCCGCCGAACAGCCTGATGTGTTCGCCAGACATATCCGTGACGCAACTTTCCGAGCTCTCACCGCGGAGTCGAATTCGGATCGTCGACGCGACATCGTGAACGCCGTGCTGCTCCAGCTTGGCGCCTTCGACGACCAACTTGCCCCATCACCAAGCCAGCTTCTCTCGCTTGTTGCCCCCGCCGAGCCGGGATCACCCCTGCGGAGTACCACCCGACCAGCGACACCGTTGTCGGATGCAGCGTTGCTGACCAACGCTCACGGGGAGCCTTCCTTAGGCCATGAGATCAGGTCAGAGCTAGACAGCGCAGATCAAGTCGACCTCTTGTGTGCCTTCGTCAAGTGGTACGGATTGCGTGTCATCGAGCCTCAGCTCCTTGACCTCAAACGGCGCGGCGCCCCGCTACGAGTCATCACCACCACCTACATGGGTGCAACGGAGCGAGTCGCGCTGGACCGCCTGGTGCGCGACTTTGGCGCCGGGGTCAAGATCCAGTACGACTCCGTGCGCACGCGCCTACACGCCAAGGCATGGCATTTTCGACGCAACACGGGTTTCAACACCGCGTACGTAGGCTCCTCGAACCTGTCCCGTTCCGCCATGTTGGACGGCGTCGAGTGGAACGTCCGGCTCTCGGCAATTGCCACCCCGCCTCTGATGAAGAAGTTTTCAGCGACCTTCGAAACATATTGGAACGACACGACATACGAAAGCTACGATCCCGATCGAGATCGTGACCGGCTGGACGACGCGCTCGCGGAGGCCTCAGGACGAAAACAAACCGATCGAGTGACCTTGTCCCTGTCGGGACTCGAAGTGCGGCCCTATCCCTACCAGGCCGAGATGCTGGAGTCGCTCGCGGTTGAGCGGGTCGTTCACGACCGACACCGAAACCTCATCGTGGCCGCGACCGGCACAGGGAAGACTGTCATTGCTGCGCTGGACTATCGAAGCCTCTGCCCCGCGTCACCGAATGAGCGCCCCTCGCTGCTGTTCGTCGCCCATCGGGAAGAGATCCTGAAGCAGTCCCTGCGTACGTACCGCGAGGTCCTCTCCGACCCCAACTTCGGTGAGCTGTATGTCGGCGGCGCGCGTCCGGAACGGTGGCGTCATGTTTTTGCCTCTGTCCAGTCCTTGTCTTCTTACGGCATCACCAACAGCCCGGCAGATGCGTGGGACATGGTCGTTATCGACGAATTCCATCACGCGGAGGCAGCGACCTATCGCCGAATTACCGACCATTTACAGCCGCGAGAACTGCTGGGGCTGACGGCAACGCCTGAGCGCGCCGATGGTACGGATGTTCGTTCGTTCTTCGATGGACGAGTTGCCGCAGAGCTGCGCCTCTGGGACGCCCTCAGCGCTGACCTGCTCTGCCCCTTCCACTACTTCGGCGTCGCCGACGGCGTCGACCTAACCGCAGTCCAGTGGAGCCGGGGGATGTATGACCAGGGCGCACTCTCTGGCGTCTATACCGGCAACGATGCGCGGGCCCGCATCGTCCTGAAACAGGTCCACGACAAGGTCGCAGACGTTCATTCGATGCGGGCGCTCGGTTTCTGTGTCTCGATCTTGCATGCCGAGTACATGGCTCGCGTCTTCAACAATGCGGGCATCCCGTCCCTCGCCGTCACAAGTGGACCCAGATCCGCTGACCGCGTAGATGCGTTGTCCCGACTGGCTGCCCGCCAGATCAATGTCATCTTCACGGTCGATATGTTCAATGAAGGTGTCGATATTCCCTCGGTCGACACCATCCTCTTCCTCCGACCCACGGAGAGTGCAACCGTATTCTTGCAGCAGCTCGGTCGTGGCCTTCGTCGAGCGAAAGACAAGCCGGTCCTCACAGCGATTGACTTCGTCGGCCATCAGCGCAAGGAGTTCCGTTTCGACACCCGCTATCGCGCCATCACCGGGGCAACGAAGACGGGCCTCCAACGCCAGGTCGAACACGGCTTTCCATTCCTGCCCGCCGGTTCCCAAATCGTGTTGGACAAGCAGTCGCAAGAGATCGTCCTGGCGAACATCAAGAGTCAGCTGAGCACGAGCTGGAAGCAGATGGTGGCCGAACTTCGCTCGTACCGTGACATGTCGTTGACTGATTTTCTTCACGAGTCAGGACTCGAGCTCGGCGATGTCCTCAAGGGCGACAAGAGCTGGACCCGACTGCGCCGCGAAGCCGGATTTCCCACTCGAGGTGGAGGTCCCCACGAAGCAGCTCTGCTCAAGCGTGTCCGGGCATTGGCACATGTTGATGACGCCGAACGCGCCCGCGCCTACCGACAGTTCCTGGCTGATGACGCTCCGGCGTACCAGCAACTCAGCTCAGTCGAAGAGCGCTACGCCCGAATGCTGTTCTTCACCTTGTGGCCCAACGGCGGCGGTTTCGAGTCGTACTCCGATGGGTTCGACGCTCTGCGCCCTGAACAAGCCGCGCGGGATGAGCTCATCGCCGTCATTGAGAATGGCTTTGACCATGCCCAGCACGTCGCCGCGCCAATGTCACGGCGGCTGGCATCTTCGCCTCTGCGCACCCACGCTCGCTATTCGCGCGAGGAAATCGTCGCGGCGCTGGATTACGCCCACCTCAGGCGTTTGCCCAACAGCTTCCGTGAAGGCGTTCTTTGGGCCGAGGAGTGGAAGTCTGATGCCTTTTTGATCACGCTCAACAAGTCTGAGACTGACTACTCGCCGACGACCATGTACCAGGACTATGCGATCAGCCCGTCCCTGTTCCATTGGGAGACGCAGTCGCGGACCTCGGTCGCATCACCGACGGGACAGAGGTACATCCATCATTCCCATGGGGGCAGCAACATCCTGCTGTTCGCGCGCGAGCGCAAGGTCTACGAGGTTGGCACCGCCCCGTACCTCTTCCTGGGTACTGGGCAGTACGTGAGCCACACCGGCGATCGCCCGATCGCCATCACCTGGCGCCTCGACCGACCCATGCCAACCGAAACATTCACCGCGTCAACCGTCGTCGCTTAGCACGCGTGCATGCGCTCGACCGTCCGTATCCGATGGCAGTTGGCGCAAACACAGTCGCATCTGCCGATTTCCTCCGAGATCTCCGACCATGGGCGGCCATTCGCAATCATCCGTGAGATGTCGGTGACTTTGTCGCCCGACACATGATCCCAGTCGAGGCCACGTGGCCACTTGCGCCAGCGACAGTCGAGACAACCGAAGATCAGCTTGAGCTGGTCATTAAGATCCTGCGTCTCCAGTCGCCTCTGCCACGATGGGGGCAGCCGTTCGGCGCTCCGCCATGCGCATGGTCGTCGTTGTTGAGTCACACTGCGATGGCATCGAACACAACGCGGGACGCATTTGTTCACTTCGGAACGGATCCGGTCCTCGGACGCGCTCATCTGAACCATGCGTGAGAGGTTCTCGGCCTTCACTGCATCAGGAAGGTGGTCTGCTTCAATCGCGTGAACGTCGTCGTAGCCGCATTCAGCGCAGCTATTTCTTCCATGCCGTCACAATGGCTGAAGGCATGCCCGTGAACGCTCAGGTCAAATGTGGTGCCCAGCCTGGTAGCACGCCCCCGATGCCATCTCGCAGACTTCCTTCGGTAAACCGGATCAGCCCATCGTAAGGGCGGATCAGCCGGGCCAGGGCCGACTCGGTGTTGTCAGCACTCATCCGGATCACGTGGGTCGGTTGCGTTCGGTCCCCAACAGGCGGCTGCAGGGACGGACGTGCCCCAGAGGTAGGTGGCTGGCGGTGGCACGGGAGGCGTTGCTCGGAAGCAACAGCCCTCAGATCGAGCACTTCGACGTGAAGATTGACGGACATGCAGGTGTCCTCATCCTTCGCCCCACCAAGCTGGTAAGTGCGGACGTCGTCTTTGTTCCCAAGACGGAGGTCTCCGTCCGGTTCCGCACCGCCAGCCATCTAGCGTCCTGGGCCGGGACCTGCCCAGGTAGCCAACGAGTCCGCCCAAAGATCGCCAGCTGGCCCACCCCCAGGGCGACCGTTCAACAGATCCGCGGGAGTTGTTCCCCTATTGGCAGGTCAACAACTCTGGTGCCTCCGAGCGCTGTTCGAGCTGTCACCATGCCCGAGTGCTCGGGTACGCACTCGCCGATGATGCGCGCGCCGCTACCGAGCTCGTGCTGCTGCATTGCTCCAAGTACGCGTCCAGCGTCCTCGGCCGCCACGATCGCGAGAAGCTTTCCCTCGTTGGCGACATAGAGCGGGTCCAGGCCCAACAAGCCGCAGGCATCGCGAACGCCCTGCGGGATCGGCAGGTCCTGTTCCACAAGGGCGATACCCACGCCAGCTGCGCGGGCGATCTCGTTCAGTGAGGCGGCAACACCGCCGCGGGTCGGGTCACGCAGCATATGGATGTCGGCTGAGGTGGCGATCATGGCGGCAACCAAGCCGCCCAGAGCCGCACAGTCGCTGGTGACCAGTGTTCCGAAATCCAGTCCCTCACGGCAGCTCATCACGGCAATGCCATGCACGCCAATGTCCCCACTGATGATCACCACGTCACCGGCCGTGACGCGTTCGGGACGAATATCGACGCCGTCGGGGATGACCCCAATCCCAGCGGTGTTGATAAATACGCCGTCACCACTGCCGTGGTCAACAACCTTCGTGTCACCGGTGACGAGCTTGACGCCAGCAGTCATTGCGGCTGAGCCGACGTCTTGAGCCACCTTGCCCAGCACCGCAAGGGGCGTGCCCTCCTCGAGGATGAACGCCGTTGACAACACCATCGGTACCGCACCGACCATGGCAAGATCGTTGACCGTGCCGTTGACAGCGAGGTGGCCGATCGAGCCACCAGGGAAGAACATCGGCTGCACCACAAAGGAGTCGGTGGAGAACGCCAGCCGGATTCCGGCGATCTCAACGACTGCTGCGTCCCCCAGCTGCGCGTCCGCGGCGCTTCCGAAACCAGGCAGGAACAGGTGCTCGATCAGCTCGGCCGACATTGCCCCACCGCCGCCATGTCCCATGACCACGACGGGTGAGTCGCGCAGCGGCACCGGGCAGACCCAGCCGTCCAGATCGATGGCGGCCTCGGTCGAGGCCAGCACCGGGCTCTCAGGCAGCGGCTCGAACACGGCCGGCGAGTCAGCCACGGCCAGCCCCCACGATGTCCAGCCGTCGGTAGAGGTAGTACGCCGCACAAGCCCCTTCCGAGGACACCATCGTCGCCCCGAGCGGTTTTCGAGGAGTGCATTCCCGGCCGAAGGCCGCACACTCATGCGGTTTGATCATTCCCTGCAACACTTCACCGGACCGGCAGATCGACGATTCTTCGGTGTGTATGTCGGTGACCGAGAACCGCTGTTCAGCGTCGAAGTGGGCGTACGCCGGAGCGAGCCGCCAGCCGCTGCCAGCAATCGTCCCGATACCCCGCCAGGACCGGTCGGTGACCTCGAAGACCTCACGCAGCATCTGCATCGCGGCGACATTGCCTTCGGCCGTGACTGCACGCGGATAGGCATTTTCCAGCTCGTGGCGCCCGGACTCCAGCTGTAGGACAGTGCGCCGAATGCCTTCGAGAATGTCCAGCGGCTCGAACCCGGTCACCACGATGGGAACCCTGTACTTCTCGGCAAGGAGGGGATACTCACCAGTGCCCATGACGCTGCACACGTGTCCGGCCGCCAGGAAAGCCTGCACCCGGCAGGTCGGTGACTCCATGATCGCCGAGATCGCCGGGGGAACCAGGACGTGCGAGACGAGCAGCGAGAAGTTCGTGATGCCCAGCCGCTTCGCCTGGTACACCGTCATCGCGTTGGCCGGCGCGGTTGTCTCGAAACCGATACCGAAGAAGACCACCTGGCGGTCCGGATTCTCGCGGGCCAGTTTCAGCGCATCCAGCGGGGAGTAGACGACACGGACATCTCCGCCACCACTCTTGACCCGGAACAGGTCCTGCTCGCTGCCCGGAACCCGCAGCATGTCCCCGAAGGAACAGAAGATCACGCCGGGTTGAGCGGCAATCGCCAGCGCTTTGTCAATCATCTCCAATGGCGTCACGCACACCGGGCACCCCGGTCCATGGATCATCTCCACCTCGTCCGGCAGCAGCTGATCGATCCCGTGGCGGATGATCGAATGGGTCTGACCTCCACAGACCTCCATGATCGCCCAACGACGGGTGGCCGCCGCGTGGATCTGGTCGAGCAGCCGACGGGCAAGGTCGGGGTCACTGAACTCGTCGAGGTACTTGATCAGGACACCTCCCCCTCTGTCGCCGCCGAAGCGTCACTGCTGGCACCGGCCGGGCTAGCGGCCAGTGCGAGCCCGTCGCCGAACTCCTCGTCCAGCAGGCCTAGCTTCGCGAAGGTGGCGAGCGTCTCCAGGGCCGAGCTCTCATCCAGTCGCTGGATCGCAAAGCCGACGTGCACGATCACGTACTCCCCCACAGCGGCGTCGGGGATATAGGCCAAGCAGACGTCCTTGACCACCGCACCGAAGGCGACCTGCGCCATCAGGGTGTCATCGCGTTCGGCGATACTCATAATTCTTCCGGGTACTGCCAGACACATGTCTTCTCCCTAGCCGGTCGCAGTGATCATTATCTGTCCCAGAGCCAGCCCGCCGTCGTTGGGCGGCAACCGGGTGGGCACCAAGACCTTGAAACCGGAGCTGAGAAGTAGCCGGCGAGCCGAGCGCAGCAGGAGCGAGTTCTGGAAGACACCCCCGCCGAGCACAACGGTGTTGAGGTCTGTGGCGTCCCGTTCGTGGACTGCCAGGTCGAGAACGAGCTCCGCAAGAGCCCGGTGAAAACGGGCGGCGATCAGCGCTTTGTCAGTGCCCGCGTCCAGGTCGGCAACGATCGCGCGGATGAGCGGCGCAGCGTCGAAACACAAAGGATCGACGTGACCGAAGCAATAACTCTCGGAGGGGCCGGCTTTGCCTACCCAGCTGCGTGCCAGACCCTCTAGCTCGATTGCGGCCTGTGCCTCGAAGTCGACAATGTGACGAACCCCGATCAGGGAGGCCACGGCGTCGAACAGCCTGCCCATGCTGGAGGTTGGTGTGCATCCGAAACCGGTGTCGAGCTGGTGCCGCAACACGTCACGCTCGCCCGGTGGGCAGGCGGTGACGCAGGCAAGATCTTCGTGCCAGTCGATCCCCGCTGCGCGCAGGTGCGCCAACGCCATCCGGTATGGCCGCCGCACACTGACCTCGCCACCTGCGAGCGGCACGTAAGCCAGATGCGACGCGCGGCGGTACTCCTTATAGTCGGCAACGAGCACCTCGCCACCCCAGATCGCAGAGTCGTCGCCGTAACCGGTTCCGTCGAAAGCGATGCCGATCACCGGTTGGCTGCCGTCCAAGCCGTGTTCGGCCATCACAGCAGCGATATGGGCGTGGTGATGTTGCACCGTGACAACGACCCGCTCGCCTGCATGGGACTGAGCCCACTGGCTCGACCGGTAGCCGGGGTGGGCGTCAGCGACCAACCGCTCAGGGACGACACCAGTCAAAGCGCGCATGTGCTGCTCAGTAGCGCCGAAGGCCTCGATGGTGGCCAGGTCGTCCATGTCGCCAATGTGCTGGCTCATCCAGGCGTAGCGGCCTTCCGCCACGGCGCAGACGCTCTTGAGATCGGCGCCGACCGCCAGGACGGGCGAAACCGGGAAGGGCAGCGCTATGGGAAGAGGCGCGTATCCGCGGGAGCGCCGGATCGCCATCTCCGCACCGTCGATGATCCGCACCACGGAGTCGTCGCAGGGCACCTGGATGGGGCGATCGTGCCGCAACCAGGAGTCGGCCAAAGTCGACAACCTGCTGAGCGCTTCGGCGTCATCGGTCACGATCGGATCGCCGCCAAGGTTGCCCGATGTCATCACCAGCACCCGCGGTCCCGGGTCATCGCCATCGAGACCGAAGAGCAATGTGTGCAGCGGTGTATGCGGCAACATCACACCCAGGTCCGGGTTTCCTGGAGCAACCGAGGCAGCCAACCGATCATCGGCGTCGGGGCGCCGGGAGAGGAGGACGATGGGTCGAGGTGCCCCCGTCAGGAGAGCCTGCTCTGCGTCGTTGACCAGGACGAGTTCTCGCGCGACGGTGACATCGGGCACCATCAGTGCAAATGGCTTGCTGCCGCGACGCTTGCGCCGGCGAAGCTTAGCGACTGCGACTTCACTGCTCGCATCACAGGCGAGGTGGTAGCCGCCAAGTCCCTTGACCGCGACGACTTCGCCGCTGCGTAAGGCTGCCCGGGCCTGGCGCAAGCCGACTTCGCCACTAGCGGTATCGCCGTTGTTGGGCCGGACGAACTCAAGCACCGGGCCGCAGTCGTGGCACGCGATCGGCTGCGCGTGGAACCGCCGATCGTTCGGGTCCTCGTACTCAGCCCGGCACGCGGCGCACATCGCAAACCCGGCCATGGTGGTTTGGGCGCGGTCATACGGAAGCGCGGTGATGATCGTGAATCGCGGTCCGCAGTTCGTGCAGGTGATGAACGGGTGACGGTACCTGCGGTTTGCAGGATCGACGAGCTCGTTCAGGCAGTCCCGGCACGTCGTGACATCGGGCGAGGCAAGGGTGCGAGCACGATCCCCTGGGCGCGAGCTCTCGATGACGAAACCCGTGCCGCCGCGCACATCGAGCTCTTCAGAGTCAACCGAGACCACCATTGCCAAGGGTGGGGCCTGGCTTCGCAGCCGACCGGCGAACATCTCGAGCGCGGATGCTGTGCCCTCGACGTCGATGCTGACCCCGTCTGCACTGTTGGCCACTGATCCGGTGAGCCCGAGCTCTGCGGCCGTGGCGTACACGAAGGGTCGAAATCCAACGCCCTGTACCAAGCCACGCACCCGGAGTCGACAGCGTCTTCGGGCATCGCGCGAGCCACCTGTCATCCCGCAGGGATCTTCACTTGCAGGCATAGCGCGCGCACCCATTCGTACCAATGGTCAAGCCCCTCGCCCGTCGTCGAAGACACGACCAGCACCTGAAGATGGGGGTTGACCTGTCGAGCGAACCGAACACAAGCCTCCACATCGAAGTCCACGTAGGGCAAAAGGTCAGACTTGTTCACGACCATGAGATCGACCCCCGCAAACATCTGGGGATATTTTAGCGGCTTGTCTGCGCCTTCGGTCACCGAGATGACGACCACCTTGGCGGCTTCACCAAGGTCGAACATGGCCGGACAGACCAGGTTGCCCACGTTCTCAACGAAGAGCAGAGAGTGATCCGGTGGTTTGAGCTTATCCAAGGCCATACGCATCATCTCCGCATCGAGATGGCAGCCTGACCCGGTGTTGACCTGGGCGACAGCCGCCCCTGTCGCATGAATTCGCTCCGCGTCCAGCAGGGTTTCCTGGTCCCCTTCGATAACGGAGATCGAGAGCTTGCCGGCCAGATCGGTGAGCGTGCGCACGAGCAACGTGGTCTTGCCAGACCCTGGCGAGCTCATCAGGTTCAGTGCGATGATCCCGTGCTGGTGCAGCCACTGGCGGTTGGTCGCAGCGAGCCCTTGGTTCTTGGCGAGCACAGCCACCTCGAGGAGCTGGGTCCGAGTGCTCCCGGCAGTTGGCGTGGGCCCTCCCGCGCTCCGGTCGTCGACCTGCTTGGGTGGGTGCTCGTGCGGGTGGGCATGCTCGCTGTGTGGGTGTGCGTGCATCGTGGAGACTCGCGCTCCCCCGTCTTCAGAACAACCACAGGTCGCACACATCTCAGACCACCTCAATCGAAACTACGGTCAGTTCGCGTCCCGAGACCACATCAACATCCGAGCTGCCACACGGACACACAAGGATCAGATCGGTGAGAGTGAAATCGGTGTCGCAGCCACTGCAATGACCGACGCCGGGCTGTTCGTCAATCACCAGCTCAGCGTCCTGCAGGGTGGTTCCCTTGGTAACGAGCTCGAAGCAGAACTGCACCGCTTGCGGAATCACGCCGGACAACCTGCCTACCCGCAGCCGTACGGATGTCACCTTCGCCTTGCCCGCGTGTTGCCTCACCAGGTCGACGATGCTCTGTGTCACTGACAACTCGTGCATGCCGCGTCCGCCCGTCGTGGTGTCACGACAGGTGACCGCCGGCCCTATCGATGGCCGCTTGGCTCTCGTGCACCTGACCTGGCCACTGACCAAGCATCCCCAGCTCCTCAAACACAGCCAACGAGGCGAGCGCGGCCGACTCGTCGAGGATGGTGATGGCGAAGCCGGACTGGATGATTGTGTAGTCGCCAACGACGGCCTCTGGCAGGTAAGCCAGACAGCACTCTTTGGTGATGCCTCCAAAGTCGACGGTCGCCATCGGCAACCCCGGTCCGTCGATAATCTGCACGATCCGACCTGGCACCGCGACGCACATGGCTCAGACCCCCCCTGGTCCGAGGGCCGTACCCGCGCGGCCGCCGGTGATGGTCGACGTGTTGGTCGAGCTCCATTGCGAAGCCGTGTTGCCCGGCTCATCAATTACTTTGAGCTTCAGCCCCATCCGGCCCACCGGGAGCGAACTGCAGGGAAGACATGGGTCGGCCTCGCGCACCGCCGCCTCCATCGTCCCCATCAACCCGGCCGGTGGCTGAGCTTCGATGCTCTTGGCAGAGATGTCGTGGTCGCTGGCCGCAGCCAGTAGCAGAGCAGCCAGCCACCCTTCGTTCTGCGCGGTAGGTGTGGTGATGGTGGCGTCCGTCAGCCGACCTTCGTCAGCAACCCGGTAGGTGTGCACCAGCAGGCCGCGGGCCCCGTCGACCCATCCGGTCACCACTTTCGCTGACCCGCCGGACACAACCCTGCCCGGCACCACCGGCGCGACCAGGCACTCGCCGACGACATCAGGACGGCTCAGCAGATCCTGGATGACCTCGGCCGCATGCAGCGCCACGACGGCGCGGGCCCACTCCGCGCCGCCCATGGCCACAGCCCAGCGTTCCCTGGCCGACTCGGCAACGGCAGTCGACAGGTGGGTGGCGACCCTGAGCTGGGCCACCGGCCCTACTCGGTAGGCGCCCCGGTCGGGACCAAGGGCGCGAAGGAAGGGCCGGGAGGCAGTTGCCCCGGGCCGTGACTCGGCCACGAGGTCGGGCCATTCCGCCGCGAAGGCCCCATCGATGACCACGGCGTTGTCTGCGGCGACGGCCCGCAGCCGTTCGCCATAGAGATCGAGGGCACCGCTCTGATCGACCAGGGCCAGGTCGTGACCAGTGAATGTGGGCAGCTTGCTTGGGCGCGGCTTGGCCTCGATCTGGTTCAAGAGGTCGGCCGCTTGCTGTACTGCGACGTCGGCCTCAGATGCCAGAAAGTCTCGATCGGCCACAGTGATCGCGGCCGCCACACCGCCCGGCACCGCACAACGAGGAAAGTGGCTGGTGCCAGCGGCGGCGACCATCACTCTTCGAGCAAATGATTCCAGCCGGAGGGCCTGGCCAGCGTCGACCTGCACGGCTCGCCGAGCGTGGGCTTGCAGCACTGCGCCGTGGTGGAGAAGGCGACGCACGGTCTCGGCTGTGGGTGTGATCGGCGCCGCCCCCATGAAGGCGTCCAGCGCCCGGGCGCCGGCGAGGTGGTGTGCGACCGGACAGATACCGCATAGGTGCTCGATCATGGTGGGGACGTCGGCGACGGGCCGCCCCCGGAGCAGTCCCTCCACCCGCGGCAGAGCGCCAAGTTCGAACCAGGCATCGCGCACGTGGCCGCCGACCCCGAGCTGCACCATGACTTCTGCCCCGGCGCCGTTCACCACCATGTCGAGCTGAAATGTGCGCACCGCACTCATGGCGAACCTTGGAGCAGCAGGATGTGCATGAGCAGCGCGGTGAGCGGCAACGGCTGCGGACAACTGACCGTTTCGGAGAGTGTCAAACTGTGCCCGTGCATGAACTTGCGTTGCTCAGCTCTGTCGTCAAAGCCGTCGAGAACGCCTGCTCTGCGGCAGGCAGCTCCGAGGTAAAGGTGGTGGCTCTGCGTGTCGGGGCGCTGTCCGGTGCCATGCCGGCTGCGCTGGACTGGGCGTGGCCGCTGGCTGTGGCGGGTTCTGTCGCCGAGGGCGCCGAGCTCGTGCTCGAGGAAGTACCAGCGGCAGTCTGGTGCCCTGCGTGTGACACAGAGCGCGAGATCGACGCGTTCTACACATGGCAATGCCCTGGGTGTGGTCAGCCCACAGCGGACCTGGTGCGCGGCCGGGAGTTCCTGGTCAGCTATGTCGAACTGGAGGTGCCTGATCACCTCTGAGCGCCAGCCCCGACTGCGCGGCCTCCTGCGGCGGCAGCGTCGTCCGCGTCCCACCAGGCCGCAAGCACCTGCCGGGCCAAGGCCAGGGCCTGGGGGACTGCAGCTGCCACGGCAGGGGAGAGCCCGACGCGGAGTTCGATCTCATCGGGCGTGACGCCCACGACCGAGATGCGGTCCGGTTCCCTGCCGTGGAGCCGAGCGCAGGCGAGCACGTCGAGCAACCCGACCTGGTGCTGGGAGATCTTGGCCGACAGGAGACGGGGCAGCTGGTCACCGGTGAGGTGGACCAGTGTTCCACCCGGCCCGGGGCCGGCCAAGGCGTCCAGAATGAGAAGCGAACCCGAGTCCTCGACTGCGGGTAGCAGGGACATCCCGATGGTGCCGCCGTCGATGAACTCGACCGGACGCTGCAGCCCCGCGGCCATGAGCTCCTCCAGCAGGACGATGCCTATTCCGTCATCGCCCATGATGGGGTTGCCGATGCCGAGCACTGTGGTGCCGGGCCGCGGGTGCACAGTGGATACGTCCATCACAAGGTCGGGTAGTCCACGGGATGAGAGCCCCTGCGCAGCCACACACCGCCGCTGAGCATCGAAGACAGGCCACCATGGCGTTCGATGATGTCGGCGCGGAGGACCAGGTAGACGTGAAGCATCAGGAACGCCCAGAACAACAGCATGATCAGGTAGTGGATCAGCCGGACAGTGGGGGCGCCCCACCAGTCCACGGGCGCCTGGAACAATGCCCAGAATCCGCTGTGCACGTTGTACAGGCCGTACAACGCAAATCCGGTGACCCCCTGCAGGACGGCCATGATGTAAACGCCGGTGTAGGCGAGCTGCTGAAGCGGGTTATGAGCGACATACAGGGGAGCCTCGTGCCGGATGAAAAGGTAGCCCGACAGGATCCGGCCCAGGTTGCGCGCATCCTCAGCGCTCTTCAAGGGCCACAGAGCAGGCCAGCGGACGAAGCGGTCCCGGGAGGAGAAGAGGAGGTAGAGGCGCACAGCGCCCAGAGTGACCCACCCCCAGGCCACGGCAAAGTGCACGAGCCGGACATAGCCCATGAACGACTCGGCCCCAAAAGTACCTGGGCCAGGCCGGAAAAAAGGATCGGCGATGTAGAACCCCGTCATCGTCAGCAGCACGATCGCGACCACGTTCAACCAGTGCAACCAGCGTAGGGTCACCGGCCACACAGGAACCCGTACCCAGGCGTCGGGGCGACCGGTCACACCGGCTCGAAAGCCCTCGGCCCGTGCGGTGCGCACCGGGACGAAACCATGGACGACCATCGGCTCCCGCGAGCCATCGGCGCGCATCTGGGCCGAGGCCACGGCGAGGGGTCGAAAACCGCGGCTCTCCACGAATTTTGCGTTCCTCTTCAACAACAGGCGACGATCGGGCCCGAGGTGCGCCGCCGACATCACGGAACGAAGGTCGCCGCGCATGATCGCCACGTCCGCCGGTGGCTCCACGCCGGAGAATGCCAGGCCCCGAACACGGGTCACGCTGAACCTGCGCGATGGCACGGCAGGATCAAAATCCTCGACATCGAACCCGGCCAGTCTCTCTTCTTCACGGAGCGCACACACGCCTGCGAGAAGTGCGACGTCGACTGGATCCTGTGAGCCCTGCGGAGCGGCGACAGCGGCAAACGCCAGAATGCGGGCGGCGCTGACCGATCCCAACGTCACTGCCGGCCCAATCTGGATCTGAGCCAATACCTGGCCGGCGTCTGGCACGCTTGCAGAGTCTGGTGCCGCCTTTTTCGCTGGCAAGGTGACTGTCATGGCGTGACCACTCGGAAGAGCTCCCCGCCGTCAGGGTCAAGGACGTGGACAGCGCAGGACATACAGGGGTCGAAGGAGTGGATGGTCCGTAGGGGTTCCAGGGGCTGGTCGGGCAGGCTCAGGGGATGAGCGCCGCCGCTGGCCAGCGCGTGCTCGTAGGGCCCCGGCTGTCCCTTCGGGTCTCGACCACCGGCCAGCCAGGTCGTGGGTACCACACACTGGTAACGGGTGATCTTGTCGTCCTCAATGGTGCACCAGTGGCTGAGGTTGCCCCTGGCCACCTCCGAGAAGGAGTAGCCCTTCCCTTTGCGGGGCCAGGTCGACGGCTCCCACTTGTCAGGGTTGAACACGTCAGTCTTCCCAGCTTTGATGTTGTCCACAAAACGCGCGAACACGACGTCGACCATCATCTCCGACACGGTGACGGCTTCGATTGCCCTGGCCACGATCCGCCCGGCGGTGGAGTTCAGCTGGGCCAGGCTGATGCCAAGCGTGCGCAGCGACTGGTCCACCAGAGTCTTGGTGCGCGGATGGCCTTGGGCATAGGCCAGCAGGACCCGGGCGACCGGACCGACCTGAACAACCCTGCCGTCATACCGAGGGGCTTTGGACCAGCTGTATTTCTCCGAACCGGCGACCCAGGTCCACGGCAGCTCGGGCCCGGCATACTTGGGAGTGGTCTCCCCCCGGTCGGGCGGAAGGCCGGTCGCGTCGCCCCCTTCGTACGTGTACCAGGCGGAGGAGACAAACTCCTCGATCTTGGTGGGGTCAAAGGGTCTCACTGTCTTGAGATCGCCGTCCAGGAGCAGCCCAGGCGCAATGGGGCTCATGGCCGGGCGGGTACGAGCATTGGCTGGGTCACCGCCGTAGGTAGCACCGGCCATCCCGACCGCCATAAAGTTTGGCGCCGACGCACCGATGTCGAACCAGTCTTTGTAGGCGCCCATGATGGCCAGAACATCAGGCAGATAGCACGACTTGACGAACGCGGCGGTCTCGTTCAGCCACGCTTTGACACTGTCAATCGTCACCTGGTTGATGGTCGACGCGTTGTCAAGGTTGATCGAACACGCCATGCCCCCAACCAGGAAGTTCGGGTGCGGGTTCTTGCCGCCGAAGACCGTGCCGACCCGGATCATGGTGCGCTGGAACTCCAACGCGTCCAGGTAGTGGGCCACGGCCATCAGGTTGGCCGCCGGGGGGAGGCGGTAGTCAGGGTGATCCCAGTAACCGTTGGTGAAGATGGTCAGCTGGCCGCTCTCGAGCACACCGTTCAGCGTGGCCTTGACCTCTTCCATACGGCCCACCGAGTTGCCCGACCAGGTCGAACCGATCCCGGTCGCAAAGGCCACCGCAGCCTTGGCGTCGCCCTTCGCCGCGCTGGGGATGTTCACCCAGTCCAGGGCCTGCAGATGGTAGAAGTGGATCACATGGTCCTGGACGATCTGATTGCCGAGGACAAGATCGCGGATCAGATGGGCTTGCTCTGGCGGCGGATATCCGAGTGCGTCCTCCACTGCGACGATCGAGGCCACGGCGTGCACCGCCGTGCACACCCCGCAGATTCGCTGCGCCATGGTCCACACGTCGCGCGGGTCCCGGTCCTTGACCACTGTCTCGATACCCCTGAACTGGGTGACCTCACACCAGGCGTCGGTGATCTTGCCTCGCTCGGCCTCCATCTCCATCCGCAGGTGACCCTCTATCCGGGTGAGCGGATCGATCACAACGCGCTGTCTGGCCATCAGGCCTCACCCCTGTCGTCGGAAATGCTCTCGTCGGTGGCCTCGGTCACTGTGGTGGTGGGACTTGACGTGGTCGTCGGCGGTAGATCCGCTGATGCCGTTGGGTTTCGCAAGGTCGGCACTGGCACCCATGTCTTCTCAACGTCCCCGAAAGCCGCCAACGGCTCATCGGCCCGCGGCCCGCGGCCACGGCTGCCGGCAGTTGCAGCAGCGTGCACCCCAATGCCCACCGCCGTCGCCCCCAGTAGAGCAGGCCCGACTTTGTTGACCGTGGACTCCACGCCGATTCCCGGCACGCGGACGTCGGGTAAGACTTGGTAGAACGGTGTGAAGCGATCAAAAAAGTTCTTCTCTGTGCAACCGATACAGGGGTGCCCAGCGTCAATGGGAAAACTCGTGCCGAGGTTCCACTTGACCGTCGGGCATGGGCTGAACGTGTCCGGCCCCTTACAACCGACGTCGTAAAGACACCACCCCTGGCGAGCACCGGCATCGTCAAAGGACTCGACGAACTGTCCTGCGTCGTAGTGCGCCCGGCGCGGGCAGGCGTCATGAATGCGCTTGCCGTAGGCGAACAATGGTCGGCCCTGGTCATCGACTGCTGGCGCCTTGCCGTGCGTGAGCAGGTAGGTGATCGCCGCGGTAATGACCTCGCCAATGGGTGGGCACCCGGCAACGTTCAACACCGGCTTGTCGGTGATGATCGAGTCGATCCCAACGGCGCCGGTCGGATTCGGGCGCGAAGCCTGCACCGACCCCCACACCGCGCAGGCGCCCACTGCAAGAATCGACGTCGCGTTCTTTGCTGACTCCTCGAGCACCTGCTTAGCCGACTTACCTCCGATCACCGTGTATGCGCCGCCGGCACCCAGCGGCACAGACCCGTTAACCACCAGGATGTGTGGTGCCTTGTTCGCCGTATCCAGCGCGGCATTAGCAGCGTCGCCCGCGGGGGCCATCAGCAGCTCGACGTAGTCCACCGACAGCAAGTGAAGAATAAGGTCCTCGACCGTGGTGCCGCCGGAACGAACTGTGCTCTCCAGGCAACCAGTGCATTCCTGCAGCTGCAGCCACACCACGTTGGGCTTCTTGATCGCGAGCAACCTGTTCGCGATCTCATGGGCACTCGGCGCAGCACTTGCCGACCCGGCCCCAAGTCCGACGATGGGCGAGGCAACTGCAAAAATGGCAGCCATCTTGGTGCAGAAGCCAAGAAAGTCACGGCGCGAGACCCCGGCCTTTTCGAGGTTGTCCCCGAGCGTCCCGTCTTGCCACACAGGTGTTTCTGTTCGCATGGAACGCTCTTTCACTAGCAACCCCGTACAGTGGGCCAGCGCCTGCACAGAATCACAGACGGCACCTTTGGGCGACAGTGTCGCACGGAGACGCTTTCGGCCGATCGGGGGGCATGCCCGGTGGGGTATTCCTACTACACTCCAAACGATGGAAGGGCTCGGTCACTGCCGATGGTGATTCGGTCCCGTGGAGCCCGCTGTACTTGCGGCTTTCGCGGTTGAGATTTTAACTCGGGTGCTCTTCTTGGCAGGCGGGACACCAGATTGGCGGATCCGGTGTGATGACAGATGCGCGTGGGCGTCGCCGACGAAGCGGTATGGGCTGCAACGCGATTCCCCTGATTGAGCGAGCCGACCTTCACCACTATTCATCTACGAGCCCACTGACAACCCGCACCTTGGGCACAAAGACCGAGGGGCCCAGATGTCCGTCCGGGCCCCTCGGTATTCGTTGCTCTATAGGTCAGCTACAACCGCTGGTGCTTCCGCATCCTTCGCACACGTAGCACGAACCGGCTGGCCGCATCTTGGTTCCGCAGACCAGGCATATCGGAGCGTCCGCCGACTTGCCAGCGAACTTCTCCATCAGCTCGGCCGTGGAGTGCACGCCCTCAACGACCTTGGCCGAAGCGGCTCCCGAGCCGGACTTGACGTCTGCGGCCTTGAACTTCGACCCCGCCGGCTTCTCCGCCTTCGTCGCGATCACCTCGGGCGCAGGAGAGCACGGCCTCTACCACCTGTCGGCCTACTGCATGGCCAAGCACGCCGTCGTGGGGCTCGTCCGGGGGCTCGCAGCCGACGTCGTCGGGCAGCACCTCACCGTCGCCGGCGTCTCGCCCGGCTCCACCGACACTCAGATGCTCCGCGCCACCGCCCACCTTTACCAGCTCGACGGCATCGAGCGCCTTGTGCAGGAGCAGGCGATCGGCCGGGTCCTCGAGCCCGATCGAGAGGCGGAGAGCGCCGTCGCCGATGCCCAGCCGCGCGCGTTCATCGGCGCCGATGCGC
>ENA-OFCI01000662-OFCI01000662.1-metagenomes-genome-assembly--contig:-NODE-662-length-19314-cov-3.690015_pt1 | contig 19314 bp, 17 predicted proteins | sample MGYA00153391_OFCI01 | MGnify analysis MGYA00153391
GTGGAGACCGCGTGGTCCACATCACCAGCGTGATGCCATCGCATTTGAGCGACGTTCACGAGGTATGGCTGATGTCTTTGGAGTCTTCAGCGCCGCTGAGTCTCGGAACGCTCGACGGGCTGACCGGATCATTCAAGATTCCGGTCGGCGTCGACCTCGGTACCTACCGCTACGTCAGCGTCTCCGACCAGCCAACCGATTCCGACCCCGGTCAAAAACCCGCCTCGGTGATGCAGGGCATCCTGAGCTGAAGCCGAAATCCGAGCCGACATGCTGGAGCGCGCCACCTCGAGAAAACGTCTCGTTCTTCTCGACAGTGGACGCTAGGGGTCCCCTTGCGGCCGACTTTGGTTTAGGCCGAAGTTGCCCTGGTTGTGAAGCGTGTGATCCCTGTGGTTTCGGGGATTTCGTGGGTTTCGGGGTGGTCGTTCTGCGTACTTCAGTCTGATCGGGAGGGGACAGCTGATGAGTTCGAATGTTCGGCGTTGAATGGTGGTCGGGGTCGAGAGAATCGGAGTTGTCGGGGTGTGCGGGTCGGTGCCGTCGACGGAGCAGCGTTCCTCGTCATGGAGCTGCTCGAGGGCGAGACGCTCGAGCAGCGTGGTGAAGCTGCGGACGGGTTCGCCATCGGCTTCGGTGCGGCTTGACGCTGTGCGTTCTGCCGCGGTCGAATGTTTTGCGGGCGCGACCGGATCGGTGAGATCTGGCTGGTGCTCGTAGGCGAAGGTCAGCGGTGCCCACGCGTTCCTCAGGTGCCAGACGAGGTAGGCGGCGAGCATGCAGATAACCATGTGTGCGCGAACCCGCGTTTTGGCATGGACAGTCGCCTGGTTCTGGGCGAAGGTGAACTACCCGTCCGCGATGCGCAAAGTCAAGCGTTTGGCGATGTTGTGAAGGCCGAGGATCTTCTCGACGAGAATCGCGCCCCGGCCGCCGTGAGCATGCCTGTGGTCACCGCGGCGGCGATGACCCTCAGGTTGGCCTCAAGGAACGGGGGCTGCTGCACCGACCCATCGGCGACAAGCTGGGCGATCGAGGTCGAGCGCAGCGCGGTCACCCAGCCGAGACCGCCCAACTCCCGCAGCTGACCGATCCGGGCAGAGGTGATCATGCCCCCGTCCCTCACCATGACTGTGTCGTCAACTGCGAACGTCGATTTCATCTCGATCGCGATCTGCTCAAACGCAGTCGGATCGGTCGTGTTCCCGGCACCACCCGCACCGCGACCGGGCATCATTTCGGCTCGGTCAGTAGCCCGTATTCGAACTATTACTGAGCCTTCTTCCTATCCCGGGAATACCCGCGTGCTGCCAGCTCGCAGTGGGTCCAGATCACGCATGATGACGACAGGTTGAACGGGCCAACCGGTTCGGGTTGGCTTGCGGCCGGTAGTGCACGGCGGCGAGTTTCTTCTCAATGCTTTGTTACAGGTGGGTCAGCCAGTCCACCTTGGCGGTAGCGGCCCTGTTTTCAGTCGGCGTTAAGGCAAAGGCGAGTTTTCGGCCCGACCACGTATGCTCGGTCCTCCATCACCCTGTCACTCGAAGGACAATTCCATGAGCCGCTCACACGGCCGCGGCTGGCGGATGGCACTCGGCGCGGTGGTGATGTTCGCAGTTCTGGTCGCCCCCACCGCCGCCGCATCCGCCGCCCCAGTCGCTGAAGTATCGGGACCGTCCCAGACCTTTCGCGTCGCCGTGCCAGCGGCACCGGGATCCGCTGCGACCATCAGCCTGGACGTCGACCTGTACCTGCCAGCGACATCCCGCCCCGCCCCGGCTGTACTTCTTGCCCACGGATTCGGCGGATCCAAGCGTTCGGTCGCGAAAGATGCCGAACGGATGCGCCGCGAGGGCTACGTCGTAATGGCATACTCCGCACGCGGATTCGGTCGTTCCGGCGGCCGGATCTCCCTCGACTCCCTCGACTACGAGGTCGCCGACGCGAAACGGCTCGTCGATGTGCTGGCCAGCCGCCCGCAGGTTGAGATGCGAGACGGTAAACCGGTCATCGGCGTCGTCGGAGCCTCCTACGGGGGCGCGCTCGCGCTCATTCTCGGCGCGACAGACCCGCGCATTGTCACGGTCGTCGCGGCCATCACCTGGAATGACCTCGCGCAAGCGCTTGTGCCCCAATCGGCGGCAGCGGATGGCGCGGGGCCAGCGCCCGGCGTCTTCAAGCAGGCCTGGGCGACCCAGCTTTTCGGCGCAGCGGCATCGCCGTTCTATGGAGCCTGCGGGCGCTTCACCGCCGAGCTCTGCACCTTGTATACGAAACTCGTCGGTGGCGGGCAGCTTGATGCCGCGGATCGCACGCTCCTCGGGGCATCCTCTCCCGCCTCGGTGCTCTCAGGCATGACCGCGCCAACACTGCTTCTGCAGGGCAGGCAGGACACGCTCTTCGGACTCGACCAAGCCGACGCGAACGAGCGCGCGATCGCCGCGGCGGGCGCACCGGTAACGGTGTCCTGGTTCGCCGGAGGGCACGACGGAGGCCAGACGGCCGGCACGGCCGGTGTCGTAGACGAGTGGCTCTCCGCCCACCTGCGTGGCAGATCCCCTCGACACGCTTCATCAGAACCCTTCTCATTCACCGTGCCGACCTCGGCCCGCGGATTCGCCGAGACCCGCGTCGCCGCGCGGTATCCGGGGCTGAATGGTGGCGGCCTCAGACAGCTGCCGCTGAATGGTCGCTTCGGCATCGTCGTGAATCCCCCCGGAGGGGTCCCTGCGACGATCTCCTCGCTGCCAGGAATCGGCGCGGTCGACTCGGTCATCGGGGGAGTCGGGGGCACCGGAGGCATCGGGGGCAGCGGCAGCGGAATCGCCGGTACTGTCGCGCAGCCCGCACAACAGGCGAAATTTGCCACCGGATCTATCAGCACTCCCTTTGTGCTCGCCGGCTCCCCGACGGTGACGGTCGACGTGCGGCTGCCGCGCTTCCGCGGAGAGGTGCGTGTTCCCTCGCGATCCGGCGCCCCGGTCGAGGTGCTGCTGTTCGCCCAGCTGCGGGTCTCCTCGGGAGACTCCGACATCGCGGTCGGTGGTGGTGTCGCGCCGATGCGCGTTTCCCTCCCCGCGGACGGCTCGGCGACCCGGGTGCGGTTGACCCTGCCGGCAACGACCTGGCGCTTCGAGCGCGGCGACAAGATCGCCCTCTCGCTTCGTACCACGGATGCGGGCTACCAGGGCTCCGCCACATCCGCGTCCTTCGTCGTGAACACCGAGGGCACCCTCTCCTTGCCAACGGTTGCCACAGCGGACCCTGCCGTCGGTGGCGGTGCGCCGTCGACGGCGGCGCTCATCGGCATCCCGATCGTTATCTTGCTCGGCCTTATCCTCGCGGCGATCGCGGCGATCGCCGATCGACGCCGGGATCACCCTGGGCCAGTCGTCGGGCCAGTCGTCGGGCCAGTCGTTGGGCCACCAGTTGGGCGAGCGGATGACGCGCCTCCGCTGGTGATCCGTGGCCTCACCAAGACCTATGGCGCCGGGTTCCGCGCGGTGGACGACCTCTCGTTCACGGTGCAACGGGGCCAGGTACTCGGCCTTCTCGGCCCAAACGGTGCGGGCAAGACCACCGCGCTCCGTATGGTCACCGGACTGCTTCGACCCGACGCGGGCGAGATCGAGATCTTCGGCGAGAAGGTCTCCCCGGGATCCCGGGTGCTGACGAGGGTCGGCTGCTTCATCGAAGGACCGGGGTTCCTCGCTCACCTCTCCGGCCGACGCAATCTCCAGCTGTTCTGGGCCGCGTCGGGGCGTCCTCGCGCGGACGCGCGCCTGGACGAGGCGCTGGATATAGCCGACCTCGGCTCGGCGGTGAAACGACGCGTCGGCGGCTACAGCCAGGGCATGAAACAGCGCCTGGCCATTGCACAGGCGATGCTCGGGATGCCAGAACTTCTCATCCTCGACGAGCCGACCAACGGACTCGACCCGCCCCAGATCTTCGCTCTGCGCGGGGTGCTTCGCCGTTACGCCGAGACCGGACGCACCGTCATCGTCTCGTCGCACCTCCTCGGTGAGGTCGAACAGACCTGCTCCGACGTCGTGGTGATGGCCCGCGGCCGCCTGCTCGCCGCGGGACCCGTCGCAGAACTCGCCGGAGAATCAACCGAGCTCACCATCGAGGTGACGGATGTCGAGGCCGCCCTGCACGCCGTCCATCGACTCGAGGGCGCTGAGGCGCTCATGACCGCCCCCGGTACCATCCGCGTGCTGCCGGCGGGGAACGGCCCGGAGGCCGTCGTGGCCGCGATCACGGAGCACGGGATCGGCATCCGCTCGGTCACCCGCGGGCGGCACCTCGAGGAGACCTTCCTCGAGATGGTGGGCACGGAAGGGATCATCTAATGAGCGCGACAGAAATGCCTTCCTCGATCCCGGCTCCCGCTTCGGCGGCGACCTCGGCTCCGACGTCGTCTCCGTGGGGCCCCGGCCGAATCCCCGGGGCCGCCGTCTCCGTTCGCCGCACCATGCCGATCCGGATCGAATTTGCCCGGCAGATCAGCCAGTGGCGCGTCCGGGTCGTGCTCATCATCTTCGCTCTGCTTCCGGTGGTCGTGCGCCTCGCCTTCCTCATCGGTGGAGCCGGGGGTCCCGCGGCCGGACGGACCGACCTCGCCGCGTTTGCGCAGGCGAGCGGCACGACGTTCACGGCGTTCATCCTCGTGATCACCGCCGGATTCCTGCTGACCCTCGTCGTGGCACTGCTTTTCGGTGACATGATCGCCGGCGAGGCGTCGAGATCCACGCTGAAGTACCTGCTCACGATTCCCGTGGGGCGCACCCGGCTGCTGTTCGTGAAGGTGCTGGTGTCGTGGACCGTTCTCGTGGTCGGCATCCTGCTGCTCACCGGCATGTCGCTGCTGGTCGGAACGATCTCCTACGGTGGTGGCGGCATCCAGATCCCCGTCGGACCGCAGCTCGGGATGGGTGAATCCCTCCTGCGAATCCTGGCGGCGGTGGCGATTATCTGCCTCCACCTGTCATGGGCGGCCGCACTCGGAACGATGTTCACCGTTCTCGCGGAGGCCCCGCTCGCGGCGGCGGGAGGGGTCGTGATCACGTCCATCCTGTCAAGCATCCTCGAGCGCATTCCGGATCTGGGGGAGGTGCGCCACTACCTGCCCACGTGGAACACGGATGCCTTCCGCGAGTTCTTCAACGCCCGCATCGACTACGCCCCAATCGCCGACTCCGTGCTGTCGGCCGCGATCTACGCCCTGCTCTTCACCACTGCGGCGGTCTTGTGGTTCCGCCGCAAAGACATCTCGAGCTGAACGCGGCGGACGTGCGTGCTGCTTCTGCGCCGTACGTGATGCTCCTGTAGTTGCTAATTGTTGTCTTGGGTTTTTTGCCCACGGAGCCAGTCCCGGACTTGGCTAGCGAGGGTGTGTCTCGCTAATCGTGTTTCTAGCATTTTTGAATAGACGTTTTTTGCCTGTTGACGCCAACTCAAAACAGGTCAGGGTGGCCGATATCACCTACCTGCGCACCCCTTGAATTTTAATTACCTTCGCGACCACCTGAACGCGAGGGTTATTCGACGATGACAGTAATCCAAGCGATCACAAAGCGAGACATGGACGTCACCGCGGTTCTACTTTTGAAGGCAAAGCGACGACTTATTGTTACGACTCTGCATGCCACAAATACCCGTACACGTGGGTGCCATCACGGAACAAGGTTGTGAATCTCAGACCGTGAGGGCTACCCCGTTGCTCAGTCGACCGCATCCTGCTTTCTCACGAAGTCAATTTCCTCCACGTCGCGGCCCGGCCAGCGCAATGTGGTGACGACGGCCGGTGCTGTCGCTATCAGAGTGCCGTGGGCTACTACATGCGTAGGTCGTACCTGGCGGCGAATCACGTCGAAGGAATTGGCAGCGGGAAGGATAACGAAGCTTGCCGGACGACCAACAGCGATGCCGTATTCGGCTGACAACCCGAGCACCGCAGCCGGCCGGTCGGTGATCATTCGAAAGCACTCGGCAACCTCGGCGGGCGAGGTGAGCTGTGTGGCGTGAGCGCCCACGAATGCCACGCTAATGGGGTTTGCGGTGCCCATCGGATACCACGGATCCATGATGTCGTCATGCCCGAAAGCCACATTCACCCCGGCCGTGAGCAACTCTTTCACCTGGGTGAGACCGCGGCGCTTCGGGTAGGAGTCGAACCGGCCCTGAAGGTGAAGATTGACGATTGGGTTGCAGACAATGTTGATACCCGACCTCGCGATAATGCGCTGCAGCTTGTAGCTGTACGCCTCGTTATACGAGCCCATGGCGGTAGTGTGACTGGCCGTCACCCGGTCACGAAGTCCGCTACGAAGCGCCTGGGTAGCGAGCACCTCGATGAATCGCGACTGCTCATCATCGATCTCATCGCAATGCGCGTCGACCTGCAGACCGTACCGCTCAGCGATATCGATCGCGATCTCAACCGAGCGAACTCCGTCTTCGCGGGTGTCCTCGAAATGCGGGATCGCACCGATGACGTCAACCCCGCGGCGTGCCGCCTCCTCCAACAGCTCTGCGCCCCGCGGAAACGAGCAAATTCCTTCCTGTGGAAACGCGACCAGTTGAAGTCCGATGACGTCGCGGACGCGGTCTCGCACCTCGAGCAGGGCATCTAAAGCGACCAGGTCGGGGTCCGTGATATCGACGTGCGAGCGCACGTGCAGGGCACCATTGGCTGCATACCAGCGTAAAACTTCCTCGGACCGAGCCACAACGTCATCGCGAGTGAGCAGCGGTTTGCGCTCCGTCCAGCAGGCGATGCCCTCCCACAGCGTGCCGCTCTCGTTCCACCGAGGCTCGCCCGCAGTGAGCGTCGCATCAAGATGCACGTGCGGCTCCACGAACGGTGCGCTGATCAGTGCGCCACCGGCATCGATAGTGGTAGGGGCGTGTGCGGCACCAGGAACACCCAGGGCGGCCCCATCGATCACACTGGGAACAATCGCTGTGAAACGACCATTCTCCACATGGATATCCACCAGCGCATCGCTGTCGCTGCCGACCACGCGAGCCTGACGCACAATCAAATCGATCATGCCTGCGCTCCAGGTGCTGACAGCGCGCCACCAGCCATGCGGGATGTGGTCTCGTCCGCGACAGATACACCCGCAAGCGAAGTGGTCCTTGCGTGGCCATGAGCCGAGTTGACGTCAATCACATCCGCCGCGACCAATTGCTCACCTGGCATCCCTCGCAGCAGAGCGAGAAGCTCGCGCGAGGTGAAACCTCCCCTCTCGGGGGTACCGGTGCCTGGCGCACATGCAGGCTCACGAACATTGCTATCCACCGACAGGTACACCGGCGCATCACCCACCCTTTCGCGTGCTCGACCCACGACTTCGGCCGCACCGAGCCGATCGAAATCGCCGGCACGGATAACTGAAGACCCGAATCCGGCATCCGCAAGGAATTTTTGCTCCCGCTCGATGGCTACGCGAGCGGCATCAGCGATCTGCTGCAGCGCTTCATCGATGTCGAATGAACTGCAGGGCACGTCACCCGCATCAACGGCCTCAATCACCAGGGACGGCGACGCCGCGGGTTCAGGATGAACAGCCGGCCGAAGGCGACGTGATGCCTGGTGGATCGACGAGGGACCAAATCGAGCGCCGCGAGGAAACGAGGCTCCGCCGTCGAACGGTACCCCGAGAATGGCGATGTCACACCGCAAGACCGCGTCGACGCGCGGCAACGGAGCAAAGGCCCGAGAACCGGCATATCGAGGCACTTTCGTGCCCTTGACCGGACCAATGCTGGCTGATTCATCCACGGCAGGCTCAGATCTCGGGTTGCGGGAAAGCACGTGGAGTGAGGCTACACGATCGGGTGTGAGAAGCGACTTCTCCAGCCGTGGTCACCCATAGGTCAGACCAGCCGGTCATCGTGGTGACCAGTTTTTCTAGGGCTCGCAGCCGGCCGAGTCGTCCCGAGAGAAACGGATGAGCGGTGAGTGTGAAGCCCGTGCCGTCGGCGTGCGCCTCAACCAGTTCAGCGTGCCACATTGACAGGCTCTGAGCTGGATCTTCGATGAGCCCTGATCCGAAAACGTCCGGTAAGTACGCATACTGCTCCCATTCATCGAGCGACCATGAGACCGGAATTTCGACGATGCTTCCTGCGCCGTCACCTGGTCGTTCGGCGAGATCCCAGGGAACATCGCACTCCATCAAGCTCGAGTCACAGAGGAATCCGCGATCGAGAAGAAGCTGCGCTGTCGTGTAGGTCGTTTCCCACATCGGTGCGCGGTGTCCGACCGACCGCTGCCCGGTAATCCGCTCCAGCGAGTTGAGTCCCCGATCCAACACGTCGGCTTCCTGTTGCTCGCTCATGCCTTGGATCGCTTCATGCAGGTAGCCGTGATGGGCCACCTCGTGCCCGTTATCGAGGACCCGGCGGACCAGATCGGGATACCGCTCCGCCGTGTAACCAGGGCGGAAAAATGTCGCGCGCAGTTCGTACAAGGCAGCATTGCAAGAATTCGAGGCATGTCGGTGACCGGACCCTACGCCTGGTGCGACACTACCGAAAGTCGTCGGCAGTTCTCTGGATTAATCGCGAGCACGGCCGACTCCGCCTCCATGCCAAACCCAGATACAGCAGCAGCCCGCGGACCCGCTGGCCACTGGATGGGCTCGGCGGGGCGGGTGGCATCCTGAGCCGATGGAATCACTTCGTTGCGAGCTCGAGTCGGGCCCGATCGCTCTGAACGCGTAGCCCGATCACGTAGGCCAGCCCGGCAACGATCGAACCAGCCAACCATGACAGGTCGATGCCCCCGAGCGCGATCGCCGCCGGTCCCTGCAACCACGTCGGTACCGCGTACTCAAAACTCCAGGTTGCGACGATTCCGAGCACAAAGGCAATGATTGCCGGCCACGACACATCCGCGAGCACTCCGCTTCGCGGTGGTTGGAACAGAGCGCCAACATCGATGTTTCCCTTTTTTACCCCGTAGAAGTGGATGAGCATGATCGTCGCCCATGGCGCGACCCAGGTGACAAGGCCGCTCAGCCAGGCGTCTAGATCCGAGGCAAACTGACCGTTCACAATCAGGTAGATGTTGAAAGCCAGGGCGAGAATTCCGACGCCGTAGCTGAGCCTGCGCCGGTCAATCTTCCAGTCGAGTGTCAACGCCGAGAGGCTGCAAGAGTAGATGTTAAGAACGTTAGTTGCGATCGGCCCATGGATGACAAAGAAGATCACCGGGATAGCCAAGAACCCAAACGCGTTGACGACGAGTTGCCCGGGATCCACCGTCTGGGAAATGGTGGCAAGCGTCGCACCGAAGATCCCAAGCCACACGGTGGGGATGAACTGCCCGAGGACACTCCCAAAATAGAGCTTGCGCGGGGAGACGGTGCGAGACACGAATCTCGAATAGTCCGAGGCGTACGCGAACCAGGTGATTCCCCAGCCGATACCGATTGCCGTCATCAAAGTGCTGAGGGCGCTCCACAGAGCCGTGCCTTTCAGCCCGCCTCCGGCATATCCCCAATGCACGCCAGAACTAGTCCATGCGAATGCCGTCATCGCCGCCAGCACAATCAGCGTGATGGGGACGGTCCAGCGTTCGAACCGGGCAATGGCGCGGAATCCCACAGCAGCAAGCCAGACCTGTAGCGCCATGACGAGCACCGCCACGATAATTTTGAACACGAGACCGCCGTTGAAACCCAGTTTGGCAAATAGGGCCACTACGAGATCGAGAATCACCCAGGTATTGATCGCGCACCAGCCGATCGCGAGTAGACCCTGAAGTAGTGCTGGGACGTAGGCGCCGCGACGGCCAAAGGCACTTCGAGACAACACCATCTGGCTGACAGACGTGCGCTGTCCCATCAAGACGAAGAAACCGAAGACCGCCATCCCGATCAGGTTGCCGACTACCAACACCAGAATTGTCTGCAGGAGACTCAGCCCGAGATTAATCCCGAGAGCACCCAGAACCCAATTGATCGGAGCCACATTCGCCCCGGACCAGATCCAAAACTGGTGAGCCACCGTCGATGTCCGTGCCTTCTCGGGAACCGGCATAAGCGAATGCTCGACTGATTCCGTGGCTTGTAGCTCATCATTGAGAATTGACAAATGCCCTCCAGGGTTCGCGGTGGGCATCAGTATCGACTACCTATGTACGATAAGTCAATCGCCGTGACCATATTTCAACACAGGTGGATTTGCTGCGTAGGAGAACGGTTGACAAATCGGTGTCCGGATGAATCTGAAGTGTGGAAATGGCGGCGGAGGACAGCGATAGCGGTGCGAAGTTCTGGCCAGCCTATGCATTCTCTCTTATCGCCTAGGAGGCGCGCATGACTGAGTCCGAAACACCGTCAACCGGGTCGGATGCTCAGAACGTAGGCACTCGTATCCGCCAACTCCGTCAGGCAAAGGGGCTCTCCGGCCGAGAACTTGCGCACCGGGCCGGTCTTACCGCCTCCTACATCAGTCGCATCGAGAATGCCAAAGTAAGTCCCACTGTTGCGACGTTGGGGAAAACAGTCCAAGCGATGGGCGAAACCTTCGCTAGCCTTTTTGGGGACGCTCACGCAGACGGGCCTGTCGTTCGCGCGCAGGACCGGGTACCACTGCGTAGCCGGGGTGTGGATGACTACCGGGTTAGCCCAGCATGGGCTGCCCGTCTGGTCGTGGTGGAATCCGTGGTCCAACCTGGGCAGGCGAGCGGCACTAAACCGCATACTCATCCCGGTGACGAGGAATGCGTAATCGTGATCGAAGGTCACCTGATGGTCTGGCTGGATGGCCGTGAGTACCGGCTCAACCCAGGGGACTCAGCAACCTATCTGTGCCGTCTGCCGCATCGGTGGCGAAACCCCGACCACGAATCAAGCCGACTCCTGTGGATCATCACTCCAGCGATTTACTAGAGGTCGAGCCCCGGGTGTACCGGCCGACCTGCTCTCCCTGCGCCGCAGCTCGGTGCCGACTTGCCAAACCTCGTAATCAGAAAGATTGCGTGAACCTTCTTCGCCGCGATAGCCATGCCGGTGCCACATGCACGATTGCATTTGCTCGCAGCAGCTCACGGTTTTCCTATTCCAACGTCACCATCCCGGTATGCTCGCCACCGTTCCAGGCCGCACGTCGTCATCGATCTTCGCCCGTATCTCGCAACCAATGGGGATGTCCCGTGGAACGTCGAACTGCTATCTGATACTTGTGCACACGCATTGGCGATTGCAAGCGTCACAATCAGAGTAGGTAAATCGACATTCCTGGCTCCGTCATCAAGCGATGTATCGTTGCGATCGGTCGTAGGCCCATAACGCGATGGATAGAGAGGCCCGATCGCTCTCATCCAAGGGGTTCCGACCAACGATCTCAGCGATTCGCGCAAGCCGATGACGAACCGTATTGACGTGAAGATACTGCAGATCTGCGGACGACTGTAGCGCCCCTTGTTGCTCGATGAACGTGCGGAGGGTCGTCAAAAGTTGGCTTCCGCGACGGTTGTCGTGATCCAACAGTGGCCGTATGAGTTGGTCGATGAAGGGGACCAGTCTTACCGGCGGCTGTTGCTCGAGGAGGCCAGTGAGAGTGGTCAGGCTCTCCGGGCCGGCAACTTTCCCGAGACGGCGTGCGAGACCGAGCGTTGCGCGAGCTTCCCCAATGCCACGAGAAATCTGGGACACCTCAACCGGGCTTCCATGACCGCAGACCAAGCCGAGATCACGAGCCGTGTCGTAAACAGGCTCAGAGCCAGTCGTGACTACGAAGGTCGTTTCGGGGGCGTCAGCGATGAGTGCGCCGGGTAAGTGCGCGGCGAGAAGGGATGCTGTCTCCGCGGGCCACGCCGAAATCGTCAGCGGTTTTCCGACAAGGCCTGCTGTAAGCAACTCAGGCATCAGGGCAGCTGAATCCGCAAGTCCCGCGGCGACCAAGGCGAATAACTGGCCAATGCGTTGCCGGTTCTGATTCTCGTGATCGTCCTTCTCGTGCCTGGCAATTTCAAGGATTCTACTAATCTGGCCGAGTACATCGGCTTCGGGTGCGGGCGATGAACCCGTCCATGCCAGGAGATTCCCTTCCGCTGTCGTGATGGACAGGGATCCAGGGTCGTCATTCGCGATCGCGATAAGCGATGCTTTGGGTAGCGGCTCGCCGGTCGCATCCGCAATCTGGTATTTCAGCGAACCCCCAAGGACTGCAGTGCACAGGCTCAGGATGTCCTCAATTGGCGCGCTATCACGAAGGGCCGCGAGCAGCGTGCTGACCAACTCTGCATTTCGCTGGTTGGTGCCTGCTTGTTCGCGAAGGCGCGCGTCGGCGAGAACATCGTTGATCGCGAGGAAGGGAACTCCGTGGGCCATTTGGATGAGTGGCACGGAGAGCCGCCGGCATTCTTTGATGAGCGCCCGGGGAATCTGAGTGTGCACCTCCCCAATACCGAGACAGATTCCCGCCGAACCCGTCGCATGGACAGCTTCAACCAATCTGGTGCAGCTGACAGGATCAAGAAGGGCTGATCCCACAGTGCACACGAGTTCACCTCCCCGTAAATGTGGACGGGGATCGGTCATTTCAGTGGCGTGTGCCCAACTGACGACCCGGGGGAGGGCCCATTCGGAGCCCACGATGAGACGAAGGCCAAGCGCCACCACCCCAACGAGCTGTCCGAGTTCCAGCCCGAATGCTGGAGCAATTGTCTTGGCCACTGCTACTACCTTCACTCCAAAATATTCGAAAAATACCGGTAAAAACGGGGTTGAAAGACAAGGTCATTGTAGTTTCCTACAATATGGCCGGGACTTCTCGTCGGTTCTTCCCAACTTGAGTCGGAAAGCTGACGGTGCTTCCGGTACCACTTGATAATTACCGGAGCCAAAGGAGGCCACCATGACCCATTCCGGAACGGTCGATGCTACCCAGGGCATCACCCTCAAGCGGGACTTTAATCTCTTTTCATCGTTTGCTTTCGGCTTCGCATTCATCTCGCCTATCGTGGCCCTCTACGGCATATTCGGGGTAGCCCTGTCCCTCGCCGGCCCGTCTTTTTGGTGGGGTTTTCTCCTCGTGTTTGGCGGCCAGCTCCTCGTCGCCCTTGTCTTCGCGATGTTGGTCTCCCGCTGGCCGATCGAGGGGTCGATTTATCAGTGGTCAGCTCGACTCGGAGGTAGGACATTCGGTTGGTTTGCCGGTTGGGCATACATGTGGACTTTGCTTATTGCGATGGCTACGGTCGCCATTGCCGCTGCGGGTTTCATCGCCAACGTCATCGGCATCGACAACCCCACCGGCGCTCAAAAGGCGTGGATTGCTCTTGTGGTTCTGGTTCTCGGCACGATCGTGAACCTTGCCGGCCGGATGGTGTTGAAGGTTTTCATGGTTGCCAGCATCATCGCCGAAATCGTGGGTTCCCTCGGCCTCGGCACCTGGTTGCTGTTCTTCCATCAGCGCAACCCCATCGGAGTTCTGTTCGACGGAAGCACCGGCCTGGCTAAAGGAACGGACTACCTTTCGGTGAGCGGGCCATTCCTGCTTGCGATGGTGTTCATCGGCTTCTCGTTCGTCGGGTTCGAGAGTGCGGGCGCGATCGCCGAGGAAGTCAGCGAGCCGCGAAAGAACCTCCCTAAAGCGATCCTTTTTGCACTCATCTTTATCGCTGTGGTTGTCATGTACACGAGCCTGGCGCTTATTCTGGCCGTTCCGGATCTCGACGCCGTTCGCAGCGGCAAGGTTGCCGACCCCGTGAACTTCACCCTCACCTCGCAGCTCGGGAGCCAGATTGCAAAGCCCGTCGAAATCCTCTTCGTCATCGGCTTCCTGGCCAGCTTTCTCGCGCTGCAAACCTCAGCATCGCGGATGATCTGGTCGTTCGCGAGGGACAGAGCGCTTCCGGCTTCACAGATGCTGTCCCGCCTGAGCCGGAGACAGCGCCAGCCCGTGGGACCTCTGCTGATCACCATGGTGGTCGGCGCCGCGTTATTCCTCCTCAGCAATGTGGCCGAGAACATCTACACACTCATGCTCAACTTCACCTCCGGAGGCTTCTTCCTCTCGTTCCTCTTTCCGCTTGTGGGCTTTGTCGTAGTCAATCTCCGTGGCCGATGGCGTGCCGGCCCATTCACGCTCGGCAAGGCGACGATTCCGCTCGCCGTGGTCGCCGTGATTTGGGCCATCTTCGAATTCCTCAATATCGCCTGGCCTCGTCCCCTCTACACGGAGCCGTATCTCAACTGGTCCATCTGGATCGCCATGCTCGTTCTCAGCGCTTTGGGAACGGCGATCTTTTTGACTGTTCGCAAGGCCATCCCCGTAGTCACCGGACTTGAATACCGGATGGCAGGAGAGTCCCTGCCCGACGGAGTAGTCCCGGCTGAAGAGGAACTTCCGGAACTGAAGCGGGAATACTCATGACGGATAGCCCGGCGGCGAGTGGGGTGGCAATCGTCACGGGTACGGCCAGCGGAATTGGCGCGGCAGCTGCCGCGGAACTTGAATCCCGGGGGTGGACCGTTGCTGGTTTCGACCTCAGGCCCTCGTCACACTGCTCCTTCAACCTGAGCCTTGATATGTCCGATTCGGAGAGCGTACGCAACGCCGTCAGTCAGGTTGAGCAAGAACTCGGGCCGGTCGGAGCCGCCGTTTCCGCGGCCGGGTACTACGAGATGCTCCCGGTGTCCGAGATCACCCTGGACCAGTGGCGTCGAATGCTCTCCGTCCACGTGGGCGGACTCGTCAACCTGAGTCGCGCCGTGCTACCGGGAATGATCAAGGCGGGCAGCGGATCGATCGTGGCCATCACGAGCGAACTAGCCATCGGTGGCGGGTCGAATGATGCGCACTATGCGGCCGCAAAGGGAACACTACTGGGTCTCGTGCGAAGCCTCGCCGCGGAGTTCGCGCCCCAGGGTGTCCGCGTAAATTCCGTTGCGCCAGGCCCGACGGACACTCCGTTGCTGGCGCCTGACTCGCCGTGGCGCGCCCCGGAATATTTGGCTACCCTTCCACTGGGAAGGTTGACCTCGCCGAAGGAAGTTGCACTCTGCATCGCGTTCCTGCTTGACGAGGGAACCTTCTGTGTCGGAGAGACCCTCAACCCCAATGCCGGAGCGGTGATCTGATGTCTGACAGAAAAGACCGGTCCTACCCCGATCTCCAAGGCAAAGTTGTCCTCGTCACGGGCGCGGCGCAGGGCATGGGGGCGGCGCATGCGCGCCGACTTGCTGCATCCGGCGCCGCCCTCGCCGTGAATGACCGGAAAGCCTCAACGGAGCTGACCGCCCTCGCCGCTGAGCTCTCTGGCGTCGCCGTGCCCGGCGACGTATCCGACCCGGAGCAGGTGCGGGCTCTAGTGCAGCGGGTGGAGCAAGAACTCGGCGCAGTCGACATCCTGGTGGCCAACCATGCCTTCATGACGATGGCGCCATTCCTGGAAACCGACCCGGGGGAGTGGTGGAAAATAATTGAGACGAACCTTGGCGGAACCTTCCACCTGATCCAGGCCGTCCTGCCGGGGATGCGGAGGCGCGGAGCCGGACGGATCGTGGTCATCTCCAGCGAGTGGGGCGTGACGGGATGGCCGGAAGCGACGGCGTACTCCGCTTCTAAGGCAGGGCTGATTTCGCTGGTCAAGACGCTGGGCCGCGAACTGGCACCCGAGGGCATCATCGTCAATGCAGTGGCGCCCGGCGTCACCGACACCCCGCAGCTTGAGGTTGATGCGCGAAGCGCCGGAATCAGCCTGAGTGAGATGCATGACAGCTACGCCGACGACATCCCCCTCGGACGGATCGGCGCGGCTCGCGAAATCGCGGCTGCCGTCGCGCTGCTCTGCGATTTCCGACTCTCCGCCATCATCGGCCAGGTGGTGCAAGTCAATGGCGGCTCGACAAGAGGACGAGCGTGAACAGTCCCATGACTATGTATTCTTCAGACCTCGCGCCAGCACAGCAGACAGAAAGAAGTACGCGATGAACGCACCTGAGATCAGCGTCGGAAGCTCGCCGGTGGGCCAGGTCGACGGCCAGAAGTCCCCGCGTTACGCCGGCCTGACCACATTCGCCCGGCTGCCACGACGCGAGGACGTGTCAGATTTCGACGTAGCGATTGTCGGCATTCCCTTTGACGCGGGAGTCACCTACCGGCCCGGAGCACGCTTCGGTCCCTCGTCGATCCGCGAGGCATCCCGCCTTTTGCGCCCGTACAACCCCGCGCTCGGTTCGATGCCATTCGCTGACGCGCAGGTCGTCGATGCTGGCGACATCGACTGCAACCCCTTCGACATAGCGGAGGCACTGGGGGAGATGGAGGCAGGTCTCACTGAGCTCATATCCGGTGGCAGAACGGTTTTGGCCCTCGGCGGCGACCACACCGTCGCACTCCCGGCACTGCGTGCTGTTCATGCTCAACACGGCCCGGTGGCCCTGGTGCATTTTGATGCGCACCTGGATACCTGGGACACCTATTTTGGGGCGCCGTACACGCACGGTACCCCGTTCCGCCGTGCCTCGGAGGAAGGGCTGATCCGCAAGGACCGTTCGGCTCATGTCGGAATCCGCGGATCGCTCTACGACCCGGCGGATCTCGCCGATGACGAGAAGCTGGGCTTCACGATTGTTCACTGCCGCGACTTCGACCGAATCGGAGTCGACGGCATCCTCGAGCGGGTTCTCGAGAGGGTCGGCGACGCTCCGCTTTATATCTCCATCGACATCGATGTTCTTGATCCGGCGTTCGCGCCCGCCACCGGCACTCCAGAAGCCGGCGGTATGACAAGCCGCGAGCTCCTCGAGGTACTGAGAGGATTCCGTCACCATCGGATCGTCGGCGCCGATATCGTCGAGGTGTCCCCGGCCTACGATCACGCGGCCATCACGGCTGTGGCGGCCGCCAATCTTGCCTACGAATTGATCACGATCATGTCTGCGCAGCGCGGCGAATGAGGGCCGCAGACCCGATCCGTTGGCCGGACGGAAAACAGTCTGCTGCGGCATTCACCTTTGATGTGGACGCGGAGTCGGCGGTGCTCTGGAATGCACCGGAGAACGCGGGCCGAATGAGCGTCATGAGTCATCAGGCCTACGGCCCACTTGTCGGAGTTCCCCGGTTATTGACACTGCTCGATCACCATCAGATCCGCTCTACCTTCTTTGTCCCGGGGTATACCGCCCATCGGTATCCGGGAATTGTGCGCGACATCGCCCGTGCCGGCCATGAAATCGCTCACCATGGCTACCTGCACGAGCAGCCAAGCGCCATCGATCTTGCGGGCCAGATTGCCAACCTTGACCGGGGGCTGGAGGCGCTCGCCGAGGTCGCCGGTGTGCGGCCGGTTGGCTACCGCGCCCCGATGTGGGACCTCTCCTGGGAGACCCCGGCACTCTTGGCGGAACGGGGGTTCCTCTACGACTCGAGCCTGATGGATGCCGACGTTCCCTACGAGCTCTCGATCCTGCCGGGCTCCGAGAAGTCAATCGTCGAAATCCCCATCCAATGGGCACTGGACGATTGGGAACAATATTGCTTCCTCCCCGACATTTCGGGCAGCGGCCTGATCGAGACTCCCGCCAAGGCGCGGGCACTCTGGACCAGCGAGTTCGAGGGGCTCCATGAGGAGGGCGGATGCTGGGTGCTCACAAATCATCCCTTCCTCTCGGGCCGCCCGGGAAGAGCCAAGCACCTTGGCGAGCTCATGGCTGACGTCATGGCAACCAAGGGCGTCTGGGTGGCCTCCCTCGAGGAAATTGCCACGCACACCCGAAGCTTGGACCTCGCCCCCCGGTCGATCGTCCGTCCGGAACTCTAATCTTTCGCAACTGCGGTTTCACTTTCGCCTCGGTGAGCCCCCATCGGAAACAAACCTGATATTCGTGAATGACAGCACCGTCCAAGTCTCCGTAGCGGTGGGGCTGGACCAGCGCACGGTCTAACTCGACCGAGCCTTCGTGTTCCACTCGTGATCCCCGCAGGGCGCCCTCTACCCGCTCATCGTTTCTGGCGGGCCTGGCTCGCGGGTGTGGGATCACACCGGCCGCCGCTATCTGGATTTCTCGAGCCAGCGGGTGACCCTTAATATCGGCCATCAGCATCCGTCTATCGTCCAGGCGCGCATCGAGCAGGTTGGGTCGCTGGCAACAGTCGCGCCATCGACGGTCAACCTCGCCAGAGGCGAGGCCAAGAAACGCATCGTTGACCGTGCGCCAGCACAGGTTAATGAGGTCTTCTTCACCAATGGGGGTGCGATCGAGAACGCGATGCGGATGGCCCGGATGCACACCGGGCGGGACAAGGTTCCCTCGGCTTACCTTTCCCACCATTTCAACACCGGTGCCGCGGTCGTGGCGACCGGCGACTGGCGCCGCATACCGAACGAATTTGCACCTGCCCACGTGCACTTCATTGGCCCCTTCCTCTACCGCAGCGAGTTCTGGGCGACCACACCCGAACAGGACGGCGAGGGTGCGTTTCGCCACTTCGAGCGCATGATTCAGAGCGAGGGTCCCCCGTCGATCGCGGCCGTGCTACTCGAGTCGGTACCCGGCACCGCTGGCATCCTCATCCCCTCGTCAGGTTACCTGGCGGGGGTGCAGGCCCTCTTCGACCGATACGGAGTTCTACTGATACTGGACGAGGCAATGGAGGGCACTCGCTGGCGTTGGCGTCGATCGTTGCAGCGTTCGATGCGATGGAGAACGAGGGCATCGTCGGGAACGCGGCGATAATCGGCCGCGAAATGCTGGTGCCGGGTTTTACCGCATTGCAGGCGAAGCATCCGATGACCGGCGAGATCCGGGGCGAGGGCTTTTTCTTGGCGTGCTTCGCTGCTGAGGTGAGGCGGCGGGTGGAAGGCATGCAGATTTTTGTGGGTGGTTTCGAGGCACTGGTGATCGAGGATCTCCTGCAGAACCTGTCGGGGGATGCCGGAGTCGGCCATCCACCGTCTGCCCGGATCTTTTGGGCCACACTTCTTGACGGCGTCGCCGTGCCATGGCTATCCTGACTTGAAAGGTTTCAGAAAGGGGCTGCGACAGCCGCCCCGACCGGTTTGAAGGAGACCATCGTGCTCAGTCGGGACATCATCGTCTCCGTCACCGCATCCGTCGTCGCATTCCCGAAGAGCACTGTCGAGGAGGTCTCGCCTGTTGCCCAGGAGGACGTGCGCGACTGGCGCCGCGGTAAGGTCGCGAACCCGATGACGAAGTACCCCGAGTTCCGCGACAGCCGGCCCTCGGCCACCGGGCGCGACTCCGGCCGCACCATTGTGGTGCAGGTCGAGAGCGCGTCAGGCGCGATCGGGATCGGTATCACGAACGGCGGGGGAGGTGGGTC
>ENA-OFCI01000663-OFCI01000663.1-metagenomes-genome-assembly--contig:-NODE-663-length-19304-cov-3.120578_pt1 | contig 19304 bp, 20 predicted proteins | sample MGYA00153391_OFCI01 | MGnify analysis MGYA00153391
GCGCTATCACCGGACTCATCCAGGGCGTACCGATCATCGGTGTGCACGTGACCTCTGGCCTGGTCGACGAATGGATTACCCGTGCGGCATATAACCGGCTCGAGACGGCCAGTGCCAACCCCGCGCTTTCATCGGCAATCGCCACGGTCCTCGCGGTGAAGGCGCGTCATGTGGCCTTCTTCGACCACGAGGCACGCGAACGACTGGCGGATGACCCGCGCGCCGTCTCCCTCACGCGCAGGTCGCTCGAGCGCCAGGTGTGGCCGCTCGGCGCCATCGATCGTTCCGACGACGATCGCTCCTTCTTTACGTCCTTCGTCTTCGGCGGCGATGACGGCCGCGAGCGTGCGGCCCCCCATCGCCGAGCCGTCGGCGGGCATCAAGGTCGTGGCCGGCGGCATGAGGTCGTCGGCTGTGATCACTCCGCTGTGCACGAGCGCCACGGCCTGCTCGACCATGTGCTCGAGCTCCCGGATGTTGCCCGGAAACGTGTAGTGCTCCATTGCCTCGAGCGCGCTCTCTCCCATGCGCGCTTGGTGCCCCATCTTCTTGTTGTACTTGTCCAAGAAGTGGGTCGTGAGCTCGGGGATATCCTCTCGGCGCTCACGCAGCGGCGGCAGTTGAAAGCGCGCGACGTTGAGGCGGTAGTAAAGGTCCTGTCGAAACCGCTTCTCCGCGATGGCCTTCAACAGATCTTGGTTCGTCGCCGCGATGATGCGGACGTCGACGCGGATGGGCTTGTTCTCGCCCACGCGCCGGATCTCGCTCTCCTGGATCGCCCTCAGCAATTTCGCTTGAAACGAGAGTGGTGTCTCGGTGATCTCGTCGAAGAAGAAGGTGCCGCCGTCCGCCTCCTCGAACAGGCCCTTGCGTGCCTTCACGGCGCCCGTGAACGAGCCGCGCGCATGCCCGAAGAGCTCGCTCTCGAGCAGTGTCTCGGTGATCGCGGCGCAGTTGACCGGGACGAACGCGCGATCGGCGCGGCGGCTGTTGGCGTGCAAAGCCTTTGCGACCAGCTCTTTTCCGGTGCCGCTCTCTCCGGTGATCAACACGATGGCGTCGGTCGGTGCGACGCGAACAATGCGCCCGAGCACCTCGCGCACGGCGCCGGACTTGCCGACGATGTTCTCGAACTTGTAGCGGTCCTTGAACTCGCTCGCGAGGAACGCGACCTCTCCGGCGAGACGCCGGTTGTCGATCGCCTTGCCGACTTTGACGAGCAGCTCCTGCTCCGAAAAAGGCTTTTGAATGTAATCGAAGGCTCCGAGCCGGATGGCCTCCACGGCGCTCTCGATCGTGCCGTACGCGGTCATCACGATGACCTCGGTCATCGGCTGCGCCTCCTTCACGGCGCGAAGCACGTCCATGCCGTCCTTGCTGCCCATGCGCAGATCGGTGAGCACCACGTCGAACGCGCCGGTCGCGCCGCTCGCCGCGCCCTGCTCGCCGTCTCCGGCCTCATCGACCTCGTACCCCTCACCTCGCAGCATCATCGCGAGCGTGGTGCGCATGTTGCGCTGGTCGTCGACGATGAGGATCTTTGCCATTGGAAAAGCTCTATAGCCCGTCGGACGTGGGAGTGGGAGCGGGAGCAGTTCTAAGGCGCGAGCTTGTAGCCGAACCCGTAGACCGTGAGGATGTGCTTGGGCCGGTCTGGGTGAGGCTCGATCTTTTTTCTCAGCTTCACGATGAAGTTGTCGACCGTGCGATTGGTGGGCGCGGCCTCTAGGCCCCATATTTTCTGGAGGATTTCGTCTCGGCTCACGGGCTGGCCGCTGCGTTCGGCGAGGAGTCGCAAGAGCTCAACTTCGTAGAATGACAGCTCGTGCGACTCGCCTTTGATCAGCAGCGCGTGCGCGGAGAAGTTCACCTTCGCGTCGCCGATCTCGAGTAGCTCCGGCGCTCCGGGGGCGCGTGCGGCGCGGCGGAAGATCGCGCGAATGCGGGCGATGAGCTCGTTCACGCCGAAGGGCTTCGTGACGTAGTCGTCGGCGCCCGCGTCCAGGCCGCGGATCTTGTCGGTCTCTTGGGAGCGCGCGGTCAGCATGATGATCGGCACGAGCCCGTCGGCGCGGCGTAGCTCTTCGCACACGGCGTAGCCGTTCATGTCGGGGAGCATCAGATCGAGGATGACGGCGTCGGGGGGATCGGTCCGCGCGAGCGCGATGCCGTCCTTGCCGCGGCCAGCAGACACCACGCGAAATCCCTCGAACTCGAGCGCGTCGCGCAACCCCATCACGATCTGGGGCTCGTCCTCGATGATGAGGATGGTGCGCTTCTGAGCGGACATGAGAGGACGCGGAATCTAACCGAAACGCAGACAAAACACGAAAGGCGCCGGACCCGATGGATCCAGCGCCCTTTGCGTAGTGGTCAGCGGATCAGCCGCCGTCGCCGCCGCCGCGCGGGCGATGCTGGACGCCGGCGTCCGCGATGTCCGCAACCAGGGCGTTCTCATGCGCGGCGTGAACGACTCGGTCGAACAGTTGCTCGACCTGTGCTTCGCCATGCAGGACGAAGGCTCCATCACGCCGTACTACTTCTACATGTGCGACATGATCCCGTTCGCCGAGCACTGGCGTCTCTCGCTCGCCGAGGCACAGCGACTTCAGCACGACATCATGGGCTACCTCCCGGGCTTCGCCACGCCACGAATCGTCTGCGACGTGCCGTTCGTGGGCAAGCGCTGGGTGCATCAGGTGGACTCCTACGACACCGAACGCGGTATGTCGTTCTGGCGCAAGAACTACCGCACGTCGATCGAAGGTGAGGACGCCGAAGCCCTGTCGCGGGAGTTCGCCTACTACGACCCGATCTACACCCTGCCCGAGGCTGGTCAGAACTGGTGGCGCGAGCACGGTGAGCTTGACGCGGTGTACGCCGCCGCCGCGGCCAAGGCTGCTGCGAGCCGCGAGGCCTCGGTCGCCCAGCTCGTCTGAGCAGCCATCCCAGCAGGCTGTATGCCGCGTCTCTCGCTCAGGGGCGCGGCATACCGGACGTGTTGGCCAAGCCGATCAAACCTGGCGGTTCATGCGACGCAGAGGATGACGGAAGCCGGCTAACCAGGACCCGAGGTTGTCTCGCGATGCTGGCTTCGGTGGAGAACGCGTTGCCGCCGTAGGAGCTGGAGATGACCGTTGCGCCATTGACCGCGATCGTGTCGACAGCGGTGGCAAGGTCGGTGGACGAGGCGGAGTTGGCTCCGACGTAGAGGATGGCGCAGGACTTGCAGATCGCCAAGACCATCGCCAGGTCGCGCATCTCGTCCTGGCCCCAACCGGTGTTACCGCTGACCGTGGTGATCGGGCCGCCGGTCCGGTTCAGCTGGGTCAGGATAGCGCCGCCAAGTCCGAACTGGCTGCGATAGCTCGCGTGATGAGCTGCGCGGGAGTGAACCCACTCTGATACGAGGTCGTGGCCAGCGGCTGGAGGTTGGCGTCAGTCACCACATGGGCGTCGCAGGCGACATAGCCAGCAGGCTTCGCGGCACCCACCCGCTTGCTGTGCGCCGCGCCGACCGCCGAGGTGGCAGCAACGGGCGAAGCGGCCGACAGAACCGAGAACGGGGTTACGGCAGCGCTCGCTGCGACCAGCACACGTCGACGTGCCCGCCGTCGGACAACAGCTTCTTGGCCATCCCCCCGTGGGCCTCGTGCCAGACTCGCTGCTCGTGGCGCAGGTAAGTGGCTCAGGCAGATTCCCGAAGGTGGGCCTTCCTGGACCGGGACGTCTTCGGACACATGCCGGCAGACGCACCCCCAGGCACCCCCTACCCGGGACGTCTTCGGACACATGCCGGCAGACGCGCCGAAGGACCTGTCCCCAAGCCGTCGCATGAGGAAGGATGCAATCGTGATCCTCGAACACGCACCCCTCATCATCCGACCCGGCAGCGAGCCTGACTTCGAGGCCGCATTCGCCGAAGCCGTACCGATCATCTCTTCGATGCCCGGTTTCAGGAAGGTTTCGCTGAGCCGGTGCCTGGAGCGTCCGGGCTCCTACCTGCTACTCGTGGAGTGGGAGCGACTCGAAGATCACGTCGAAGGGTTTCGCCGCTCGCCCCAGTTCGAAGAGTGGAAGCAGCTGCTTCACCACTTCTACGATCCTGCCCCAACGGTCGAGCACTATGCAGAGGTGTCGACGTCTTAGGGTCGCCGAGTCCTGATGGTCACTGGACGAGGTGAGGACGCTCTTCCCATGGAGTCGAGAGCACCACAGTGGTACGGGTCGAGACGTTCGCGCCGGAGCGCACCCGGGCGAGCAGGTCCTCGAGATCCCCGGGCGTGGCCACCCGTGCCTTGAGGATGTAGCTCTCCTCCCCCGCGACCGAGTGGCAGGCTTCAAGGTCGGCGATGTCACGTAGCCGGTCGGCCACGTCGTCCGGGGCCGCCGGGTCCAGCGGCGTCACCGAGATGAAGGCCAGGAGCGGCATACCCAGCGCATCCTGGTCGAGCACAGCGCGGTAGCCCCGGATCACCCCGCGCTCCTCGAGCCTGCGCACGCGCTGGTGGACCGCCGATGTCGACAGCCCGGTGACCTTGCCGAGATCAGTGAAGCTCATCCGACCGTCCTGCGACAACAACCCGATGATGCGGCTATCCAGTTCCTCCATGGCGCAAGGCTACTGACCTCGGAGCAGGTGCTGACGGTGCGGGCGCTAATGACACGATGGCGCCATGACCCAGCGCCTCATGCTCCTGGACTCGGCGTCGTTGTACTTTCGTGCGTTCTACGGCGTCCCGGACCAGCGACGAACCCCTGACGAGCCGCCCACCAATGCCGTGCGCGGGTTTCTGGAGATGATCGCGTCCCTGGTCGTCACGCATCGGCCGACCCACCTTGTGGCCTGCTGGGACAACGACTGGCGCCCTGCGTTTCGGGTCAACGCCATCTCGACGTACAAGACGCACCGTCTCAGCGAAGGCAGCACGGTCCAGGAAGAGAGCCCAGAAGACCTCACGCCGCAGGTGCCATTGATCGTGGATGCATTGCGGGCGTTGGGGGTTGCTCGCATAGGCAGCGATGGCTACGAGGCAGACGACGTCATCGGCACCTTGACCCATCGCGCTCGGGGTCAACAGCTGGTCGACGTCGTCACCGGCGATCGAGACCTGTTCCAGCTCGTGGACGACGAGGCTGGCGTCAGGATCCTCTACACCGCTCGGGGTGGCGTCCGTGACCCCGACGTCGTCACCCAGGGGTTCCTCCAGGACAAATACTCCATCAGCACCGGACAGGCCTACGCCGACATGGCGACGTTGCGAGGTGACACCAGCGACGGGTTGCCCGGCGTTGCAGGAATCGGAGAGAAGACTGCCGCCGCACTGATCAACCGGTACGGCGATCTGGCCAGCCTCCGTCGCGCCCTCGCCGAGGGTGACCCGCAGATCAAGGGCGCACAGCGCACCCGACTGGAAGCGGCCTCGGACTATCTGGACGTTGCACCGACAGTTGTCCAGGTCGCACTGAACGCCCCGGTCCCGGAGTTTGACGCCTTGCTCCCCCACGAGGTTGCCGATCTCAGCCTGCTCTCCTCCCTGGCCTCCGGCTATGGCCTGACCAATCCCATCAACCGCGTCCTGAGCGCCTTCGGTCTCGGCGAAGCTGACTGAGTTTCAGCAGACTCGCGAACCGAGCGATGGGGCCGGTTCTCACTGGTGAGCATGCGTTCGGACTCGACCGTGGAGGGTGGCGGTTTGTGCCGGTCTCAAGACCGCAACCCGTGCTCGTTGGTGATGACTGCGAGGTCTTGGTCATCCAGCCAGCCGAGGCCCCACAGCCATCGGCACCATGCCAGCAGTCAGTCGAGACGGTCGGCCGCGACGACCCCACGCATGACGGCATCCATGGCGCGTCTGGCGGTCACCGACAGGGCAGGGTCCGGAGCCGAGTCACCTATCTGACCAAGGAGATCAATGACCTGCTTGCATCGGCGGACGAAGTCACCCGCAGCGATCTCGCTGTCACGCAGAACAACCTCGAGGCGCTGACCTGCAGCCCATCGGTGCATCATCCAGGCCATACCTGCGTCAGGAGAGGCGGTCGTCGGCAATGAGTGCGCGCGCTCGCTGTCCTCGAGCTGGCTCCACCGCCGCAGCATGGCGTCGTACGCCTCCCTGACCTCGTCATTGGGCATCCGGGGTGAGACCTCACCATCGCTGCCTCGCGGCTCGTAGACCAGGGTGGAGACGATCGCCGCGAGGCTGGGCGCGTCAAGGCGCTTCCAGAGCCCATGGCGCAGACACTCCGCCGCCAAGAGGTCCTTCTCGGTGTAGAGCCGCTTCAGCGTGTCGCCCTGCGAGGTCACCGCGGCGCCGCCTTCGGTGAGGTATCCCAGCTCAACCAGGAGCTCGCAGATGCGGTCGAACGTCCGAGCCACGGTGCTGGTCCGACCCTCGACGGTGCGCGCGACAGCGTCAGTCTCGCGACGCAGCCGCCACCAGCGTTCGGCCCAGCGGGCGTGATCCTCGCGCTCGGGACACCCATGACAAGGGTGCGCCCGCATCTGCCGACGCAGCTCGGTGACCCGCTCTCCTGCCTGGGCGTCGCCAGAGCCGACCTGTCGTAGAGCGGGCGCTTCGCGAGGGACTTTGACGCGCATCGTTGCCGCAAGATCCCTACGGGACTTGGCATTTCGGGCGTTGAAGTGTTTCGGGACACTGAGGCTCATGACAGGGTCCACAGGGGTGGGCACGTCCAACAGCGTCAGCCGCCGAACCCTCGCGTCCGAGGTCACCACCGTCGGCGAGGCACCCTCCTTCTTCCCGCCACCATTGCCCTGTATGACGATCACGTAGTCCGAGCGTCGTCCGCCCGGGATCTTGATGACGTCCCCGGGACGGAGCCTTTCAAGGCTGATCGCCGCCTCTGCCCGTCGACTGGCCGATCGGGCTTTGGCTGCTTCCTTCTCGACGTCCCGAATCTCGTTGCGGAGTGCCGCATACGAGGTGAAGTCCCCCAGATGGCAGGTCATCGACTTGGCGTAACCAGCCAGCGCCTCCTCATTGCGCTTCACCGTGACTGCCATCGCGACGACGGCGCGGTCAGCCTGGAACTGCGCGAAGGAGGTCTCCAGGAGGTCGCGCGCCGCCTCGCGCCCGACCTGGCCGACGAGGTTGACCGCCATGTTGTAGGTCGGGTGGAAGCTGGACCGCAGCGGATAGGTGCGCGTCGATGCCAGACCTCCGACGGCGAGAGGGTCCAGGCCCCTGTTGTACAGAACCACGGCGTGGCCCTCGATGTCGATGCCGCGCCGGCCCGCTCGTCCTGTCAGCTGGGTGTACTCGGCGGGGGTGATATCGGCGTGCGTCTCGCCGTTGAACTTCACCAGCCTCTCCAGGACCACGGAACGCGCGGGCATGTTGATGCCCAGGGCCAACGTCTCTGTGGCAAACACCGCGCGGATCCGGCCAGCAGTGAAGAGCTCTTCAACGATCTCGCGAAAGGTCGGCAACATCCCGGCATGATGAGCCGCGAAGCCTCGGGTCAGGCCTTCCACGAAGTCCCAGTAGCCCAGGATGCCGAGATCCTCGTCGGCCAGCCCCCTGATCCTCTCCTCGACGGATCCGGTCGCCCTCAGCCTGCGGGATCAGCCGCATACCGTTGGCCAGCAGCTGGCTCACGGCTGACGTGCAGCCCACACGACTGAAGATAAAGGTGATCGCCGGCAACAGTCCGTCGCGGTCGAGACGCTCGATGACCTGTGAACGGCTCGGGCCTCCTCCGAAGCGGCCACCCTGCCCGGCTGGCCCGGCCCCGTGCTGACGATCCTGGCCGGCCCCACCTGGCCTTCCGCCAGGGCCGCGGCGACCGCGATCGCGTCCCTTGGCCGCGCCACCACCTCCACCACGTCCATCTCTGCCGCCGTCCCGAGAGCGGCCGAAGCTCTCCTCGCGAGCTGCCCTGTCGCCGTCACGGATCCGTTCAAGCAGCTCCGGGTTGACCCGGGTCGGGTCCTCCACCGGAGTGCCGGAGGGGCTCTCCTCGGCGAACAGGTCGTACAAGCCCTGCCCGACCATCATGTGCTGCCACAACGGCACCGGGCGATGCTCCTCGACGATCACCTCCGTGTTGCCACGAACCTCGCCGAGCCAGGCACCGAACTCTTCAGCGTTGCTCACCGTCGCCGACAGCGAGATCACCTGTACGTCCTGGGGCAGGTGGATGATCACTTCCTCCCAGACCGCACCGCGGAAGCGGTCGGCGAGATAGTGGACCTCGTCCATCACCACGAAACCGAGCCCGCGCAAGGTGCCGGACCCGGCATACATCATGTTGCGCAGCACTTCAGTGGTCATCACCACGACCGGGGCTTCACCGTTGATCGAGGAGTCACCGGTCAGCAGACCGACCTTGTCGATGCCATGGCGGCGGACCAGGTCGGCGTACTTCTGGTTCGACAGGGCCTTGATCGGGGTGGTGTAAAACGCTTTGCGCCCCGTCGCAAGTGCCAGGAACACGGCGAACTCGCCCACGATGGTCTTGCCAGCACCCGTGGGCGCGGCCACCAGCACACCCTGGCCCGAACTGACAGCCTGGCACGCACGCACCTGGAAGTCGTCCAGCGGGAAGTCGAAGCTCTTGGCGAACGCATCGACCTGGGGCTGTGCCGCGCCGGTTGAGGCCATGGCGTCAGGTTACGTCAGGACCGGAGACGAGGACGTTCAGCGCGCCGGGCACGGTCTGGCAGGTCATCGGAAGGGGGACAAAGCGTTCGCCGTCGGCATAGCTGACGATCCCAGAGGCTTCGAGCCGGACCTCCTTGCCGCGCAGGATCTCCACCGCTGGGTGCCCGATGTGCTTGCCGCTGAACACTTTGGGGAAAACCTTGAGGAACTCGATCGTCGAGATCTGGTGCACGACAAGGACGTCGAACATGCCATCCTCAAAGCTGGCGGCTGGGCACACCAACATGCCGCCGCCGTATGACGGGCCGTTGCCCACGGCGACCAGCATCGCCTGGGTGCTGTGGCGGACGCCGTCGACCTCGATGACATAGGGAATCGGCTTGAAGACCGGCAGCTCACGAGCAATGGCCAGGTTGTAGCGCATCCGGCCCTTTGGCCACCCCCAGGTGTTGGCCCGTTCGTTGACCACCGAGTCGAACCCCGCGCCCAGGACGCCGACGAACCAGCGCGAGACGCCGTCGGAGTCGGTGTGCCGACCGGCGTCGATGGTGCGAACGGTGCCGTTGGCCAGGACCTTCGCCGCAGCTTTCGCGTCGTGCAGGGGCAGATGCAGGGCGCGCGCGATGTCGTTCCCGGTGCCGGCGGCGACGATGGCCAAGATGGTGTCCGTGCCGGCGCAGAGGTTGACCCCAAGGTTGACCGTTCCGTCCCCGCCGGTGACTGCCAACACGTCCAGCCCGGAGGCGATACCAGCCAAGGCACGCTCACGCGCGGAGGGTCCCGATCGATCGGAGAGATCGATCACCTCATGGCCGTCGGCGGCCAGGCGGGCCGCAACCTCGGTGCCGATCGCGGCACCGCGCCCCTTGTCTGCGGTGGGGTTGATGATCAACCCGATGCGCTTGGTCACCGGCGCGAGCTAAAGGGGGCTGGCTTCATCGTCGAGAGGGCCGGCTTTCACATCGAGAGGGCTGGCTTCGTCGTCGAGGGGAGTCGCCTCGTCATCGGCGACATTGGCCCATTTGGGCTCCCGGCGCGCTCGGCGCCTGTCCAGAAGAGTGGCGACTCCCACCGCGGCGAAGTAGAACCCGACCATCGGCATGGCAAGAACGAGCATCGTCCAGGCATCCGGGGTCGGCGTCATCATGGCCGCGAAGACGAAGATGAGCATGACGGCCACCCGCCAGCCTTTGAGCATGATGCGGGCCGGCAGGACGTGGGCGACGTTGAGACCGACGAGGAACACCGGTAGCAGGAACGCCAGACCGAAGGCCAGGATGAAGCGCATCACGAAGGTCAGGTACAGCGCTGCGTCCGGCAGGTTGGCCGCACCCTTGGGGGTGAATCCCAGAAGCACCTCGACCGCTCTGGGCACGGCCTGGGTCGCGAAGAAGCATCCCCCGAGAAATAGGGGCACGGCGGCCCCGATGAATGCCATGGCCGTGCGCTTCTCACGCTTGGTCAGCCCTGGGACGATGAATCCCCACACCTGGTAGAGCCAGACCGGGCTGGCCACGATGACGCCGACGAAGAGGGCCACCTGTATCTGGACGGTGAACGGCTGGGTGATGCCCCCGAAGTTGATGTTGACCAAGCCATGGCGCTCTGCTGCGATCTTGCGCAACGGTGCCATGATCTGGTTGAACAGCCAGTCGTACTCAACCCATCCGAGCACACTGCCAACGGCTATAGCACCAGCGGCAACCAACAATCTCCGTCGGAGCTCGCGCAGGTGGTCACCAAGGCTCATCCGCCCGCCGGCGTTGCGCTTATGACGCAGCATTGCCATGTTCGCGCAGACTTCTCAGTAAACCGCGGGATTGTCGTTGATGGTGTACCGCTCAGGCTGGCGGCTGGTTGTGCGTCTCGCGCTCGGCCGGACCCGCAGCCTGGTTCGCGGTCGAGTCCGGGGTGGAATCGGGGATCGGCCGGACCGTCTCTCCCCTGACCGTGTCGCTGCTCGCCGCACTGGGCGGAGTCTTCCCGTCCTTCTTCATCTCTTCGACCTCGGACTTGAAGATGCGCATCGAACGGCCCAGGCCACGGGCAGCGTCCGGCAGTCGCTTCCATCCGAAGAGGACCACGATCACGAGGAGGAGGACGACAATATGCCAACCCTCAAAAAGACCCTTGCCCATGATGAGAACACCTTCCGTGATCCTGTGACGAAGTGCTGGCGGCCAGCGACTTCTTTCAGTCTACGTGTCTGACCTTTGTCGGGTGGGAATAGGCACCACGTTGGCGGCGAGCATGGTGACCGGCGGCTCTGGCGCGGTCGCGCTGTTTGCGGGCCGTCGCCACGTCGGAAAAGACGGCCAGCTCTTCCGGCCCGCCGATCTTCTCTCCGAGCACCTCCAGCTGGCCCTGGACGGCATCGAGACGTCGCTGGGCGATCGCAAGCTCAGACCCCAGCTCTTTGGTCTGCCCCCACAGCCCCCAGGCTCGCGCACCGACGTAGACACCCGAAACCAGGAGCAGACACACCCAGATCAACAGCCACCACATGACGAAGGACCCTACCCGCTCGGCGGGATCGACGTGGCTGGGGCGACGTACGCGTCGAGAGCAGCCCTCGCGCCCTGCTGAACGGCGAGCGCAAGCTCTGCGGGCTCGATGACCGAAGCCTGCGAACCCAGTCGCCACATCAGACGCCGCAGCCACGCGGTGTCAGCGGTACGCAAGGTGATGACCGCTCCCCCGCCCGGTGTCGGCTCAACGCTCTCGGTGGGGTAGTACTCGCTCACCCACGCCGCCCCGGGCCCCAACGCGACCCGGACCAGCTGGTCGTCGACGCGCGGTGTGAACACTCCGGAGTCCAGATCGCGCGGCTCGGCGCCTGCCGGCGGTGTGCCGTCCCGGTCCAGGATCGTCAGGGACTCGATCCGGTCAACGCGGAACAAGCGGACGTCCTCGGCCCGATGGCACCAACCCTCGAGGTACCACTGCCCGTCGAAGCTGATCACCCGCATCGGGTCGACGTCGCGCTCCGTGGATTCGTCACGCCCTGGAACCAGATACCGCAGGTGAACGCGGCGATGGGCAGTCAAGGCCTGCTGTGCCAGGGCCAACGCTTCGTTGCTCGTGCCCTCGTCGATCACCACCTGGACGCGAGAGCTGCCTGCACCTGCCGCGCCCGTGGCCGCCTCGAGCTTGGCCAGTGCGCGAACCACGGGATCGCGCTCACCGATGCCGGGGACTGCGGCCAGGGCGCGCAGACCCACGATCAGGGCAAGGGCCTCGTCGACGCCAAGGCGCAGCGGACGCTTGATCGTGTCCGCGTTGCCCAGGAAGACCCTGCCGCTCTCCCACTCGGCCTCGATCAGATCGCCGTGGTAGCCGCCAGGAGTGCCGCACAGGAACAGCAACGCCAGATCGGCCTCGACCTGCGCCGGCGTTACCCCGAACTCGCGCGCCGTCTCTTCGATCTCAACACCTTGTCGGTTCAACAGCCATGGCACCATTGTCAGAAGCCTCGACAGCCTGTGTGTGGCCGACTCCGCTGCCTGTCCAGCTTGGCGGTCCGGCCCGGACACCTCCTTGGCGCTCATGCCGTGGCCCCTTCGGTGCCGGGTCCAGGGCCCAGTGCTCCGGTCAATCTGCGGATCACGGACTCCTTGAGCCCGGGGGGGCTCTTGACGACGACATCAGGGCCGAAGCTGCTGATCTCCTCGGCGAATGCCTCGGTGTCGGTGAAGTCAAGGTCGACCTGTGACCAGGTGTCGTCCAGATCCCGGATGGTGCCTGCCCGGCGCCGGAGGCTGTACCCGGCGCCCACACGCACTCGCAGCACCGCCGGCTGGGGATCGCTCTCCACCGCAATGGTGCTGATCATCTCCTTGGGCTGATGATCGGCAGGCACGTCGTATGACGCTGCGTTGCCCGCACTGGCCACCTCGCCCTCGATCCGGCCCAGCCGGAATACCCGCGGTGCATCCTTGTCGGTGTCAAAGCCGGTGAGGTACCAGTGACCGTGCCAGGAGGCGATCCCCCACGGCTGGACGTGACGAGTCGCCACGTCTCCAGAGCTGGCGGTCCGATAGGTGAACGCCACCGGAATCCGTTCCAGCACAGCGTTCTTGACCGCCTCGAACGCAGGCTCAGCAGTCCGGACGCGGGGCTCGATGCCGATCAGGGATGCGTCGTCACGTTCCACGCCGGCAGCCTCGAGCTTGCGTAGGGCCTGGGCCGCGGGTCCTGCCAGGCTGGCCTGCGCCCAGGCCCGACTGGCCAGGCCGAGCACCGCCAGCTCGTCGGCGGCAAAGGAGATCTCCGGCAGGGCGTACTCGCGTCGGTCGATGCGATATCCGGGCTCGTCGTCAAAAAGCGCGTCAACCGTCTCGGTGACAAGCGGGATGCCGAGGTCGCGCAGCTCGTCCTTGTCGCGTTCGAACATCCGGTCGAAGGCCTCGACGGACGCCGTGGTGCCGTACTGCGGGACTGCGTCCCGAATCTTTGCCTTGGACAGTGGCTGACGGGTGTAGAGCAGGCAGATCACCAGGTTGAGCAGGCGCTCGGTCTTGACTGATGCGTTGGGCTGGGCCTTCATGAGAGTGGACGCTACCGGACGGTCAAGCGTGCTGTGGGGCACCACCACCACTACTGTTCGTGGCGTGATCCAGTGGCGCGAAGGAACCGTCGAACGGGTCCGGGCACGGCGGCCCGGGGCCACTGAGCTCGACGTTGCGCTGACAGGGCCAACCGGCGGGACAATCCCGGCTCTGGCCTACGACGATCTGGTCGGAGAGCCCCAACCGGGCGACCGGGTACTGCTCAATGTCGCAGCTCTGGAGCTTGGGCTGGGCACGGGCGGGATGGCCATGGTCGTGGCGATCCCCGACCGCTTGCCGGCCGACCCGCAACCGGGCCCCGGCCACATCGTGAAGGCTCGTTATACGCCTTTGCAGACGGTGGTCCTGGGCGTCGACGAACAGGAGAGCCCGCACCACGAGATCCTCCGCGATGCCGGCGGCATCGAAGGGATGCCTGTCATCGTGGCCGATCTGCACTCCGCAGTGCCGGCGATCCTGGCCGGACTGCGCGAGGCCGAGCCTGCGGCCCGGGTGGCCTACGTCATGACCGACGGAGGTGCTTTGCCCATGGCGTACTCACGAACCGTGGCCGGGCTGTGCGACGCCGGGTGGCTTCTTGGCACGATTACCGTGGGCCAGGCCTTTGGCGGCGACCTCGAAGCCGTCAACGTCCACACAGGCTTGATGGCCGCGGCCCACGTGCTGCATGCAGACGCAGCGATCGTCGCGCAGGGCCCCGGCAATCTGGGCACCGACTCCCAGTGGGGCTACTCCGGCGTGGCTGCCGGGGAGACGGTCAACGCCATCGCCGTGCTCGGTGGACGGGCCATTGCCTCCCTACGCGTCTCAGAAGCCGACGAACGCGAACGCCACCGCGGCGTCTCACATCACAGCCTGACGGCATACGGCCGGGTGGCTATGGCGGCGGCGGATCTGCCGGTCCCGTTGCTGGGCGGAGAGCTCGGTGAACGTGTTCTTGAACAGGCACGCGAGCTGGTCCGGGACAGCGCGGGTCGACTCCGCCTGCACGAGGTCGAGATCACCGGCCTCGTTGAAGCGTTGGCATCGAGCCCGGTGTCGTTGTCCACCATGGGTCGGGGCCTCGACCAGGACGAGGCCTCATTCGTGGCCGCGGCGGCAGCCGGTCGCTTCGCGGCAACCCTGCTCAGCCATTGAGGCCTGCGGGTTCTCGTTGGCGATGACGGTGAGGTCTTTGTCGTGGGAGCGACCGAGAGCCAACCGTCATCGCCAACGAGAAGATCGGTTCAGCGCGCGTCGACCAGGTCCACCACGAAGATGAGGGTCTCGCCCGGCTTGATCGCGCCACCTGCGCCGCGGTCGCCATAGGCCAAACTGGCCGGGATGGTCAGCTTGCGCCGACCGCCGACCTTCATGCCCGCAATACCCTCGTCCCAGCCCTTGATCACCTGGCCCACGCCCAGACGGAAGTCCAGCGGCGCGCCTCGGCTCCACGAGGCGTCGAACTCCTCGCCGGTGGAATGTGCCACGCCGACGTAGTGGGCGCTGACGGAGTCACCCTCCTTGGCCTCGGCGCCATCGCCCAGCACGAGGTCCTCGATGACCAGATCGGTGGGCGCGGGGCCCCCGGGGAAGTCGATCTCGGGCTTGGTGGTGTTCGGGTCAAAACCCATGCTGATCGGACCTTTCAGCTGCTCAGTTGCCGGTCGAGGTCAGTTCGCGGCAAGGATGTCGATGACGAACACCAAAGTGTCCTTGGGGCCGATCAGCGGAGGGGAGCCCTTCGCTCCATACCCTTCGGCCGGGGGCACAACCAGCAGGATGCGGCTGCCGACGGTCTGTCCGACCAGCCCCTTGTCCCATCCGGTGATGACCTGGCCCTTGCCGATGGCAGTGTCGAACGCAGCACCATGGTCGCCGGAGGCGTCGAACTTCTTGCCGTCCTTCCACAACACCCCGGTGTAGTTGACCTTGATCGTCTGGCCGGCCTTGACTGCCGCGCCAGATCCCTTGATCAGCGGTTGGACGATCAGAGTTGCGGGCGCCGCGGTCTTGGGGACCGTGATACTGGCCGCCTTGGCACCATCAACAGTGGCAGTAGGGAGCCCAGCCTTTGGCGGAACCGCGGTACCGGTGGCGGTCTTCAGCGGCGTGCTGGCCGAGACCAGGTCGATGAAGAAGACGACAGTGTCAGTGGGTCCGAAGCCAGCCTGGGCGTTGCCCTTGGCACCGAAGGCATCAACCGGCGGGATCGCGACCAACAATCTCGACCCGATCTGCTGACCGGTCAGGCCCTTGCTCAGCCCCGGCAACAGCGATGCAGACGAGAGGTCCAGGCCAGCGGTCTGCTTGCCAAAGCTGGACTCGATCTGCTTGCCGTCCTTGCCGTTGAACAGGACGTAGTTGAACAGGATCGAGTTCTCCTTCGAGAGCTTCACGCCCTTGCCTGCGGTGATGACCTTGGTGGTGGTCACCTTCACGCTCAGCGGCTTGGTCTTGAAAGCTACTGTCGGAGCATTGTTCGTGCCACCTACCGTGATGACGTCGAGGGCGTTGGCCGGGCTGTCAGCCTTGCCCGAGCCGCAAGCCGCAAGGAAGACGAGGGGTATGACCGCGACAGAGACAGCACGTAGACGGGACAGGCGCACGCGAAGACCTTCGATCGATTGTGGTGGATTATCGACCACCACCATAACGCCACCATCTGGGTGGCCCTGAACCCGCGCCACGGCGACTCGTCGCTCACATGCTCGAGATCAGTCGCTCGACCCGGGCGTCGACGGCAGCGAAGGGATCCTTGCACAGGACCGTCCGCTGAGCCTGGTCGTTGAGCTTGAGATGGACCCAGTCCACGGTGAAGTCTCTCTTGTGCTCCTGGGCCGCCCGGATGAAGTCGCCTCGCAGCTTTGCCCTCGTGGTCTGGGGCGGCACGCTCTTGGCCTCGAAGATCTCCGGGTCGGAGCACACGCGGGCGGCGTTGCCGTGACCCTGCAGGAGATAGAACACACCTCGCTCCCGGTTGATGTCGTGGTAGGCCAGATCCAGCTGGGCGATTCTTGGACTGGCAAGGGAGAGAGAGTGCTTGGCGGCATACCGCGAGATCAGCCGGTACTTGATCACCCAGTCGATCTCGGTGCCCACCAGGGCAAGGTCCCCGGTATCGATCGCGGTGAGCGTGCGATACCAAAGGTCGAGGACCATCTTGTGGGTCGGGTCGTCCAGTCCTTCGCGGTCGACGAAGTCGGTAGCACGTTCGTAGTACTCCCTCTGGATCTCCAGGGCGGTCATCTCACGCCCGTTGGCGAGCTTGACCTTCTTGCGACCGGTGATGTCGTGGCTGATCTCACGGATGGCCCGGATCGGGTTCTCGAGCGTGAGATCCCGGATCACCACGCCCGCCTCAAACATCCGCAGCACCAGATCGGCCGACCCGACCTTGAGCATGGTGGTCGACTCGCTCATGTTCGAGTCGCCGACGATGACGTGCAGCCGGCGGTACTTCTCTGCATCCGCGTGCGGCTCGTCCCGGGTGTTGATGATGGGACGCGAGCGCGTGGTGGCGCTGGAGACGGCCTCCCAGATGTGGTCCGCCCGCTGGCTGACGCAGAACGTGGCACCTCGGGACGTCGTGGTGATCTTGCCCGCGCCACAGATCATCTGGCGGCTGACCAGGAAGGGGATGAGGACGTCGGACAGCTTCTGGAACTCCCCCGCCCGGCCGACGAGATAGTTCTCGTGGCAGCCGTAGGAGTTGCCTGCCGAGTCGGTGTTGTTCTTGAAGACATAGATCTCGCCTGCTATGCCCTCATCGGCGATCCTCTGCTGGGCGTCTGCGACGAGTCCCTCGACAATGCGTTCCCCGGCCTTGTCGTGAGTCACCAGCTGCCGCACGTCATCACACTCGGGAGTTGCATACTCGGGGTGGCTGCCGACGTCGAGGTACAACCGCGAACCGTTGCCAAGAAACACGTTCGAGGACCGTCCCCAGGACACGACCTTGCGGAACAGGTAGCGAGCCACCTCGTCGGGAGTCAGGCGCCTTTGTCCCTCGAAGGTGCAGGTGACGCCGTACTCGTTCTCAATTCCGAAGATCCGACGATCCATGTCAACACTGTAGGTCGCCGGGGTCACTTTGCGCTGGGCTAACGGCTCAACCTGGTCCTCAGCCGGTGACACATGGGGTGCAACGTGTTTGAGTGGGCCTCATGAAGATCCTGGTACTCGGCGGGACGTCGTGGCTTGGCCGTGAGGTCGCCGGGGCAGGGCTCGAACGAGGTCACGCGGTGACCTGCCTTGCACGAGGTGAGTCGGGGGAGGTGCCCGCGGGCGCGACCTTTGTGAGCTCCGACCGTGACGACGACACGGCATACGACCGGGTTCGTGAGCAGGACTGGGACGGCGTCGTGGACGTCTCGTGGCAACCACGGTTCGTTCGTAGCGCGCTCCATGCCCTCGCGGGCCGTACGGGCAGATGGGTCTACGTCTCGTCCTGCTCGGTGTACCTCGCGCACGACAGGATCGGGGCCGATGAGTCTGCCGCCGTGCTACCGGCGCTCGCGGGAGACACCGCAAGGATGGCCGAGTATGGCGAGGCGAAGGTTGCGTGTGAACGCGCGGTCCTCGAGGCGGTCGGCGAAGACAAGGCGGTGATCGCACGGTCGGGCCTGATCGGTGGGCCGGGTGACCACACGGACCGGACCGGCTACTGGCCGTGGCGGTTCGCGCATCCTTCGACAGCGGATGGCGGTGTGCTCGTCCCGGGTGAGCAGGAGATCCTGACCCAGGTCGTGGATGTCCGTGATCTCGCCGTGTGGCTCGTGCGCTGTATCGAGAATTCGGCCAGCGGCATCTTCAACGCCTCGGGACCGGTGACTCCGCTTGCGGAGCACCTTGCCGCAGCCCGCGCAGTTGCCGGTCACAGCGGACCTCTTGTCGCGGTGACCAACGAGTGGCTGGTCGCCCACGAGGTTCACGAGTGGGCCGGGCCGCGATCTCTCCCTTTGTGGCTGCATACGGCCGGTTGGGAGGGTTTCGCGGCGCGCAGCACTGAAGCCGCCGTTGCGGCTGGCCTCGTCTGTCGACCCCTGAGGCAGACCCTGTCCGACGTCCTCGCATGGGAGGACTCCCGAGACCAGGTTCGGCCGCGTCGTGCGGGTCTGGAGCCGGAAGAGGAACGCCTGCTCATCGAGGCCGCCGATGGCTGAGACACCCAAGCCCACAGGCCTGGCCGGTCCACCGGTGGACGGGGCTCGTAAAGGTCCCGGTACATATGGGACGATTCAGGATGTGACCGCCTCGCCAGAGACTCTGAACGAGGCCTCGGTCGAACCGGCCCGTGCCCCTGAGGAGCCCAGCTCCGCAGCCTTCGGACTGTTGTCCCGTGCCCAGGCCCTCGCCGATGGCCTCCGCGCCGAGGTCGAGGCCGAGGCCGCAGCGATGCGTGCCGAGGCACTTGCGGCCCACGATGAGGCCAAGCGCCTGCACGCCGCCGCGGCAAGCGTTCACGACGACGCTCTCAGTGCCCAGCGTTCGGCCTTGGCCCGGCTGCAGGAAGCCCGGGATGAGGCAGCTCAGCTGGTGGCCGACGCGGCGGACCAAGCCACCCTTGTTGCGAATGCTGCTGACCGAACCAGCGATGAGCTCCTTGCCGGGTCAACGGCGGAGGCCGAGGAGATCCGGCACGAAGCACGTGTCGAGGACGAGCGGCTGCGCCGGCTCGCCACCACAGAGCTCGAGCAGGCGCGGGCGCAGATCATCGAGCTTCAGTCCGAGTCCGCAGCCACTCTCGCCTCCCGAGAAACTCAGGTCAGCGCAGAGCTGCTCCGGCTCGGGGTCGAGGCAGCCCAGGAGGCGGCCTCGGTTCGTGCCGCGGCCCAGGAGTTCTCGGACGAAGCGATCTCGCGCGCCAAGATCGACTTGGACACAGCGCATGCCACAGCAGCTCAGGTGCTCGACAAGGCACGGGCAGAAGCGGCCGAGCTCAGCGCCACCTCTGCCACTGAGGCTGCGTCCTTGCGCGATGCCGCGACGGCCGAGGCGGACAGGGTCCTGCGGGAAGCCGCCGAGCATCCCGAGGTGTTCATCGAGGCCGCGATGCTACGAGGGGATGCCGTCGAGTTCGCCGAGCGCGCCGCCGCGGCTGATCTTGCGGTGCGCCTCAGCCTCGCGG
>ENA-OFCI01000666-OFCI01000666.1-metagenomes-genome-assembly--contig:-NODE-666-length-19266-cov-4.929988_pt1 | contig 19266 bp, 22 predicted proteins | sample MGYA00153391_OFCI01 | MGnify analysis MGYA00153391
GATGCGCGTACTTCCTGAAGCCCCGCCGATGCCATTGCCGCGTGGAAGGGGCCCGGTGCCGAGCCGGATGCGCGCCGCTGGATTCTTGGCTACGCGATCCTCGCACCGCACTCGCACAACCTGCAGTCCTGGCTGGTGGATCTGCGCACGCCGAACGAGATCGTGCTGCGTTGCGACCTCACGCGCCTGCTACCCGAGACCGACCCGTTCTCGCGCCAGATCATGATGAGCCACGGCACGTTCCTGGAACTGCTCGACATGGCGGCGCGCGAGCGCGGCCTGAGGGCGGAGATTGCCTTATTTCAAGTAGGCCCGTTCGGTCCTTCGACGCTCGACCAGCGGCCGGTCGCGCGCATTCGCTTGGTGGCCGACCCCACGGTGACCAAGGACCCGCTGTTCGCGCAGATCCTCCAGCGCCGCACCAATCGAAGTCTGTACGACGTGGCGCGCCCTGTCCCGATGGACGCGTGGCATGCGATGCAGGAGAGCGTGAAGCCGAATACCTTGCGATTCGGATTCGTTGGATTGGATCAACCGGACGCTCTGCAGCGCCACCGGGACATCGCCTCCGACGCATGGCGCATCGAGTTGACCACGCCGCGAACGATCATGGAGTCGTATAAAGTGTTGCGCGTGGGCGCCGCGGAAATCCAAGAGCACCGAGATGGCTTGTACGTTCTGGATCGAATCCCGCTGCTGATGAGCAAGGTGGGGCTGTTCGACCGCAGCAAGCCGCCGGCGCCGAGCGACTACGCCACCACGAGCCAGATCAAGGACTTCACCGCCAAGCTCGACTCGACGCCAGGCTTCCTTTGGATGGTCACCGAGGGCATGACCGGGTGACACAGGTCAACGCGGGCCGGGCCTATGCCCGGGTACAACTCGCCGCCACGGCCGCCGGCATCGCGCTGCAGCCCATGCAGCAGGCCTTGCAGGAGTACCCAGAACAGGCGAAGCCCTACGACATTCGAAGCCTGCTGGACGCGTCGTCCCCTGCCCAGACGGTACAGATGTGGGCCCGTGCCGGCTTCGCGCCCGCTGTGGGTCCGGCGCCGCGCCGCGGCGTCGACGCGCAGCTGTTGCGGGCGTAATCGCGTCATGACCCGGGTTGCGCCGATGAACCCGCCAGGTTTCGACTGGGACGGTCCAACGGGAAACTTCGCGGCCGGACGCTTGTGTGGGGCAGCGCACCGAACTGCCGACCATGAGGTGCTACGCTTTCTACAATCCGGTTTGTGAGTGAGATTTGATGATGCACGACACAGCACACAATCAGCCCGACCAGACCCGAATCGTCGCGCTCTTGGCCAAGGAATCTCATCAACCGGTCGCTGACGTTGAAAAACTGTACGAACACGAGCGTGCCGAACTGGCGTTGGACGCGCACGTCACAAAGTTTCTCCACATCTTCGCGATCCGTAACGTCCAGGCAATTCTGGACAAGCGTGCCGCTGACCACCCGTAAAGTTCGGCTGGCGCCAACCCGATTCGAGTTGCGTAAGCAACTCCACGGTTCATTGAATATGCAGGCAACCCAGCCCAATGTCGGGGACGGTGAGCAAACCCGATCAGCGCTCGAGGTGCGAGATCGACGTGCGACCTTCCGACTGCACCTGCGAACCCTCGAACGAGGAACCGGAGTGCGGCCATGCGCCTTGCCGTGTCACTGCGCCTTAGCTGCCGCGCACCCGCACATACCGCCCAGGCGCCGGTTCGATCGACTTGTAGCCGGCACCCCCGAGCCTCGTGCGCGCAGGCACTTGTTTGCCTTCGCTGGCCTTCAGCCACTTCATCCAGTGCGGCCACCAGCTTCCGGGCAATGCCTGCGCCGATTCCAACCAGGCATCGGTGTCGTCCCCGGCCACCGCATTGATCCAGTGGCTGCGCTTGTTCTTCGATGGCGGGTTGATCACGCCTGCGATATGCCCGCTGGCACCCAACACGAACTGAGTCTTGCCGCCCAGCAGCCGGGTCGTTCGATACGCTGAACGCCAGGGCACGATGTGGTCGTCCTGCGTGGCCAGAACGTAACTGGGCATGTCAATCTTTCCAAGGTCGACGCTGGTACCGCATAGGGTGAGCGCACCCGGTGTCGGAAGCTTGTTCTCCAGGTACAGGTTGCGCAGATACCAGCAGTACATCGGGCCTGGGAGATTGGTGCTGTCGCCATTCCAATACAGCAGGTCAAATGCGTCGGGCGACTTGCCTTCCAGGTAGTTGCTGACGACATAGGGCCAGATCAGGTCGTTGGCGCGCAACATCTGGAACACGAAGCCCAATTCGGCACCTGGATAGATACCGCCTTGGCCGATCTCCTGCTCCCGCTTGGCCACGCCTTGTTCGTCGATGAACACGCCCAGATCGCCCGGCTCGCTGCAATCGAGCAGCGTGGTCAGCAGCGTGACACTCGACACCGATTCATCACCGCGCGCGCGCATCACGGCGAGCGCCGTTGCCAGGATCGTGCCACCCACGCACCAACCCACGGTGTTGACCTTGTCGGCGCCGCTGATGGCCAGCGCGACCTCGACCGCCTTCAGCACACCCTGTTCGACATAGTCGTCCCAGGTGGTCTCGCCCAGCTCGATGCCGGGGTTCACCCAGGACACAAGGAACACGGTCTGCCCTTGTTCGCAGGCGTAACGCACGAAGGAGTTGTCGGGCTGCAGGTCCAGGATGTAGAACTTGTTGATGCAGGGCGGCACGATCACTAGGGGCCGAAGGGCGACCTTGGCACTCAGCGGGGTGTACTGGATCAACTGGAACAGAGGGTTTTCGAAGACCACCGAACCCACCGAGACGGCCACGTTGCGGCCGATTTCGAAGGCCGTGTCGTCGGTGATCGAGATGCGGCGATGCGACAGATCCTCGAGCAGGTTGTCCAGCCCTGCGCGCAGGCTTTCGCCGTTCGTTTCGAAGGCCAGCTTGATGGCTTCCGGATTTGTCGCCGCGAAATTGGCCGGGCTCATCGAGTCGATGAACTGGTGCGCATAGAACTGCGCCTTGTGTTTCGCGGCAGGATCCAGTGGTGCAGCGTCGACCATGCCGTCCAGCAGACGCGAGTTCAGGAGATAGGTCTGCTTGATCGCGCTGAACCAGGGGTTGTCGCGCCAGGCCTCGTCGTTGAACCGCCGGTCACAGTGCCCGGGTGCGGCAATGGGCTCGACGACCACGCCTGTCGCGCGGGCCATCGTACCCATCCACAGCAGCGACTGTTGCTGCCAATAGTGCAACTGCAGTTCCGGAAGCGATGGGGCATGGCCACCAACCCCGTCGGTCGGCAGCGCATCACCGCTGCGCAGACCGGAGAGGGCCAGCCAAAGGCTTTGCGCTGAACTGAAGAGGCCTTGCGCGACCTCGTCAGGCACTTTCGGTTGCGAGCTCATGTCGATCCTTCTTACGGAACGGCTCGGCATGTCTTTGTGTCACGCCGAGATGTCGACAGCAGGGCGGCTGACCGGATGCTCTACTTCGTGTGGGTCAGCCCCTTCATCTCGCCGACGCTCTCCCTGGCACGCTCGGTCAGACCCTTCATGGCCTCGCCCTGCGCTTTCTGGACCATCTCGGTCAATTGCTTCATGTCGGCCAGCATCTTCTGCCAGGCCTTCTGAGCCGCTTCGGCGTGTTGGGTCATGTGACCGCCCTTCGTGGTGGTGCCGGCCATCGCACCCTTGGCCGTCTCCTGCGCGCCTTGCATGGCCTGGGTCAGCATGTCGGTCTGCGTTTTTGCCAGTGCCTGCAGCGCCTCGTAGGTGATCTTGTTGGCCGCGACCAAGGCCTCAACGTCCTTGCGGCGCGCGTCGACGAACGAGTTCGCATCCACGCCCGGCTTCTTGAACTGCTCGAAGGTCTTGCTTAGATCGCTGAAGGGGTTGAAGTCAAGGGAAGTGTCTCTCTTTGTGTCGGCGGCCATGGTGTGTCTCCTGATCGGTGGATTTGTGGAAGGAAGCTCAGAGCCTGCGCACGAGCAAGCCGAATGTCTGTGCGTCGGCGCACGAAACTCGCGAAAATAATTACGCCGGTCGGTGGGCCAGCGCACAGAGAAATCGTCTCCATCGGAATAGTTTGACCATGGGTTGGATGCCGATTCAAACTAATCGCCGGCCGCCCATCGCAGCTGCGCCGGCAGATCCCGCCGTCACCGCAACCGCGAGCAACGCTTGGCGTACCGGAGACTGCATGACCCGAACCCATCCATATGACTCCGGCCTCGAGAGGAACGAGGCCAATTTCGTGGCGCTTTCGCCGCTCAGCTTCATCGAGCGCACGGCCGCGATTTACCCCGATCGCATCGCCCTGATCTACGGCCCGCGGCGTCAGACCTGGCGCGATACCTATGCGCGTTGCCGGCGCTTGGCCAGCAGCTTGGCGCTGCGTGGCATCGGTCCGGGCGATACGGTGGCGGTGATGATGCCCAACGTGCCGGCCATGTTCGAAGCCCACTTCGGCGTGCCGATGGTGGGCGCCGTTCTCAACACGCTCAACACCCGGCTCGACGCGGAAGCCATTGCTTTCACGTTGCAGCACGGTGAGGCCAAGGTGCTGCTGACCGACCGTGAATTCTCCGGCGTGATCGGCAAGGCCCTCGCGCTGCTCGGCGACCGGCGGCCGTTCGTGATCGATGTCGAGGACAGCGATGCGCCGGCCGGCAAGTCGCTCGCCGACGTATCGTATGAATCCTTCCTTGCCGACGGCGACCCGGGCTTCGTCTGGCAACTGCCCGCCGACGAGTGGAACGCGATCGCGCTGAACTACACCTCGGGCACGACTGGCAACCCGAAGGGTGTGGTCACGCATCACCGCGGAGCCTATCTGAACGCGGTCTCGAACGTCGTCACCTGGGCCATGCCGCTGCATTCGGTCTACCTTTGGACGCTGCCGATGTTCCACTGCAACGGCTGGTGCTTCCCGTGGACGATGGCGCTGCAGGCCGGTACCAGCGTGTGCCTGCGCAAGATCGACACGGCCTTGATCTTCGAGTTGATCCGGGCGCACCGCGTGACCCACCTGTGCGGCGCGCCGATCATCTACGGCATGCTGATCAATGCGCCAGAAGCGCAGCGCGTCGGCATCACCCATGCCATCAACGGCTTGATCGCAGGCTCCGCACCGCCGGCCGCGATCATCGAGGGCTGCGAGCGCATCGGCATTGCGATCACCCACGTCTACGGCCTCACCGAGTCCTACGGCCCGGCGGCCGTGTGCGCGCAGCAGGCCGAATGGGCGGCACTGCCGATCGGCGAGCGCGCACGCCTCAACGCGCGCCAGGGCGTGGCCTACCCGATGCAGCAGGCCATCACCGTGCTGGACCCTAAGACGATGCAGCCGGTGCCTGCCGACGGCGAAACGATGGGCGAGATCTTCTTCCGCGGCAACCTGCTAATGAAGGGCTACCTGAAGAACGCCCAGGCCACCGAGGAAGCCTTCGAGGGCGGCTGGTTCCACACCGGCGATCTGGCGGTGGTCCATGCCGATGGCTACGTCAAGATCAAGGACCGCAGCAAGGACGTGATCATCTCGGGCGGTGAAAACATCTCCAGTGTCGAGGTCGAGGAAGTGCTGTACCGCCACCCGGCCGTGCTGATGGCCGCGGTGGTCGCCAAGCCCGACCCGAAGTGGGGCGAGGTGGCGGCCGCGTTCATCGAGCTGATCGCTGGCGCCAGCGCGACCGAGGCCGAGATCATCGAGCACTGCCGCGCCGAGATGGCGCGCTTCAAGGTGCCCAAGCAGGTGATCTTCGGCCCGGTGCCGAAGACGTCGACCGGCAAGATTCAGAAGTTCCTGCTGCGCCAGCAATTGCAATCGGCTTCGGCCATCGACTGAGAGGCGCACACCATGAACACCTATGCACCCCCACTGCGCGAGATGCTGTTCGCGATGAAGGAGCACGGCGGCCTGGACGCTGTGTTGGCGCAATCCGGCCATGAGGAAGTCAACGGCGAACTGGTCGAGGCCATCCTCGACGAGGCAGCGAAGTTCGCCTCGGAAGTGCTCGCGCCCATCAATGCCCAGGGCGACACGCAGGGTTGCCGCTGGCAAGACGGCGCCGTGACCACGGCAGACGGCTTCAAACAGGCCTACGCCGGGTTCTGCGCGACCGGCTGGAACGCCATGCCGGCCGGCACCGAGTTCGGTGGGCAGGGCATGCCCACGTTGCTGTCCACCGCAGTGCTTGAGATGTGGAAGGCTTCGAACATGGCGTTCTCGCTGTGCCAGATGCTCACGCTCGGCGCGGTCGAGGCTATCACGCACCATGCCAGCGATGCGTTGAAGCAGCGCTACCTGCCCGCCATGGTTGAAGGCCGCTGGACCGGCACGATGAACATCACCGAGCCGCAAGCCGGCTCCGACCTCGCGGCGATCCGCACCAAGGCCGTTCCCGAAGGAGATCACTACCGCATCAGCGGCACGAAAATCTTCATCACCTGGGGCGAGCACGACATGGCTCAGAACATCATCCACCTCGTGCTGGCGCGCCTGCCCGACGCGCCACCGGGCGTAAGAGGCATCTCGCTGTTCGTGTGCCCGAAGTTCCTCGTAACGGCCGACGGCTCATTGGGCGATCGCAACGATCTGGTGTGTGCCTCGATCGAACACAAGATCGGCATCCACGGCAGCGCCACGGCCGTGATGTCGTTCGGTGAGGGGCCAGGTGCCATCGGCTGGCTCGTCGGCGAGGAGAACAAAGGCCTTGCGTGCATGTTCACGATGATGAACCATGCGCGCTTGAACGTCGGTCTCGAAGGCGTGGCGATCTCGGACCGCGCTTACCAGAAAGCGCGGCAGTTCGCCCTCGATCGCGTGCAGGGCAAGACCCTGGGCCGCAGCGCTGATCCAGGCACCGCGCCAAGTGCCACCATCATCGGCCACCCGGACGTGCGCCGCATGCTGATGGACATGAAGGCGCGCGTGGAGGCGATGCGTGCGCTGGCCTACTACACTGCCGGTCAGATGGACCGCGCTCACGGTGACGCCGACGGCGCGGTGCGACGCAGCGCCCAGACGCTGGTCGATCTGCTGATTCCGGTCGTCAAGGGCTGGTGCACCGACAACGCGCTGGGCATCACTTCGGACGGTGTGCAGGTCCATGGCGGCATGGGCTTCATTGAAGAGACCGGCGCCTCGCAACACCTGCGCGACGCGCGCATCACGACGATCTACGAAGGCACGACAGGAATCCAGGCCAACGACCTGATCGGCCGCAAGCTGGCGCGCGACGGCGGTGCGGCGATGAAGCAGCTCATCGCGACAATGACCGCTGACGTCGACGCTGCCGACGATGCGGGCGATGCCTTGCTCGGCAGCATCCGCGCAGCGCTCGCCACCGGCCTGCGCGCACTGACCGAAGCCACCGACTGGCTGCTCGCCGCCCCGGCCCGCGATGCCGCGGCCGGCGCGGTGCCGTATCTGAAGCTGTGCGGTACGGTCATCGCCGGCTGGCTGATGTCGCGGGCCGCGCGTGCCGCGACGCTGCAACTGGCCCGAGGCGATACCGACGGCGACTTTCTCTCCGCCAAGCGAATCACGGCGCAGCACTACGCGCTGCACGTGCTGCCCCATGCCGGCGCACTGCGCGACACGGTGCTGCACGGCGCGGCCACCACGCTGGGGCTGGCCGACACGCAGTTCTGAAGACCTAGTGTAGTGTCGCATTCTGTTTAGAACTTAAGCGACTGTTGGCGCGGATGACCTTCTGCAGGATGTCGGCAGCGCTCTTGGTCCAGATGAACGGCTTGGGTTTGGTGTTGTGATGGGCGATGTACTCATCAATGGCGGTGACCAACTCCGGCACGCTGGTGAACACGCCGCGGCGCAGCCGATTGACGGTGATGTCGCGGAAGAAGCGCTCGACCATGTTCAGCCACGACGCCGAGGTCGGCGTGAAGTGCATGTTGAATCTCGGATGCCTGGCCAGCCACGCCTGCACCGCGGGGTGTTTGTGTGTGGCGTAGTTGTCGGCGATCAGATGCAGCGTCTTGTCTTTGGGCGTCTCGCGGTCGATCTGCCTGAGGAACTTCAGCCACTCGGCGTGGGTATGGCGCTGCTGGCACTGGCCGATGACTTGGCCGTCAAGCACGTTGAGCGCGGCGAACAGCGTGGTCGTGCCATGGCGCTTGTAGTCGTGCGTCATGGTGGCCGCGCGCCCCTTCTTCATCGGCAGCCCGGGCTGCGTGCGGTCCAGCGCCTGCACCTGGCTCTTCTCGTCGCAGCACAGCACCAGCGCATGTTCGGGCGGCCACAGGTACAGGCCCACGATGTCTTCGAGCTTCTCGACGAACTTTGGATCGCGCGAGACCTTGAAGCCGCGCACCAGGTGCGGCTTCAGGCCGTTGGCCTGCCAGTGACGCATCACGGTGCTGGGGCTGACCTCCAGCACTGCGGCCATCTTGCGCGTGCTCCAGTGCGTGGCGGCCTCGGGGTGGGTCTGTGTGGTCAGCTCCACCAGCCGGGCTACGTCCACTTTGACCGGTGGCGCCCCGCGCGGCAGGTCACGCTCGATGCCCGGCAGGCCAGCCTGGGCGTAACGATCACGCCAGCGCCCGACTTGAACGCGCCCCACGCCGAGTGCATCGGCGATGTCCTTGTTCTGCATGCCCTGCGCGGCCAGCAACACGATGCGTGCTCGCTGGGCCAGTCTCACGCTGGTTGTCTTGGATCGCGCCAACCTAGTCAGCTCGCTCTCCTGCTCATCCGTCAACTCAATCGCCGGGGCAACTCGCAATTGCTCGCTCCAATTCAAACCGAAGTAGAGCTTTGGAGACGGGGAATGCATTTACGTTCCGTCAAGACTCAAACACTACACTAGCGGAGACATCGATGAACGACATGAACGGCTACGACGTGGAAGACCTGCATGCGGGCATGCGGGCCACGTTTTCGAAGACCATCACCGAGGCCGACATTGTGCTGTTCGCCGGCGTCTCGGGCGACAACAACGCGCTGCACATCAACGAGGAATTCGCCGCGACGACGCGCTTCGGCGGCCGCATCGCGCACGGCTTCCTGACGGCCAGCGTGATATCGGCTGCGGTCGCCAACCGTCTGCCCGGTCCGGGCACGATCTACCTGAGTCAGCAGCTCAACTTTCGCGCGCCGGTGCGCATCGGCCAGACCGTGCACGCCACGGTGAGCGTCAGCGCCGTCGACCGCGAGCGCCGGCGCGTGACGCTGGATACCGTCTGCCGCGTCGGTGAGACCGTGGTGATCGATGGCCAGGCGCTGGTGATGACGACCTCGTCGGCGAAGCGGCCACCCGTGGTGGCGGCAGCGCAGCAACCCGGGCTGAGTCTGGTCTGATTGACACACTGAGAGGACCCACGCCATGAAAGCACTCGTCTGCGTCAAACGGGTCGTCGACTACAACGTCAAGGTCCGCGTCAAGTCCGACGGCACGGGCGTGGACATCGCCAACGTCAAGATGAGCATGAACCCTTTCGACGAGATCGCCGTCGAAGAAGCGGTTCGCTTGAAGGAGAAGGGCGTCGTCACCGAAGTGATCGCCGTTTCCTGCGGCGTGACCCAATGCCAGGAGACGCTGCGCACCGCGATGGCCATCGGCGCGGACCGCGCGATCCTGGTCGAGACGGCCGATGAGCTTCAACCGCTGGCCGTGGCAAAGCTCCTGAAAGCGCTGTTCGACAAGGAGCAGCCCGGCCTGGTGATCCTCGGCAAGCAAGCGATCGACGACGACTGCAACCAGACCGGCCAGATGCTCGCTGCGCTCTGCGATCTGCCCCAGGCGACCTTCGCGTCCAAGGTTGAGGCGACTGAAGGGCGGGTCAACGTCACCCGCGAAGTCGATGGGGGGTCAGAGACCTTGAATCTCAGCCTGCCCGCCATCATCACGACCGACCTGCGCTTGAACGAGCCGCGCTACGTGACGCTGCCCAACATCATGAAGGCCAAGAAGAAGCCGATGGCGGTGCTCAAACCTTCCGACCTCGGTGTGGACATCAAGGCGCACCTGAAGACGCTGAAAGTCAGCGAGCCGCCCAGGCGCAGCGCCGGCATCAAGGTACCGGACGTCGCCACGCTGGTCTCCAAACTCAAGAACGACGCGAAGGTGATCTGAGATGGCTGCACTCGTCATTGCCGAACACGACCACAAGACGGTCAAGGGTGCAACGTTCAACACCGTGACTGCCGCGCTCGAGTGCAGCGCCGATGTGCACCTGCTGATCGCCGGCATGAATGCCGCCGACGCCGCGAAGGCGGGGGCGGAGATCGCCGGTGTAGCCAAGGTGCTGCACGCCGAGGGCGAGCAATTCGAGCACGGCTTGGCCGAGAACATCGCGGCACAGGTGGTGGCTCTCGCCAAGGACTACAGCCACATCCTGTTCCCGGCCACGGCCGCTGGCAAGAACGTGGCGCCCCGCGTGGCGGCCAAGCTCGACGTGGGCCAGATCTCCGACATCACCAAGGTAGATGCCGTCGACACGTTCGAGCGCCCGATCTATGCCGGCAACGCGATCGCAACGGTTCAGAGCCTGGATGCGATCAAGGTCATCACGGTGCGCACGACGGGTTTCGACCCGGCGGCGTCCAGTGGCGGGACGGCAGCGGTCGAGACGATCGCGGTGATCGCCAACTCGGGCAAGTCTGCGTTCGTCGGCAGCGAGATCGCGAAGAACGACCGGCCGGAGCTCACTAGCGCGAAGATCATCGTCAGCGGCGGCCGGGGGATGGGGAGCGGGGCGCAGTTCAACGAGGTGCTCACGCCGCTGGCCGACAAGCTCGGCGCCGCCCTTGGTGCGAGCCGCGCCGCGGTGGACGCGGGCTATGCGCCGAACGACTGGCAGGTGGGACAGACAGGCAAGATCGTCGCGCCGCAGCTCTACATCGCCTGTGGCATCAGCGGCGCGATCCAGCACCTGGCGGGCATGAAGGACTCGAAGATCATCGTCGCGATCAACAAGGATCCCGAGGCGCCGATCTTCTCGGTTGCCGACTACGGGCTTGAGGCCGATCTGTTCACGGCCGTGCCGGAGTTGGTGAAGGCGCTGTAGAAAGTGCCGATCCGCAAGTGATCGGCACATGCGCTGTCAGGCCTGAGCCGCAGCGCCGACCAGTCCGACCGGCGGCAGTGCATCTTCCAGCGTCGCATCGATGTGATGTGCCGACGCGGAGACGCGGTGATTGATGAAGCCGACCGCGATCGCCCCCATCACGCCGGCCGCTGCGATCACCAGAAAGTTCTGCTCGAGCGGCAGCTTCAGCGAGACCAGATAGCCGATCAGGATCGGCGCGAGGATCGCGCCCGAGCGGCCGACCCCGGCAGCGAAGCCTACACCGGTCGAGCGGATCGCGGTGGGGTAGAACTGCCCCGCATAGGCATAGGCATAGGTCAGGATCTGCGTGCCCGTCGTGGTCGCACCGACGAGAGCGACAATCACGTACAGCACTTCCTGCGAAGTCTTGACGGTCATCAGGGACAAGAACACCGCTCCCAGCACGTACATGACCATCAGCACGTATTTGATGTGGAATTTGTCGGCGAGCCAGCCACCCGCGATCGCGCCGGCCATCGCGCCGCATTGCAGCACCAGGAAGAAGGTCAGTGCCGAACCCAGGCTGTAGCCCGACATTGCCATCAGCTTGGTTGAGCGCAGCGAGCGCTGACCGGTTCATTGCGGTCGAATGAATGGGCAAAGCCGTCGTCACGGTCGATGGCGCCAACTTCAGTACCCTCGAAGGATTCTTCGACGAGTTTGAACGGCGGGTTCTGAAGGGGAAGGCGTGGGGCCGCAACCTCGACGCCTTCAACGACGTGCTGCGCGGCGGATCGGGGACACCGCTGGGCGGCTTCGTGTTGGTCTGGAGACACCATGCCCTGTCGCGGCACCGCTTGGGCTATGCGGAGACTGCCCGCCAACTTCGCCGCATGCTCGCGACAGGCGACTCACACAATGAGATCGACACTCGCCGTGACATCGCCGCCGCGGCGTCATGCCAAGGCAGTACCGTCTTCGACTGGCTGCTGGACATCATTCGCGCACACGGCCTCGGCGGCGACGAAGCCGAAGACGGAATCGAACTGCTGCTTCGGTAGGCTGGGCGTCGGGCTCGTCGCGCCATCCTATGGCGGCCGGCGCCCGTTCAAGTCAAGCCGTCTGCGCCGGGCTGTCCAAATCGGGGGCTGCGTCGCTGTCGAAAACAGCCAGATCGGTTTCACCCAATGCGCGACTGACCACCGTGCCTGCGGTGATTGCACCGCTGACGTTCAGCGCCGTGCGCCCCATGTCGATCAGAGGCTCGACCGAGATCAACAGACCTGCCAGGGCGACCGGCAGGTTCATCGTCGACAGCACGATCAGCGCTGCGAAGGTGGCGCCGCCTCCGACGCCCGCGACACCGATGGAGCCGAGCGTGACGACAGCGAGCAGTTGTGCGATGAAGCTGACCGTGAAAGGGTCGATTCCGACCGTCGGCGCAATCATGATCGCCAGCATGGCAGGGTAGATCCCTGCACAACCGTTCTGGCCGATGGTGGCGCCGAACGAGGCCGCAAAATTGGCGATCCCTTCCGGAGTGCCCAGGCGCTTCGTCTGGGTCTGAACGGTCATCGGAATCGCACCCATGCTCGAACGCGAGATGAAGGCAAAGGCGAGCACCGGAAAGAGTTTCGAGGCGAAACGCAGTGGATTCAACCCGACTGCTGCGACCATGCCCAGATGCACGCAGAACATCAGCGCCAGTGCACAGTACGAAGCCACGACGAAGCTGATCAGTTTCAGGATGTCGGCGTAACTCGACTCCGCCACGACCGCGGTCATCAACGCGAAGACACCGTACGGCGTCAGCCGCAGCACCAGCGTCACCATGCGCATCACAACGGCCTGCGCGACGCTCACGAAGTACGCGAACGAAGCGAAAAGGAGCGGCTTCTTCGTGGCGATGCCGGTCGCCGACAGCCCGACGAACACCGAGAAAATGACGATCGCAATGGTGGAAGTCTTGCGCGCACCGGTCAAATCGAGAAACGGATTGGTCGGGACGAAACTCAACAGCAGACTCGGTACGCTGACCGCATTCGCGCTCGCCATCGAGCCCTGCAGATAGTTGCCGCGCGCAACTTCAGCAGCGCTGGACGTGAGTCCGATTGCCGTAAGACCGAACAGCTTCGCCATCAGGATGCCGATGGCCGCCGCGACCATGGTGGTCGCAAGCAGCGTCCCGATCGTCAGCGCACTGATCTTGCCCAGCGAAGCCGCATCCTTCAGTTTGAGAATCGCGCCGATGATCGACACCATGATCAGTGGCATGACGATCATCTGCAGCAGCTTCACGTAGCCTGTGCCGACGATATCGAGGTACGAATTCGTCACCGTGATGATCGGGAATGTCACGGCATCGCCGGCATAGATCAAGTGGATCGCGGTACCCAAGGCGATGCCCAGAGCCAGCGCGGTCAGCACCCGTACGGTGAATCTCGCGTCGCGGCGTTGCTGGCGGTACATGAACGCTATCAGTCCGAGCACAACCGCCAGATTGATCAGGATGCACAGGGTCGCACTCAGGTGCAGAGGGTTGAACATTGTTGGGTCAATTTTTGGCGCGTGTACCGCTATCGGGTTGTCACTCCGCGATCTGCCACCTGTGGTCGAGCTGTCGCTACCAGCCCCCAACCGCGAGCGTGGCACCGATGCTTGCCGACCGGGAAGCGCAAGCCTATGCCGACCGAACGCACTCGACTGTGCGCAAGCGCACCCAGTCGTCTCTGTTTCGCATTGGCCACCACGGCACCGATGCCCGCAAGCCGGACTCCGCGGGCATTCATGCAGCGCCCGGAGGTACTGATGCGTGTGTTGCCGCACAGACCGAACCGTCCGCGACGCTCAGGCTCGATAGCCCATCATCTATTGGAGAAAAGGCCATGAAGACAGACAGCCAACTGCAGCAAGACGTGATCGCAGAATTGAAGTGGGAACCCTCGGTGACCGCCCCCGGAATCGGCGTCGAGGTCAAGGACGGCATCGTGACCCTCGCCGGCGAGGTGAGCAGCTACGCGGAGAAGTTAAACGCGGAAAGCGCAACCCAGCGTGTCTGTGGTGTCAAGGCGCTGGCCACCGAATTGAAGGTCAAGCTTGCGGGCAGCGGCAAGCGCAGCGACGCCGACATCGCCAAGTCGGTGGAGAACGTTCTGGAATGGACGACCTGGGTGCCGGACAACGCCATCAAGGTGCTGGTCGAAAACGGATGGGTGACCTTGTCCGGAAACGTCGACTGGCAGTACCAGAAGCAGTCGGCGACGGACAGCGTGCGCTTCTTGTCCGGTGTCACCGGTGTGAGCGACCAGATTGCGATCAAGCCGAAGTTGTCGGTCAGCGCCGTCAAGTCCGACATCGAGGCTGCGCTCAAGCGCAGCGCCGTGGCGGATGCAAAGAAGATCTCGGTAAACATCAACGGCTCGAACGTGACACTGACCGGCAAGGTCCACAGCTGGAACGAACGCGAGACTGCGACGATGTCCGCATGGGGAACGCCGGGCGTGCGCAGCGTCATCGACGAGATGACACTCGAGTACTGAAGATGAAGCCGCGGCGGCGCGGGTGATTCCCGCCGCCGCGACGCCCTCCGCTACGGCCGCAAGGTCAGGGCCGCATCGAAGGATTGGCGCAGCTTCTTGTTGACCAAGGGCAGGCCATCGACAACGTCCTTGGCCCAATCGAAGTACGCCTGCTTGCGCTTGAGCGGCCAATCCTTGGGTGGATGCGTCGCAATGTCCCGCAAGTTGCAGGTATTGTCGGCGAGCCTGACGATTGCCGCACGCTTGCTCAGTTGCGGCGCGCGCTCGACCTGCTCGCGCTTGCGCTGCACCTTCGGCACCATCTTCTCGTCGGTCAGCTCCTTGACGACGCCGGCAACTCTCTTGCCGAACCGCTCGACGAGTTCCTCGAAGGTGGTCTCGGTGTCTTCGACCGTGTCGTGCAGGACAGCGGCGATCAACGTCTTCAGATCGGACACACATCCTTCAGAGGCCAGAACGTGGGCCACCTGCAAAGGATGATTGATGTAGGGGCTCGCCTCCGCATCCTTGCGTCGCTGATTACGGTGCTTCTCCCCTGAAAAAGCGATGGCATCTAGCAAGTCAGCATATCGACTGGACATCACTCGCTCCGGCCGCGCGTCAGGTCGATTTCGAGTCAGACGAAATCGCAGACTTCATCTGCGCGTATTCAGCGTGCGTGATCTCGCCGCGGGCATATCGCTGGCTCAGGATGTCGATGGCCTCTTGTTGCTGCGGTCGGCCATAAAAGCGGTGCACTCGGTACGTGTAGCCCCAGTTCCCAACGCTGGAGAACAACAGGATCATGACGCCGAACCACAGGAACCAGCCCCAGCCCGAGTACCAATCGGCCCAATACATGTTGCCCATTTCAAGCTCCTTCGATGGATGGTGTCTCGGTCCATAGAACTTGGCCAGCGCCGGATTGACACTGGCAGCTCAGGACCTACCCGTCATTTTGTTCCAGCTTGACGCGGGGGTCTGTTCGCTTGCGCACGGAGACGGCGATCAAGCGCCCGTCAGCCGTCCGTCGATCACCTCGATGGTCTTGTCGCAGCGCGCGGCCAGGTCGACGTTGTGCGTCACGAACAGCACGGTCGTGCCGTGTTCGGTGTTGAACTGGCGCAGCAGTGTGAAGACCTCGTCGGCGCTCTTCGTGTCGAGGTTGCCCGTGGGCTCGTCAGCAAGCAGAAGCGCCGGCCCCATGGCCAGCGCGCGGGCGATGGCGACCCGCTGCTGTTGCCCGCCACTCAGGTTGCCGGCCAGGTTGTTCCGCCACGCCGTGAGGCCCACGCTCGCGATCAGTGCCTCGGCCCGCACCCGCATCGCGTCGTTGGCAAACTCTTCGGCTCCCAGCATCGGCATCATCACGTTCTCCAGCGCTGTGAACGCCGTGATGAGGTGGTGGTACTGGAAGACGAAGCCGATGCTGTGGCCGCGCAGTCGCGTCAGCGCCCGGTCGTCCAGATGGGTCGTCTGCTCGCCGCAGACGTCAAGCGTGCCCGACGTGGGCCGGTCGAGCAGACCGACGATGTTGAGCAAGGTGCTCTTACCCGAGCCGGACGGGCCCACCACGGCGCAGAACTCGCCGTGGAAGACATCGAGGTCGATGCCGTGCAACACCTCTGTCTCGATTGGGAGGCCCACGTTGTATGCCTTTCGAACGCCCCGCATTTGCACCACCATGGAATGCACTGCCGCTGCTGGCGTGACTGGCGCGATGGCCGGCGCAGGAGGCATCCCGGTCGCGGCGGTGTCAGCCACGGATCGCCACCACCGGGTCGAGCCGAGCTGCACTGCGCGCCGGGGCAAAGGCGGCGACCAGGCCCGTCACCGTGGCCAACACCAAGGCCGCGCCAAAGAGCTTCGGGTCCATGACCAAAGGGAAAAGCGGCGTACCGTTGGCGTTCTTCGCGAGTCGCTGCCAAAAGATCAGGCCGAGCGCACCAATGCCGCTGCCCAGCACCGCGCCGCTGAGCGCGAGCATGCCACCTTGCAGCAGGAACAGCCGCAGGATCTGCGCCCTCGAGACGCCCATCGCGCGCAGGATGCCGATCTCGCGCGACTTCTGCACCACGACCACCGCCAACACGCTGGCAATGCCGAAAGCGACGGACAGGCCAACGAAAAAGCGGATGGCGGTGTTGGCGGTGGTCTGCGCGCTGACAGCGGTGAAGAACTGGGCGTTGGTGGTGATCCAGCTGTCCGACTCCACGCCCGTGGCGGCCGTGATGCGCTGCGCGATGGTCTCTGCGGCATACACGTCGCTCACGGTCACCTCCAGGCTGCTCACGCCACCCGGCAAGCCCAGAAGGCTTTGCGCGGTGCGCAGCGCGACGAAGGTGCTGCGCTGGTTCGCGCCCTTGTTGCCCAGGTCGAAGACGCCGCAGATGGTGAGGGTGCTTGACGCGACAGCATAGCCCGCGCCGGTCGTGACCCTCAGCTTGTCGCCCACGCCCACGCCGAGATCGCTGGCCAGCTCGGTGCCGATCAGGATATCGGTGCCCAGGAGGCGCGTGCTGCCGCGCACGATCTTGTCGCCCAGATCGACGATGCGGAAATACAGCGTGGGCTCGATGCCGGTGAGCGTGATCGCGCGCGTGGTGCTGCCGCGCACCACCAGGGCCGAGCCGGCCGCCACCGGCGCCACCACCATCACCGCGGGCATGGCCTGGATCTGCGCCGAAACCGCCTGCCACTGGTCGATGGATTTGAGTCGCTGCAACGGCGCCTGCACGATGGCGGCTTCGACCTCGCTCGCCGAAGCCGCAGAGCCATTGCGCAAGGGCCTCGAGACCTGTTTGGGTGGCAACAACTCGATGTGTGCCGACGCCGAGAGGACGCGCTGGATGAAGTTGGATTGCAGGCCCGCCATCAGCGCCGACATGAAGACGATGACCGCCACGCCGATCGCCACGCCGGCGATGATGAACACGGTCTGGAGACGGCCCTCGCGCAGAAAGCGAATGGCCACGATCCATTCGAACGGCAGGCGGCTGCTGAACATCGTGCTTCCCTGTTTAGTTCACGGCGACGCGGAGGCCGAGGCTGCAGCGATCCGAATGCGCGCGCCCGGTGTGATCGTGGCCGGCGTGACCACGAAGGTATCGCCCTGCCCCAGCCCGCTTGTCACTTCGGCCAGGCCTCCGCTGCGCAAACCCAGATTCACAGGTATGCGCACCGCGTGCCGGCCCTCGACGCGCAGCACCTACGGGGCCGCGCCGTCGGAGTCGTGAACGGCCGCGAGGGGCACGATCAAAGCCTTCGGCCGCCGTGCGACCTCGATGTCCACCGACACGGTCATGTCCTGCTTCAACACCGCGGGCGGGGCGGCGACGTCGAGCTTCACCTCCACCGCGCCCGTGGTCGCATTGATGCCGGGATTGATGTAGCCCAGCTGTGCCGGGAAGCGCTGCGTCGGGTACGCGTCGGCCGACGCGAGTGCGCTTTGCCCCAACGCGAGCAAGCCCAGATTCTTTTCGTCGATCTGCACCACCAACTGGGTGAAGCCGCGCGGCGAGAGCGTCATCAGCACCTTGCCCGGCTGCACCACATCGCCCACCTCCACGTTGCGCGCGATCAGCGTGCCGGCAACCGGTGCACTGATCGCGGCATAGCCAGCACGGGCACGGGCCGCCTGCGCGCTGGCTTGCGCCCCCGACAGATCGGCCATCGCGAGCGCACGGTCGCTGCCGGTGGCACCGGTGGTATCCAGCTGCATCCGGGTCGCGCGCATCTGCGCATCCGCCAGCTCGCTGGTCTTGCGCGCATCATCGAGTGCCGCCTGCCCGACGAAGCCCTTGTCGAACAGCTCCTGGTTGCGCGCCAAAGCCGCGGGCGTTCTCCAGGGTGGCCTGAGACTGTCGCAGCGTCTGGGCAGCCACGGGTGCCTGCACCTCCTGAAGTTGTCGCAAACGCGCCCTGGCCTGCGCCACGGCGGCGTCGGCCTGTCGACCAGTCGCGGTCAGCTCTGCGGCATCAAGTTCCACCAGCAGGTCGCCGGCTTTCACGGCCTGACCTTCTGCAACCGGTACGCGCAGCACCGTGCCGGTAATCTGCGCGCCGACATCCAGCCGATGCGGCGCTTCGACATGCCCACTGGCGACGACGCTCTGCACGAAGTCGCGCCGCAGCACCGTGCCGGTGATCACCTGCGGCCCCAGCCACCAGCGCGCCAACACTGCAGCCAAAACGGCCAACGCAACGAGCACGGCCACCGCCTGCGCACGGTGTTTACGAGCGTAAGACGGTTTGGGCTTGGCCGGCGCCAGGGCCGCGACCGCAGGAACGTCCGCTTCGCCAAGCGCCGGATCCCTCTTCTCCTCGGGCGCGTTCACGCTGGGCGGAACCAAGGGTGGCTCACCGAGCGCCCTTGTGATCCTTTTGTCCGGTGTTCTTGTGGCGGCCCAAGACCTCGTTCGGTTCGACCGGCCGCGTCTGCGGGCTCGGCTGCTCGTTCGGGTTCGGGGGACGCCCCGGCACGGGCGCAGGTTCGGGGCGGTGGTTCTTCTGGGTCATGACAATGTTCCTTTCGAGGGGTGCATTCGGCAGCACGGAAATTGACTGTGTGTAGCGAGGCAGCGTACGCAAGAGTTGCCCGATGGACTGTGCGGTAGCCAACACGGGGCATTGCAGTGGACGTGAGGTGCGCGTTCGCTGCCCGACCGACGACAGAAGAGGCACAACGACGCCTTGCCTCGCTCCGTGTGAAGGCACTGGCGGATGCGGCAAGGCATCCCTTGTGCGCGCCCGGGAGGTTC
>ENA-OFCI01000667-OFCI01000667.1-metagenomes-genome-assembly--contig:-NODE-667-length-19258-cov-3.327241_pt1 | contig 19258 bp, 14 predicted proteins | sample MGYA00153391_OFCI01 | MGnify analysis MGYA00153391
TTGCAACAGAGCGCAACAACAACCCCACACTCGACGATCTTACTAAAGCAGCATTGTCTGTTTTGGGGAAAGATCCCGACGGGATGTGGCTGATGATCGAAGGTGGCGATATCGACTGGGCGGCTCATGACAACAACATGGACAACCTCATCGGTACTACGCTCGACTTTGATAAATCGGTCGGATCGGTCATCGACTGGATTAATAAAAACGGTGGCTGGGCTGATAACGAACTGATCGTCACTGCCGACCACGATCATTATCTAACGCTCAATAATGACTTCCCCGCGATCGTGAGCAGAGCTACAGACAATGCTAAGGGAATTAGCTCCCTAACTACCGACAACACGATCGCTGGTTCCGGTCAAGAATGGGGCAACAGCACTACAGATAAGTACGATTGGGGCAACCCCTCCAACCGTCCCGTTCCCGTCTATTACCAAGGCCCTGAGTCTTCGATACTCACGAGTGCGATCGGTACGGGATTTACCCAATATGGTACCCAAGTTCAAGGCATTGCTGGTTTTGTCGATGAGACTCACATCTATCAAACCATGCTGGCATCGGTAACTGAGACTGCTCAGAAAACCTTGGTAGCAGGAACTGTTGGTAACGATAACCTGGTTGCCTCCGCTACCGCTGCCGCTGGTGGTATTACTGGTGTCAGTGGCACGATCTTTACTGGTGCTGGTAATGACAAGATCGATTTCACTTTCAACACCAATTCCCGCAACAACTACCTTGATGCTGGTAAAGGTGATGATGCGATCTTCGTCAGCCGGAACGATCGGGTGTTTGGTGGCGAAGGTAGCGACCTGTTCTACGCTGCTGATGGCAAAGGCAACAACCGGATGTCCGGTGGTGCTGGCGACGATATCTTCTACCTCGGAGCCAACGATTATGCTCTCGGTGGCGATGGTAATGACAAATTCTACGTCGGTAGCGGCGGCGGTAACACCATCTCTGGTGGTGCAGGTGCCGACCAATTCTGGATTGCAACTACTCAGCTTCCTGATGCTGCTAACACGATCGTCGATTTCCAAATCGGTACCGATGTCATCGGCATTGCAGGCTCCAAGAGTCTGGGTATCAGTGCTAGCACGCTGAAATTAGCGCAAGTTGGTGGCGATACTACGGTTAGCTTTGGCAACCAAACATTGGCGATCTTGACTGGTATTCAAGCGACTAGCTTGAGCACTAGCAATGCTGGTCAATTTGTCTTTGCTTAATCGCTAGATTCGCATTTAGATATTCAAAACTGTAGGCAAAATATCCTGAGATATTTTGCCTATTTTTAGAATTGAATATATCAATTGTTTACCTTCGGTGTATTTTTCTTAATCAACTCTTAACTGTAAATTAATTCAAACTTAACGCTGACAGGAAAACACAGTGATAAAATTCACCTGGAAATATCGCCGAGCAATTGAATCTTGGTGTGTGCATACTTTCATGTTAAAATTTGTAGGTTAAGTTGAAGTACAAAACCCAATAGCACTCACATTACCGAGATTTATTCTAGATATCCAAACAAGTATTCAAGCAAATACCATCCACATTTTATCCAAATTACTGAAAGGAGATTTTAATGGCGACAATTACTGGTACTGCTAACAAAGATGTCTTGTACATCGAAAAAGGAAAAAGCAACGACACCTTGCTCGGTTTAGGTGGAAATGACTATCTGGACGCGACAACTGGAGCGGGAAATAATATCCTCCGTGGTGGTGATGGCGATGATGAGCTATATGCTTACACCAATGACCAACTCTTTGGTGATGCAGGTGATGACAAACTCTACTCAGATGGTAATGGTGGCAATACCCTCTCTGGTGGCGATGGTAACGATATCATCTATGCCGATCGCAATGATACAGTTTCCGGCGATGCAGGGGACGATACGATCTACGCTGGTAAAGGCGGCAATATGCTAACCGGAGGCGCAGGTAAAGATGTATTTGTGGTCGCAAATGTCGATCTACCCACCACACCCAATACCATTACAGATTTCGATCGACTCAATGACACAATTAGGATTAATTTAGCAGATGTCAAAAACTTTAGCGACTTAACTATTGCAAAATCTGGTAACGATGCCACAATTAGTTTTGGTACTCAACAACTAGCACTACTCAAAAATACAGCCCCAGGTAGCCTCAATAGCAACACAGTTGCAGTCACTCCTACTGCACCCAATAATGCGGGTAGCAATGTGACTAGCTATGACTTTACCAATCTACCCAAGCTCGGTACTACCTCCAAAGGGCAAGATATCTTCCTCGGTGGTTTCTCTGGATTGTATTTCCAAGGCGTTGCTGCCAATGGTAATCTCAAATTTGTCACGAATACCGATCGCGGCCCCAATGGCGACTCCACAGGTGGCAATCGTCCCTTTTATTTACCTAGCTTCCAGCCAGAAATAGTCAGCTTTGAACTCAACCGGACTTCCGGCAAGATTAATATTACCAAGCGAACTGGCTTATTTAGGGCTGATGGCAAGACAGCACTAACCGGACTGCCCAACCTTCAAGCTGCGGCTAATGGTTTAGCCTACACTGATGAAATTGGTGTCGATCTCGATGGCAAAGTTTTGGCGAACGATCCATTGGGTGCCGATGTCTAAGGGATCGTCGTCGCACCAAATGGGGACTATTGGCTGGTTGATGAATACCGCCCCTCGATTTACCACTTTGATGTCAATGGTAAACTGCTCGATCGATTTATCCCCAAAGGTACGGCTGCTGCACCAGTTGTAGATCTACCTGCTGGCACTTTTGGCACCGAAGTATTACCGGAAGTATATGCCCAACGCCGCAGCAATCGTGGATTTGAAGCAGTCGCGATCGAAGGTACCAAGCTCTATGCCTTCATGCAAAGTCCGATTGATAATCCTGACAACGCTGGCGATACAGCTTCCAGAGCTTCGCGCACTGTCCGCATTTTGGAATTGGATACCGTCACCAAAGCAGTTACAGGTGAATATCTATATCTGCTCGATGATATTACTGGTAGTGGCAATGCCAAAACCGACAAACTTGGCGATGCTGTCTCGCTCGGTGGAGGTAAATTTGCTGTTGTCGAACGCGACGATCTCGCTACCACAGCTTCAAATAAGCTAATCTATCAGATCGATCTAGCAGCGGCGACGAATATCAATAACCCTGCCAACTTCACCTTACCTACAGGTAAAACGATCGAGCAACTGACTCCAGCAGAATTAACCACAGCCAAGATTAACGTTGTCAGCAAGAGCCTCATCGCGAATGCGGCTCAATTAGGCTACACCGGAGTCGAAAAACTCGAAGGTTTGGCATTAGTCGCCCCAAATACCCTCGCATTGATTAATGACAACGACTTCAACGTTGCTCCTGGTAGCAAAGTACCTGAGAAGTTGGGGATTCTAGAACTGTCCAAAAATTTACCCGTAACTGGTGCAATTGTCAATAAGTCAATCTCAGCGACAGATCCAGTTAATCTGAATCTGAATTCTAACGAATCCTACACCAAAATTACTGGAGACAACCGCGACAATATCCTGGACGCGAGTACTGGCGGCGGTAACAATCAGCTATTCGGCGGCGATGGTGCAGACGAGCTGTACGCTTACCAAAACGATCGACTCTACGGTGAAGGTGGTAACGATACCCTCGATGCCCGTCTAGGTAAAGGTGGCAACACCTTAGATGGTGGGACTGGGGACGACAGGCTATTTGCTGGCTCCAATGACACGCTAATTGGTGGCGATGGGGATGACACTCTCTTTGCTGGTTTTGGTGGTAATACCCTGACAGGTGGTAATGGTAAAGATACTTTTGTCTTGGCTGTAGCGAGTTTACCTACCAAAGCAAATATCATCACCGATTTCAAAGCTGGTACGGATACGCTCAAAATAGTCGGACTCCCAGGTATCGGTGACGACCTGACTAAGCTCACTACCGTCATCCAGGGTAGTGATACACTACTCAAAGCAGGTACTGTGGATTTAGCCTTGCTCAAAGGGATTCAGGCAAATTCGATCGCTCAACTCTTAAATCCAAATCCAACTCCAACTCCAACTCCGATCGCAGGTATCGATCTCAACACCAACCTCCTCAGCATTTACAATTACCCGTACCTTGGCTTTGCAACCAATGCGGTCAGTCAAAAAGCAGGTAGCAAAGTCAATGAAATTGGTGTTTTTGCTGTCGATGATGCGACAGGTAAAATTGGTGGAACTGCACCAGGGACAGCAGGTTATCTGAAGTTAGCGTTCGACTCAGCCAAGACGATCTTCTCTACTCTCAATGGCAGTTTCTTTAGCACCAACACGCGGGATATTGGGTTAGAGCCTAATAAAACTTACCAATTCTTTCAGGTACAGGATGGATCGATCGCTGATGTTCAGCAACAGATTGCCAGCGGGAAGACACCAACGAATATCTTGTTCTCGCTACCTGGGAGTACTGGTACTAGTCCCTTCAAAATTACTTCGAGTGATTTCCCTAACTACAAGATTTCGATTAATAACGATGAAATCGTGTTGAACGGAACACTGCTAGCGACAGGTATTGTTCCGCCAAATATTCCCATCGGAGCCAAATCCCAAACATTGCCACAAGGACGCATTCTCGATCTGACTGGTTATACAGGTACACTCAAAGCGGATGTCACCACCAAGAGTGATGCTGCTTATACCAACACCATTGCTTTTTATGCTATCGAAGATGCCATCCTCGGCACCATCAAAACGACTACTGGTACAATTCTCAAACCTGGTGATGCCAATTATGCTTCTGAAGCCATCAAGAGCGCGGTATTGTCCGCAGGTAAAACCGATAGTAAGCTCAACCAAGATCTCACTGGCGGCAAAATCTATGCACCTGTACTCATCGCTCAAGGTACACTAGCCGATTTTACTAGCAAAAACCCTACCAACGGCGGCGATGGTAGTGTGGTTCATGCTTATTTCAACTATCTCGGTGCCAATCCCGACAAATTGGATCACTTCCGCTTACTAGGCGACAACACCTTTGGTGTCGAGGATCTCTACGGTGGTGGCGATCGCGATTTCAACGACGTAGTTGTCAAAGTCAACATCAAAGTAGTCTAGTCAAAAAAGTCGGGGTAATTCATGAATTACCCCTGTGACGTGTGGGAGATTTAAACCCCTGATTTTCGATCGATGGCGAACGCATCCAATAACTAGATCGATTGGCTTGTTGTAAACTATTTAGCATCGTTAGCAGCAGATCTGGTCATGCAAAACTCCGATGAAATTCTTAACTGGTACCAAACATTTACACCCAGTCAGGAGCAGCGAAAAAGCTGGTATGGTTCCGTTGCTCGGACTTACGATCGAGTACGACCGAAATATACACCAGAATTCTTGGCTCGCGTTATTGAAGTGGCAAAAATTCCCGCAACTGGGAAGATTTTAGAAGTCGGTTGTGGCCCAGGTACAGCGACAATTGGTTTAGCTCAAATGAGATTTTCAGTAGTTGCCTTAGAACCAAGTTTAGAGACTTATAATCTGGCTTGTCAGAATTTGGCTGCATATCCTAATGTCGAAATAATTAATACCAATTTTGAAGAATGGGAACCAGAAGCTCAAAGATTCGATGCTGTTGTGGCGGCAACTTCTTGGCACTGGGTAGCCCCAGAACACAAACATATTAAAGTAGCATCACTTCTGAAAGATCGCGGTTCGCTAATATTATTGTGGAATACTGCGATGCAGCCACCCCTTGATATCTTTGAGGATTTGACTGAAGTATTCGATCGATATATACCTGCTTTGGCAAAGTACAAAGATCCAGAAACTCAATTGAGTGAAGTCCGAATATTTGCAAAATCGGCGATCGACTCTGGGCTATTTTCAGAGTTACGAGAAGAATCCCGATCGAATCAGATAAATTACTCGATCGATGATTATCTCCAACTTTTGACTACTTATTCACCTTGTATCGCTCTATCTCCAGAATGCCGACACGAGCTATTAGGACAATTGAGAGAGATATTAGGGCATTGTGGCGATCGAATTCCACTTGCTTATCTTTCGGCTTTCCATGTTGCTAGCAAGTTGCCCTCACCCTAAATCCCTCTCCCGCGTACCAACAAGTCTAGAAATCAGCGAAAACCCTAGAGATCCCCCTAAATCCCCCTTAAAAAGGGGGACTAAGAGTCTAATCTTAGCCCCCTTTTTAAGGGGGTTTGGGGGATCTACCGCTGGAAACGAAGTCTAACAGACTTGTGTATGGCGCGGGTTTATTCCAATAGAGACAACTGTTCGGTACGATCGTCTCCCCCTTTCAAGCCCAAGTGCTTCCGCGCCGCAGCCGTCACCACCCGCCCGCGTGGAGTCCGTTGGAGATAGCCGATTTGCAATAAATACGGTTCGTAGACTTCCTCGATCGTATGCCGATCTTCACCTGTAGAGGCTGCTAAAGCATCTAATCCGACTGGCCCACCATTAAACTGCTCCGCCATCGTCGTCAGCAACAATCGATCGACCCAATCCAATCCGAGTGGATCGACATTGTAAATCTCCATCGCGGCACTCGCGGTCGATCCATCAATCTGAGCATACCCTTTTACCTGTGCATAATCCCGCACCCGCTTCAACAAGCGATTGGCAATCCGTGGCGTTCCCCGCGAACGTCTGGCAATTTCTACAGCACCCTCTGGAGTTACCGCTGTTTTCAAAATTTCCGCCGTCCGTTGGACGATGAGCGTCAATTCGTCCACTTCATAAAAGCGGAGCTTCTGTACCAATCCAAATCGATCGCGTAATGGAGCTGTCAGCGAACCGATCTTGGTTGTCGCTCCCACTAATGTAAATCTGGGGAGGGTAATACTCCGAATTTTAGCAGTAGCATTTTGTCCTTGCGTAATATCCAATCGAAAATCCTCCATCGCTGGATAGAGAATTTCTTCAGTTACTCGTGGTAGGCGATGAATCTCATCGATAAATAAGATATCTCCTGGCTCCAATCTCATCAAAATCCCATAGATATCGCGGGTACGTTCCAGTGCTGGAGCTGCCGTAATCTTGCAATTTACGCCCATTTCCGACGCTAGAATCAGAGCCATAGTAGTTTTACCCAATCCTGGCGGCCCATATAAGAGCAAATGATCCAAGGATTCCTGACGGACTTTCGCCGCTTGGATCGCAATGTCGAGTACGCCTTTGAGATCTTTTTGACCGATATATTCTCTGATACTACTAGGTCGGAGACTTTCTTCCTGAATCTTTTCTTCAGTGGTGGCGATCTCGGCTTGTAATATCTCTGAGTCCACAGATGCTAACTGGATCGGGATCGCTGACTGCTTGGGAGTACGTTTCTTTTTCTCCTTGGGTGGTTGTTGAGCATCGGCGGCGGGCTGTTTGGAGGAGATAATTGCCATATCAGATGGGAGATGAGCGATTTCTCTCATTATCTCAATTAATAGTCGATTAACTTGAAACTGCTAAAATACGTTTAGTCCTATCAGACCGAGTAATTAATCGCTCATGACATATACTCCCGAAGAACTAAATACGATCGCCCAAGCTCCAATGGCGATCGGGATGGCAGTAGCACTAACCGATGTGGGGGTTGTTTCGACAGCGATCGAAGCTGTCGCACTATCCAAAGAACTCGCTGGTGCAGCCAAAAAATATCCAACTAACTCGATCGTCCAAGCTACTTTTTCCGAAGCAGTGCTCTCTAGCGGCAAGATCCACCGCAGTAAGCCAGATGTCAAAGCCGAAGATATCGAGTCTGGAGCGATCGTCACTAATGCAATTGCGACTGTCGATCGCGCCATCGCGACGATTGGGACTAAGGCGACACCTGAAGAAATTACCCAATTCAAACAGTTTATCTATGCTTGTGCTGAAGCCGTCGCCAGTGCCGCTGGTAGCGGATTATTCGGTTCGGGAGATCCTAAAATCAGCCCCACTGAAGCTTCAGCCCTCACCAAAATCAAAGCAGCGTTGAGTATCTAGCCCAATAACATGAGTATTTTGGGCGGGCGACAGGATAAAGTAGAAAGATAATAAATGTCTGTTGACGATCGCTCTGTTTGACAATTTTGAGTTACTGCGTAATCTTTACCCCACCCCAGCCCTCCCCTTATAAAGGGGAGGGAGCAAGAAAAGCCTCCCCTTATAAAGGGGGGTTTGGGGGGGTAACACCATCTCCGCCGAAGTCTAACCGACTTGTATAGACACGGTAGCTCGATCGAGGGAAGAGGGTAAAACTCAAGGGAAGTCAGTCTAAACTAAACAGGATCGGGTCGTTTATACTTGCATTCATTATTACAAATTCTCTCAACCCCGACCCCGATAGTTATGACTGTAACCACTGAAATATTAGATCGATCGATATCAACTCACCCGATCGAATCCGCGATCGAAACTTATCAACTTGGCAAAGTATACCGGACTGGATTTTGGCTCAATCGCAAAGTTGAATCATTAAAAGAATGTACATTGCAAGTCCAGCGCGGTGAAACTTTTGGATTATTGGGCTTAAATGGTGCAGGAAAAACTACTCTCCTCAAGACATTATTAGGTATCGTCAAACCTACTGCTGGTAGGGGACTATTGCTTGGTAAACCCTTGGGAGATCGATCGATCAAACAGAGAATTGGTTATTTACCAGAAAATCCTTACTTCTATGACTTTCTGACTGGCTGGGAATTATTAGAGTATACCGCTGGACTATTTGAAATCCCCCGATCGATCTATAAACAACGCATTCCCGCATTATTAGAGCTAGTCGGTTTAGCCCAATCGGCTGCTAAGAAAAAGCAACTCCGTCAGTACTCTAAAGGGATGGTACAACGGGTCGGCATGGCACAAGCTTTAATTAATGACCCCGAACTCGTTTTTCTCGACGAACCGATGTCTGGACTCGATCCTCTGGGCAGAAAACAGATGCGCGAGATCATCATCTCGTTGGGCAGCCAAGGTAAAACGATATTCTTTAATAGTCACGTTCTAGCTGAAGTAGAACAAATCTGCAATCGAGTGGGAATTTTAGCCCAAGGCGAACTAATTTGCTGCGGTACCTTGGCAGAATTACTGCCAAATGACATTGGTGGAGCCTTTACGCAGAATCGATATTATGATGTTTCTGGACGTGGTGGCAATCCCGATGTTCTCAGTCGGTGGATTCCGAATATCGCTTATGATGATGATAGTTGGTCTGGACAAATGCACGGCGAACCGCAAGAGTTTTTAGCTACACTCCGATTACTAGATGCCGACTTACTCTCGCTCAAACAAGGACGTGCATCGCTAGAAGATTTTTTCATGCAACAGATGGAACTACGCGGCATTCGATCGAGCAGCTAATTTCATCCAACTGGATCTTAACTAAAATTATCTGTCTCAAAAAATACTCTCGCCTGATGACAGTCGGCTTGAATCTGATTTGTGAGTGCAGCAAGATCGGCAAATTTTTGTTCCGAGCGCAGGAAGTGATGCAGGTAAACTGTTAGTGGTCGCTCGTAAAGATCGCCTTCCCAGTCGAGTAGATGGACTTCTACAGTCGTATTTAGCCCTGCTACCGTCGGACGTTTGCCGATATTCATTACCCCTGGTAATTGGGTGGCTTCGGGGGTATCTACCCGCACGCAATAGACACCCTGACGGGGCAGAAACTTTTCGGGCGGATAGTTGAGATTAGCAGTGGGAAACCCGATCGATCGACCAATTTGTTGTCCACTCACTACCATACCGCCGATTGAGTAATATCGTCCCAGCAACTCTCTAGTCAGTGTCAAATCAGCAGATAACAATGCAGCCCGAATTCGCGAACTACTAATTCGGCTATCTCCATCTGTTTCTAATGGCGCAATCCGTGTCGGTATTCCAGCCGCAGCCGCCAGCGTGACTAAATCTGTGGCTGTACCAGCGCGTTGATTTCCAAACCGAAAATCTTCGCCCACACTGATAAATTTAGCTTGTAATCGATCGACTAAAATTCGATCGACAAATTCTTGGGGTGATAATTTCACCAACTCTCGATCGAATGGTAATAAAATGATTTGTTGGATTCCCAAATCTTCTAAGATTGCCGCTCTTTCTTGATAAGTGGTGAGTAGTTGTCGTTGTTGTCCGGTAAAGTATTGCTGGGGATGAGGATCGAATGTCACCACCGTTTTGTAAACATCTGCATCCCAGTCTAAAACAGGGCGAATCACCTCCAGATGACCCCGATGAATGCCGTCAAAGTTACCTAGCGCAATCGCTGTCGGAGTCAATATATTGTCAAGATTTAGCTGCACTTTTATTGATTACTATTTGGCGTATCGCTCGATTGGTTACTTTTCTTAGAGTCAACTTGTCAACTGTCAATTGTCAACTGTCAACTGTTTAACTATTCTCTATTTTCTCATCACTTTTGACTAAGCGTCTAAACTCATCCCCTCTAGATCCTAAGTTCTAAACATCACATCTGCAACCCGACTGACATCGACCATTTCCGCCACGTCATGAACGCGGAGGATATCTACACCCTTAGCAATTGATGCACAACAGGCGGCTGCTGTGCCCCATAACCGCCGATTGGGGTCGGGTTGGTCTAAAATCTTGCCGATGAAGCTTTTGCGCGATACACCGACTAATAGGGGCAGATCTAGAATCTGGAATCTGTCGAGCTGTCGGATTAATTCGATGCTCTGCTGATAGGTTTTGGCAAACCCAATGCCTGGATCGATAATAATCTGAGATCGATCGATTCCACATAATACGGCACGATCGATCTGAGTTTCAAAGTAGCATAAAATCTCTGCTACTACATCATCATAATCAGTCATCTGCGTCATCGTCGTTGGCGTACCGCGCAGGTGCATCATGATATAGGGTACGCCGAGCTGCGCGACTGTCGCCAACATCTGGGAGTCATATTGTCCACCTGAGACATCATTTATGATGTCTGCACCAGCCGCAATTGCCGCTCTAGCGACGGCTGATTTGGTAGTATCGATCGAGATCGGGATCTGCTCGGTAGCAAGTTGACGGATGCCCTCAATTACTGGAATCACGCGCTCTAATTCTGTCGCTGCATCCACAGGTATCGCCCCTGGCTTTGTAGACTCACCCCCGATATCGAGGATATCTACACCTGAATTTATCATCTGGACGGCTCGATCGATCGCCGCATTCACCGTCGCAAATCGTCCCCCGTCGCTAAAACTATCGGGAGTAACGTTCAATACGCCCATGATATACGTTCGGCTACCCCAGTCAAAACTTTTGTCCCGAATCTTCAAATTTTTAGTCATTACTAGTTGGCGTTAGCGAAGCCTCTCCGCTGGAGAATCGTCTCTACAAATTAAGTAACACGCCTGATGACCTCAGTACCTAGATCCTCGGCGGACAGCATTACCCACAAACCATTTTACCCACAGCAATTAGGAGTTTAAACTGTTCTATTCATTTACTTCCAGTACGTTCCGCGAACGCTATCTTTTCACCGCTCGATCGATTATTCAACTCTGAACATGATGCAAATCGATCGAATGTCGATCCAATGATAGATCGGGACGAGTAAATAAACCAATATTCGCATCACCCCAAGTTTTCAATGTTTGAAGTACGGGTTCCAAGCTACGCCCTAGTGGGGATAAGCTGTACTCCACCTTGGGCGGAACTTGCGGATAAACTTTTCGCACGATTAATCCATCTGCTTCCAATTCTCGTAACTGGTTAGTGAGCATTCGCTGCGTTACGGTGGGTACAAACCGCCGCAGTTCATTAAAGCGAAAAGTACCATCTAATAGGTGAAATAAAATGACGCATTTCCATTTGCCATCAATGAGGCTAATTGTCGCCTCAACTGAACAGCCAGGATTGCAATCGAGTCGGGAGTGTTGCATTTTGGTCATTGACGGTATCCTTTTCGATACTAGGTACAAAATATGTGCGTACTTTACGAACTTGATGATAGTACCTAAAATAAGCATATAGCAAATCGGGAGGTCACAGATGCGGGCAATTGGTTTCGAGCAACCTGGGGACATAGATCGCGATCGATCTCTAGTCGATATTGAGCTACCGATACCTACGCCGACAGGACGAGATATTTTAGTCGAGGTCAAGGCTGTATCGGTCAATCCGGTCGATGTCAAAGTCCGGCACAGCGTCCAGCCCAAATCTAGCCAGTGGAAAGTCCTCGGTTGGGATGCTGCGGGTGTGGTGAGTGCCGTTGGCTCTGAGGTAATGTTATTTCAACCTGGTGATGAGGTGTTTTATGCTGGTGCGATCGCCAGACCTGGTACCAATGCCGAATATCATTTAGTCGATGAGCGGCTCGTCGGGATGAAGCCGAAGACCTTAGATTGGGCTGCTGCTGCCGCATTACCTCTGACTTCACTCACCGCTTGGGAGATGATGTTCGATCGACTGGACGTGCGGAAGGCGGTACCTGGTGCGGCTCCAGCTATTTTAATTATTGGGGGTGCTGGTGGTGTTGGTTCGATTGCGATCCAGATGGCGCGTCAACTGACAGATCTGACTGTTATTGCTACCGCCTCGCGCCCAGAGACAGTGGCTTGGGCACAAGCAATGGGGGCGCATCACGTTATCGACCACAGCTTACCCCTAACTGATGAAATTGTTAAGCTAGGATTAGGTGCGCCAGCGTTTGTGTTTGCAACCACTCAAACCGATCGACACATCGAGGATATCGCCGAATCGATCGCACCTCAAGGACGCTGGGGACTCATCGACGATCCAGCAACTCTCGACATCATTAAATTTAAACGGAAATCCGTATCAGTTCACTGGGAATTGATGTTCACTCGATCGATCTTCAACACCCCCGACATCGCCGAACAGGGCAAAATCCTCAATGAAGTTTCCCGACTCGTCGATGCAGGCGTACTGAAAACGACCATGACCGAAAAATATACGCCGATAAACGCTGCCAATCTCAAGCAAGTTCACACCTTAATTGAGAGCGGTAAGGCGCGAGGTAAAATCGTCCTCGCAGGATTCGAGTAACGTGACACGTTAAGGCTATTTGCTTCGTTCTACACTGCACAGCGATTTTAATCGCTGTGCTCTTTAACCCCTTCCAGCTATCTAAACTCACCCAAATAAATCGATGAAAACTCTTGCATACGCAGCCCAAAGTCCTACAACTCCACTCGCACCCTTCAACTTTCAACGCCGTGAAGTTGGCAACCATGATGTCCAGATCGAAATTTTATATTGCGGTGTCTGTCACTCAGACTTACATACCGTCCGTGGCGAATGGGCAGGTACCGCCTATCCCTGCGTACCCGGTCACGAAATCGTCGGACGCGTGGTCAAAGTTGGCACGCACGTCACCAAATTCAAAGCAGGCGATACCGCTGGAGTCGGTTGTATGGTCGATTCCTGCCGCACCTGTGCCACCTGTGAGGAAGACTTAGAGCAATTCTGCGCGGACACGACATTTACCTATAATTCTGCTGACAAACACCTCGGCGGCGTGACTTTCGGCGGATACTCTCAGAGTATCGTCGTGGATGAAGCGTTTGTGCTGCACATTCCCGATAATTTGGATCTTGCGGCTACTGCACCACTGCTCTGCGCCGGTATCACGACTTATTCGCCCTTACGTCACCAGAATGTGAGTGCAGGTCAAAAAGTTGGCATCGTCGGACTCGGCGGGCTGGGACACATGGGCGTGAAATTGGCGAAGGCGATGGGCGCACATGTGGTAGTCTTTACTACCTCGGCAAATAAAGTTGATGATGCCTTGCGGCTGGGCGCAGATGAAGTCGTCAATTCCAGAAATGCGGATGAGATGAAAAAACACCTCAATAGTTTTCATTTCATTCTCGATACTGTGTCCGCACAGCATGATATCAATGCCTACTTCGTGCTACTAAAACGCGATGGCAACCTCACCCAAGTTGGTCTCCCAACCGACCCGCTGTCCGTTAATGTTGGTACTCTCATTTTTGGTCGGCGCAGCTTCAGCGGTTCCCTGATTGGCGGCATCAAAGAAACTCAAGAGATGCTGGATTTTTGTGGCAAGCATAACATTACCTCAGACATCGAACTGATCCCGATCGATGATATTAATGAAGCTTACGATCGCTTGGTCAAGAGTGATGTCAAATATCGCTTTGTGATTGATATGGCAACATTACAACAGACATAGATAGATACGCCCTAGTCTAAGCTGAGAAGGGGTACTCGATCGAATATCCCCTCTCAGTGTAGGATTCTATTGTTGCGATTGAATAAATATTTCTGCTGCAAATTCCCCATTCGACCGCAACAAACAGACAGCAAGATGTAAACTAATTCATCGGACGAGCCAAGTTTTTGAACTTAGTTAAAGCTGGGTCGAAAACTAATTTTACTATACCTGTTGGGCCATTCCGATGTTTGGTAATAATTAATTCAGTAATATCTCGATCGGGTGTATCAGGATTATAGTAAGCATCGCGATAGAGCATGATAATTAAATCTGCATCTTGTTCGATTGAACCTGATTCTCGTAAATCTGACATCATTGGACGTTTATTATTTCTAGCTTCAACACCGCGACTTAGTTGTGACAAAGCAATTAATGGTACTTGCAATTCTCGTGCTAATCCTTTTAAACCACGAGTAATTTTGGATATTTCCTGGACGCGATTGTCACTACTACCTTCCATCAGTTGCAGGTAATCGATCATGATCAATCCTAACGTGCCGCCATGCTCGGCTTGCAATTTTCGAGCTTGACTTCGCATCTCCATCAGCATCATACTAGCATTATCATCGATATAGATTGGCAGCTCAGAAATCCTGTCTACTGCTTTATATACCGAATCCCATTCATTGGGACTAATCCGCCCAGCGCGGAGGCGATTGCTATCTACTCCTGATTCACTAGCAATCAATCTTTGGACTAATTGATCCTTGGACATTTCCAAGCTAAATACTAATACTGGCAGCTTATGCAGTCTTGCCATATTATAGGCAATATTCAAACTTATCGCTGTTTTTCCCATTGACGGACGACCAGCAATAATGATTAGATCCGATCGCTGAAAACCACCTGTCATTCCATCTAGATCGCTAAAGTCACTTGTCAATCCAGGCGGAATTAATTTGTCATGACGAGCTTGAATATCTTTGTAGGTAGTTGCCACAATTTCTTGGATCGGTGTTAACCCTTGCTTGGGTCTTGCTTGGGTTAAATTGAGGATTTGTTGCTCTGATTCATCGAGAACTATTTCTAACGGTCGATCGGCTGCATAGCCCAGTTGAGTGACTTCTGTACCAGCTTTAATCAATTCTCGACGAATGTATTTATCCATCACTAGTACAGCTAGTGAATCAATATTTACAGCACTAACTGTTCGTTCTAATAGTTGAATTAGTTTAGCCTGACCACCAATTTTTTCAAGCTGCTTTTGGTCGATCAACCAGTCGGTAACTGTCAATAAATCTGTCGGCTTTCCTTGACTATTTAGAGCTAAAGCTGCTTGATAGATATCGGTATGTGTTGGTGTATAAAAAGCCTCTGGCACTAACTTTTCGGCAACTCTTCCAATCGCTTCTGGATCGAGTAATATCCCGCCCAATATGGCTTCCTCAACTTCAATATTCTGGGGGGGAATCAGACTTGTCGATCGAAAGTTAGGTGTATCTGCCATGAGCGGGGGTAGAGGGTAGAGGGTATGTTGATGTAGGGTGTGTTAGGCATCAGCCGTAACGCACCAGTATCCGATCCCAATAATTTAATTTAGGATTGCTATAGTACCATAATACTAAAAAGCAAGCTGTAGATATAAAAATAGGCTGCGGGTGCAGCCTGATTCGATCTTTGGAAGCTAAAATTACTTAGAGACTACTTCGATCTCGACAGTGAAGCTAACTTCTGGATGGAGCTTGAGTTCGGCTCTATAAGTACCGAGTTTAGCTACGTCTGGCATCGTGATATCACGTTTGTCGATTTCTTGTCCAGTGAGTTCTTTGATGACTTCAGCGACTTCGGCAGTTGTGACGGTACCAAAAATTGCTTCGTTTTCACCAACTTGCTTGGCAATGGAGAATTTACCTGTTTTTTCGATCGCGATTTTCTGAGTTTGAGCTACTTCTTTCAATGCCAGCAAGCGTAATCGCTCGACTTCGCGACGCTTTTCGGCTTGCTTGAGGATGCCAGGGGTGACATTTGTGGCAATCTTTTGGGGTAGGAGATAGTTACGAGCATAACCAGGTGCTACTTCAACTAAATCGCCATTTTTGCCCAGTTTACGGACATCTTGGGTTAAAACTAACTGTACGCGCTTTGCCATATTGATTTCTTATTTAAACTTTCTGAGCTATATTTGAGACAGTGCCACAAACCTTTAATTTTATCACACAAGATCCACTAGTGTACAGCTAATCTCTCAACCCTAAACCCTAATCAATGTCTCGTTTCCAAAAACTGCTCAACTATCTCAATCCCTATCGCGGGCAAGTAGCACAAGGTATTTTTGCGCTATTTATTGTCAATGCTTTGAGTGTCTATATCCCGCTGCTAATTAGAGAAGGGATCGATCGACTGAGAACTTCATTTACTAGTGATTATCTCACTCAACTGGCGATCGCGATCGTCGCATTGACGACGGTAATGTGGGTGGTGCGGATGATCTCGCGGATTACGATCTTTAGGGTGGGGCGACAGGTACAAGCGACGCTCAAGCAGAATATCTTCGAGCATCTACTTCAGTTGGAGCCAGGTTATTTTGCCACGACGACGGTGGGAGATTTAGTCAATCGGTTTACTAGTGATGTCGAGAATATCACTCGGTTGGTAGGCTTTGCGGTGTTGAGTACGGCGAATATTATTTTTGCTTATGCGTTGACTTTACCTGCGATGTTATTTATCGATGTCAAACTGACATTGATGGCATTGGCAGTATATCCGCTGATGTTGGTTGCGGTACAGTTATTTAGCGGACAACTGCGAGATCAGCAGGTAGTCGTGCAAGAATCAATTTCAGATTTGAGTGAGTTGATTCAAGAGGATATGAGTGGGATTGCGTTGATTAAAATCTACGCTCAGGAAGAAAACGAACGACGAGCATTTCGGAAGAAGAATCAAGAGTTATTTACAGCCAATCTCAAACTTGCTGAATCGCGAAATACGATCTTCCCGATTATTCAAGGGCTGGCATCGATTAGTTTATTAGTCTTATTATGGCAGGGTGGACTGGCGATCGCCAACCAAGAAATTAGTGTCGGTGGCTTTTTATCACTGGTTATTTATGCCCAAAATTTAATTTTCCCGACGGCATTATTAGGGTTTACAATTACAGCATATCAGCGCGGTGAAGTCAGTATCGATCGAGTCGAAGCCATCCTGTTCAATCAACCTAAAATTGCCGATGCGCCTACTGCGCTGCACTTAGATACCGGATTACAAGGTCAAATTACCGCACGGGATTTTAGCTACACTTATCCTGGTGCCGAGACACCCGCACTCAAACATCTCAATTTTACTATTAAAGCAGGTGAAACGATCGCGATCGTCGGGCCGATCGGTTCGGGGAAATCTACTCTGGCTAATGCCTTACCCCGACTGGTAGAAATACCTGAGAATAGTTTATTTATCGATGGTTACGATCTGACTAATCTAAGTCTAGCCGACTTGCGATCGGCAATTGCCTATGTACCGCAGGAAAGTTTCTTATTTAGTACCTCGATCGAGAATAATATCCGCTATGGCGATCCTTTAGCCAACCAAACTATCGTCGAAGCCGCCGCAAAACTCGGACAAATCCATTGGGAAGTCCTAAACTTTCCTCAGCAATACGATACAATCGTCGGCGAACGCGGAATTACCCTCTCTGGCGGACAACGCCAACGCACAGCCTTAGCCCGCGCATTACTGCTAAATTCACCGATTCTGATTCTGGATGATGCGCTGTCTAGTGTAGACAATCAGACAGCTACAGCCATTCTCCAAAACCTGTCCAAAACCGGACAAAAACGCACGACGATCTTTATTACTCATCAATTATCCGCTGCGGCGACAGCCGATCGCATTTTGGTGATGGAAAAAGGTGAAATCGTCCAAGCAGGTACCCACCAAGATTTGATTAGTCAAGAAGGCTTGTATCAATGGTTGTGCGGTCAAAATCAGTTGGAGGAATTATTGCACTAGGCTTTAGGCTTTAGGCTTTAGGCTTTAGGCTTTAGGGTTATAAATTTAGTGTTTTCTATACTTGCGAATATCTTACATCTAACACATCCAGACTAGCCGATTAGTAGCTGCTGAAAAATGATTACCACTCGATCGCAATCTTGGAGTATTATTTATATACACCTGTGGTTTAAACTATGCTAGTTACAGCCTCAGATAACAGGATCGGCAGCATCCCCCAAGGCTATAATTACCTGCGGCGCAATCCGACTGGTATCGAATACCTAGTCAATCCGCAGCAGTGGATGTCAAGTCCGATCGCTTATCGACAAAGTAATAATGATATCTTTCTAATAGAAGCTATTTTGTTTAAATAAGTTGAATATTCACTAGCATTCCGACCCAATTGGGTGTTTAAATACAAATTATCGATCGTTACAGACGGTTAACTCCAGTCAGAAGATTATGAAAGCAGTTGGTGGAAAAGACCGCAAGCGACTACTATTAATCGATGATGACCCAAATCTCATCTTACTAGTTAGGGATTATTTAGAGTTTCGAGGCTATGAGGTACTGACCGCCGATAATGGCAAAGAAGCTCTACACCTGCTTTCCCAAGATCTCCCTGATATGATCGTCTGTGACATCATGATGCCAGAGATGGATGGTTATGCACTGATCGAAAATGTTCGCCAAGATCCGCGCACGAGCTGGATTCCAGTTTTATTTCTCTCGGCTAGAGGTCAAAGTCAAGATCGGATCAAAGGTCTAAACTTGGGTGCTGATGTTTATATGGTCAAACCATTCGAGCCAGAAGAACTCGTCGCTCAAGTCGAGTCTTCGCTCAAGCAGACAAATCGGTTGTTATTACATACCGATTGTATGGGAGACGATGGTTCATCAATTCAAGTTCCAGCTACTGTAGAACTCACCCCAACCGAACTAAAAGTAGTGCAATTAGTAGCTAGAGGACTAGCAAATCGGGAAATCGCCCTCCAGATGAATGTCAGTCAACGCACGATCGAAAGTCACGTATCGAATATGCTAGGTAAAACCGGACTGAGCAATCGCACCGAATTGGCACGATGGGCCATCGAAACGAGAATGGCTTAGATAATTGATAATTGATAATTGATAATTGATAATTGATAATTGATAATTGATAATTG